>Ga0208492_1001221_pt1 | contig 16977 bp, 15 predicted proteins | sample Subbioar_CSW14AB_FD_184820 | JGI IMG/M metagenome (GOLD analysis project Ga0208492, IMG submission 184820) | Serpentinite rock and fluid subsurface biosphere microbial communities from McLaughlin Reserve, California, USA - CR12Mar_CSW14AB (SPAdes) | ecosystem: Environmental > Terrestrial > Deep... | reverse complement strand
GGAGGGACGACGAATAACCTCGTCAACCCCAAGGGATGCGCAGACCGCCGAGCGTAGGGTGGAGCCGACATGAGGGTGATCTCGTACAACCTGCGCAAGCATGCCGCGGCCCACGAGCTCGAGGAGCTGGTGGACCGGTGGGAGGCCGACGTCCTGTGCCTCCAGGAGGCCGACACGGCTCACCTGCCGTCCCATCTCTCGGGACTGACGCTCGCGCGCGCGACCGCGAAGAACCGCCTCGGCCTGGCGCTCTACTACCGCGAGAACATGTTCCAGCTCCAGGATGTGGTGAGCCTGTCGCTCAAGAAGTCGCTCCACGACATCCTGCTCCGGCCCGCGCACGAGCGCGTGCTCGCCGCGCGGCTGCGCGACATCGATGCAGGACGCGACGTGGTGATCGCGTCCTTCCACGCCGCGCCGCTGACGGCGCTGAACTCGCTGCGCCGCCACCAGATCCGCACCGCGTTGACCGAGTTGAGCAAGCTGGGAGACGGGCTGCCCGTGCTGATGGTCGGCGACTACAACTACCCGGTGTTCAAGGAGCGCCTCGGCGAGCACATCCGCGGTCACGGGCACGACCTCACGCTGAGCGACGCGCGCACCTACACGCGGTACCGCTTCTTCAAGGGGCACTACGACTTCGCGACATCGATCGGCCTCGACGTCGGCAAGGTGACCACGCTGCCGCAGGGCGCATCGGATCACCTGCCGATCCTGGTCACCGCGACCTACCGGCGCTGACGGTCTCAGCCGAGGAGGGAGTCCAGCACGTCGCCGACGAGTCCCCGGTCGGAGTCCGGCTCGTCGGCCGGCTCCGACGGCGCGGGGCTCGGGGTCGAGGCGGGCTCCGGGGTGGAGGCGGACTCCGCCTCATCGCCGGTCGGGCGCGGGGGAGCCGTCGCGGGGGAGGCCTCGTGCGGCACGACGGCCGAAGGGCGGGCGGTCTCGGTGGGCGTGCGCTGCGGCGCGGGAGGCTCGCTCGGGAGAGCGTGCACCGGCGCGCTCGGCACCGCCTCTTCAAGAGCGGCGTCCGCGTCCGCGGCCGGGTCGTGTGCGCGGTCCTCCGCAGGTGCGGACGGCACCGTCGACGCGTCAGCGGGCCGCGGGCGCGCGATGGAGGCCGGCGCCGGCTGGTTCTGGGATGCCGCGCGGATCACGGCGAGCGGCGGCGTGGTCGGCTGGTCCGGCGCCGAGGCGGCGCGTGCCGTGCTCGGTGCGTCGCCGACGGCGAGCGTCAATCCCGTGGCGGCGCCGCCGAGGAGCAGGAGCGCCAATGCTCCGCCGATGACCGCGCCCCGCGCGACGCGGCGCGGCGCGGGCAGCTCGGCGGAATCCGCGGTGGGGAGCTCCGTGGCGTCCGGGGCGAGGGGCAGCGGAGACGTCACCGCGGTGTCCGCTGACGCGAGCGCCTGGCCGCCCCCGCGGCGCCGGGGTCCGGGATTGGCGCGCTCGATCTCCTCGGGCGAGGCGGCGTCCGCGAACTGCATCGCGAACGTCGCGGTCGTCGGGCGGGTCGAGCTCGTCGGGAGATCGGCCGGTCGGCCCTCGGCGTCGTCGGCGAAGAGCTCGTCGAGTTCGGTCATGATGTGTCGCCTCTCATCCGCCCCCGCTGTGGCACCCTACCCGTTGTCCCTGGACGTCCTCGGTCCTCGGGCGCCTGGAGAGCGCGGATGGGCGGCTCAGCCGCCGAGCCCCGGTGGCAGGACGATCCCGCCGCCGTTGCCGCCCGGCTCATCGTCGGACGGCGGCGTGGTGGGCTCCGTCGTCGGCTCGGGCTCCGTCGTGGGCTCGGGCTCCGTGGTGGGCTCGGTGGACGGCTCTGGATCCGGGGGCGGCGCGACCGTCTCCTCTTGCCGGCGCTGCTCTTCGAGCTGCTCGAGCCGTGCCTGTTCGTCGCGGAGCGCCTCGATCGCGGCGACGAATGCTGCGATCTCGTCCAGGCCGTCGCGGCCCGCATCGTGCGCGGCGACGGCGGCGCCGGCGGCGGCGACGGCGGCGCCGGCGGCGGCGTCGACGGCGTCGTGGAGCGAGACGTCCGCGGCGGGGGCGGCACTCCGCTCCGCGCTTGCCACGTCGACGAACGTCGCGGAGAGCGCGGCGAGCGATGCGCTCTGGCGCGCGGTGGCCGTGCGCAACGACCGCTCGGCCTCGGAGATCGCTGCGCGGGCATCGGCGACACGCGTCGCTTGGCGCTCGACGGACCCCACGGCGTCGGCGAGCTGCGTCGGCGTCGGGACCCCGTCGATGTCGAGCTCGAGCGGTTCGGGGAGCGCGATCTCGGCCGCGGCCGACGCCGTGTCCGCGAGCGCGGTGGCATCGGCGCGCGCCGCATCCAGGAGCGGCTGCTCGAGGATCTTCTCGGCGCCGGTGAGCGTGGCGGCCACGCGAGCCGCGCGCGCGGCCGCGGCATCCGCCGCCTCGCCGAGCGCAGCGTGTGTGCGCGTCAGATCAGAGGTGGCGGAGGCCAGCGCCGCCTGACCCTGGGCGAGCTCCTCGGCCTTCGTCCTGCTGCCGGCCGCCGCTTGCATCTGCGTGGCTGCTGCCGCCTCCGACTGCACGGTCATCGCGGTCATGGCGGCGCCCGTGCCGACCGCGGCTACCGCGAGGGCGCCTCCCACCACGAGGATGCGGAGCGGGATCCGGCGCAGAGCCGCAAGAGCAGGATGCGGCGCGACGGTCGCCGCGGTGGTGCGGCGACGACCCTGCCCGATCGGATCCGAGGGAGGCGAGACCCGTCGTGCGGCCCGGGCTGCGAGCCGGCGGGCGCGCCGACTCGTCGCGGGCGAAGGCGCGGGCGAGACCGGCGCGGGCTGCGCCTCGTCGTCGAAGAGCTGGGCCAAGGGCACGGTGGGCGCCTCAGCGGCGTCGGACGCCTCGGGGCGAGGCGGCGCGCCGGCGAACAGCCGGTCCCAGTCGCCCGTGGTCTGCGTCGTCTTCGGAATGGTCACGGCGCCCCAGGCTACCCGTCGGATCTGGACGTGCGCTCCGTCGGCTACTCCGGGTCGCAGAGGCGGAACCGTGCGCCTTGGAAGACCACCCGCTCGCACTCTCGCGCCGTGACGCGCAGGTCGTCGCCGCGCCCGCGCGCGTCCCACAGCCCCACGTGATGTCCGGTCAGGAAGACGATCGCCACGGGGGCGCCCCATGGCTCGGAGACGAGGTAGCCGTCGTCCAGCCGCACGTCGTGTGCGTCGATCGCGGCGGAGATGGCGGCGGCATCCGCCCGCTGCGCGGTGAGCGCGGCCTCGACCGGCGCCGCCGCCGCGGCGTGTAGACCGACCTGGGCGCTGATCGCGAGCACCGCCACGACTGCCCCGATCGCGCCGATCGCGCGGGGGAGGCTCCTGCCGCTGTCGATCAGGACGCGCAGGGCCGGGACGATGCCGGCGCTCAACACGGGCGTGAAGGCCAGCAATCCGGGTGCGGGGTGCCGGACCCACAGGGGCGTGTGCGACGAGGCCGCCCACCATCCGGCGAACGCGAGCAGGCCGACGGCCGCGGCGGCCAACAGCGCGGTCCGATCCCCGCCGTCGACGGCCGGATCGTGCGGGGTCCGCCGGGCCCAGTCGCGATGCGCCCAGACCGCGAGGGCGGCGATCGCGATCGCCGCGATGACGAGCGTCGCGACGACGGTCGACGGGAGCCACCAAGCGTCGAGCAGGGTGCGGGCCTTGTCGGCGACCGTGGTTCCCTGATAGGTCTGGCCGCCGCTCAGCACGAAGTGGCGCAGCTGCCGGAGATGGGTGAGGTACCCCATCCGGGGATCGGCGGCAGCGAAGACCTCGTAGACCACAGTCGGCGCGATCATCGCGGCCAGCGCCGGCCACCCTCGACGGAAGGCGCCGAGGACACGCTGCGGCGCGCTCCCCGGAACAGAAAGCAGCAGCCACACGAAGAAGGCCGGCAGCGCCAGGAGCGCGATCAGCTTGGCCTGGATCGCGAGGCCGAGCAGCAGTCCCGCGAGCCACGCGCGGCGCGGCAGCACGACCAGCGCCCATGCGATCAGGGCCGCTGCGGGGACCTCGCCGAGGATGTCGGCCGGCCCCTGCAACGGGGAGTCGCTCCGCGACGCGTCGAGGGCGAGCGTCGCCGCGATCGCCACGAGCCCGGCCCAGCGTCCGCCGACGCGGCGCCCCAGCAGGAAAAGCGCGGCGAGCAGCAGGGCCCAGAACGCAAGCATCACCGCGCGCCCGCCGATGACCGGGTCGGCGCCGAGCGCCATGACCGCGGCGATCGGGAGGAGCGCGGTCGGTCCGGTCGAGATGCGGACGTCCCACGGGGTGAGAGTGGATCCGCTCAGCGTGCCGTCGGAGCTGTAGCCCAGCCCGGCCAGGAGATTGCGGGGAACGGTGAGGTTGAACGCCTCGTCCTCCCAGAGGCGCTTGTCGAACACGCTGTCGAATGCGACGACCGTGTGCGCGACGACGACTCCAGCCACAGCGACCCAGAACAGCGCGGCGGCGATGCGCCCCCTGCTCATCCGTGCGCGTCCGCGGTCGCCGGTCGCGTGATGGCACGCAGCGGGGCGCTGGGGCGGAGCGAGAGCCGCCACAGCTCGACGAGAGCAGCGCCCATGAGGGCGCGAAGGCGCTTGGGGGGCAGGAGGCGGCTGGCCCGACCCCACATGGTGCCGGATTCGGATGCTCCTCGGCGCGGGATCGAGGCGACCTTGACGTAGCGAACGTCGAAGCCTCCGCGCGCTTCGGCGAAGGAGAAGTGCACGTGCGGCACTTGAGCGCCGCTCGGCACGGCCTCGACCAACGCGCGCGCGGCGGCGGGGCGATATGCGCGCAACGGCGTGTTCACATCGGGGATGCCGCGTCCCGCCGCCACGGCCACGAGGAGCCGCACGCCCCTCGTGAGCGCCTTGCGGTACCACGCGTCGGTACGTCCCGTCCGCACACCGTGCACCACGTCGGCCCCCGTCCGCTCGAGCGCGTCGATCACCCGCACGAAGTCCGGTCCGAGGAACTGGCCGTCGCCGTCCACGTGCACCAGCACGTCGGGCTCCAGCGCCAGGCCTGCACGATAGGCGGCCAGCGCGGTCGGGCCGTGGCCGCGGTTGGTCGCCTGCGTCTCGACGCTGACCCCCGGGATTCCCGACAGCACCGTGGCGGTGTCGTCGGTGGAGTGGTCGTCCGCCACGATGACCTCGACGCGGTCCGCGAGCGACGCGACCGCGTCGGTCACCTCGGCGATGAATCCGACGATCCCCTCGGCCTCGTTGTAGGCGGGCATCACGATGACGAGACGGGGGATGGTCACGCTGATCCTCTGATCGGGAAGTCGGGGCGCGGGCTCACAGGGAGATCGCGCGGTCGTACGGGTAGCCTAATCGGGCCATGACCACCCTGAATCGTGCCCGCCTTCGTCGCGCCGCCGTCATCGGAAGCCGCTTCCTCCTCGTCGGCGCATTGAGCACGCTCATCGAGGTCGCGGCCTTCAACCTCTTTGTGTACGCGTTCGGCTGGGACACCGTCGTCTCGAAGATCATCGCCTCGCTGATCGCGCTGGTCAACGCGTACTTGGGTAACCGCGAGTTCACGTTCGGGCACCGGGATCGCCGCAGTCGGCGTCAGGAACTGCTCCTCTTCGTGGTCGCGAACGCCGCCTGCACCGTGCTGGGAGCGCTGATCGTCTGGGGCGGCGAGGCGCTCGCCTGGGCCGTCCTGGGCGAGGCCCCGGGGCCGGTCCTGCTCAACGTGATCAACCTGTTCTCGATCGCCGTTGTGGTCGTCGCCCGCTTCGGGTTCTATCACCGAGTCGTCTTCCGGGCGCCGCGCGCCCGCTGAGGCGGGGGTGACGGTTCACCGCTGAGCGGCGTCCGGGATCAGCCCCAGTTGGCGCCGCCGTCGCCGGAGCGTGCGAATATGTCGCCCGCCCAGACGGCCACCGAGCCGTCACCCGCGGCCGCGAGCGCCACGTCCCCGGGTTCGAACTCCGTCGTCAGGCAGGCGCCCGCCGGCTGCGGCGCGCCGTCGGCCAGGCTCGTCACCTGCACGCCGTCGCAGTCGGCGGCGGAGCCGTCGATCAGCACACGGAAGCCGTCGGGCGCGGCGCTCACCGTCAGCGCGCCGTCCACGTCGACCGGCTCGGACCAGGTCGAGGCGGCGTCGCTGGTCGTCACGACCGTGCCGTCGTCGCAGAGCGCGATCGCCGTGATGTCCCAGGCCGAGAACGCGAGCGTGCGGCACGGGAGCGGCCTGTCGCCGTCCGGAGCGCGCACCGTGGTGTCGGCTGCGGGATTGAAGAACCACGAACCGGCCACGAAATCCGTGGTCTGCTCCCAGGTCGCGCCGTCGTTGAACGACCAGATGCCGGTGGGCTGGCACGAGTCGTCGAAGGCGATCGCCTGGCCGATGTCGCCGGCGAGAAGACGCAGGATCTGCGTGGCGCCGCCGGCGTCGCCGGGGGACCACGTGGCGCCTGAGTCGGTGCTGAACTCGATCGCCGGGGCCGGGCCGTTGCACTGACCGGTCGTGGCGCGGATGAGCGTGCCCGAGCTCAGCTGGGTGAGATGACGCGTCGGCACGACGGACGCCGGCGCCTCGGGCTCCGGCGTGTCGCTCGGCGTCGGCGACGGGCTGGGGCTCCCCTCGGGCGTCGGATCGGCGGTCCCCGTCGGCCTAGGCGTGTCCGCCGTGACCGGTGAGGAGCGATGCTGTGCCAGCGCGAGCACGGACAGCACGAGCACGGCGACGGTGAGGGCACCCAGCGCGGCGAACGTCCACGCGCGCGGCAGCGGGTTCATCCGGCGACGAAGTTTCATGCGCGACCCGCCTCGGCGGCGCGGCGCAGCAGGGCGACCGTAGTGGTGACCGCCGGCGCCAGGTGCTGCGCGGACAGCTCGAACACGTCATCGGATCGCCGGTACGGGTCGATCACATCGTCATCGTCAGCGAAGGCGGCCGGTGGCACGGATCCGCGTGAGAAGCCGATCTCTTCGACGGCCAGGCGCATGCGCTCCTCGACGTCGGGCTCATCGCGCACCAACTCGTCGATCGTCTCGCCGGGCACGCCTTCCGCGATTCGGGCGAACTCCCTGATGGTGAACGTATAGCGCGAGGCGCGAGGCACGAGCTCCACGATCTCACGCCGGTGCTGTCGTGCCATGGCCAGTACGAGATCCGCCTCGCGCACCATGTCGGCCGTGATCTGCCGTGCCCGGTGCGTGTCGGGCGTCGTGATCCCCAGGCGGCGCGCGATCCGAAGGGACTGCTCCGGCATGCCCTCGTTCACGAGAGCGCCGGTGCCTGCGCTCGCCACCACCACTGGAAGACTCTCAAGCCCGAGCCTCAGCAGCTGCTCGCCGAGCGGCGAGCGGCACACGTTTCCCGTGCAAACGGTCAGGATCGCGAATGCGCCCATGCGGCCTACTTCTTTGTGAAGGTACCGCGGCGGGCAGCCTTCTCGCCCTCGCGGCGGGACTCGAGAGCACTGTCGTCGATGGGGTTGTGGCTGCCGTACCCGTACTCGCCGTAGCCGTAGCTGTCGGGCCCCTTCGTGGGCAGCTTCGTGACGATCACGCCGAGCAGCTCCGCCCCGGCCGTGTCGAGCGTGCGGACCGCGGCGTGGAGCGCGGCCTTCTTGGTCTGACCGGAGGCGGCGGCGAGGATGACGCCCTTGGTCTTCTTGCTGACGACGGCGGCGTCGGTGACGAGAAGGAGCGGTGGCGCGTCGATCAGGACGTAGTCGAAGTGCTCGCCGAGCATCTCGAGCAGGCGGTCCATGGCGGTGGAGCCGAGCAGCTCGCTCGGGTTCGGCGGCACCTTGCCCGCGGGCAGCACGTACAGCTGGGTGCGGCCCCAGCGCTGGAGCGCGTCGACCAGCTCGACCTGGCCGATCAGCACGTCGGTCATGCCGACGGCGCCCTCGATGCCCATGTACGTCGCGACCTTGGGCAGGCGCAGGTCGCCGTCGAGCAGCGCGACGCGCGCGCCCGTCTCGGCGAGTGCGATCGCCAGGTTGGCGGCAGTGGTCGACTTGCCCTCGCCCGGCCCCGCGCTCGAGATGACGAACGCGCGCGAGCCCTCGCCGACCTGCAGGAACTGCAGGTTGGTGCGCAGGGTGCGGAACGACTCGGCGCGCGGGTTGCGCGGATCGGCGTGCACGATGAGCGGGCGCGTGCCCGCCTCCGGGTCGAACGCGATGCCGCCGAGCAACGGCTTCTCGGTGATCTGTTCGATGTCGTGCAGGGAGTGGATGCGGGTGTCGAGCACCGTGCGCAGCACGGCGATGCCGAGACCCACTGCGAGCCCGAGGATGGCGCCGATCATGAGGTTCATGGGAACGCGCGGGCTGACCGGCGAGCCCGGAGTCACGGCGGGCTGCACGGTCGTGAGCACGACGGGGCTGCCGCTGTCGTCGGACGACGAGTCGAGCGTCGTCTGCGCGACGTCGGCGATGCTCCGGCCGACGGCGTTCGCGATGTCCGCCGCGAGCTGCGGGTCGCGATCGCTGACGGTGATGTCGAGCAGCACCGTGTTCAGGGGCGAGGACGCGGACACGCGCGAGGCGAGCTGGCCGCTCGTGATGTCGAGACCGAGCTCCTCGATGGCGGGCTCGAGCACGATGGCGGTCGGGACGATGCTGACGTAGCTCGTCACGATCTGCCGCGCGAACGTGCTTCCCTGCGTGAGGTCGGACGTCGCGCCGCTCTCGGTGCGCACCGACACGTACAGCTGCGTGGACGCCTGATAGGTCGGCGCCGTCGTGAGCGAAGCGGCGGCCCCGAGGCCGATGCCGACGAGCACGCTCGTGACGATGAGGATCCAGTTCTTATGAAGAATCCGGATGTAGTCCTGTAGGTCCACGCAGTCTCCTTGTTCCGTCGGACCTGGCAATCATTTCATACGGTCGGGTGTCGGCTTTGCGGACCGGTCGCCGTGCGCGGGAGTCCTGCACGCCGGTGGATTCTGTCCCGGTATGGAACACTTGAGGTGATCCTCAGCGGATCGTCAGCTACCGGGGGGCGACGAAATGACGCGTGCATTCGCGTCGTCGACGAGCGTGAAGAGAGAGATGTCGATACTTGAACCGACGCGGGACGCGCAGCAGCGACGCCGAATGATCGTTGCCGCAGTGGACGCCGGCGCCTGGGTGCTCGGCATCCTGCTCGCCGTCGCGCTGCGCTTCGAGTTCCACATGTCGCCGCTCACGTGGACGTCGACGCTTCTGCTCGGCGTCGTCGCGGGAGCGGTCCAGATCGTGGTCGGCTATGCGATCGCCCTCTACCGCGGACGTCATCCGTACGGCTCGTTCGAAGAGGTCCGCGTTCTCGGTGTCGTGGTCATCCTCGAGACGGTCGTGCTCGCCCTGTTCACGGTCATCGTCGGCACGTACGTCGGCGTGCCGCGGGGCACGCCCCTGCTCGCCTCTCCGATGGTCCTCCTGATGATGTTCGGCGTGCGGTATCTGGCACGTCTTTATCTGGAGAAGCGTCGCCGCCCCGACCCCGCCGCCGAGCCGACCCTGATCGTCGGCGCCGGATTCGTGGCCGACAAGCTCCTGAGCATGGTCACCACCGACCCCGAATCGCCGATCCGTCCCGTCGGCATCCTCGACGACGACCCCGCCAAGAAAAACCTGCGCCTGCGGGGTGTGCCCGTGATCGGTCGGACGAGCGACATGGCGGCGGCCGCGCGCGAGACCGGCGCCACGACGCTCGCCATCGCGGTCGGACACGCCGACAGCACGCTGCTGCGCCGGCTCACCGACAGCGCGCGCCAGGTCGGTCTGCGCGTGGTCGTGACGCCGCTGCTGAGCGAGATGATGTCGGGCGCCCAGTCGCCCTCCGACATCCGCGACATCAGGATCGAGGACCTGATCGGACGGCACCCGGTCGACACGAACGTCGAGCTGATCGCGGGATACATCACGGGAAAGCGGGTGCTCGTCACAGGCGCCGGCGGCTCGATCGGCTCCGAGCTCTGCCGACAGCTGGCCAAGTACGGCCCGAGCGAGCTCATGATGCTCGACCGCGATGAGACGGGCCTGCAGCAGGCCCAGCTGGGCACCGCGGGGCACGGCCTGCTCGACACGCGAGACGTCGTGCTCGCGGACATCCGCGACGCGGCGGTGCTCGACGGCATCTTCGAGGAACGGCGCCCGGAGGTCGTGTTCCATGCCGCCGCGCTCAAGCACCTCCCCATGCTCGAGCAGTACCCTGATGAGGCGTGGAAGACGAACGTCCTTGGCACGCTCAACGTGATCAACGCGGCGCGTCGCGTCGGCGTCACCACCTTCGTGAACATCTCGACGGACAAGGCAGCGAACCCCACGAGCGTGCTCGGCCACTCGAAGCGGGTCGCCGAGAAGCTGACGGCCTGGGCGGGCGAGGAGACCGGGATGCGGTACCTCTCGGTCCGGTTCGGCAATGTGATCGGCAGCCGCGGATCGATGCTACCGACATTCCAGAAGCTGATTCGCGAGGGCAAGCCGCTGACCGTGACGCACCCCGAGGCGACGCGGTACTTCATGACGATCCCCGAGGCGTGTCAGCTGGTCATCCAGGCGGGCGGCATCGGCCGCCCTGGCGAGGTCCTGATCCTCGACATGGGCGAGCCGGTCTCGATCCTCGAGGTCGCTGAGCGGATGATCGCGATGTCGGGCAAGAACATCGAGATCGTCTTCACTGGGTTGCGCCCGGGCGAGAAGCTTCACGAGGAGCTGGTCGGCGCGCGTGAGAATCTTGAGCGGCCGTTCCATCCGAAGGTGTCGCACACCCGCGCCGACGTCATCACGCCGGAGCGCCTGGACTACCAGGGGTGGATGGACCGGATGTACGCAGCGCCCCGCAACAACGACACCTCCGCGTTCGTCTCGATCCCCGAGAATAAGCCCATCAGCGCCTGACGCGCATATGAAAAGGGGGTCATCGCCGACGGTGATCCCCTTCTCGCATATCAGCGCTTACGGGCGCACGATCTTCTTCAGCGTCTGGACGACGATCTTGACGTCGCCGAGCATCGACCGGTTGCGGACGTACTCGGCATACTTCGCCGTCTTGAGGGGCAGGAGCTCCTCGATGTACAGGCGCTCGGGGTCTTCGGCGGCGCCCAGCAGTTCGGACTCGTTGCGCAGGATCACAGTGGCGGGGTCAGTGATGCCCGGGCGCACGGAGAGGATCTCGCTGCGCAGCTCGGCCGGCCACTTCTCGACGTAGCGAGGCACCTCGGGGCGCGGGCCGACGATGCTCATCTCGCCGCGGACGACGTCCCAGAGCTGGGGCAGCTCGTCGATCTTGCTGGCGCGGAGGAAGTGCCCCACGCGCGTGACGCGCGGGTCGCTCGACGACGTGATCGACAGCCCGGCCCCATCGGTGCGCATCGAGCGGAACTTGTGGATCTCGAAGGTGCGGCCGTTCATCCCCACCCGGCGCTGACGGAACATCGCGGGTCCGGGAGAGTCGAGCTTCACGGCGACCGCCACGGCGGCAAGCAGGGGGCTGAGAACGACGAGCGCGGCGCCCGAGACGAGCACGTCCCGGACGCGGAAGGGGAACTCACGCAGATTCATCGGTGCTGTCCTCGGGGTCGGGGCCCTGATCGAGCCGCCGCTCATAGCGGTTGAGCACGCGGCCCTCCGGGGTGGTGACGGTGTCGAGCAAGGTCCAGCCGTTGCGGACGTAGAAGCGGTTGACGGCCTCGTTGCCGTCCGCATCCGTGAGCAGATAGGCCGCGTCGGCACCGAGCTCGCGCGCCCGGTCGGACCACGCTTGGAGCAGCCGGCCGCCCACGCCGCCGGCGCGCGCGGCGGGGTCGACGCAGATTGAGCTGAGAAGAGCCCCATCAGAACCGCTCGGGGTGTCCCCACGGTAGCGTACCGCTCGCAGCAGTCGGGGGATCGCCGCAGGACGACGGATCGCCGCGCCGGCCGCCGCGAGGCCGAAGCCGATCAGGCGGCGACGCAGCAGGCGGCCGAAGAAGCCCTCCGGCTCGGTGGAACCGACCGCGACCCCGACGGGCTCACCGAGTTCGTCGCGCTCCACGGCGACCACCGCGGTCGGGTCATCCACGTACCCGCGGTAGAACTGCACGAGGAAAGCCTCCCCGAGCTGCGAGAGGAAGAACTCCGGGAACGCACGGCGGTGCAGACGCGCGAGCGCATGCGCGTCTGAGTACCTGATGCCGTCTCCGAAGGTCGAGGCTTCCGAAGCGGGCCGCAGACGACGGCTCCAGGGACGCTTGTCCTGCGAGACACGAGCGAGGATGCTCTCGGCCGCATCCGTGGTGCGAGCGACCGAGAACTGCTCCTCATATGTGCGCCGCGCCTGACGGCCGAGCTCGGCGAGCGCCGGACGGCCTGACGTCACGGCGCGCCGGATCGCGTCGACGATGGTGTCGACATTGCCCGGCGACGCGGTGAATCCGCCGGCGGAGGCGATCACGTCGGCGACGTCGCCTTCGGCGGCGACGAGCGCAGCGGTGCCGCTCGCCAGGATCGCCTGGGTCTTGCTCGGCATCGTCGCATTGCTCAGCGGGTGCGAGGTCAGGCTGATGTACGCAAGATCCGCGGTGGCATAGAGGTCGGTCATCTCGGTGTGCGAGAGGCGCCCGAGGAAGCGCACGTTGGACAGCTCGAGCTCCGCGGCCCGGGCGCGCAGCAGATCCTCGTGCGTGCCGGAACCCGCGAGAAGCACCAGGAGGTCCTCGTCGGCGACGCGGGCCGCCGCATCCAGCAGTGTGTCGAGACCCTGGGCTTCGCCGAGAGCCCCCGCGTAGACGAGCACGGTCGTCGCCTCGGAGATGCCGTAGCGCTCGCGACGCGATTCGCCGCCGGGGTGGAAGATCTCCTCGTCTGCCGGCTTCGGGATGAAATGCAGCCTGCGCGGGTCGACGCCGCGCTCGGTGAGTATGCCGTTAACGTTGGGCGAGATGTAGGTGACGGCGTCGGAGGAGCGGTACATCGCGTTGCACCAGGCGTTCAGCAGCCGGCCGCCGAAGCGCGCGATCGCGCCGGCGCCGTCGAGTCCGGACACGAGCACCGTGTCCGGCCAGAGGTCGGCGACCTCGCAGACCGTGGGAGTGCCTCGACGCAACTGCTCCAGCCACATCGGGAGCGCCAGCGTGATGGGGGAGTAGTTCACCCACACCACATCGAGCTTGGGCAGCCGCGGCACTCCGAGCAGCGCCGAGCTCGCGCCGAAGGAGAGATAGTTCAGGATGCGCCGGAGGGACGACCGGTCGTGGCTCACGTACAGCGGTACCCGCGTGACGTGGACTCCGTCGATGACCTCGCTCATCAGCGCGCTCTGCTTGTACGGCGGCTGCACACGCCCCGTCGGGTAATTGGGGAATCCGGTGAGGACATGGACCTCGTGACCGCGGGCTGCCAGCTCGCGGGCGAGCACGCCCATGAGACGTGCGGGGCCGGGCTCAGGGTCGTACCACTGCGTGAAGATTCCGATGCGCATCGACCAGGGCCCTCAGACGGCGTCGGCGCCGAGCAGGTCGCGCAGCGCGGCGATGACCTGCGAGATCTGGGCTTCGGTCATCGTCGAGAACAGCGGCAGGCTGAACGCGCGCTGGAAGACGTCCGTGGCAACAGGGAAGTCCTCGGGCTGGAGCTCGTACGTCTCACGCCAGTACGGGTGGAGGTGCAGCGGGATGAAGTGAACGCTCGTGGAGACGCCGCGCTCTGCGAGCTGCTCGATGAGATGGTCGCGGTCGAGCGGCGAGTCCTGCGTCGTGCGCACCACGAAGAGGTGATGCGCGTGGCCCGTCGGATCCTCCACACATGCAGGAAGCTCCAGCGGCAGGCCGGCGAGATCGGCGTGGTAGCGCTTCGCGATCGCCTGACGGTTCAGGCGCATCTCTTCGGCGCGGCTCAGCTGGACGCGGCCCATCGCCGCGGCGACGTCGGTCATGTTGTACTTGAAGCCGGGGGCGACGACCTCGTACTGCCACGACGGCTTGCGCGATGAATAGCGGTCGAAGACGTCGCGGCTGATGCCGTGCAGACGCATGGTGCGGGCGCGCTGGGCAAGTCCGGCGTCACGGGTGACGAGCATTCCGCCCTCTCCCGTGGCGATCGTCTTCGTCGCGTAGAACGAGAACACCACGGCGCGGCTGGCGCTGTCGCCGACGAATCTCCCCGCTTCCTGCACCGGGAATGCGTGAGCCGCGTCCTCGACGATGTCGATCCCATGCGTCGCGGCGAACTCCTGCAGCGCGGCCGCCTCGATCGGAACGCCCGCGAAGTGCACGGGGATCATCGCCTTCGTCTGGGGCGTGACGAGCTTCGCCGCCGCGTCCAGATCGATGTTGAGGGTGTCCGGCAGCACGTCGACGAACACGGGGGTGGCGCCCACGTATCGAACGATCTCGGCCGTGGCAGTGAACGTCCACGTGGGGACGAGCACCTCGTCGCCAGGGCCCAGGCCGAGCGCCTCGACAGCGAGGTGGAGACCGGCGGTGGCCGAGTTCACGGCGACAGCGTGCAGACCGTCAGCTCCGAGGTACTCCGCGAACTCGCGCTCGAATGCCGCTGTATTCGGGCCGGTGGTCAGCCACCCGGATCGGACCGTCTCGGCCACGGCGTCCACTTCGGCTTCCGTGATGTCCGGGATCGCGAAGGGGATGTAGTCGTGGCCTGCAGACATGGTGCAACCGTCCCTGATTTGAGTCGCTGGTTACTTGCGGCTAATCGCGCATGGAGGCCCTGGACGGATGCGCCAGCCCGGCCTCGGGTACCCCGATCGGGGGCGTGGTCAGGCTATCATCGCTGTCGTGCCCCTCCTGGGAGCATTACGACCCATGCGCACCGCACTCATGTACGGCATCCGAAGGTGACATCTTGACTCAGGCATACGCTGGCAAACGAATTCTGGTGACCGGCGGAACCGGCTCCTTCGGACACACGGTGGCGAAGAAGCTCCTCGAGCGCGATGTGTCGGAGATCCGCATCTTCAGCCGCGACGAGGCCAAGCAGGATCTCATGCGACACGAGATCAAGGATGCGCGTCTGCGCTTCTATGTCGGCGACGTGCGCGACTACGACAGCGTCGACCGCGCCACGCGTGACGTGGACTACGTCTTCCACGCGGCCGCGCTGAAGCAAGTCCCCTCGTGCGAGTTCTTCCCCATGGAGGCCGTGCGCACCAATGTGAACGGCAGCGAGAACGTGGTGCGCGCCGCCGACCACCACGGCGTGCGCTCGGTGGTCGCGCTCAGCACCGACAAGGCCGTCTACCCGGTGAACGCGATGGGCATGTCGAAGGCCCTGATGGAGAAGGTTGCTCAGTCGTACGGCCTCAACAACCCCAACACCGACACCATCGTTTCGTGCGTGCGCTACGGCAACGTCATGTACTCGCGTGGATCGGTCATCCCGCTGTTCATCCGCCAGCTCAAGGCGGGCAAGAACATCACGGTGACCAATCCCGACATGACCCGTTTCATGATGTCGCTGGCGCACTCGGTCGACCTCGTGGAGTTCGCTTTCCAGAATGCGAACCAGGGCGACCTGTTCGTGCGCAAGGCCAAGTCGACGACGATCGGCAACCTGGCGCAGGCGGTGCTCAACCTCTTCCGCTCGGACGCGAAGGTCGAGGTCATCGGCACCCGTCACGCGGAGAAGCTGTCCGAGGCGCTCGCCACCCGCGAGGAGCTTTCGCGTGCCCGTGACATGGGCGACTACTTCCGCGTCGAGGCCGACAACCGCGACTTGAACTACAGCGTGTACTTCGAGGAGGGCGACACCGCCCAGAACCGCTTCGAGGACTACGACTCGCACACCGTGGAGCGGATGACCGTGTCCGCGGTGGAGGAGCTGCTGCTCACCCTGCCCGAGGTGCGTGAAGAGCTGCGTCGCGCCGGTCTGCCCGCGACCCCGTCGTCCGCCTCGTGACTCGTTACGCCGTCACAGGCGCCCGCGGCTTCCTCGGCTGGCACCTGCGCGCCGCGCTTCAGGAGCAGAGCATCGCGGTCGACGCCGTTCCCGTCGGCGAGGCGTTCGACCTCGAGCAGGCGACGGCAGCGCTCGAGGGCGCGGCTCGGGTGATCCACATCGCCGGGGTGAACCGCGCCAGCGACGAGGAGGTGACGGCGGGCAACATCGGCTTCGCCGAGCAGCTCGCCGCCGCGCTTCGCGCTGCGAAGACGCCGCCGCCGGTCGTCGTCTATGCGAACTCCACGCAGTCGACCAACGGCTCGATCTACGGAGAGGCCAAGGCGAAAGCCGCCGGGATCCTCGCCGCCGCAGCGGCCAAGGTCGGCGTGGAGTTCGTTGACGTGCTGCTGCCGAACTTGTTCGGCGAGCATGGCCGTCCGTTCTACAACGCCGTCACCGCGACTTTCAGCCACCTCATCGCGAACGGCGAGAGCCCGACGGTCGAGAACGATAAGGAGCTCACGCTCCTGCATGCCCAGAACGCCGTCGACCTGCTGTCCGGTGTGGCGCCCCTCGCGTCGCTGGCCGTCCTGCAGCGCCAGGAGACGGTGACGGGTCTGCTTGCCCGCCTCAAGGGGTACGACGAGCGCTACCGCCGCGGCGAGATCCCGGACGTCAGCGATGTCTTCGACCGCGACCTCTTCAACACGTTCCGGTCGTACACGTTCCCGGCTCAGTCCCCCATCCACCTGACCCGGCACGCCGACGCCCGCGGCTCGTTCTTCGAGATCATCCGCTCGCACGGCGGTCCGGGCCAGTCGTCGTTCTCGACGACCATCCCGGGTGTGACGCGCGGCGAGCACTACCACCGTCGCAAGATCGAGCGCTTCACAGTGCTGCAGGGCCGCGCGAGGATCTCGCTGCGCCGTCTGCACACCGATGAGGTCTTCTCGTTCGAGGTCTCGGGAGACGTGCCCGGCGCAATTGACATGCCGACCATGTGGTCGCACAACATCACGAACATCGGTGACGAGCTGCTCTACACGTCGTTCTGGACGAACGACATCTTCAACCCCGAGAATCCCGACACGATTGCCGAGGTCGTCTGACCATGTCCGCCAAGCTGAAGGTGATGACCGAGATCGG
>Ga0208492_1001220_pt1 | contig 16979 bp, 15 predicted proteins | sample Subbioar_CSW14AB_FD_184820 | JGI IMG/M metagenome (GOLD analysis project Ga0208492, IMG submission 184820) | Serpentinite rock and fluid subsurface biosphere microbial communities from McLaughlin Reserve, California, USA - CR12Mar_CSW14AB (SPAdes) | ecosystem: Environmental > Terrestrial > Deep... | reverse complement strand
CATAGCTTTTCTTTGCTTCTTCCCATCTCTTTAACTCCAGCGGACTCAGAACAGATTCAGGGTTCTGCAATACTCCGGTAGCTCCAACCATATGATCAGCCGGAACAGTGATTTTAACATTGTAATTGCCAAAAGTCAGTGCAAATTCACCTCTGCCAACGAATTGCTTGTTCTGCCAACCCTGAAAATCGGAATAAACAGCCATTCTCGGGAACCACTCGGCCATTGTATAGAGGTAATTACCATCCTTTGGAAAGTACTCATAACCCGGACGACCACCAATGAAACTCATTCTGTCATGAATATTGAAAGTCCAGTCCATGGTGAACTCAATTTTGGCCCCCGGCTTCAACGGTTCAGGCAGGTTAACCCGCATCATCGTTTTATTGATCGTCACAGGAATATTCTTACCCGACATGTCTTTAACAGAGATGATCTTGTATCCAAGATCCTGATCATGCCATAAAATACCCTGAAGTTGGGTCATTGACATATTCGGAGAGATTTTATTCTCGGCAATTTTAGGGGTATTGGAGTCCCTGGCTCTTTCATTCTGATCGAGCTGAATCCATAAATAGGAAAGCGGATCAGGTGAGAAATTATGATAAGTAACTTTCTGCCATCCTTTAATTGATTGCTTTTCGTCATTCAGTTCAACCACAATTTCATGATCAGCTTTTTGTTGCCAATACATATGACCCGGTGCGCCGGATGCTGTCCGGTAAACATTTGGTGAACGAAGAGTGCTTCCTAACTGTTCAAATCTTTCAGCATGGTTCTGTTCGGTCTGCTGAGCAAAGCCCGTAAATCTGCAAAGCAATAAAATTGCTAAGGCAATTGATACTCTTTTCATTATTTTAAAAAGGGAATAAATCCAATTGGTTATTTAATCAGGTAAAGACCTGTATTCTATCTTTCAGACAAAATATTCACTAAGATAGTCAGCTAAAAGAATATTCAAAGAAAAATACTTACCAAAACTTTGCGTCAATTATCATCATAAAGGCCATTCCAAGAATAATTGCAGAAGTTACTGTGGTCCATTGTTTGCGGTTAACCTTGAACACTTTCAATGGAATCAGCGAGACCAGAATGAATATCAATACTATCAAAAGCTGACCGGCTTCCAGTCCGACATTAAATGCAAAAAGAGGTCCCAGAACAGATTCTTCATTGCCCAGCAATGCCTTCAGATAATTAGAAAAGCCGAGCCCGTGAATCAGACCAAAGAATATGGCAAAAAAATAATTCACCTGTACTCCTCTGGAGGGTTTAGGGCTTAACACATTCCCCGCCGCCGTAATGGCAATAGTTACAGGAATCAGAAATTCTATCAGATCAGAGCTGACATTTACCAATTTAAACGTTGCCAGGGCAAGTGTTACCGAATGACCTATGGTAAAAGCCGTAATTAAAATGATAATTCTTTTCCAGTCTGCAACGGAGTAAAGACTGCATAAAACCACCACAAATAAAATATGATCAAATCCGGCAAGATCAAGAATATGATTTATTCCAAGCCGGAAATAAAGTTCAAACTGCCCCATAAAAATCAGATTGCTAAATAATCTCTGAGCTTAATCAGATTATCTATAATTTGCAACAAATATCAAACTTTATGCTCTATAATTGCATTTTTTCAGCATTTCTACTGATTCAAAGCTTATTTCACCCTTTTTATATAAGTCTGACTGAAATAAAGTACAAGGCTAAAGAACATACTCTTGAAATCTCTCAGAAAATTTTCTGGGATGATCTTGAGCTGGAGTTAACTGATCTTTATAAAAGCAAAATAGATTTTTTAAAACCAAAGGATAAGGCCGATCTCGACAAAAAATTGAGGCAATACATCATTCAGAACAATGAAATTATTGTAAATGGGAAGAAATCCGAATTAAACTATTTAGGCTACGAAATAGAAGATGATGCTGTCTGGTTTTACCTGGAAGCGAAAGAGATACCTTTGCCACAGAAGGTAGAAGTAAGAAACAGTATTCTTCACAAACATTTTGACAGTCAGCAAAATATTATCAACTTTTATAGGGAGAAAAGTCCAAAAAGTCTGATTCTGATTAAGGGAAAAGACCGCGGACAACTCACATTTTAAAAATCACATCGCTTTAAACTTTATTCAAATGCGGATTAAACTGATTTTACTAAGCTTATTCATACTAAATCTGGTATCGGTCAGTGCTCAGACCAGGAATCCCAATATTATTCTTGTGTACATTGATGATATGGGTTACGGCGATATCGGAATTACCGGTGCGAATGCTTACTCTACGCCAAACTTCAATCAGATGCAAAAAGAGGGAGTCTTTTTTACTCAGTTCTATTCCCCTCAGGCCGTTTGTACCGCATCGCGTGCGGGGGTTCTGACCGGAACTTATCCTAATAGAATTGGTTTTGCAGGGGCCCTTGATCATATGTCTAAAATGGGATTGAATCCGGATGAACAAACTATTCCCGAGTTACTAAAGGATAAAGGCTATAAAACTGCAGCCTATGGCAAATGGCATCTCGGTCATCAACCTGAATTTTTACCTCAAAAACATGGATTTGATGAATTCTTCGGAATTCCTTATTCAAATGATATGTGGCCGAATCATCCAACCGGAAAAAACTATTATCCTCCATTGCCGCTGATCGAGAATGCAACAACGGTCCAAACCAATCCTGACCAGAGCACCTTTACCACGATTTTCACGGAGAAAAGTCTGAATTTTATTGAAAAAAATAAGAAAAATCCTTTCTTTCTGTATCTGGCTCATCCCATGCCTCATGTACCTCTGTTCGTTTCTAATAAATTTAAGGGCAAATCAGGGCAGGGACTCTACGGTGATGTCATGATGGAACTTGACTGGAGTATAGGACAACTCAGAAATAAGCTGAAAGAACTTAAAATAGAAGAGAATACGCTGCTCATCGTTACCTCAGATAATGGTCCGTGGATCAATTATGGCAATCATGCCGGAAGTACAGGTGGGCTGAGAGAGGGTAAAGGAACATCATTTGAGGGTGGTCAGAAAGTGCCCTGTTTAATGGTGTGGAAAGGGGTTATTCCGGGCGGCACTATATGTAATAATCTGGCTTCTTCCATCGATCTGCTACCCACTATAGCATCCATAACCGGTGCACAATTATCCGGAAGAAAGATCGACGGGGTAAATATTTACGAACTGATGAAAGGCGACTTCAGTCAAAACCCACGTGATCACTTCCTGTATTACTACCGAAAAAACAGTCTGGAGGCTATCAGAAAAGGTAACTGGAAATTAGTATTGCCACATCACAGCAGAACCTACGAGGGATTTAAGCCCGGAATTGACGGTATGCCCGGACAAGTCAATGAAAATCATTTTGTTGAAGGCGGATTGTACGACCTGAGAAGAGACCCCGGAGAAAGATATAATGTAAGGGGTGACTTTCCTGAAGTTGAAGCTGAACTGCTTAAAATAGTTAAAGAAGCCAGGGAAGATCTTGGTGATGATCTGACCGGTAATCCCGGAAAAAACAGAAGACCTGCCAAAATGCTGAATTAAATCGGCATATGGCAGGTCTGATTGGTGTTTAAATGTTATTTTATTTTAGAAAATTCGGTAGGCTTCATATATACCGACTCCACCTTTGATACCAGCTTGCCATTCACTTCGGATGCTGTACTTGCTTTAATCCATTCAGGGTCCTTTCGGAAATTCTCCCAGGATAATCTACCAGCAGCCTCATCTTTGTAAGCTAAAAAGTACAAGAGCTTAGATTGTTCTTCAGGATCCTTTTCAATAGTGGTAAAATAAGCGATATTCTGCATGCCATTATTCTTAAAGATCTTCATAGTATGATCTCTGAATCTGTTTTCAAGATTTTGAAGTTTTTCAGGCATTGCGGTATAGATACGCATTTCAAAAGTTCGCATTTCACCGGCTTTCGAAGGTTTAATTTTAGGAGAAAAATCTGCTGCTTTCAGAAAATAAATATTCGCTCTGGCAATAATCTTTCCGTTTTCTTCTGATTTTTTTGCAGCTTCCTGCCATTGAGGATCTTGCCCAAATTCTTTCCACGAAGCATCTCTGGCCTCCTTACTTGGATAAGCCATCAGATAGTAGAAAGCATGATCCGGATTGTTGGTTGGCACCCAGTACCCTAATCCGTCTATTCCATGTTTCTTAAAAAGTGGAACAGCGTGATCTCTGAACCTGTCAACCAATGCATCCAGCTTCCCCGGATTACAATAGTAAACTCTTAATTCAAAATAACGATTGTCTGCTTTTTGAGCATAACTTAGCTGAGAAATCAGCAGCAATGTAAATAATAATATTTTTTTCATCTGTCTATTTATTGTTTTTTAATGGTGATAAATCTACCTGTGGTAGGCAGAGCGATCATGATTTAATAATCATTCTCCTGCGGGTTTTGGCTAAATCATGATGGTTTCATGTTTTATAATTGTGAACATCATAAATCCGGCAGAAAATCTATCTGATATTACATCCCATTATAGTACATCTAAAGTACTAATGATCTGATCTTACCCTAATGAATATCCAACGACTTACGATTTTCTAAATTAGCAATAATATTGGCAGGCAATAGCAATAGAACCATGAATATTTAGGATAAGTACCGAAATAATACAAATTATATGGTTAATTCATCATTGCCATGATCTTAAATAAGTCGGCATTACTAACCAGAAAACTATTTTCAACAGATATTTGCTGAATTTTCGCTGTAATTAAATTGCTCTCTCTTGAGTTAAGTACAAAAATCGAACTCTCACCAAATGAAAACAGGCGCTCCTCGGCTTCAAGCATCTTTTGATAATCTTTTACCAGATTATCCAGCATTCCGGACTGCTTTTTCAGAGATGTTTTCTCCATTTGCTGAGCATCAATTTTATTTTTGATTTGCAATGTTTCCTGTTGCAATTCAAACTTTGATTCTCTTAGTTTCAGCTTTGTTAAATTAAGGGCACCTCTTTCCTGACGCAGGAAGATAGGAAATGAAAAGTTAACTCCAAGTTTGTAGTCATTGGGGGTGAAAGTACTGAAGTATGAAGGCTCATTAAGAAAATAATATCCCAAGTTTAACTTTGGAAGCAGGTAATTAGCTTTCAGCCTTCGCTCAACATCAAGCATACTGATTTTAGTTTCCATTAATCTGAGCTTAGGATGATCGGCGATGATATTTTGAGTATCATACAGCTGACGGGTATTCAAAATATCTTCTATACTACTGAAAAGGTTTACATCAGGTTTAAGATTTTCTGCAGGTTCAATTGGCGTTCCGTTTATCCATAAATAATTGGAAAGTTCCAGCCTTGCTTTATTTAATTTAAGTATTGCATTTTCCAGATTCAGCTGACGATTTTTTACAGCTATACCTGTTTCAACACTGTCAATTGCCGGCTTATCACCCTGTTCTATAAGTTTTAAAACTCCTTTGTATCGATCCTCTGCATAATACAGGTATTCTTTATACATTTCAGCTTCATTATATTGCCTTAACCAGGAAAAATAGGCTATTGATGCATCATAAAGAACCTCCAGGCTAAATAAACGCTGCTGCGAAGTGCTCATTTGAATTTGCAATTTTGCCTTTTTCAGGTCTGCAATTCGCTGATTGATGAATAAGCCCTGCGCCACCGGAACAGATATCCCAAAAGACGTGACTCCCTGAGTGGGAGAAGTATTCTGGGGATTCAGATAAATACCATCACTATTATCAAATGCCGCTTTTACTTCAATGCCATACCATGTAGGAATTTTAAAACTGCTGTTCAAAACAGAGTAGTATTGGCTACCCCTGAATTGCTTTGTATCAAAATCTAATTCAATCTTGGGATCAAATCCGCCCCTTGCCTGCATTAAGGCAGCCTGAGCTTTGTCAATCTCAAGATTTGCCCGACTAACAAGAGGATGATATTTTTTAACGTATCCTAAATATTCTCTGAAACTTAAGACCTCCTGATTAAAATCCTGTGAAAAAGCCGGAAACCTGAAAAACGTAATGACAATAAAAAGCATATAAAATACTCTCATAGCTTAATTCCTTTTCATTGCTTTTTAGATGATTCTGATTTATTCATTGCTTGTGATGTATAATAATTAGGCGGGAAACCATTCAGATTTCGCCAAATCTCATACCAGATAGGCACATTTTGCAAAAGAGCAATCGATTGTGCTCCGGCTCCGATACTTAACTCCTTTGGCCAGGGCGCTTCATTTTTATCCGGTGAAACCAGAATTCTGTACCTGCCGTTTGGGCTGATGAAGTTTTCTATTGCTACCACTCTTCCACCGAATGTACCATAGGATATGCCGGGCCATCCTGAAAAGACAATGGTAGGCCATCCATCAAACCATACTCTAACCCTTGAACCTTTCTTGATCAAAGGCAGATCAATAGGATCAACATAGGTTTCAACAGCTATGTCATAGTCTGCCGGCATGATACTTACAATTGCCGTACCCTCTTTAATGGTTTCTCCGATACCGCTTAACAAAGTCTTATTAATATAACCACTTTGTGGAGCTCTGATCAGATACATTCCATTCCGGATACTGTAGTTTACATATTGATTCTCAAGCTTTGTGACCTGAGCTTCAGTATCATACAGACTGCTCAAAGCAGTATACTTATCGCTGCTGGCTTTTGATATTTTCTCTGCGTATTCTGCCTTGATCCGATTGATCTCTACTCTGGAATTAATCAGCTCATTCTTAGAGGCCAGGTATTTATTTTCCTGAGTAATAATCTTTGCCTGAGCCTCCTGAAGCTTTAGCCTTTTTTCCTCAAGATCAGTTAAGGGTTTCAAACCATCACGGTTAAGTGATTCAGATCGGTTAAACTGGGTTTGAGCTATCGTTAGCTGGGTTTTCACCGCAGCCAGATCCATACTGTCGCTTTTTACTTTCAGCTGAGCCTGTAGAATTTTATTTAAACCCTGTTCAAGTTTTAAGTTAAGCTCCATGTTTAATGACTGAATCTGACTTTCTAAAGCGACAACTTTTTCATCATAAGAATCCATTGCCATTTTCTTTGCATCAACCTGTTGCTTGGTATTTCCAACAAGATTGGGATCAAAATATTCTTCCTTGATCTCGGACAAAAACACAATGGTATCACCCTTATTTACAAAGTCGCCTTCTTTAACATACCATTTCTCAATTCTGCCGGCAATGGCTGAATGAATTGTTTGTGGTCTCTGATCAGGCTTCAGCGTAGTAACAGCACCGGTTCCCCTGATATTTTGGGTCCATGGTAAAAACAAACCAATGACATTTAAAATACAAATTGCCCAAATTATCCGATTCAGATTTTTATAATAAGGTCTGTTATTAAGTACTCTTATCGTTTCATATCCGGTTCCACTTTCTACATGTACCGGGTTATTGTCAGATATATTAAGCATTACTTTTAGTTTTTATATCTCTTACAATTTCACCATTATCAAGATCAATTTCTCTGTTACATACTTTTTTCCAGTATGGATCTACCGAAGACACAATAATTGTCCAGTCATTTTCCGGACTAACAAGAAAATCGATGATTTGCATTGCTGCTTTAGGATCCATACCTAAAGTAGGTTCTTCAAGAAACAATATTTTAGGTCTGAAAATGATCGCTCTTGCAATCATTATTTTCTGAATAACAGATCTTGTCAGATGCCTTCCATCAGAGTTGATGACTGTATCCATTCCCATGGGTAATCTTTTAACCATTACGGTCAATCCCAGAGAATCCAGCGCCCATTTAATATCCGCATCAGTGACCTGAGGGTTATTAAATGTCAGGTTTTCTAACAAGGTGCCTTCAAACGGAGTGTCACCCTGTACTACCATACCTGCAGAGCCCCTGTAGTTCGACCATTCAGCTTTTTTGATGATACTGTTGTTAACATAAATAATTCCAGAAGTTGGTGTAAGAAATCCTGAAAGCAATCTTACCAAAGTAGTTTTACCCGAATTATTAACTCCGGCAACAAATACCCTTTCACCCTGAGTAATTTTTAAGTTAATATTCTTTAACACATCCTTATCATCTTCAGGATATCTAAAGTTCATATCCACAGTTTCTATGGTTAAATCATTTCTCACAGATGTATTGTCGGAGGTTTTTATGTTTTGGTATATTTCCAGATCCGTTATTAAACCTATCTTTTCAACTGCAGTTAATACATCATACAATGTTTCCAATCCGATGATCAGCTTCTCAACCGAGTTAATGACCAGAAGGATTATTATTTCTGCAGCGACGAACTGCCCGATATTCATTTTTTGATCGAGAACCAAAAAACCGCCTACCAGTAAAAGTCCGGCAGTAATAAATACCTTATATACTATGAGATGCGAAAACTGCCTCTGTATCACTTTAAAATGACTCTCACGAAACTTCAAATAATCATTCACCAAATGATTATTTTTCTTTAGCGAGTAATCAAAATTATTCTGGTTGATAAAGCTGTTTTTATTTCTTGCAATTTCCTGAAGCCAGTATGCTACTTTGTATTTATAGCTGGATTCTTTTAGGCTGGTCGACAAGCCATCATCGAAGGAAAACTTAAAAATCAAATAAAAGGTAATGAGAAGTACGATCCCAAATATGATAAAGAAAGGATGGTAAAGTGAAAGCAATATTAGTCCTAAGCCAACCTGCAGAATAGCCGTAGTAAAATCAATTAATATCTTTGAAGTACCCTTTTGAATTGTTAATGTATCAAAAAACCGATTAGCCATCTCAGGCGGATATTTATCATAAAGTGCGTTGAATGTAATTTTAGGCAGCCGGTAAGCAAATTCAAAGGATGAGCGTATAAATATTTTTTGCTGAAGAGATTCAGCAATTCTTAACTGCATCAGCATTAGTATTCCCACCAAAGCCACGCCAAGCGTCACGATGAATACCAATATTTGCCAGGATATACTCATCTGTCCGGCCTGGATGAAGTTTACAATGGTTTGAATGCCTAATGGCAGGGAAAGACTAATTATACCCGAAAACGCTGCATAAAGCAGTATTTGATAAATATCTCTTTTATCCAGCTTTAAGAGGTTATAAAAGCGTTTCAATGGTGTCATATATGCTTATTTAAAATAGATTTTACCATGTTTAAAAAAAAATCTGTTGGGGAAGCTGATTCACCATAATTGGTGATTGATTTAAAATGCTGCTTTAAAAAATGTTGATGCATAGCTCCTTCTACTATATTGGTAGCCAGGGTCTCTGGGTAAAAATAATTGGGATTAATCTCTTTGATAATTTCTGCAACTCTATGTATAACCCCTTTATAGGATTGAAAAAACTCTTCCGTGTTTTCATTATAAACATCTCTTTTAGGGAATGTTTTAACAAAATCTCTAACCAATATCTGCTTTATTATTGACTCATTGATATCATCCACCAATATTTCATCAGATGTATCTTCATTAAGCAATATAATGGCCTTCGTAAGACGCTGATTCGCATCTTCAAGATTAGCTGTTTCAAAAATTAAACGGCATTCAATCCAGGCCCAATACCATGATGAAATATAAAGCATTAATTTATGTTTATTCTCAAAATACCTGTATATCGAACTTTCAGGAGAGTGGATTCTCTCGCCCAGTTTCTTAAATGTAAATGCATCAAAACCAATTTCAGCTATTAAATAAGCACCCTCTCTGAAGATCTTTCTTCCTAAGTCTGAACTTTCAGGATTTCTCAGGAAAATTCCTTCATAGATTTCCGGCTTAATATTTTTTAGTAGAACTTTCATAGTTGATCATTATGATATTAAATAGAATTACAGTGGTCTTAGCTTATCATAAATAAGTTTTCGATAGGAACTTCATATAAATTTTTTCCAGCAACTGAGTTCATCATTTATTTCTTTACCGCTCTCTGCAATCTGTCATTCATCGTTTCACCCAAACCATGATTCGGTAATTTTTCAGCAATAATGACATCAAGATCCTCTTTATCCAGACGATGTAAAGCAGCATATAAATTTCTGGATGCTTCTGCCAGGTCTCCCTTTTTTGAAAGTATTTCCTGAACCCGTATACTGTTATTTGGAAATTGATTTTTGAATAGCAATAAACCTATCTTTTTACCATCAAAGTAATTAATCAAGCTCTCAACATTATCGCTGAGGTAAGTTTCGGTTGCAGGAGAATAGTGCCGGGAAAGCATGCCCGGAGCATCAGGTTGAGTATCATTCTTTGTGTATAACCTAAGATTTCCAACAACTTTCTCAATGTGTTCTATAGAAATTGAACCGTGTCGATATAGTACCGGAGTATTATCCTCAAATCCAATTATTGTAGACTCTAAACCTCTATTACATACACCACCATCTAAAATCACACTGAGTGAATCATCAAAATAATTAAACACATGTTCAGCACATGTCGGACTGATAGAGCCAAAGGGGTTTGCACTAGGTGCGGCCAATGGAAATTTAAGCTGATGCAACACATCCAGAAAAAGGGGATGATCAGGTACTCTGACAGCAACAGTTTTCTTTCCTGCTGTTATCAAATCTGAAATGTGCGACTTCTTCTCAAGCAACAAAGTTAATGGGCCCGGCCAGAATTTTTCAGATAGCTCCAGTGCGATTTCAGGAATATTCATAGCTATTTCATGAATACCTGAAGCAGATTTGATATGGACAATTAAAGGATTGTACGATGGTCTTTTCTTCAAATCAAAGATCTTCTTTACAACAGTATCATTGTAAGCATTGCCCGCTAAACCATAAACAGTTTCGGTGGGTAATGCTACTATTTCATCATTTATCAGGGCTTCTACAGCTTTATCAATACTTTTCGTTATCATCTTTAAGGATTACATAAATCACACCACATCGGATCTTCGGTAAATTTACCATCAGGATATTTTTCTTCCCTGTTATATGAACATTTCAGACAGGAATACTTGTAACTGAGGGTACTCTTAGTAGGATAATTACAAATTTGACAGGGAAGGCCTGTTCGCACCTCTGTAATTCCAAATCCGGGTGTTTCACATACAGGACAACTAGTTTTTATTTTGTCTGCCAGCTTTTTTGTTGCCTTTTCTATTACTCTCATACGAGTAGGGTTATACATTGCCCTCATATCTGTTTCAACAAAGGCTGCTCCATAATTGGTTGAAAAGATACTAAAAGTATTCTTCAATAAATGTTTATCTCCAATTCCTTTTACCATTTCTGAAAAATCATTTTTCGTTCTTCTGACAATTAAACGATGGGAAGGAAATTTTGCATTTCTGGCAAACTCACACAGTTCTTCTTCAGTTCTTATTTCACTGCCGCTAAAATTTGTTTTAATACTGAGTTCTCTGGCTATGATCTCCAGATCATTTTTCTTGTCAATAAGTACCAGAAACTCATCGTCAGCAGGAACAAAAAACAAGGAAGGATGAGGTCCGAATGAACCTTCACTGGCAAGTGCCAAATCATAACTGCTAAACTCCAGCGCAAGAAGACATTTTTTTCTTGCGGTCATTATCGGGTCATCCTTCCTTTCTACATCACCTGTAAACGTTCCCAGCATATCCGTATCAAAATTTTCTGTCACCAAACACTTCACACCTAATTCCTTTTCCAGTATCGGAGAGATTACTTTTTCCTTCCCGTGTTTGGTGACAAGCAGCAATGTCCTTCCTTTGAACATAATTTAGAACTCATTAGAAAAGGAAATATTTACTTCTGAGTTAATTACCAGTTTTTGATTACTATGCTTTGCATTCAACAGAATCTCCTGTAATTTTTGCAAATCATTTTGTAATTCCGGAATTCTTTTCTTTGAAATTTCATCGTCTTTCCCGAATCTTTCACGTGAACTCCAGTTTTTTATATTATGAAAATTGATCTTCGAAGAAAACATGTTTGTTAAGATTTCCTTTGTCTCTTCAGCAGAGAAAACACCTTCAATCAGAGTTAATTTTTCAGTACTTTTCATTTTTTACTTGATTTTGAGTTGATATAAATTTTGACACAAATGTTCCGCTAATTACTCCCAGGGAAGCGTAAAGATGACCATCGATGATATCACTGGTTGTTAAGGCAGTCATCAGGGCTAAGACCATGAGGATTATACAAAAAATCGTTTTTACTACTAAGAAGTCCATTTTATTCAATATTTATTATTCCTTCTATTGTTAGATTCCCATTGTTTGTGATAATAGTCTCTCTTAGTTCAAAAAGCTGCTTTTGAAGTTGCTTTATTTTTGATTCCCTCGACTTAATATCCTCTTCGCTGGTGTTGTTAGCTATCTTGTTTTCATGATACTTAATTTTGATATGTACCATGTTTGTGATTAGCTCCAGGGCATCCCTGGAGCTAAACTTTCCCTGCATAAGTTGTAGTTTCATGATTTAGAATTTTATTGTCCCTGACCCAGTGAGTAAGCCGCTTTACCATCAAACGAATACAGATTTTCTGTTTTGATGGCATCAATGTTCTGATTCAGGGCATTGGTTAAAAGAACGATGATACTTGAGTGATTAATTTCCGAACCTTCAAGTGGTTTAAACCTGCATCTCCAGTGATCAGTACAAAATGTTTCCTTAAACCCTTCAGGCCATACTTTGATTCCCCTGTTAGTAATCATGCTTAATTTAATGCCGCTGGTCTCGATCGATTTCATTTTTTCAGCCAGCTCATTCGGATCACTTCCGCCCCAGTGTACAAATACATCCACACCAAGAAGTACTTTTTCAGCCGCCGGCTTACGTTTGTATTTCGGCAAGCTTAATACCGTATTATTGGCGTAAGAAACAGGTTTCAGTATACCTGGTTTCTGACCCAGATTAGCTATCACTGCCTTTGCAAATTCCTTTGTTCCAACTTTTTGCTTGCTGGTACCTTCCTTAAAAATGTCGTAGGTATGAATTCCATCTTCCAGAGTTTTCAGCCAGGCATTTTGAACTTTCTCAGCCACATCAGTCTGCCCGATATGATTTAACATCATGATGGCTCCCTGTAACAGACCCGAAGGGTTGGCAATATTCTGTCCGGCGCGTCTTGGTGCTGAACCATGTATGGCTTCAAACATTGAACACTCTTCTCCAATATTCGCAGAGCCCGCTAAACCAACCGAACCGGTTATTTGAGCCGCCACATCACTCAGAACATCTCCATATAAATTCGGCATCACAATTACATCAAATGCTTCCGGAGTGTCTGCCATTTTAGCCGCACCTATATCGATGATCCAGTGTTCATTTTCTATTTCAGGGTATTCTTTGGCTATCTCATCAAAAACCTGGTGAAACAATCCATCAGTTTGTTTCATGATATTGTCTTTAGTAAAGCAGGTTACTTTTTTACGATTCTGCTGCTTCGCATACTCAAAAGCATATCTGACAATCTTCTCACAACCCGGTCTGCTGATCAGCTTCAAACATTGAACAACCTCGTCTGTTTGCTGGTGCTCAATTCCTGCATAGAGATCCTCTTCATTCTCCCTGACAATGACAATGTCCATTTCAGGATGTTTGGTTTTCACAAAGGGGTGTAAGCTTTTGCAAGGACGAACGTTTGAATACAAGCCCAGAAACTTACGGGTAGTTACATTTAAGCTCTTGTATCCACCTCCCTGCGGAGTAGTAATGGGAGCTTTTAGAAAAACTTTATTCTTTCTGATAATGTCCCAGGAAGCAGCATCAATGCCTGAATTGTTACCTGCCAGATAAACCTTTTCACCTACCTCAATTTCTTCAATTTCAATCTTTGCTCCGGCAGCCAGAATAATTTCAAGAGTTGCATCCATGATTTCCGGGCCGATGCCATCGCCTTTTGCTACTGTAATTTTTGTCATATGCTTTAGTTTTTAAAATTTAACTGCGCAAAAATGGATAATAGCATTAATAAATTTTTATTTATATTTACAATGATATACATAAAATTAATTTATGAAATACACTTTAAATCAACTGCAAATATTCCTGAAAGTCGTTCAGACACAGAGTGTAACCAAGGCTTCAGAGGAGCTTCACTTAACCCAACCTGCCGTTTCTATTCAATTAAAAAATTTTCAGGATCAATTTGATATTCCATTGATGGAAGTGATAGGCCGTAAAATTTACATCACAGAGTTCGGTCATGAAATTGCTGAATCAGCTGAGAATATTATTAATCAGGTGTATGCCATTAATTATAAAACAGTGGCATATAAAGGACAGCTAACCGGAAAGTTAAAGATTTCGGTGGTATCGACCGGGAAATATGTAATGCCTTATTTCCTGGCAGATTTTATGAAACTTCATGAAGGCATTGAATTGAGGATGGATGTTACCAACAAAAATAAAGTGATTGAAAGTCTGGAAAATAATGAGGTCGATTTTGCCCTTGTTTCTATTTTACCAACTTCACTTAATATCGAAAAATTAGACTTACTCCAGAACAAATTATACCTGGTCGGAAACACCGATCTAAAAATTGACAAAAAACTTAGTTCACAAGAAATATTCGAAAAACTACCTTTAATTTTTAGAGAAAAGGGTTCAGGAACCCGCCAAACCATGGAAGCTTACATCAACAGAAATAATATATCGACTTTAAAAAAGATGGAACTTTCATCCAATGAGGCTGTAAAGCAGGCTTTACTGGCCGGTTTAGGTTATTCAATTATGCCACTGATTGGAATCAGAAATGAATTGTTAAACAATGAATTACACATTATCGATGTGAAAGGACTTCCGATTAAAACAACCTGGCGACTGGTTTGGCTGAAAGGGAAAAAACATACTCCTGTATCTCAGGCTTTTTTAAATTTCCTGAAAAAGAAAAAAAAAGACATTGTACACAATAAATTTACCTGGTATGAGCAATATCTTTAAGCAGCACCAAATGCTTGATGTACTTTAAGCAAAAGGCAATTTCAATTACAGAATGATAGTGAACAAAGTGGTCTCAGCGGGAATCGAACCCACATCTAAAGTTTAGGAAACTTCTATTCTATCCGTTGAACTATGAGACCTGATACTATCTAATCACACTGCCATTATTGATGGCAGTCGGAGGTGCAACAAAACTAAGATTTCCATCTGAATTTTCAGCCATAAGAATCATTCCCTGTGACAATATTCCCTTAATCTCTCTGGGTTCAAGATTAATTAAAATAGAAACCTGTTTTCCAATAATCTGTTCCGGTTCGAAGTACTCTGCAATACCCGATACAACCGTACGCTGATCCAATCCGGTATCAATCTTTAGTTTAAGCAGTTTCTTTGTTTTCTCTACTTTTTCTGCTTCTAGAATTGTCCCTATTCTGATATCCATCGCCGCAAACTGATCGAAATTAACATTAGGTTTTGCATCTTCCGGTTTAACAGCAGTCTGGGCATTGGCTGTCTTGCTGTCGGTCAGTTTCTTAATCTGAGCTTCGATCTGCGCATCTTCAATCTTTTCAAATAACAGCAATGCTTCATTTAGCTGATGCCCGGCAGAAAGAATTTCACTGCTTCCGGCTTTGTCCCAGGTCAGGGCATCTATATTCAGCATTTTGATTAATTTCTGAGCACTGAAAGGCAGGAATGGCTCCGCTAAAACAGCCAGATTGGCTGCAATCTGTAACCCAACGTTAAGAACCGTTTTTACTCTCTCCTCATCAGTTTTAATCAGTTTCCATGGTTCTTCATCGGCCAGATATTTATTACCAAGCCGTGCCAGATTCATAAATTCAGAAAGTGCTTCCCTGAATCTGTATTGTTCAATGGAAGAGGCGATTTTGGCAGGATATGATTTCATATCCTCCATAACCTTCAGATCGGCTTCGGTAAATGGAGAGCCCATCATAACCTGACCGTCAAAGTATTTGTGCGACAGAACCAAAACCCGGTTTACAAAATTTCCGAATATTGCAACCAGCTCATTATTATTTCTAGCCTGAAAATCTTTCCAGGTAAAATCATTGTCTTTGGTTTCAGGTGCCGTGGAAGTAAGTACATATCTCAGAACATCCTGCTTGTCTGGAAATTCCTGAAGATACTCATGAAGCCATACCGCCCAGTTTCTTGAAGTGGAGATTTTATCGCCTTCAAGGTTAAGAAACTCATTGGCAGGCACATTATCTGCTAGGGTATATTGCCCATGTGCCATCAAAATAGCAGGGAAGATAATGCAATGAAAAACTATATTGTCTTTCCCAATAAAGTGAACCAGCTTGGTCTCCTTATCGTACCAGTATTTCTCCCAGCTTTCTGAAGGTCTAAACTGTTCATTTAAATAATATTCCGATTTCTTTTCAGCGCTCAGCTGCGGATCGCAAAGATCTTTCGTACCGGATATATAACCAATAGGTGCCTCAAACCAAACATATAAAACCTTGCCATCCGCACCTTGCACCGGAACCTTAACACCCCAGTCAAGATCACGAGTCATAGCACGCGGATTCAGTCCACCGCTCAACCACGATTTACACTGTCCATAAACATTAGGTTTCCAGTCTTTGTGCGAATCGATATAAGCCTCAATCTGAGGCTGCATCCTATCCAGCGGAAGAAACCAATTGGTTGTTTTCTTCAGAACAGGCTGGGCCCCTGACAAGGTAGAATGAGGATTAATCAGTTCTGTAGGACTTAATGAAGTGCCGCATTTTTCACACTGATCACCATAAGCTTCTTCATTACCACATTTAGGACAGGTTCCGACTATGTATCTGTCTGCCAAAAACTGTCCGGCTTTTTCATCATAATATTGTTCAGTCTCTTCCTCATCAAACACTCCCTTATCATACAGTGTTTTGAAAAATCCGGAAGCTGTCTGATGATGAGTAGACGATGAGGTTCTGTGATAAATATTAAATGATATTCCAAAATCACGGAAAGAATCACCGATGATCTTATGATATTTATCGACAACCTGTTGTGGCTCTACACCTTCTTTCCTTGCCTTGAGTGTGATCGGAACTCCATGCTCATCGGATCCGCAAACGAATATCACATCTTTCCCCCTTGATCTGAGAAACCGCACATAGATATCGGCAGGAATGTA
>Ga0208492_1001219_pt1 | contig 16980 bp, 16 predicted proteins | sample Subbioar_CSW14AB_FD_184820 | JGI IMG/M metagenome (GOLD analysis project Ga0208492, IMG submission 184820) | Serpentinite rock and fluid subsurface biosphere microbial communities from McLaughlin Reserve, California, USA - CR12Mar_CSW14AB (SPAdes) | ecosystem: Environmental > Terrestrial > Deep... | reverse complement strand
CGGCATCTACGCGCTGGGAGAAGCGGACTTGTGGCGCGCCGAGGATGGCCGCGGGGTCGGTGTTTTCACCCAGCTCGGCTTTGCTGACGGGGATCGCAATCAGCTCTCGACCTATGTCGGCGGCGGCGTGACCTGGACGGGACCCTTGCCACAGCGACCGGAAGACGTCGCGGGCCTGGCCATCGCCCATGCACGCAATGGCGATCATTTCCGGCGTTTGAATGCGGGGCTCGAGCGCGCCGAAACCACGTTCGAGCTGAGTTATCTGCTCACCCCCAAGCCGTGGCTGACGGTGCAACCGGACCTGCAATACATCGTCGACCCAGGCACCGACAGCAGCATCGACAATGCCCTGATTCTCGGTGTGCGCGTGCAGGTCGCGCTCTAGGCCGGCGCACTCAGAGCGCGGTCTTCACCCACTCCACGACCAGTCGGTCGTCTGCGGCGACGAGCGCATCGAGGCGGGAAGAGAAGTAGCGGTCACCGGCGTGACCGCGCGGCAATTGCGCGGGGCCGACCATTCGCTGCTGCTCGGCGCGGACCGTGCCGTCGGCGGCGACAATCGCAACCCGCAAACGCTGGGGTGACAGCAGACGATTGGCGAGCGTGCGCGAAATGCGCGTCTCGACCACGGTGACACCCGCCGCCGCATGTGCCGATGCCGCGACCACCCGCAGGCCATGCGCTTCACTGGCCGCATGCACCGGCACCGTCGCGGCAAGTGCCAGCGCCAGCGCCAGGCCGTGGCCCCGCACACTGTGCTTGTTCATTTTGATTTTCATTGCACTACTCTCCCATGTGTGGCGTGCCGTGCCCTGCTCTCGCTCCAACGCGCCGGGAATCCGGCAAGGCGACAGCTGACGAAGCCATGATTGACGACGCCCATGGAGCCGGCAAGCCTTGCGTGCCGTTAATGAGAATGTTTTACAGTTGGCGATCACATACGGGCAGGTCGCGCACTGCGCGTCGCGCCACGGTAGCGTTTCGAGCGATCAGCTTGTCTCGATGACGTGCTGGTTTTCCCTTTCCTGCTGGCGCCGCCACATATCGGCATAGCGCCCATCCGCAGCCAGCAGGCTCGCATGGGAACCCCGTTCCGCGATGGCACCATCCTCGAGCACGATGATCTCGTCGGCGTCGACCACCGTCGACAGGCGATGCGCTATCACGAGAGTGGTGTGACCGCGCGACACTTCCTTCAATGCCGCCTGGATCTCCCGCTCAGTGTGGGTATCGAGCGCCGAGGTTGCTTCATCGAAAATCAGGATGCGAGGCCGCTTGAGGATGGTGCGCGCGATCGCGACGCGCTGCTTCTCGCCGCCCGACAGCTTGAGTCCCCGTTCGCCAACCAGGGTTTTGAACCCGTCCGGCGCAGCGGCGATGAAACTGCTGATCTGCGCAAGTTCGGCCGCTTCATGGACCTCTGCCTCACTGGCGTCCGGCCGTCCATAGAGGATGTTGTAGTACAAGGTGTCGTTGAACAACACCGTGTCCTGCGGCACCACCCCGAGGGCCCGACGCAGGCTGTGCTGGGTCACCGCACGAATATCGACTCCATCGATCCGAATGGCGCCGCTGGTGATGTCATAGAAGCGGAACAGCAGTCGCGCGATGGTCGACTTGCCCGCGCCACTCGCGCCAACGATGGCGAGTTTCGCCCCGGGTGCGATGCTGAAGGAAAGATTGCGCAGGATGGGCCGTCGCGGGTCGTAGGCGAAACAGACCCTGTCGAAGTCCACGCGGCCCGCGCCCGCGGGGAGCTCGACGGCCTGCGGCGGATCGCACACCTCGCTGTCGACCCTCAGTAATTGGAACATCGATTCCATGTCGATCAAGGACTGCTTCATCTCGCGATAAACGAAGCCGAGAAAATTGAGCGGGATGTAGAGTTGGATGAGATAGGTATTGACCAGCACGAAATCGCCGACCGTCATGCGATGCGAGATGACGCCGTGCCCCGCCATCGCCATCACGACCGTCAGACCCACACCGATGATGCCCGCCTGGCCGATATTCAGCAGCGCCAACGAGCGCTTGCTCGAGACCGCTGCGCTCTCGTACCGCGCCAGCGCTTCGTCATAGCGTCGCGCCTCGAATTCTTCGTTGCCGAAATACTTCACCGTCTCGTAGTTCAGCAGGCTGTCGATGGCGCGCGTATTGGCCTGGCTGTCAGTCTCGTTCATGCGCCGACGGTATTGCGTGCGCCATTCCGTGACGCCCAAGGTATAGGCGATGTAGGCAACGATGGTGGCGAGCGTGACGAGCGCATAGCGGGCATCGAACAAGGCCCACAGGATGCCGCAAACCAGCGCTATCTCGATGAGCGTCGGGATGATGTTGAACAGCATGAAGGTGAGCAGGAAGTCGATGCCCTTGGTGCCGCGCTCGATGGCCCGCGACAGGCCGCCGGTCTGGCGATCGAGATGGAAGCGCAAGGCCAGGGCGTGCAAATGGCGAAACGTCGTCAGCGCGACATCGCGGATGGCGGCCTGCGCGACCTTGGCAAATACCGCGTCGCGCAGTTCGGCAAAGACTATCTGCATGACGCGCAGACCGCCGTAGCCCACCAGCAGGGCCAGCGGCAGTTCCAACGGCAGGCGTGACTGATCGGCAAGCATGTCGACCATGCGCCGATAGAGCAGCGGCACATAGACTGTCGCGAGTTTCGCGCTGGCGAGCAGTGCCAGTGCAAGCAGTACGCGCGCGCGGGTGCGTGGCGCATTGGCTGGCCACAGATAGGGCGTCAGGCCGCGCAGGGCGCGCCAATGGAAGGCGCCATCGCGGGCCGGGCCGGCTGACGGTCGGATGGAAGGAGACATGGCCAGTCCTGCGCTATGGGCCGTCAGTATAGCGGTGCGTCCGGACGTTGCCCTCGCTGCGCCCTTGCGCCATTCTCACGGGCACCCGCCACGCGTGGAGTTCGCTATGCCTGTGCTCGATACCACCGCCCTGCGCCGCGTCGACGCCGTTCTCAACTATCTGGCCGAGGGTGCCAGCCACCCCGGCGTCGACATGCAGGCGCCGAACGACGCGCCGCCGCCGCCCGTGATGGCCAAGTACACCGTCCCCATCCTCGACCTGCGCGACTCATTCCAGAACGCCAGCCTGGACGACAATGGCTTCGCGTTTCTGACCGCGCCCAGCGCAACCCGCGACTTCTTCGACCACATTGCCGTCAGCGAACACTACTTCGCCGAATGCGAGTCCGTGGTACGCGCCGCGACCGGCGCCCGTCACGTGCATGCCTTCGATTACAACCTGCGCGACAAGATTCTTGCCCGCCAGCCGGGCCGTGGCGTCAGCGAACCCGTGCGTTTCGTGCACAACGACTACACCGAGCGCTCAGCCCCGCAGCGCGTGCGCGATCTGTTTCCGGCGGGCGCGCCTACGCCGGGACGCTTCGCGTTCATCAATCTGTGGCGCCCGGTGGACGTCACCGCGCTCGATGTCCCGCTCGCGGTCTGCGACGCGACCAGTATTGCGGCTGAGGATTTCGTACCCACCGATCTGCGCTACACACAACGTACCGGCGAGGTCTACAGCGTCCGCTACCATGAACGCCATCGCTGGTTTTATCAGTCCGCCCTCCAGCCCGACGAGGCCTTGTTGTTGAAGTGCTTCGACTCCGACACCGGGGTTGCCGCCCGCTACACCGCCCATTGCGCCTTCCACGATCCGAGCGCGCCCGCCGGTGCGCCGCCTCGTCGCAGCATCGAGGTGCGCACCGTGGCCTTTTTCGACTGATACAGCGGAACAAACATTAACCGTACAGTTTGTGCGGTTGACGACCCGCAACCTGCCCCGTTTACTAACCGGCTCAACGCAAACACTACGGCGCAAGCCGGGGAGATCTTTCTATGCACGTTGGAATGGCAGCAATATTCCAGAATCCGGGGCGAGACAGCGGCGTCAGTGATTACGACATCTACCAGCAGGACATGCGTCTCGCCCTCAGTGCCGAGAGCCTCGGCTTTGAATCGGTATGGGGCGTCGAGCACCATTTCACCGACTACACCATGACACCCGACGTCACCCAGTTCCTGTCCTTCGTCGGTGGTCAGTGCAAGAAGATCAAGCTCGGCACGATGGTCATCGTACTGCCGTGGAACGACCCGATGCGTGTCGCGGAAAAAGTCGCCATGCTCGACTGCATGTCCGATGGCCGCACGCTGCTCGGGATCGGCCGCGGCCTCGGGCGCGTGGAATTCGAAGGCTTCCGCGTGCCGATGGGCGAGTCGCGCGAGCGCTTCATCGAATGCGCGGAGACCATTCTGCAGGGCCTGGAACAGGGCTATTGCGAATACGACGGACAGTTCATCAAACAGCCCAAGGCGCGCATCCGACCCGAACCCTTCCGTTCGTTCAAGAACCGCACCTATGCCGCCGCCGTGTCGCCGGAATCCTCACTCATCATGGCGCGCCTCGGGCTTGGCATCCTGGTCATCCCGCAAAAGCCGTGGGAAGAGCACGCCAAGGAACTCAAGGACTACGCCGATGTGTTCCGTCAGGAACAGGGCGTGGCACCGCCGCGCCCCTATGTGGCGGGCTGGGTCGCCTGTGACAAGGATGCCGGTCGTGCCGAAGAAATGGCACGGAGATACATCGGCGGTTACTGGCATTCGGTCGTCAAGCATTATGAGATGGGCGGCAGCCATTTCGAGCAGACCAAGGGTTACGAGTACTACAAGCGCATGACCGATACCATCGGCAGCCAGGGCATCGACGCCATTACTGAGTTCTTCATGAATCTGCAGGTGTGGGGCACGCCGGAACAGTGTCTGGATAAGATAAAGGACATCCACTCACGTACCGATTGCTGCGGTTTCACCGGCGTATTCAGCTACGCAGGCATGACCGAAGCCGTCGCGCATGGAAATATGGAACTGTTCGCCAAGGACGTGGTGCCGGAGTTGAAGAAGCTCGGTCATCGCCCCTTGTTCGACACCGAAGTGGACGGCGCCCCGGCCTTCGCGCGCAACGACAGCAAGGCCGCCTGAGCGTGACGCGCTTGACCGCGCATTAGCCGGTGCGCCACGCGTGCCGGCAAAAAGAAAGGGCGGCCTCGGCCGCCCTTTCCATTTCCGCGATCTGCGGCGGTCCTGCGGCCCTAGCCCGCCATCTTCAACTGCGGTGCTGCCGCATGCAGGCTGGCCTGCGCACTCGGGCGCGCGCTCACGCGCGCATACCATGCCGTCAGGTTCTTGAACTCCGGCTCGAGCGGCTGACCGACGTCCTTGGCAAAATCCACGCAAGCGAACAGCACGATATCCGCGAGAGAGAACTTGTTGCCAGCGACGAAATCGCGGCCGGCAATCAAACCCTCCAGCCATTCGCGACCCGCCTTGCCCTTGGCCTTGAAGCCTGCAGCCGATTCCGGCAGACACAGCATGCGGTTGCGGAAAATCTCGATGCCTTCGGCGAAACGGAAGCCGTTGTACATGTACTCGGTGATGTTGAGTTCGACGCGACGCACCCACATGCGGGTATTGGCGCGCTCCGCCGCTGTGGTGCCGATCAAGGCCGGGGTGGGCTGCTGTTCTTCCAGGTATTCGCAAATCGTCACGGTCTCGGCGATGACGGTGCCGTCGTCCAGTTCAAGCGACGGCGTCTGGCCGGCGGGATTCTTGCTGAGATAGGGCGCCTGACGATTCGCGCCAGCAAGCAGATCGAGATCCTCGCTGGCAATGCTCATGCCCTTTTCCGCCATGAACATACGCACGAGACGCGGGTTCGGCCCGAAGGAATTCAAAAGTTTCATGTGATCCTCTCCTCTCTGGTCATGGGCCGGATCGGCCCGGCACTTGTGCCATCAATAATCGAACCGACGTTATAGGTGGCTGCCCGAACACCGTCAATCGAAGCAGAGGCATCGGCCGTCCGGCAGTTCCTCATTCCCGGTGTGCCGGGCTCCCACCATCAGTTTCGAAGTCGCATGCTGCGTGCCGCTTTACATTTTGGTTGGTGCGACGCACCATGCGCGGCCTTTTGAATCCGCCAGGAAAGCGGGTGCCGACCGCAGGGCGGATGGAAGCGGCCGGGAAGTCAGTGGCAGGCGCACCGCGATCGGCATCGACAGCTTGTAAACCGATTGATTAGATGACGGCAACTATTTATTGATTTACAAAAGCTTCATGGATACCATCGAGCCATACCGATGGTTCCCAGGTGAACCGAGATGACGATACAACTCAGCGCTTTTATCCTGGCCTTGGTCATTTTTCCGTTTGCCTCGCAAGCCTCGGATGTAAGCGCCCGCCCCGCTGACTGCGCGCCCAGCGCGCACGAAACCCCCATCGCCACCGAGACCGGCTCGGTCGGCATCATCAAGAATCTTGCTGAAGACCCGAGTTCCATCCGCGCAATCGCCGGTCGCCTGTTGAACAGCGCCCTGACGACCGAGGACCAGCAACCCGTCCCGGGCTGCGGCGCAGCCTGCGCACAGCGTGCCCAATCGCAAATCGTCTATCGCGTCGCGCCGACCGCCTATCTGGCCGACGACCAGCAGCACGATGTGTGCCGCAAGTTCGAGAACGAGACGAGCAGTCATCCCCTGACCTTCAATCAGCGGCAGTTTCGCAGCGTCGACGAAATGAACGAGTGGATCATGGCCTTCTCCCAGGGACGCGGCGAAGACGGCCGTCTGCTCTATGAACTGTGTTCGTCGAACTGCAGCCCGCGTTATACCTTCCTGATTGCCGAACAGAACTCCGGCTTTGCTGTGAAGACTGAAGTCCTGTGCGGCTTGGCACGGGACAGGTCCAGCGATGTCTATCGGGTGTCGACCGCCGTGCGTCGTACCTGCGCGCTGAACTGAATCGCCGCGTACACCCGCGGCAACTCCCTCGCCCCATGAGCGTCCTCCACGCACGAGTCGCCGTCGCGCGCGCATTGGCTTGGCCCGGCCTGCTGCTGAGTTGTTGCGCGATCCTCGCGTACGGCTTCGCCCAGGGTCGCGCGACTTTCTATTTCAACGTCTCGTACGCGTGGATCATCGTGTGGCTGCTGTGGCTGGAATACCGGCTGCCGTATCGCACGGACTGGCGGCGCCCTGATGGGCAGATTCTGCAGGATCTCGGCCATTCAGCACTCAACAAAGGCCTGGTGCAGTTGCTGATCGTGACCCTGGCGGCGCGCGGTCTGCTCGATCATCGCAGTCAGGGGTTTCTCAGCGATGCGCCGCTGGCGCTGCAGGTCGTCTGCGGTCTGGTCGGATCGGAGTTCAGTCTCTACTGGGCACATCGTCTCAAGCACGAATGGCCAACGCTGTGGCGCTTCCATGCGGTGCACCACAGTGTGCGCAAGCTGTGGCTGGTCAATACCGGGCGCTTTCATTTCATCGATTCACTGCTGGCTGTCCTCGCCACCCTGCCGTTCTTTCTGCTCAGTGGCATGTCCATGGACGCCATCATCTGGGTCAGTGCCATCACCGCCTACATCGGCATACTTACGCATTGCAATGTGGCCATGGATTGCGGATGGCTCAGTTATGTCTTCAACACTCCCGCCGTGCACCGCTGGCACCATGCGCGTGACAGCACCATAGGCAACAGCAACTACGGTGAAAACCTGGTGTTGTGGGACATGCTGCTGGGCACTTATTGCAATCGACGCGGCGAAGAGGTGGAACACATCGGCATCGAGGAGCACATGCCGCGAGGCTTCGTGCAGCAGTTGGCAGTGCCCTTCGTCTGGCGCCGCCACCAGGCGGCACATGGTTCAGCGTCGAACGAGACCGGCTGACCAGCGCAGTCGCAACCACCACCAGCCCAGCCAGCCGGCGGCCCGCACCAAGCGCGTCGTCCCGCGCATGCCGAGCGCGAGGGCGATCATGCCAACCAGCGTGCGCACATGAGGCAGTGCGTACATCGACATGGCGAGATGCTGATAACGCGCGCCGCAGCGCGTGCGATCATAGACCGCGCCAGGTTGTTGACCTTCGACGGCGCTGTGATAGGCATAGGCCAATTCGTCGTCATCGGTTTCACCGACCCGCCCCAGTGCCACGCGCAAGCGTGCCCAACGACCGAACCGCGCACCCTCGGCGTACCGCGCCAGATAGTTGTGAAACAGCCGATAGTGCCGCGCCTCGTCCTGCGCAATGCGATGGCAGATCTGGCGGAGCACCGGTTCCCGCGCCTGGTCGCGCAGCGCCGCGTAGTAGGAACAGGTGCCCGACTCGACCACGCAGCGCGCCAGCAGTTCGGCGGCATGTGACCCGCGCACCGATGTTTCGCTATCGACCGGAATGCGATAGCCGGCACGGAATCGCGCGAGGCTCGCGGCGAAGTCGAATCCCGGGTCGGCCATTTCGGCCCAACGTCCGAGCGCGGCGCCATGCTGAGCCTCCTCCTCGCCCCAGCGCTCCGCCGCGGCCTTGAAGCCGGCGTCATCACCAAAAATATTGTGCAGATAGCGAACGTAATCGGCGCTGTTGGCCTCCACCACCGCGGCGGTCTTGACTGCCTCGAGCAGGCGCGGGTCAACGGCGGCGGGATCGAAGTCCGCCCATGCAATGTCTTCGAGTTTCCACGGTCTCATCACGGCGAGATCCAGCGGGACTCGAACAACAGCTCGAAATTGCTCTCAGGCCCCCCAGCCGGGGCGCCTTTCGGTATCATGGCCGCCCACGCCACAGGCGTGCGCCGGCCGGGTAAGCGGTAAATGGAAAACGGTTGGAGCATCGGTCATGTCGTGGTCACAAAATTTCGCGCGTAGTGTAACAATGTTCGGCAAATCTGCCGCCCGTCGCTGAACGGCTTTCTTTCCAGATGTCCATCGTCCAAGACAATCCGCGCGTGCGTCCGCGTTTCACCCTCGGTCCCTATCTTCCCGCCCGTCTCGGACCGCTGCGCCGTCCGCTGACCAGGCTGCTGGATCGCGGCCTGGGTCTGACGGGGCTCAACGCCGTCTATCACGCGATTCCGCCGGATCTGGATCCCCATTCATTTGCGCGCTGCACGCTCGATGGTTTCGGGGTGGAAGTGCGGGTCGATGATGGCTCGCTGGACAACATCCCTGCCACCGGTCCCTGTATCGTGGTGGCCAATCATCCGCATGGCGGCCTCGACGGCGTAGCGATGGTCGAGGTCCTGATGCGCAAGCGGCCCGACCTGCGGGTGATGGCCAATTACCTGCTGCATAACTTCATCGAACTCGCACCTATCTTCATCGGCGTCGATCCGTTCGGCGGGCGTCAGTCGGTACGCTCCAACTTCGGCGCGGTGCGCCAGGCCTTGGCCTGGTTGCGCGGCGGCGGCGTGCTGTTCATGTTCCCGGGCGGCGAGGTTTCGAGTTTCAATCCCAAAACCCGCGTGATCAGTGATCCGCCGTGGGACGCCGGCATCGGCTGGCTGGTGGAGAAATCCGGCGCGCCGGTCGTGCCGGCCTTCATCGATGGCCGTAACAGCACGCTGTTCCAACTTGGTGGCCTGCTGCATCCACGGGTGCGCACCGCGCTGCTGGTACGCGAGATGCTCAATCATCGCGGCACCGTCATCAATGTGAAATGCGGCCGCATGATCGAGGCCGAAACCTTGAATCTTCTCGAAGACCGCGAGGCCATCGCGCCCTATCTGCAGACCAGCACTTATCTCATCAAGGCCCGCGCCGCGTATCGCAAACCGGTCCGACTGACGCGCGTACGCCCCGCCAACGTCCATCGCGAAGCGCTCGCCGCCCCCATCGAACCGGCCCTGCTCGCCGCTGAAATCAGCAAGCTCGGCGCCGACCAGCGTCTGGTCAGCAGCAACAACCTCGAAGTATGGGTCGCTCAGGCCGAACAGATTCCGTGGCTGCTGCAGGAGATTGGTCGACTGCGCGAAGTGACATTCCGTCAGGTCGGCGAAGGCACCGGGCGCAGCGTCGATCTGGATCTGTTCGACAGTTACTACATGCATCTTTTTGTGTGGGACAGAGTCCATCATTGCGTGGTCGGTGGCTATCGTCTCGGGCAGGCCGATCGCATTCTGTCCAGCTATGGCGCACGCGGACTCTATGTCCGCACGCTGTTCCGCCTCGAGCGGCCGCTGGAAGCCGAACTGCACTCGGCGCTCGAGGTCGGACGCTCTTTCGTGCGCCCCGAACATCAGCGCAACTATTCTTCCCTGATGCTGTTGTGGAAGGGCATCGGCGCCTACGTCGCCCGTCATCCCCACTACCGAGTGCTGTTCGGGCCGGTCAGCATCAGCAACGACTACCATCCGGTCTCGCAGCAGTTGATGGTGAGATTCCTGCAGCGCAATCGCATGGAACCTCAGCGCGCGAGCCTGGTGAAACCTCGCCAGCCGTTTCCGCGCAGCGATCGCACCGCAACCCTGGTCGACCTGAACGTCAGTGACCTGCGCATCATCGCGACCTTGCTCAATACCGTGGAAGAACAGGATGTCGGCATCCCGGTGTTGCTGCGCCAGTATCTCAAGTTGAATGGCCGCATCCTTGGCTTCAATGTCGACCCGGAATTCAACAACGCCATCGACTGCCTGCTGTGGGTGGATCTGGCTCAGACCGAACCGATGCTGCTGCGCAAGTACATGGGAGCCCAGGCGGCCGAGAACTTCCTCGCCCACCACCGCGGCGCGCTGGACGGACAGGCGGTCAAGAAAGAGGCCTGACGCCATCCGGCCCGCCCGATGCGCATCCAGCCCGCCGCCCCCCTGTCTAGCGGCGCCGCGATTTCGTATATTTCAAGTCCAGTCACACAACCTGAATGGGGAGCCCAGCCATGCGCGTCAATCAGAACTCGGCCATGAAGAAACACCATCTGCCCGGCCTCGAGCACCAGACGCTGGCCGGGCGTCGCGATGGCTTGAGCACCATCGAAGTGTGGCGTCAGACCATCGCGGCCGGCGCCGCCACGCCGGTCCATCGCCATGATTGCGAGGAAGTGATCATCTGTCTGAAGGGTGCGGCGGTGTGTCATTACAACGGCCAGGAATACCATTTCAAGGAAGACGAAACCCTCGTCATTCCATCGGGCGTCACCCATCAGATCTGCAATGCGGGCGACGGTGATCTGTACATCATGGCGACCCTCGCCATGGCCCCGGTGCGGGTTGAAACCGCCGACAATCAGCACATGGCCCTGCCCTGGGATGGCAGCAACGCGTGAGCAGGGACATCGTCACCGCCCATGTGGCGGGCGCGCCGCGTATCGCCTATGACATGGCCGGCGGCGGCGAGACGCTGGTCTGTCTGCACGGCATCGGCGGCAACCGTCGCAACTGGTCGGGCCAGTTGCACGCGCTGTCGGACATTTGTCGAGCGGTGGCCTGGGACGCGCGCGGTTACGGCGACAGCGACGACTATGACGGTCCGCTGGCCTTCACAGATTTCGCCTACGATCTATTGCGCCTGCTCGACCAACTCGAGGTCGAGCAGGCGCATCTGTGCGGTCTGTCGATGGGCGGGCGCATCGTGCTCGACTTCCATGAGCGCCATGCTGATCGCGTACGCAGCCTGATCCTGGTCGACACCTTTCCAGGCTTCGATGCATCCTTCACGCAGGAGGGTCGTGAACGCTTCGTGCGTGAACGGCGTCAGCCGCTGGTCGAAGGCAAGGAACCTGCCGACATCGCGCCGGCCGTCGCTCGCACCCTGGTCTCACCCACGGCCGCGCCCGCGGTCGTGCAGCAGCTCATTGACAGTATTTCGATACTGCACAAGGCGTCCTACATCAAGACCATCGAGGCGTTGACCATGTATCAGCCGGTAACCGATGTCAGCACCATCAAGGTGCCGGTACAGATCATTGTCGGCGCCGACGACAAGCTCACGCCGCCGGCCATCTCCCGCAAGATGGCCGCCGCCATTCCTGGCGCGCGCCTGCTGGAGCTGCCGAATACCGGGCACTTGAGCAACCTCGAAGCACCGGAAGCCTTCAATGACTGTGTGCGCGCTTTTCTCAGCAGCTTGAACTGAGCCCGGCTCTTTTCATCGACAAGGGAGGCACAGGCCTCCCTTTTTTTTTCGACTCCCTGCGGCGATAAAACGATCGCGCTGCCCCATGTAGAACCGGCCATGGGATTCTGGCGACCAACGGCTCGCGAGGGAGCCGCGCTAGCGCCGGCTGCAGATGCGGATTCGTTCGCACACGCGACGGCATCGCATTCCGTATCCGGACGGCAGTGCGGATGATGTATGCGGAATCGCCCCACTAGACCTTGCGCATGGTCTTCACGGTCAAGGGAAAGCGCACCTCGCGATATTGCGCGTCACCCCAGGCGGCGCGCACTGGCACGACGCAGTCCGCCAACGGGTCGGCGCCGCGCTGCTCGCGATAACGAGTGACCGCCGACCAGGTGCCCACATAGGCCAGCAGGTGGTCGACACTCCAGGTCACCGCCATCGGCACGGTCGTCGTTTGCACATCCGCAAACGGGAAATCAATACCGGCATAGGCCTCGGCCACCATGCGTCGCTGCGGCGGCCAGCAGGGGCCGACCACGTCGCGATTGAAGCTTTGCACCCATTGATCGATGGCGGGCGTCACTGAAAACAGGTGGTAGGTCCACACTGCCAGCACACCACGAACGCGCAATACGCGGCGCGCCTCGGCGAAGAAGTCAGCGAGACGGAACCAGTGCAGCGCCTGGGCGACCGTAATCAGGTCGACACTGTCCTGCGCCAGTGGAACCTGCTCAGCGCTGGCAACGCAGAAGTCCACATTGCTCGCCGGGCGGGCCTCAGCGAGTTGCGCCGCGCTGGCATCGGTCGCCACGACGTGTCGAAAGCGCGAGGCCAGTGGCGCCGCCGCCTGGCCATTGCCGGTGGCGCAATCCCAGGCCCTATCCCGGCTCGGCGCGAGCTCGGCGAGGTGATCGAACAAGGCTGGCGGATAGACCGGACGGAACTGTCCATAGGCTGCGGCCAGGGCCGAGAAATGATCGGGAAACGAACCCGTCGTCACGAGGCAGCGGCCAGCTCCGGTGTCGGCGGCGCATCTTCGCCATCGAATTCGATGCGGTCGCGGCCAGCGGACTTCGCGGCATAGAGCGCGCGATCGGCACGTCGCAACAAGCCCTCGGTATCGAGGCCGTCGAGACCGCGGGCATAAGTCAAGCCGATTGACACCGTCAGTTGGCCGTTCTCGCCACTTGCGTGGGGCGTATCGAGATCGCGCACGCCATCGATAATGGATTCGGCGATGAAGCGCGCGTCGGTGTTGCTGACGCCCGACGACACCACGCAGAATTCCTCGCCACCGTAACGGAACACCAGATCGCTGGCCCGGCGCGCCGAGGCACGAATCACCTCGGCGACCTGCTTGAGCGCGCGGTCGCCGGCGATGTGACCATAGTTGTCGTTGTATTTCTTGAAGTGGTCGATGTCGATCATGTACACCGCCAGCGGCTCACTGCTGCGCCGCGCACGATTGAACATGTTGACGAACAATTCCTCGAACAGCTGGCGGTTGTAGGTCTTGGTCAGCGAGTCGGTATGTGAGAGCCGGCTGATGGTGCGAATATTCGCTTCATTGGAGCGGGTAAAGACAAATATCGCATAGGCCAGCGTCGGATAGGCCAGCAACAGAATGATCACCGACAATGGCTCGTAGGCATCGCGGCGCAGGTAGAACACCAGCGCCAGTCCCGACAGATGCAGACAGGACCACATCGTGCCGCGACGACTGCCACCGACCAGAAAGGCCACCATCGGTATCAGCATCTGCCAGGGTTTGTTGTCGATGAGCTCATTGCCGAAATAGATGCCGGCCCAGGTGATCATCACGGACAGCGCGATCATGGCGTGGCCGCAGAACGCGCGCGCCCGGTGCCGCACATTGTGCACATAACACAGAGCGAAGATGCACAGGAAGAACAGACAGGAAGCGATGGTCAGGCCATTGAGCCCGATCATCCAATAGGCCGGCAATACGAAGAACGACAGCGCCGTGGCGATGAACAGAAAGCGCGACAGCACGAGGCTGCGAAACTCCGCGATTTTCGCCTCGCCTGGGTCCGTCGGGAAATGGGTTGCGGCCTGGAGCATTAGCGCTTCATCGATGACAAAAGGCGGCCGCGCCGCCTACCGTCGGAAATTCGCAAGCGGGGTTGACCGTGGCGCTCACCTTAAACTTCATGGCGCGCGCGTGCCCACGAACCACTTCTCTTTCTCGGCGGATTGGCGCAAAAGTTCACAGTCCAGCGCAACGGCGCTGGCTACATGCCGGGGACTGTCGGCTGGCCACGCGGCCGCGCCGTGGCACAATGCTGCACGACCTGCCGCCCCTCGAAGATTGCGCTGACCACGCGCCGGAACTGGATGACCCACACGCCCCCCTTGGACGCGCCCATTATTGAAGTCGTGATTGAAGTGCCACGGGGCAGCTTCGTGAAACGCGATGGGCAGGGCAGGCTGGAATTCCTGTCGCCCCTGCCCTGCCCGTTCAACTACGGTTCGGTGCCCGCCCTGCCGGCGCCCGATGGCGACGCGCTGGACGCGGTGCTGCTCGGTCCGCGCGGCGCGGTCGGGCAACGCATGCGGATGCCGGTGCAGGCCGTGGTGCTCTTTGTCGACGACGGCCTGCAGGACGACAAGCTCATCTGCGCCAACGAGCCACTGTCCAGCGCCGAACAGGCGCGGGTACTGCGCTTCTTCCATTTCTACGCGCTGTGCAAGCGGCTGATGAATCTCGCGCGCGGACGACGCGGCGCGACCCGCTGCCTGGGCTGGGGCGATGCTGCATCGACCTTGGCCGGGCGCCCCCCTTTCTGACGCCGGGCAGGCGCCGTTCAAACGCGATCCTGCGCGGCCGCGAGCGCCGTCATCAATTCGCCCAATTCGCTATTCGCGACACCCTGCTCGACAGCGGCCCGATCGGCGGCGTCGCGGTTCTGACTCAGTTTGAATTTGCCTGTCACGCTGTGCACCTCGAGTTCGATGCCGACCACCGCCGCCACCATACGTTCGGCATAGTCGTCCGGCGCGTCGTCGAGTTGCCACGGACGGTCGCGTCCGGCCTCATGGCGGGCCGTCAGGCCCTCGACCACCTCGCGCACCCAGGCCGCATCATCCACCGCTCGCAGCCGGCCGTGCAGGTGCACCACCGCGTAGTTCCAGGTCGGCACCACCTGACCGTGCTCGGCTTTGCCCGGGTAGAGCGACGGCGACACGTAGCCGTCGGCGCCGTGGAAGATCGCGAGCGCCGGTACGCCGGCGCCGATGTCGCGCCACAGCGGATTGGCACGCGCGACGTGCCCGCGCAGCAGCGTCAGTTCGTCATCGACCAGCATCGGGATGTGATTGGCGAGCAAACCGGCGGGGCCGTTGCAGACCAGGGTCGCAAGCGGATGTGCACGCGCCAGGGCCACCAACATCGCCGGGCGACGCTCCTCGAAATGCCGAGGCAGATACATACGCTACCGCCGCGGCCCGCACTCATAGGGCATGGCGCTCACCCCTCAGTCGTCCGGCGTTTCGAGCTTGAGGCGCTGATGCCACTCGGCAATCGCCTCGCGCGGATATTCGTCGAAACGCTTGTCGCGCTTGCCGGTCAGCAACGGCACCCAACTGGCCTTGGAGTCCAGCATGAGGTGGGTGCGTTCCGGAGCGACCGGCAGTTCGGTGTCGACGGCCGAGGCGAAGGGGTGAATCAACTCCGGCCAGCGCGGATCCCACACCCATAGCGCGCTGCCGCACTCCGCGCAGAAATTCCGTTCGGCCGGGCTGCGCCTGGCGCGCCCGCCATTCTCGGCCGGCAGCATGGCGCGATAGACCTTCACGAACTTGGCGCCTCGCACCTTGAGCGTCGCGCTGTCGCCGCCGAGGTTGATGGCATAGCCCCCCCCACCGGCGGTCTTGCGACAGATGGAGCAGTAGCAGAGGTTGAAGGGATAGGGATGCCTGGATGACAGGCTGAACTTCACCTTGCCGCAGTGACAGGAACCATCGAGCCGCATCGCATGTGCCTCCAGGAGCCGCGTGAATTGCGCGTAGCGAAACTTTTAATCACCGTCGGGGGACACGAGGTTCTACCCGCCGGTAAACCTCGCCACACACGAGCGTCGTTCGCGGCGGCACGCGTCCGTCAACGCGTCGCATCGGGCCATGCCCGCCGCAAGGTATCGACATCGACGTTGCCGCCCGACAACACCACCGCCACCCGTCGCCCGCGCATCTGTTCGCGCTCTTTCAGCAGGGCGGCGAGCGGTGCGCAGCCGGCGCCTTCGGCGAGGTTATGGGTATCGGCGAACAGGGCTGCCATCGCCGCCAGCACCTCCGTGTCGGTGACACGCACGATGCGCGCCACGCCGGTGCGCAGATAATCGAAAGCGAGTTGCGACGGTACCCGCACCGCCACGCCATCGGCAAGCGTGTCGGCATGTGCCGTGCTCACCACTGCGCCGCGTTCAAAGGACTGCGCGTAGGCATCGGCATGGGCGGACACCACGCCCACCACTTCGGTGGCGAGGCCCAGCGCGTTGCGCGCCGCCAGCATGCCGGCGATGCCGGAGCCGAGTCCGACAGGCACGTAGACGGTATCGATGTCCGGTACCGCGCGCAGCAGTTCACAGGAATACGTGCCTACGCCCTGCACCAGCAAGGGGTGAAAGGACGGCATGGCGAACAGGCCCCGCGCGGCAGCCAGGGTGTTGGCATGATCGAGCGCGGCATTGAAATCGTCCCCGTGCTCGATGAGTTCCGCCCCGAGCGCGCGCATGGCGCGGTTCTTGTCGGGATTGTTGCCGCGCGGCACCACCACCACCGCCTCGAGACCATGGCGCCGTGCGGCAAAGGCGATGCTCTGGCCATGATTGCCGCGGGTTGCCGCCACCACACCCCGCACCTGCGGCAGCGCCTCGCACAGTTGCTGCATGAACCACACACCGCCGCGCACCTTGAAGGCGCCGGTCGGCAGATGGTTCTCGTGTTTCACCCACACTTCGCAGCCACAGCGCTCGGCCAGCAGCGGCCAGGCAATCTGTGGGGTCGGCAGCAGCGCGCTGTGGATGACCTCGGCGGCGCGCGCGAAATCGGCGGCCG
>Ga0208492_1001218_pt1 | contig 16987 bp, 15 predicted proteins | sample Subbioar_CSW14AB_FD_184820 | JGI IMG/M metagenome (GOLD analysis project Ga0208492, IMG submission 184820) | Serpentinite rock and fluid subsurface biosphere microbial communities from McLaughlin Reserve, California, USA - CR12Mar_CSW14AB (SPAdes) | ecosystem: Environmental > Terrestrial > Deep... | reverse complement strand
CTCGCGTGGCTCGGAGCGATCGCGGCCGCCGCGGTGACCCTGGACGCGGGCATCCTCCGCCGGGGCGCGGCCTCCGCCGCCGCCGTGCTGACCGTGGTGTGCGTCGCGGTCGTCGCCATGCCCGCGCTCACGGCGGTGGCCCGCGGCGACGCCCGCCTGACGAACGGTCCCGCCTCGACGCTGCCCGCCTACGTCACGGCTCGAGCCGCCGACGAGGAGGACCTCGGCACGTTCGTGCTGTCCGCGCAGGCGGACGGCGGCGTCGCGGCGCGCGTCGTCTGGGGTGCCAGCGAGACGCTCGGCGGGCAGTCCACGCTGCAGAACACGGACCCGGATGTCGACGAGACGGACGAGCGCCTGGCCGAGGTCGCGACCGACCTCGTGTCCGCGAGCGCCGGCGACGTGCCCGAGCGGCTGAGCGAGGCGGGCGTCCGGTTCGTGCTGCTGGAGGCCGGCGCCGGACCCGAGACCGACGCGTCGCGCACGCGGCGTCTCGAGGCCATCACGGCGATCGATCAGCGCGCGGGATTCGTGCGCGTGGGCGAGACCGCGAAGGGCGTGCTGTGGCGTCTCGAGGCCGACCCGCAGCCGCGTCCCGCGCTGGATGACCGGGAGCGCGCGACCGCGCGCCTCGCGGCCACGACGCAGCTCGCCGCGATGCTCGTGGCGCTGCTGCTCGCCGTGCCGACGTTCGCGTCCCGCCGGGAGGCCCGGCGTACGCCGCGGGTCGTCGGCCGCGGCTACGAGGAGGCGAAGCAGTGAAGAGGATCACCGTCGCCCAGCGCATCGCCGCGGCGCGCGTCGTGGTCGGGGCGGCCGTCGCCGTCGGGTCCGTGATCGCGGTGACCGCGGCCGCGGCCCTGCCCTGGCCGGAGGTGGCCACCGAGCCGCGCGCGCTGGAGGTCGCCCCCCGGCCCGCCGAGACGGTTCTGGCCTGCGACGGACCCGTGCTCGCGCTCGGACGCGTGCCGGAGGACGCAGCCGCGCTCTCGGTCGCCGCGCCCGCCGACGTCACGGCAGGCGATGACGCAGGCGGGCAGCCGCGGTCCGACGCGCTCGGCCAGCCCGGCGTCGCGGGCGAGGCGGGAGCCCTTCGGCTGGTGCAGGCGCCGACCGGACGCGAGCCCGTGTCCGTCGCCGCCGCCACCTCCGCCACGCTGGGCGATGAGGACCTGGCCGGCTTCACGGCCTCCGCGTGCCGCCCCGCCCAGATGGAGTCGTGGATCGTGGGAGGCGACACCGAGACGGGAACGACCGGCATCCTGCTGATCGCGAACCCCGGCGACGTCAACGCCACCGTGCAGGTCACGTCGTACGGCGTCATGGGGCCGGTCACGCCTCCCGGCGCCGACGCGATCCCCGTGCCCGCCCGCACCCAGCTCGCCCTGCCCGTGGCCGGGTTCGCGGGGGACGAGCAGAGCCCGGTCCTGCGGATCACCGCGACCGGCGCGCCCGTGCGGGCCAGCCTGCAGTCGAGCCTGGTGCGCACGCTCGATCCGGGCGGCGTCGACAGCCAGCCGTCGGTCCGGCCCGCTCTCGTCCAGGTGATCCCCGGGCTCACCGTGACGGGCGACGTGGCCGAGACCGAGGGTGCGTCGACCATCGTCCGGCTGCTGTCGGAGGGCGACACCCCGGCGACGATCACGGTCCGCGACCAAGACGGCGAGCAGGCCATCGAACCGCAGCACGTGGACCTGGCGGCCGGAGCTCCCGTGGAGGTCGAGCTGGACGGGCTCGACGAGGGCGACTACACCGTGACGGTGGCCGCCGACGCCCCCGCCGTGGCCGCCGTGTGGCAGACCACGGGATTCGGCGCCGGCGCGGACTTCGCCTGGCACACGCCGTCGCCCGCGATCACGGAGAGCACGCTCGTCGCCGTCCCGCGGGGCGACGACGCGGCGCTGCACCTGGCCAACCCGTCGGACGAGGACGTCACGGTGTCGGTCGCCGGCGTGGGGGACGAGCCGAAGGAGTTCGACGTCCCCGCCGGGGGAGCGGCGAAGATCGGCGTCCGCGGCGACAGGCTGTACACGGTCGACCCCGCGGGAGCGTCCCTCCACGCGGCGGTGGGGTTCGCCGGGGAGTCGGCGCTGGCGTCGGTGGGCGTGTGGCCCGACGCGGCGCATCCGCGGCCGGTGACCGTCTACCCGTAGGTCAGAAGAAGCGGAAGCGGTCGGGGCCGAGGTCCCACGGGTCCCGGTCGAGGTACTCGGCCGCGGCGCGGAACACCTCGCCCTCGATCATCATGCGACGGTGCGTGTCGTCCACCCGGTGCAGGCGGTTCAGGCGCTCGATCGGCACGCGGTACATCACGATGCGCTGGGCCGCGCGGTCGATGCTCCAGCGCGGGATGCCGTCGGCGTCCGCATCGCGCGGCAGGCGGCCGATCTCGAAACTCACGTCTCGCAGCTCCGGCCACGCCCCGCGGAGGTACTCGGCGGCGCCGCCGACGGCGACGTCGAAGCGCTCCACGCGCGTGTCGATCGGGGGGAGCGGCGGCCGGACGACCGGGCTGCGACCCACACGGCCGTGGCGGCCGTGTCGTGCAGCGCGCCCGCGAGGGCTCGGGCGTCGCGGGCGTCCGAAGATGGCCATGCCCTCAGCCTAGGACCGATCAGGCAGGCCGGGATCCCGACGCGGGCGGGTGGATCCGGAAGCCGTGCGGCGAGGCATCTCGGTCCGCGCCCCGGCCGCGCCTAGAGTGGGCCCGATGCGTGAGAGAGTCTGCTCGAAGGTGGGTTGCGCCCGTGAGGCCGTGACCACGCTGACCTACGACTACACCGACCAGATGGCCGCCCTCGGCCCGCTCGGTGCGGCGAACAACCCCCACGCGCACGACCTGTGCGCGATCCACACCGACCGGCTGTCGGTGCCGCAGGGCTGGGTGGTCGTACGTCACGAGACGCTCCGCGCTTCCTGATCAGAAGCGTCTCGCACGCTGCGGGGCCGCAAGCGGCACCCTTGCGAGCGAGGAACGTCGCTGACGCTCCGTTCGGCAGCGCTTCGCGCTGCGGGAGTCGCTTCGCTCCACGCTCGCTTCGCTCGCACGACGGTAAGTGAGGCTGCTCGCTGTCGGCCGTGTCTGCCGGTCGTTGAGCGGAGCGAAGCGGAGTCGAAACGGGCTGAGCCGCGCGTAGCGAGTCGAAGCCGGAGTCCCAACCCGTGGTCGTTGAGCGACGAGCGGCAGCGAGGAGTCGAAACGGTTGAAGCCTCCACCGGCGCCGGCGGGGTCAGCGGGAGAGGTGGGCGACGCGGTCGGCGCGGGCGCGCAGCGCGTGGAGCTCGCGTTCGCGGCGCACGGCCACGACCGCGCGAAGCAGCGTCTCGGGATCGACCGGGGGCAGAGGCGCGACGTGGGGCGCGACCTGGTCCGCCAGCTCGCGCGCCAGGCGCTCGCGGGCCGCTGGGTGCATCGCCGCCGCACCGGCCGTGAACTGCGCGACGCGCCGCGCCAGCCGGTCCGGCAGGCGCCCGACGTCGGCGATCCGCGCCCAGCCCTCGAGTCCGGGCGGGAGCGGCATCTCGCGCGGGACCAGCTTCGGCGTGCGGGTGCGCTCCGCGTAGGTCCCCGCGACCAGGTCGCCGAGCCGCTGCGAGCGCGGGGTGAAGATCGCGACGAGCAGCGCCAGGCCCCCGAGGGTCATGTACACCTCGAGCACGCCGACCATCGCCCGGATGAACGCGTGCCGGAACGAGATCGCGCCGCCGTCGGCCCGCACGATCCGCCCGCCCACGGCCAGCTTGCCCAGGCTGCGTCCGCGCGTGACCGTCTCGACCGCGGTCGGGACCACCACGGCGAGCAGCACGAGCAGCACGATCGACAGGATCTGCATGACGTTCTCGGGCAGCACGCCGGCCATCAGCAGACCCGCCATCGCGAGCACCAGCAGCACGTAGACGACCACGGTCACGGCGACATCGATGGCCGCGCCGGCGACCCGCAGCACGAGCCCGATCGGCTGGACGTCGAGCGCGACCGCCTCGCCGGTCAGCACCTCGTCGTGCGCGACCACGACGGCGCGCGAGGAGCGATGCGGATGCCGCGCGGCGGCCGGTTCCGTGACGCCGCCAGTCGACATGCGTACAGTAAACCAGGTGGATCTCGACGCCCTCGCCGCCGCCCGACGCGCGGAGTGGGAGCGGCTCGACGAGCTGTCCCAGCGGCGCCGGCTGACAGGCGAGGAGGTCGACGAGCTCGTCGCCCGCTACCAGGCGGCCTCGGCTGATCTCGCCGACATCAAGACGTCGGCCGGCCGCACCCCGCAGGGCGATCACGTCTCGACGATGCTGGCGCGTGCGCGGCTGGCGCTCACCGGCGCATCCGACAACGTCCTGCGGCAGCTGCCGCGGTTCTTCCTGCATCAGCTCCCGGCGGCGCTCCACCGCGTGCGGTGGACCACGCTCGCGATCGCGCTGGCGTTCCTCGCGACCGCCGCGCTGTCCGCGGCGTGGATCGCGGGCGACCCCGCCGTGGTCGCGACGCTGGGCAGCGAGGCGCAGCTCGAGCAGTACGCCGAGGAGGAGTTCACGGACTACTACACCGAGAACCCCGCGGCCGTGTTCGCGGGGATGGTGTGGACCAACAACGCCTGGATCGCGGCGCAGTGCGTCCTGTTCGGCGTGACCGGGCTGTTCCCGCTGTACGTGCTGGTGCAGAACGCGGTCGGCGTCGGGACGGCCGCGGCCGTGATGACCGCCTACGACCGGCTCGACGTGATGATCCTGTACATCCTGCCCCACGGCCTGCTGGAGCTGACGTGCATCTTCGTCGCGGCGGCCGCGGGCCTGCACGTGTTCTGGGCGTGGGTCGCGCCCGGGCCGCGGACGCGCGGCGCCGCGCTGGCCGCCGAGGGCCGCGCGCTCGCCACGGTGGCGATCGGCCTGGTGTTCGCGCTCGCGATCGCAGGCGCCGTCGAGGGCTTCGTGACCGGACAGCCGTGGCCGTGGTGGCTGAAGATCGGCATCGGGGCGCTCGCGCTCGGCGTGCTGCTGTTCTGGATGCTCGTGCTCGGCCGCCGCGCGGCCCGGGCCGGCGAGACCGGCGACCTCACCGAGTACGAGGCGGGCACCCCGACTCTCGTCGCGGGCTGAACGGTGCGGGCGCGGGGCATGGCACGCTGGTGCCATGACCGACATCGACGTCGCCCTGGTCGCCCGGCTCGAGGCCGGGGAGCGCGAGCTCGTGCTCGAGTCCTTCACGCACGACGAGGCGTGGGAGCTCGGGTGCCTGCTGGTCGAGCTGGCCGCCGAGCGCGAGCTGCCGGTGACCATCGACATCCGCAAGGGGACGCAGCAGGTCTTCCACGCCGCGCGCGAGGGCGCCGTCGCCGACAACGACTCGTGGATCGAGCGCAAGGTCCGCACGGTCTATCGCTTCGGCGCGTCCTCGTACCTGGTCGGGCGTCGTCACGGCGACGCGTTCAACGAGATCCACGACCTGCCGCTGTCGGAGTACGCGGCGCACGGCGGCGCGTTCCCGATCCGGGTCCGCGGCGTCGGGATCGTCGGCGTAGTCACGGTGTCCGGCCTGCCGCAGGCCGACGACCACGCGCTCGTCGTCGAGGCCCTCCGTCGTTTCGCCTCGTGACCGCGCCCCCGCGAAGCGGTGCCGTCCGGCCCATATCGCGGGTGAGAAGGGCCGGACGGCACCGGAACGGACGCTAGGCGCGGACGGAGTCGAACAGCGCCTTGTAGGCGAAGCCGGCGAGAAGCGCGCCGACGATCGGGAAGACCAGGAACACCCACAGCTGGGCGAGCGCCTCGCCGCCGCCGTAGATCGCCGAGGCGATCGAGCGGGCGGGATTCACCGAGGTGTTGTCGACAGGGATGCTGATGAAGTGGATGAGCGCGAGCGACAGGCCGATCGCCAGGCCGGCGAGCGGCGTGCCGCGCGTGGGGTGCGTGACGCCCAGGATGATGAGCAGGAACAGGCCGGTGAGCACGACCTCGGCGATGATCGCCGCGGGAAGGCCGAAGCCGGCGGGCGACAGGTTGTCCCAGCCGTTGCTCGCGAAGCCCGCGTCCTGCGCCGTGATGAGCCAGTCGGCCGGGCCGAACAGGCCGATCAGCACGAGGAGCGTCGTGGCGATCGCGCCGCCGATCACCTGCGCGACGATGTAGCCGCCGGTCTCGCGCCACGGGAAGCGGCCCGCCGCGGCCAGGCCGAGCGTGACCGCCGGGTTGAAGTGACCGCCCGAGATCGGACCGAACGCGTACGCGCCCACCACGACCGTGAGGCCGAACGCGAGCGCGACCGCCGTGTACACGGCCGCCGGGGTGTCGGCGAAGTGGTTCGAGGCGAAGACCGCCGTGCCGACGCCGCCGAACACGAGCAGCAGCGTGCCGAAGGCCTCGGCCACCAGCTTGGAGGTGGGCGTCGGGTCGGCGGGCGGGGTGTGGGCGAGCTCGGTGGGCTCGACGGGGATCTCGGGGTTGGGATCGGTCATGCTCGTCCTCTCGTGTGCGGTCATCTCGCATGCTGTCAGCGCGTCGTCCGGGGCGGCAAGCGACGCGGCGAAGGTTTCACGAACGCGTCATCCCGGGCCCGCGGGGGCTACAGCCGGCCGGCGGCCTTGAGCGCCAGGTACCGGTCGGCGATGCGCGGCGGGAGTTCGTCGGGCGATGCCGCGAGGGCCTCCGCGCCGGCCCTCGTGATCGCGCGGGCCACGCGCCCCGCGGTGCGGAGCGCGGCCTCCGCGGCCGCCGCGCGGTACAGGTCCTCGACGGTTCCGCGCGCGCGGGCGGCGCGCTCCAGGTCCGCGTCGGTCGCGGTGCCGACCAGCACCACGGTGCCGGCCCGGACGGTCTGCGGGAGCGTGCCGAGGAATCCGCGCGCGGCCTCGGGCGCCTCCTGCGCCGTCAGCACGACGAGCAGCGACGGGTGCACCGCCAGGGCGCGCGCCTGGGCGAACGCGCCGTCCCAGTCCGTGTCGATCAGCTGCGCCTCGACGGGCGCGAGCGCGTCCACGAGCGCCGGCAGCAGCGCCGGGCCGTCCACCCCGGTGACGCGGGCGCGCACGACGCGGTCGAACGCCACGAGATGCACGTGATCGCCCGCCCGCGCCGCCAGGGCCGCCAGCAGCAGCGCCGACTCGAACGCCGCGTCGAGCCGCGTGCCGTCGCCGACGCGCGTGGCCGCGGTGCGGCCCGTGTCGATCGCGATCACGACGTGCCGGTCGCGTTCGGGGCGCCAGGTGCGCAGCATCGTGGTGCTCGCACGGGCCGTGGCTCGCCAGTCGATCGAGCGCACGTCGTCGCCGCGCACGTACTCCCGCAGCGAGTCGAATTCCGTGCCCCGGCCCCGCACCTGAACGCTCGTGTTGCCGTCGAGCTCCCGCAGCCGCACGAGGCGCGACGGCAGGTGCCGCCGCGCGTGGAACGGCGGCAGCACCCGGATCGCGCCCGGCGCGTCCATCCGCCTCTGCACTCCCGCGAGCCCGAGCGGGCCCACCGACCGGATGATCGCGAACTCGGTCCGCAGCTCGCCGCGGCGCCGGGGGAGCAGCGGGAGGCGGGCCGTGCGCGCCTCGTGCGGCGGCACGTCGAACCGCAGCCGCGCGGCCGGCGCGCCGGCCGTCGGCTGCCACGCGTCGCGAACGGTGGCCCGGATGCGGCGGGCACCGCGGTTGGCGAGCCGCAGCCGCACCTCCACGGGCTCGCCGAGCCGCACGCGCGCGGGCATCGATCGATCGAGCGAGAGCGCGCGCGGATCGGGTGCGGCCGCGACATCCGCCGCCACCAGCGCCACGCAGAGCACGAGCCAGGCGCCGACCACGAGCCACGCGTTCACGCCCATCGCCGTCAGCGGCACGAGCGGCAGGACGCCCGCGGCGACGATCCAGGGGACCAGAGCGGTGAGGTACACGGCGGCGCGGCTCAGAGCGGCACGGGCGTCTGCTGCAGCACCGAACCGAGCACGGCGTCGACCGTGACGCCCTCGATCTCGGCGTCGGGGCGCAGCCGGATGCGGTGGCGCCACACCGGCACGAGCATGGCCTGCACGTGATCCGGCGTGATCGCGGGGTAGCCGCCCAGCCAGGCCCATGCCTTGGCGGCCGCGAGCAGCGCGGTCGCGGCGCGCGGGCTCGCGCCGAGCTGGACGGACGGACTCTGCCGCGTCGCGCGCGCCAGGTCGACGACGTAGCCCAGCACGTCGTCCGTGACCGTCACGGCCGCGGCGGACCGCTGGGCGGCGCGGATCTCGTCGGGCGACACCACGGCGGCGACGCCCTCGAGCTCGCGCGGCGAGAACCCGTCGGCGTGGCGGCGCAGCACCGCCACCTCCGACTCCCGGGGCGGCACGTCGATCAGCAGCTTGATCAGGAACCGGTCGAGCTGCGCCTCGGGCAGCGTGTACGTGCCCTCGTGCTCGATCGGGTTCTGTGTGGCGCACACCAGGAACGGCTCCGGCAGCGGGCGCGTCACGCCGTCCGCCGAGACCTGGCGCTCCTCCATCGCCTCGAGCAGCGCCGCCTGCGTCTTCGGCGGCGTGCGGTTGATCTCGTCGGCGAGCACGATGTTCGTGAAGACCGGGCCCTCGCGGAACTCGAACTCGCCCGCCTTGGCGTCGTAGATCAGCGATCCCGACACGTCCCCCGGCATGAGGTCGGGGGTGAACTGGATCCGCTTGGTGTCCAGGCCCAGGGCGCGGCTGAAGGTGCGCACGAGCAGGGTCTTGGCCACGCCGGGGACGCCCTCGAGCAGCACGTGGCCGCGCGCCAGCAGCGCGATCAGCAGGCCGCTCACGGCGCCATCCTGCCCTACGACCGCCTTGCCGACTTCCAGCCGCACGCGGTGCATCGCCTGGCGGAGCGCGTCGGCGGATCCGGCGTCGACGACGGTCGTGCCGGCGGCTGCGGTGTTCTCCATGCTTGTCCTCTCGGTGATGTCAGCGGGCGGAAGGCCCGGACGTGGTGCGGACGGCCGCCTCGACGGCGTCCTCCAGATCGCGAAGCCGGGTGCCGAACTCGGCCAGGTCGGCGTCGGTGGCGGGGGAGTCCTCGAGGATCGCGCGGATCACGGCGGCGCGCCCGCCGACCCGGACGGCGGCCGCGTCGGCGACCTCGGCGCGCGACGCCGTGGCGGCCAGGCCGAGGCGGCGCGCCATCCGCTCCGTCGCCCCGTCGCGCAGCAGGGCGGCGGCGTGAGGGGGATCCGCGGCACGCGCGTACAGCCGTGCCCGCCCCTCGAGCGTCTCGCTGCCCCGCACGGTCACGGGCAGGCGCTCGGCGACCAGCGGACCGAACCGCCGCCCGCGCCAGACCGCCGCGGCGAGGCCCGCGACCAGCAGAAGCACGATGGCGGGCGTGAGCCAGGGCGGGACCAGGTCGCCCAGCTGAGGTGCGGCCTCGCCGTCGTCGGCGTCGGCGAGCGACGGGACGAACCAGACGACCCGGTCGTGCGTGCCGATCAGGCCCAGCCCGAGCGCGGCGTTGCCCTCCGCGGCGAGGTGCGCGTTGTCGAAGAGCTCGGTGCCGTCGATCAGCGTGACCGGCGACGGCCGCTCGCTGCGCAGGAGCGCGTGCCCGTCGCCGACCGGGTAGCAGCCCGTCACACCGCTCGGGGCGGTGAAGCCGCGACCCGGCAGGATGGCGCCCGCGCGCTCGGCGGCGGGCAGCGCGCAGGCCGGCTCGACCGGCCCGTCGCCGAAGCCGGAGTGCTCCGCGCCGGGAGCGAGCAGAGCCGCGGTCTCGGCGCTCGGGTCCAGGACGACGGTGTCGTCCGCGGCGTCCGCGAGCGCGAGGATCGTGTCGTCGGACAGGTACCAGGGGTCGGTGATCACCAGCGTGGTCCCCGGCGTCTCGAGCGCGGCGAGCGCCTGGCCGCGCCGGTCGGCCTCGACGACCTCGACGCCCTGCTCGCGCAGGATGGAGACGATGGCGCGCGCGCCGTCGGGACCGGCCCCTTCGGGATCGAGCGGCTCGCGCTCCCTCCAGCCGTCCGAGCTCAGGAGCGTGACGACGGCGCCGATCAGCACCACCGCGACCCCGATCAGGACCCAGCCGAGCGCGGACCGCGCCCGCGTGCGTCGCTCGCCGATCTCGGCCGCGAAGGGGTCGGCGCCTGCGGTCCGGTCGACCGCGGTCACGCGCCGACCGCCTCGCGGGTCGGCACGGTGCGGGCCAGCCGCTCGTCGAGCGCGGCCACGGCGGCGTACAGCTCCGCGGTGCCGGGCCGCCGCAGGTAGCGCACGTCTTCGAAGGCGCGCGCGGCGTCGTGCAGCGCGGCCTCCTCAGGCGGGAACGCCGGGACGGCGCGCCGCGCCAGTCCCTGCGCGGTCGTGCCGGGCGGCGCCTCGAGGACCCCGCGCTCCTCGAGGCCTCGGGCCAGTGCGCGGAAGCGGACGACGACCGCGGCATCCCATTCGCCCGCGGCAGCATGCGAGGCCGCGGCCGCGCGCAGCTCGGCCGCCGACCGGGACTCCGCCTCGCCGAACAGCAGCGCGGAGCGCTCGGCGGTGCGGTGCGCCAGGCGCGGACGGCCCCAGATCAGGACGGCGGCCACCACGAGCCCGATCGCGAGCACGACCGCCGCGACAGCGAGCACCGGGCTCCACTCGAGGTCGCCGCGCGGCGTCAGCAGGTCGGTGAAGAAGTCGGCGATCGTCCGCGCGATGCGGTCGATGAGCGTCGGCTCCGCCGCGTCGTACGCGGGATCCGCCAGCTCATGCTCGGCCCACTCGCGCGCCTCGTCGCGGTCGGGATCCAGACCGCCGGGCACGGGAGCCGCGAGCGCCGTCACGAGCCTCCCGCCCCGGGCGGCGGGGGCGGCGCCGGCCAGGCCGGCCCGGGCGCGGCCGGCGGATTCCCCTGCACGGGCGGATACGCGGCCGGCGGTTGCGGTTGCGGCTGCGCCGGCGGATACGCCGCCGGCGGGTACCCCTGCGCCGGCGGGTGCTGCGCTGCCGGGTACCCCTGCGTCGGCGGGTGCTGCGCTGCCGGGTACCCCTGCGTCGGCGGGTGCTGCTGCGGCGGGTATGGCTGCCCGGGCGGGTACGCGCCCGGATGATAGGTCGCGCGCGGCGGCGCCACGTGCGACGGGTCGTAGGCCCAGGGGTCCGGGAGCGCGGTCGCGCCCAGCTCGCGCTGCTCGATGTACGCCTGCAGCCGCAGGTCGAGCCCCTCACGCCGCATCCGGGCGTCGACGTACATGAGCGCGCCGCCCGTCGCGACCACGATCGTGCCGATCGCCGACACGAGCACCTGGAGCGCGGCGCTCACGACGGCGACCGCGACAGCGATGCCGATCGCGGGGCCGGGATCGGCCGCGCTCGCGCCGAACGGCATCACGATCGCCGGCAGGAAGGACGACGCGATCTGCAGCGGGAAGCCGACGACGCTCGAGGCGCCCCCGACCAGGAGATTGATCAGGATCATGACGCCGAACGTGGGCCAGAAGCGCCCGCGCGTCAGGACCCAGGAGCGCCGGATGCCCGTGATCGGGCCGACCGCCTCGAGGACGATCGCGGACGGGACCAGATACAGCTTCGTGCCGAGCCACGCCCACAGCGGGAACAGCGCCAGCAGCAGCGGGATCGCGAGCATCATGAGGCCCCACTGCTCGGTGGCCGCCCCCGCGACCATGGGCACCGCGACGACGAGCGCGATGACCGCCCCGGCGAGCAGCTGCAGCGCGAACCAGCCGGCGAGGCGCCAGAACGTGGGGCGCACGACGGCCCAGAGCTGGCGCAGCGTGGCGCGCTCCCCGACGACGGCGCGGGAGACCTCCGCCACGACCACGCCCTGCACGATCACGCTGACGGCGCTCAGGGCGAGTGAGGTCAGGATCGTCACGACCACCGTGATGGCGGTCGACCCGGCGAAGATCGCCTCGAAGTGCTCGGACGAGGGCGCGACGGTGTCGAGACGGCCGAACGTGAGCGCCGCGACGCCGCCGATGACGGCGAGCCCGATCAGCGAGGCGGCCGCCTGCACGCCCACGGCGAAGCCGAGCAGCACCTTCGGGTTGCCGCGCAGGGCCGTGAACGAGCGACCCAGCGCCGTGCCGAACCCGTACGGATACAGGGGCACGAGCCCGGCCCGCGGGGCCGGCGTCCACCCGGGCGTGCTGGTCACGTGTTCCTCCTCGACGCCGCCCGGCGGCACTCGTCCGCCCGGCGCTGCTGGCAGGGGAGTCGCAGCAGCCACTCCCGCGTCAAACGTTACAGAACAGGGGTCGTCGTCTAGGCTGATCGGGTCCCTGACCTTCCGCGGCCAGGGATCCGTTTTCAGTCGCGGATTCGAGCAAAGGATCTTCGCACTCCATGACCGCCCGCATCCTGGTCGTCGACGATGACACCGCCCTCGCCGAGATGATCGGCATCGTGCTGCGCACGGAGGGCTTCGAGACGCTGTTCTGCGCCGACGGCGAGCTCGCCGTCGACATGTGGCGGCAGGAGCGTCCGGACCTCGTGCTGCTCGACCTGATGCTGCCCGGCAAGGACGGCATCGAGATCTGCACCGAGATCCGTGCCGAGTCGGGCGTGCCGATCATCATGCTGACCGCGCGCGCCGACACCGCCGACGTGGTCAACGGGCTCGAGGCCGGAGCCGACGACTACATCGTCAAGCCGTTCAATCCCAAGGAGCTGGTCGCGCGCATCCGCACGCGCCTGCGCCCGGCGCCCGAGGCGTCCAGCGCCATCCTGCGGATCGGCGACCTGACCGTCGACGTGGCCGCGCACGAGGTGCGCCGCGGCCAGACCGCGATCGCCCTGACCCCGCTCGAGTTCGAGCTGCTCGTGGCGCTGGCGTCCAAGCCGCAGCAGGTGTTCTCGCGCGAGGAGCTGCTCGAGCAGGTGTGGGGCTACCACTACAAGGCCGACACCCGGCTCGTGAACGTGCACGTGCAGCGCCTGCGCGCCAAGATCGAGCTCGACCCCGACAACCCCAAGATCGTCACCACGGTGCGGGGCGTCGGCTACCGCGCCGGCGCCGTCACCGGCGCCGCCGCGTCCTAGTCATGCCGGGCGCAGCGGCACCGGCGCTGTTCGCGTGGCGTTCGCCGCGCACCTGGCCCGCCCGGCTGCTGCAGCTCTGGACGCGCTCCCTGCAGTTCCGCACGATCCTCATCACGACGGCGCTGACCGCCATCACCATCACGGTCGCGTGTCTCTGGATGGCGCTGGCGATCCAGAACGACCTGTTCCAGAACCGGCGCGACGAGGTGCTCAGCGATGCGCAGCGCGCCGTGCAGGACGCCCAGGCGACGCTCGACGCGTCGGAGCTGGCGACCAGCCGCGCCCAGATGCAGCAGCTGTGGAGCGCCACGATCGACGACATCGCGCGGCTCGCGACCACGGACCTGATCGCCGGCTTCCGCATCGAGGACGAGCCCGTGCCGCTCGCGCCGCCCGACTTCGGACTGGGGGGTCTGGCGGCCGAGGCCGTCTCGCCCGGGCTGCGCGAGCTGGTGCGCGAGAACGGGGACGAGCGCCAGTGGTGGCAGTCGATCGGTCTGCAGGACGCCGAGGGCGACGTGCTCGCGGGCATCCTCGTCGGCCAGCAGCTGCGCGTTCCCGGCGTCGGGGCGTACGAGCTGTACATGGCGTACGACCTCGCGGAGGAGGCCGAGACCCTCGAGTTCGTCCAGCGCACGCTGTGGGGGTCGGGCGTTGCGATGGTGCTGATCGTCGTCGCGATCCTGTGGCTCGTGATGCGCGCGCTGTCCATCCCCATCGTGGAGGCCTCCGCCACGAGCGCGCGACTCGCGGCGGGAGACCTCAAGGTGCGGATCCCCGTGCACGGCGAAGACGAGCTCGCCACGCTCGGCCGCTCGTTCAACGCCATGGCGGACAGCATCGAATCGCAGATCCAGGAGCTGGCGGACCTGTCGCTCGTGCAGCAGCGCTTCGTGTCCGACGTCTCGCACGAGCTGCGCACGCCCCTGACGACGATCCGCCTGGCGGCCTCGATCATCCACGACCGTCGCGAGGAGTTCGACCAGGCCACGGCGCGCGCGGCCGAGCTGCTGCACGCGCAGGTCGCGCGGTTCGAGGGCCTGCTGACCGATCTGCTCGAGATCAGTCGGTACGACGCCGGGTCTGTGCAGCTCGAGCTCGAGGCCACGAGCCTCGCGCACCTGGCGGAGGACGTGATCGAGTCCATGCGTCAGGTGGCCGAGCAGCACGGGACCGAGCTGCGGTTCGTGGCCCCCGGCGGCTACTCGCCGGTCGACATGGATCCGCGCCGCGTGCGGCGCATCCTGCGGAACCTGCTGGGCAACGCGATCGAGCACGGCGAGGGACGCCCCATCGTGGTCACGGTGGACAGCAATCCGCACGCGGTCGCCGTGGGCGTGCGGGACTACGGCATGGGCATGTCGGCCGCCGACGCCGAGCGCGTGTTCGACCGGTTCTGGCGCGCGGATCCGTCGCGCAAGCGCACGCTCGGCGGCACGGGCCTCGGGCTGTCGATCGCGCTCGGCGACGCGAAGCTGCACGGCGGCACGCTCGAGGTGTGGTCGCAGCTGGGCGCCGGCACGAACTTCGTGCTGACGCTGCCGCGGCGCGACGGCCGCCTGGACGGTCCGTCGCCCGTCCCGCTGGAGCCGTCGGAGGAGTCTCTGTCGGCGGCGCTCGGAGCGACCCAGCCGATCCTGACGCTCGATTCCTCCGAGGTGGAGGAGCTCGACGACGTCGGGCAGCTGCGCGACCTGCGCGAGCTCGACGGCGTGGCGGAGCGGGGCGCGCCGGGGGCGCGGCGCCACGGCGACGAGCCGGGCGGCGGGTCCCACGACGGGCCCCAGGACGACGGAGGGGAGCGGTCATGACCGGGCGGAACACCACGCGCCGGGGGCGCGCGCGGCTCCTGCTGCTCGCGCTCGCCGTGGCGCTGACGGGATGCACGGGCCTGCCGACGTCGGGCGAGGTGACCGCGGGCCTGGTCCCCGGGGCGGCGCCGGAGGAGCCCGACACCCAGTTCTTCCCGCTCGCGCCGACGGCGGGCGCCACGCCCGAGCAGATCGTGACGGGCTTCATCGAGGCCGCGCTCTCGCCGGTCGACGGATGGGAGACCGCGCGGCTGTTCCTCTCGAGGGACCTCGCGGCGACCTGGCGGCCCGAGGCGGGCGTCACGGTCGATGCCGCCGACGCGCGGCGCACCCAGGTGGACGAGGAGACCGGTCTCGTGACCCTGACGGTCGCGCCCACCGCGACCGTGGACGAGCACGGCACCTACACGACGTCGGCATCCGGCTCGGTCGACCTGCAGTTCCGCGTGGCGCAGCGCGAGGACGGCGAGTGGCGCATCGTCGAGGCGCCCGACGGCATCGTGCTCGACCGCCAGAACTTCCCCGTGGTGTTCAACCCGCACCCGCTGGCGTACTTCGACCCGACGTGGCGCTTCCTGGTGCCGGATGTCCGGTGGTTCCCGACCAGCGGCAACACCGCGACGTCCATCGTCCGGGAGCTCGTGGACGGCGCGCCCAGCCCGTGGCTCGCGGGCTCGGTGGCCAGCGCCTTCGCGCAGGACATCGACCTGCAGACCGACGCCGTGCCCGTCGACACCGATCAGGTGGCGCACGTCGAGCTGAACTCGGTGGCCGCCGGCGCCGACGCCACGGCCCTCGGACGGATGCTCGCGCAGCTCGACGCGAGTCTGGCGAACACGGGCGTGCAGAGCGTGCGGCTCACGACCGGCAGCGACACGCGGCCCGTCGATGTCGAGCCCGTGCCCGTGTCGCAGACGCGGCCGGACTCCCGCGCCCTCGTGCTGCGCGAGGACGAGTTCGGCTTCCTGTCGGGATCCGAGCTCACCCCCATCGACGGACTGAGCCCCACCCTGCTCGACATCCCCGCCGACATCGAGGCGATCTCGGTCTCGCCGGACCAGCAGGTCGCGGCGGTCAAGCTCGGCACCGGCCTGGTGTCGCGCGTGACCTCCGACGGCAACGTCGACACGGTCGACGAACGCGGCGGCCAGATCGAGCCCCTCATCGACCCGTTCGGGTACGTCTGGACGGTCGTGGGCCGCAGCCCCGGCGAGGTGACCGCGTGGAACGCCGACCTGGAGCCCTTCGCGATCGAGGGGGCGTGGCCCGAGGCCGACGCCGTGCGCGCCTGGGCCATGTCGCGCGACGGGTCGCGGATCGCGGCGCTCGTCACCACGGGCGGCCAGCACCTCGCGGTCGTGGCCAGCGTGCGTCGGGACCGCTCGGGCAACCCCGCCGGGCTCGGCCCCGCCATGCGGGTCACCGAGCTCGCGCAGGCGGGGGTCGCGGTCGCCTGGATCGAGGACGCGCGCATCGGCGTGGTCACGAGCGACGGCGAGACCTGGCGCGTGGTCGAACAGCAGATCGGCGGCCCCGCCGAGGTGTCCGACGCGCCGGCCGGCACCGCGTCGATCGCCTTCGGGACGCAGGACTCCTCCGTGCGGCTGCTGACGGAGGAGGGAGTGATGTACATGCGTCGGGGCTCGTCGTGGCAGCAGACCGGGGCCGATGTCCAGGTGCTCGCCACTCAGATGGGCACGCCGCCGCGCACGGGCTGACCGCTCGTCCCCAGCGCGACCTCGCCGGCGGCTCTCCGAACCGGACAGGGGGGCTCATCCGGCGCGCTCCGCGCCGGACATCCTCGAGTCATGGACGGCTTCCGGGAGCGGCTCCCGCCGGGCCTCCGCGACGCGCTCGCGGGGGCGCTCACGCTGCTCCTGCCGGTCTCGTGCGCCGGGTGCGGCACCGGCGGGATCGCACTGTGCCCGCCGTGCGCCGACCAGCTGCGGCCGGCGCCCCGGAGCAGGGAGCTGGCGGGGCTGACGGTATGGGCGGGGCTGGCGTTCGACGGGCCGTGCGCGAGCGCGGTGCGAGCGCTCAAGGAGCGCGGCCGCTCCGACGCCGCGCGGGCCCTCGCCCCGGCGCTGCGCGAGGCGCTGCGCGAGGCGCTGCGCGAGGCGGTCGCATCGGCCGCCTCGCCGGTGCTCGCGGTGCCCGTGCCGACCTCGGCGGCGGCCATGCGGCGGCGCGGCTATCGCGTCCCCGAGCTGCTGGCTCG
>Ga0208492_1001217_pt1 | contig 16996 bp, 11 predicted proteins | sample Subbioar_CSW14AB_FD_184820 | JGI IMG/M metagenome (GOLD analysis project Ga0208492, IMG submission 184820) | Serpentinite rock and fluid subsurface biosphere microbial communities from McLaughlin Reserve, California, USA - CR12Mar_CSW14AB (SPAdes) | ecosystem: Environmental > Terrestrial > Deep... | reverse complement strand
ATATAAGAAGAAAAACAATTTAGCGGGGTACAAAATTGTAAAAATGAAAATCGGTAATGAATTACAGAAAAGTCTAATTAGAGAAATTGTAATTTTATCAGGGGGAGATCCCGGCAAAATTGCACATATTATTGATGATTAAACAGGTTCCGAACACTAATGATTTGCAATCCTGCGGTCATTGTTTGCATTAATCAAACCGTTATTAATCTCTGCGGCAAACAATATACTCAGGAATTTAGCTATCGTAATACCGTACACATTCGGTTTGTCCCACCAGATAATATGACCTGCATTTTCAATAAATCTATATTCGCCTTTTAATAAATCAGCATATTCATACACCGATGAATACTCGCCTTGGTCGTACTGTCCTTGCATAACAAGGGTCGGAATATTGAGTTGTTTCAGTTTGGCTCTAACATCTTCAAGGTTACCGTAGTAATTGCTAAAGCCGTGCGAATAGCCACCTGCACCGCCTTCTTCCAGTTTCACATTTTTAGGATTGGCTACCATGCCTTTTGTGAATTTTGAAGCCATTGTATTGGTGTAATCATCAAACTCTCTGTCGCTTGCCCATTTGAAATTGAAAGCCAGTGCGCAAAACATTGACATTACAATTCTCGGCTGCAAAAAATCCTTTTCCGTTTGCTCGAATACTTCTATTGGCGTTTTGAATTGATATTTTGCTGGAGTTGCGTATAGTTTATTCATATCTGTCATCGTCCCGTCAGCATTTGTTCTATAGGGTTGTAAATCGCCCGGTGAGGATAATATTAATTTGACAACTTTGTTTGCATGGTTTGCTGCAAAATGTGTTGCTAAAATTCCACCAAAAGAATGCCCTACTAAAATGACTTTTTCCGCCCTTATTTGAGTGTTGATGATTTCACTCAAGTCTTTCAAATGTTTCTCAAAAGAATAATCTTTGGGTTCAGGCAGTCGGTCAGATAAGCCGGAACCAATTTGATCATATAGATAAACGTCAAAGCCATATTGAGCGACTTCTTCCATTTGTTTTATAACTGACGAATGAATATATCCACCTGGACCACCGTGTAAGAAAATGATGGGTGGATTTGCGCTTGCAGAGTCTCCTTCAATTTTTGTATAGGCAACTCTGAATCCATCCTGCATACTCCAGTACTTTGTATCAGGTCTGGGTTCAATTGGTAGCGCAGAAAAAGATTTCTAAAAATCACCTTAAAATAGAAAGATGAAAGAAAATTTTTCAACCACCTGATTATTAATAAGTAACGCTTAAGCCCCTTTCTTTTTCTATGTGCTTTAGTAGAAATTTCTATGTATTTACCCAGACAATAACTATGTAAACACATAGCACCTAATTGGGTAAATCCCTAGTAGAAAATTTCAGATTCCTCACTATTTAAAAACTTCACCGCCAATTTTCACATCTTTATCCCGCAAATACACTAAAACCGCTGCACTAAACAATTTCCGCTTATTTAAAAACTTAATTCCCTCTATTTTTTTTCAAAGATCGGTAACCTAATATCCGTTAGAGGTCTGAATGCCACACTTAAAAGCACTTCTTGCGCCCTGTCTCCCCGAATTTAGATTTTAAATTGGTGTTTTTGTGAAATAAATCCGTCCTATGGTCGTTGTTTTAAATCAAAGAACCCCTATTTTGTATTTGCGCGAAAGCTCACTAACTTAAGACCTCTGCTCACAAACTCAAACCTGCGCCTCACAAACTCAGGCATAATTTATAAAGACACACATTTAAATTTGAAGTAAATAGACACAGCAAGTAAAAGACAAAAATCCAACTATGGCACACAAAAAAACAAAGATCATCGTGGCTGAAAACAAAGAGCTGCTTAGAAAAGGCCTTGTCGCCTTATTAAAAAACAATCCCGACTTCCAGGTCGTTGACGAAGCATCCAATGGCAGAGACCTCCTCGAACAACTGAAACAAGAGGTTGTAGACATAGTGCTTCTCGAAACAACTTTGCCAATCATGGATGGCAAAACAGTTCTGGATATCATTCACCGTCGTTTCCCATATCTTAAGGTTATTTTATTAAGCGAACAGTCCAACGCCCAGTTACAATCCGATTATATGGCCCGGGGCGCCAATGGCTTTTTAAGCAAATCCTGCGAACTGGAAACATTATTCAAAGCTATTGAGAAGGTAAAAACCGAAGGCTTTTTTTTTGATAATGCAACTTCCCGGGCGCTTCTGGAAAAGATCGTTAAAGACAAGCAGCGCTCCGGTCTTTCCGGTGAAATAAATCTTAACGAGCGCGAAACCGAAATTCTGAAAAAAATCTGTGATGGTAGAACAAATAAGGAGATAGCCGTAAATTTAAACCTCTCAACCAGCACCATCGATTTTTACAAGACAAAGATCTACGGTAAAACCAAATGTAATAATAGTACCGGCCTCCTGAAATACGCTCTGAGAAATGGATTAGTGGAACTTACGTAATTATTTAACTGGCCGTATTTTTTGAAGCTGATTACACATATCCGGGGAGCAAAAGGGTGTGGCGGAAGTGGTGGCGGAATAAAACTCATATACTAAAAGCCACTCCGAAGGAGTCTTTTGGAGTGGTTTAAAAAAAAGCTACTTCAAATCCTGCACAAAAGAAAAATCAATTTCATCCATACACTTGAAATGACCTTTAGGACATTTGCTGTATCCCAGCTTGGAACAAGGCCTGCAGCTTAAATTCTTTATCTCCAGGATCTTATTTTCATTGTTGGGTAAGTACGGTGCCATGCCAAATTCAGGAATAGTATTACCCCAGACAGAAATTATCTTTTTATTGAAAGCGGATGCGATGTGCATTAAACCTGTGTCTGAAGTGATGACCCATTCGGCCTGCTGAACAAGTGATGCGCTTTGATTGATCGTAAATTTCCCGCAGGCATTTATCAGTGAAGGAAATTCTTTTTGAAGCTCGCCCGCGATCACCAGGTCTTCTTTTCCGCCCAGCAAAACTACGGGAAGACTTGCTCCTATACAGACATCCCTTAATTTATTTAAGGGGATCTTTTTGGTGTAATAGGATCCACCCACAACCAGGGCGATATACTTTGTTTCTTTCCCATTAAAAAATAAGCCCCCGACATTTATCCTGTCTTTCTCCTCTAAAAAATAATCCAGTCCTTTTGCATCACTTTTTACACCTAAAGACTTTACCGTCGCCATATACCGCTCCACAATATGCTGTGTGGGAAGCGCGCTGATCATTTTTAATTTTACAGCGAGGAACTTCTGCACATTTAATTTCTCAAAAGAATGGCTATCCGTGTTTAGCTTTTGTTTCAGGCGCAGGCTCCTCAGGTTCTTATGAAGATCGATCACTTGATCGTATTTTTCCCTCTGCAGCTCTTCATAGATCTCCGAAATATCTTTCTTAAATGTAAACAGTTTATCTACATAAGGATTAGCATTCAGAACGGGTGCAAATACCTCCTTGGTTACATAATGGACCGTAGTCTCCGGCAATTGCTGCTTCAGGCAGCGGACCACCGGCGTTGTGAGCACAATATCTCCAATTGAACTAAATCGTATGACCAGTATTTTCTGTTTCACCTTCATTTGTATAAAGCGCTTCCGTTTTCCTTTCATTCAACTTACGAAGCCAGGAGTTCAGGAAGATAGCAGCTAAAATAATAATAACGCCAATATAGAATGTTGGTTGCACTTCTTTATTTTCGCTGAAAAATAAAATAGCCCAGATAATTCCGTAAACGGTTTCGAGATTTACCGTAAGTACAATTGTATATGGACTTATGTATTTAGAAAGATCAACAGAAGTTATAAAAGGGAAAACCGTGCAAACAAGGCTCAGTAGTAATAATCCAATGATGGAAGCACGGTCCAATACAAAAAAGCTCTCATCAAATGTTCCGTTAAGGATCACAAAAATGGTCAGTCCCAGCAGGGCGGCGCTTAGTTCATAGAAACTAATGATGCCCGATTTTAGCTTATGAGCAAGAATGCTGTTAAACACACCGAACAACGAAGATGTGAATGCCGCGAAGATGCCCAGTGCAATTCCAAGCGCGTATTCTGTTTCAATGGAAAAGATCATAGCGATGGCGCCGATAATGGTAAGCCCAATGATTACTTCATACATGCGGATACGGCGTTTAAAAAAGATAGGTTCTAAGATAGAGCTGAATAAGGTGCCCGTGCTAAAGGCAACCATCGTCATACTCACATTTGATTCCTTAATAGCCCCGTAGAAAGCCAGCCAATGCACCGCAATGATCAGCCCTATCCCGCTAAGCTGTAGTAAATGCCGTCCCGACACACGCAGATCATGACGGGTGATCTTTAAATAAATAAACATGACACCAATGGTAATAAGGATCCGGAACCACACCAACTGCCAGGCGTTAGCCGTGATATAACGCCCCAGAATAGGTGAGAAACCCCATATAAATACAATGACATGGAGTAACAAATAGTGTTTATTTATACCTTTAAACATTTTAAAAACGATTGTAAAGTTAACCGAATGAACAGGAATAGCAATTTAATTTATTTCAACAATAACTGTACCACGCCGCTGGACGAGTCAGTAAAAAAAAGCATGCTCCTTGAACAAAACTCTGCACCGGAGTTTACAAAAACAGCTACCGAAAAAGCAATACAGCAGCTTTGCGGATTAATTAATGCCCGCCCCCCCGAAATACTTTTTACAACCGGCACCACCGAATCAGTAATACTTGCCCTAAAAGGTACCTACACGCACTTTAAACACAAAGGGAACCACATTATAACCAATCGCACGGAACATTTCGCTGTGCTGGATTGCTGCAAAGAACTTGAACAAATGGGCGCGGACGTTACTTACCTGCCGGTAAACAGGGAGGGACTCATCGATCCGGAAGAACTGCGCGCTGCTATTAAATCTACAACGCAGCTTGTTAGTATCATGGCAGCCAATAACGAAACAGGAGTTATTCAGCCGGTAGAAAAAATTTCCGGGATCTGTGACGAACACCAGCTTTTTTTCTTTAGTGACGCTTCACAATTCGCCGGAAAAGTGCCCTGTGATCTGAAAGAACTGGGAATAGGAGCAATTGCTTTTGGCGCGCATAAGATGTACGGACCGGATGGGATCGGCCTGCTCTATATACATGAAAAACATGGAGCCATAATGGATACGATCCGTGAAAATTATTCCGGGAATTTAACCCTCGCTCAGATCATAGGTTTCGGGAAGGCCGCAGAGATCAGTCAACAGAATTACTGGGAGAACAGCGCCCACATTTCAAAACTTAAAAATTATTTTGAACACCAGTTGCTCGACCTGGAAGGCCTGGTCATTAATGGCAGCACAAAACACAGGCTTTATAACACAAGTAATCTGACCTTTCCGGACCACGAAAAAATTGCGGCGCTCCTGAACAGGTTTGATTTCGCGGATAATCTGAAAAAACCTTCCTATGTATTAAGAGCGATGGGTTTAAGCCCGGACGAAATAAAAAGTTCCTTTCGTTTTTCTTTTGGCAAAGACAATACCCTGGATGAAGTAAAATTGCTGATAAACGAGATCATGAAATAGCCATGTTTCCGAAAAGATTCCGCGGATTTCACAAAGCAGGTGGAAACATTATTACCCGTTAACGCGATCTATATCATCAGCATCATCTTTTTCCCGTTACCAGTGTTTCCTGAACAAGACTGAATAGGTCAGGTGGAATCCAACTGTGCGTATAGCGGTCAACACAAGAAAATCAGCGCCAATTCTCAGCCATTTTTTTCTTTTTGAAAGTTCACGCTCCCGGTATGACTGGTTGATGTAATAAGCAATGGTTAGTCCATCGAGTGTGCGGCTGGAAGAACGCAGCAAGTGGTAGGCGTCTGTTGTAAAAACAAAAACATTTGTACTTCCCGGGAACCGCTGGCCTTGCGCAGGGTCATGGTTCTTGTATTTATTTTTCCAGCTTATGGCCGGGTTCCAGAAAAGGTCATTGGCATTTGGGCAGCGCAGCTTAAACCCATCTTCATAATGCCAGGTAATACTTTCTACCGTTCCGTCCATCATTCCCGAAACCAGCATGGCTGAACCTGCGAGCCAGTATTGTTTCAGACGGAGCTGCGCCTGCATCGCGGAGCCAAACATCAAAAAGGTTGACAGCACCAGCATGTTTTTCCTGACATTTTTCATTGTATTTGTCCGAAGGACCCCTTCGGGGGATTTTAATTATCATAAACGATTTCGGCATCCCCTCCAACAGGAAAACCCTGGCAGACAAGTATCCTCCCCTTTTCCACTTCTTTATCCACCAGCACTTCGTTGTATGCCATCCACACTCTGCCTTGTGTGCAGGAGGCCACGCAGCTGCTGCATCGCCCTGCTTCACAGCTATAAGGCAATTCTATCCCCCGCTCTTTGGCGGTGGCGAGAATTGATTTCGGAAATTTTACACGTAAGGTATGTATTTTACCATTAATATGAATGGTCACCTTGTGTTCCATTTTATCGGGTGGTTCGGGCAGGATCAGGCGCGGCAGCGAACTGAAATTTTCTTTCAGAATATTTTCTTTTCCCGTATATACCCTTAGGGTAATTTCAATGGTCTGCATATAGTCAAAAGGTCCGCAGAGGTAAAACAAGGTGTTCTCCAGGTCCTTTTTATGATACTCTGCCAATATGTGCTCCAGGAGCCACTTGCTCAGGCGTTTTTGATATACGTCATTAGTTGTGCTGAAGAGAAACCTGTTTGTAAAACGGGACGGATAGTTTGCTTTTAATTCCAGTAAGTCTTTATAAAAAATAGTTTCTTCCTGGTCTTTATTGCTGTAAATAAGTGTGACCTTATTGGTCGTAGTCGCGAGAATGGTCCTGATCAGTGAAAAACAAGGTACGATCCCGCTTCCTGCCGCAAGAAAACAAAACTCCTGGTCTTCACCTATCTTCCCGGGCAAAGTAAACATGCCGTTGATCCCAGACGTAACAAGGATATCACCTGCCTTCAGATTTTCAAGCATATACCTTGAGAATTCTCCATTGTCTACTTTTTTTACTGTGATGCTTAACGGCTCATTCAGAACAGAAGAGGATGACATGGAATAGGATCTCCGTTTTTCGCCGTGCCTGGTTCTAAAAACAAGGGTGATAAACTGCCCGGGCCTGTATTCAGGCTGCCATCCATCCAGGGCCTCCAGCACAAATGTTTTTGCATGTGTTGTTTCCTGTACAATGCGCGTAATTTTTAACCTCCTGAGAAGAGAGCTGTCTGCCATGAGTGATAAACAAATGTAGGATTATTTTTTAATCCACGAGACCAGGATTTCACTGCGCCTAGCACAGCCAGCGTAGTGAAATCATGTAGTCGAATTCCTGCCTGCCGCCAGGCATGGGATCCCGAGCGAAGCCCCGGGATATGAATTGATGAGGCTGACTCAAAAGTCAAAAAAGTATGTCACCCTGAGCGGAGTTGAAGGGTGTCAGGCAGAAGGTTAAAATGTTGAAGTCACTTATATATCCCACAAAAACCGATAATCAACCCCCCGGAGGAATCCTTCGGAGGGCTGCTTATAAGTATTTGACATTGGTTTTCCCTGAAGCATAGCGGTCTTTGCGGCAGCTTGTATTTAAACCTGCCGCATGGCTTAATTGTTTGAGAAGAAAACTAAAAGTTTTGTTTTACGATGTCATCCTCGCTTCAGAAAACTGCTCCGCGAATTCTTTTGCAAATTCTTCCAGTTTAATTTTCCCCTGCACTTCGGCTCCACTCTCAAGGAAATGTTTCGTAACAAGTCCATTTCTAAAGCCCTGTCCCATTTCAACATACAGCCTGGCCATTTCATCCGGCAGCCCTGCCTGTTTTATTCCGTGAAGTGCCTGTTCATCAGTAAATTCAACCCAGGGCAATTCAGGTTTTCCAATGGCACCTCCCAAAATTCCGGCTGCCTCTGCCGGAGTTTTCAGATCACTGACAATATAGCGTACGCGTTTACCACCCGATCTGAGTTCCAGTTCTTCCGCCGCCGCTGCAGCAATGTCTTCGGGATGCACCAGAAGAAGGGTCAGGTCGCCTGGAAAATTATTTCCAAGTACATTCATCGCCTTGATCACCGGCACATCATTATAGAAATTGGTGTAAAAAAATCCGGCCCGCAGGAAAGTAATGCTGAGGCCATCGATCTTATTAAAGAGTTGTTCCACCGCGTAAAGACCAGAGATCGGACCTGTGCCCGAGGGAACATCAGCTCCGATACTGCTTAACATCACCACACGACTGATGCCTGCTTCTTTAATTGCCTTTGCAAAGGCTTCTCCGGCCTGGTTCATGTAATGAAGCACATTTTCCGCGCCCGGATTAGGAGGAACCATTATATACACGGCATCTGCTCCGGCAAAAGCACTTCTAAGGAAACCGGCATCGTTTACCGAACCTATGGCTGCTTTAGCCCCTAAAGCTTCAATGTCCGTACGGCGCTTTTCAGTGTGACTGATAACGGTCACCTGGTGACCAGCTTCTCTCAGTTTTTTCGTCAAGGGTTTACCAATGTTTCCCAGCGAACCTGCAATTGTAATTTTCATATTATTTGTTTTAAGATTAGGAAAACAAAAGTATCTTTGTACTTACTTTTATACAAGTACTTACCATAAAGTATGTTAGTATCATGACAGCGATCAAAGAAAGTTCCACCATCCAGGAAAACAAACGGTACAGGCTCGATAAATGCCCGGTGACCTATGCGATGGAAAAAATTGGCGGATATTGGAAACCGATAATACTGTATCACCTTTCCTCTGGCAGCAAGCGATACAGCGAGTTAAAAAGAGCCATACCAGCCGTAACCGAGAAAATGCTCATTCAGCATTTAAAGCAACTGGAAACAGACCGTTTGATCATCCGGAAGTCAAAACCGGTGGTCCCTCCTTTTGTTACCTACAGTCTTTCTCCCTCCGGTCAGGGACTGAAAAAAGCCATCGATGCTATGGCATTGTGGGCCATGGCTGATATAAAGTCTAAAAGGATTTCTAAAAAATAACAAGATCTTTTTTCTTCCGGGTCAACGCCTGTTAATCATCCCAGTCATGATCCCCCGAATTCTCAATTTTTTCGCCGTTTTCATCGCGGGCCATAAAGCCGACCTTTAAGTAGGTTCCCGGACAGGTAAATACCTTCCCATCAATAAAACGCATCCTGAAATCAAAACCCCAATAATAGTTGCCCCATACCGAGGTTTGAAAACCCAGCCGGGTTTTTGACTCGGCAGTTTGAAATTCAAGCACGGGTCCGGCCGAAATACCTGCCACTCCTATGCCCGTTTGTGCCTCGGTATACAAACGGATTTTCTTTTTCTCAAATTCGGCGCAAAAATCAATACTGTAGGGAAAAGATCTGAAATTCCAATACGCGAATTCCAGTCCCCAGGAGGCCCTGATCTTTTTATCCCCAAAATTTACATGCAACATTGGACCGGCAGTCCATATGGTTTGTGAAAATGAACCTCCGGCAAATACGGCCAGGAAAAATAAAAATAAATACCTGCGATACATGGAACCAAAGATAATATTTAGAAGCCATCTCAAAAATACCTACTGGCTTATTTTACTTCGTCTTTTTCATTCATTCGTTGCTTTTCTTGCCAAGAGATCGCTGAACTATTGACTTCGGAAAGCGTCTCGTCTGAATGAAATTCCGATAGCCATCGGGACAAAAAAGTCCTATTCCCTATTTTTGAGATGGCTTCTAGTGTTGATCAGACAGTTTTTAGCTGGCCTGATACGGGAAGACTGGTCATATTTGGCTTTAAATATCGAAATTGTATCTTTAACCCGGTATTTCTTTACACCTTGGTGCAACCAGAATGATCAGTTTAAAAATACATTGAGTGCATTATATCCCAATACATAATCTTGATGTTAAAAAACTTAAAAGAGCCGGATTTGACATTGTCGCATTAAATGACCCGGCAGATAAAAATTATGATGGAGTGGAAGCTCATCGTCATAACTTTTACGAATTAATGATATTTACCAGGGGTGGCGGCGTACATGAGATAGACTTCAAGGAATATGAAATAGAAGAAAATTCATTACACTTCGTTTCACCTTCACAAGTACACCGCTTAAAATCCGCGGCAGCAAGGGGCTATGTTTTTTGTTTTAGTGAGGAATTTATGGCGTTAAAAGAAGAAGGAGATTTCCTTCACATGTATCCCTTTTATGATTTTAATAATTACGTCCCGGTTATTAAGCTGGATCACGAACTTTTTAAGGAAATTAACGCGGTAGCGACCATCTTGAACGCGAATCTTTTAAAAGATTCGGTACTTCGGGATGATGTATTACGTTGTTACTTTCAGGTGATCCTTTTGAGAACAAAGGAATACTTCATTAATTCTCCTGCATCAACAATGAACCGTATTTCGACCGGTCATCCAAAAATTCTCGAATTTAAGAAACTGATCAATACAAATTACCTAAAACATTATTCCGCGTTTCGGTACGCTGAATTGTTGAATATTTCTCCAAATTACCTGAATTCTCTTTGCAAAAATGAAACGAGTCAAACCGCCACTGAACTTATTCACGAACGTTTGCTTTTGGAAGCAAAAAGACTTTTATACGTGGCGAAATTAAATGTAAAGGAAATTTCCAACCACCTTAATTTTGATTCCGTTCCTTATTTTACCCGTTTTTTCAAAAAACACGTAGGGCTAACTCCACTTGATTACAGAAACAGCTTTACCAAATAGTCGGAAAGTATAACAACTCGATTGATTTGTGCAATCACCATAGCAAATGTGATGATACTTTCGTTCCATGCATTGTAGTTACCCATTTTCCAAACAGCAAACACATTTCTTTCTGCTGTAATCTCTGTAGCTCAATTGGTACTGTACTTACGTTCATTTCTAATTTAAAATTAAAGGAACAATTGTAAATATTTAACTAAACCACTATCGACCGGAAGTCGATAGGTTTAAAGAAAAAAGAATGAAATTCTTCAACAAACGATCAGAAGCCGTCATTGCGAACGGAGTGAAGCAATCTCGCATTGAGACTGCTTCTCCCGATAGCCATCGGGATCGCAGTGAGGGCAAATGTGTTTTTAGAAACTGAACGTCTTGCGCTGAAAGCGCATAGTTTCAACTAACGATTGAGACCAGTGAAGTTAACATGGCTATACCATCCTGAAGCCAGTTCGGGACAAGTAATGACAATAAAAAACAATATGAAATAGCCATGTTTTCGAAACAGGGCAAATGTTTAGAACTCCCGATAGTTATCGGGATGAGCCAGCCTGTGTGGACGACAAATGAAGTTAACATGGCTATACCATCCCGAAGCCAGTTCGGGACAAGTAATGACAATAAAAAACAATAAATAACTACATATGAAAATTCGACTTAGTCAAAAAACAACTCAGGGAATTTCTTTCACCCTTGTTTTAATTTTAATACTGGAAACAATTTTACCCACTGTCCTGCTAGCAGGTGGGCCCACACAACCCGAGTTTTCAAATTTCGAATCGGTGACAACCAACAATATGGTAAATCCTTTTACCGGCGATTTTACCTATAATATTAATGTGTTGGAAATTCCCGGAGCAAATGGTGGCGGTTACCCTATTTCTCTATCCTATCACAGTGGAGTTTCTCCTGAAGATGAGGCAAGCTGGGTGGGGTATGGCTGGACCCTGAACCCCGGCGCGATTACACGTAACAAAAGAGGTTTTGCTGATGATTCGCAAGGCGACACGGTTAAATACTGGAACCGGGTACCGGCCAATTGGACAGCCTCGTTGGGTGGTTCGGCAAGCGCAGAACTCTTTAGTTATGATCTGCCTGTAAATGCCAGCCCGGCCTTGTATTTTAATAATTATAAAGGTTTTAGCTTTAACACAAGCATTGGTATCTCTACCAAAAAAGGGTTGGCAAGTCTTAATTATAATATCAGCGAGGGTGAAGGAAGTTTTTCCGCGCATATTAATCCTGCGAAAACTCTTTCGGAAATCAGGAACAGGCATTTAACCGATCAGGAAAAAACTGCCACTGCTTATGCACACAATAAAACCCAAATGGGTGCAAACCTCAATAACAGCCGACTTCAGTTATTTGGCAGTAACTACGGACTTTACAAATTCGCGAATTCTCCCAGGGCTACTGCCGTTACGGCTTATACCGGGCAGTCCTTTAATTTTGACGCGTCCCTACTCGCTGCGCCTTTATTTTTACAATTGGGGCCTAACGCACGGCTGAGTGGAAGTTATTCCATTCAGAGAAATAATGAGTCAGACAAACTTAAAGCTTTTGGTTACATGTACTCCGGTAAAGCAGGGCCTAAGGATATAATGGATTATTACGTTGAAAAAGGTGGCTCTTACGAAAAACATGACGTTTTTTTAGGCATGCCCTTTAGCAACGCAGATAATTTTACTGTAAGCGGCGAAGGATTAAACGGTGGGTTTAGATTGTATAATAAAAAACCCGGGCACTTTCATCCAAACAGTAAAAAAAGTAATACAACAATTCAAAATATTGGAGTGGAAGGCGAAGCAGGAGGAAATGTGGGTGGTGGAGCCGATTTTGGTGAGGGTTTTCAGACACTTGAAGTAAAGGATTGGCCAAACGGTACTGGTAACACGGGTACTTATAATTTTGACTTCGATACGCTGACTTCAGATGAACCTTACTTTTTTCGGTTCAATAATGACCTTGGAGGAAGTGTAGATTACTGTGTCAATGATACGTTTATAAAAGGCGATCTTATCGTAACAAACTCTGTTCCGGGGTCAAAAAGTGTGGACTTAAATATTCCCGGCCAGGTTTATCCTGCCGTTAATAACGGCAAACGTCCTGGACGCTCTTCTTACATTGCGTATCATACAAATGAAGAAATGTCGGCTTTTGATACTCCGTTGACCGGGAAAAAATTTAAGGCTTACACCCGCGATGCTCAGACCAACGATTGTGTGAAAAGAGACGGAGGTTCTGCAAACCCTATTAATAAAGGTATTGGTGAGTTCGTCATATTTAATGAATCAGGCAACAAATATACCTATGGCCTGCCTGTTTATTCAAGGAACGAAATCAATATGCAGTACGATGTTAAGGATGCGACCATTCAACAAAATTATCTGGCATATAAAGATATTGGTTCGACTCCTGATATCGAAAATAAATTAAGAACGAAAGTAGGCGAGGAAAGAAACACGCCCTATGCAGTTTCTTTTTTATTAACTGAGATCACCTCGCCAGAGTATATTGATAAAACGGGTAATGGTCCAACTTCTGATGATTTTGGAGCTTACACAAAATTCAACTACAAGCAACATTACGGCACCAAAGCTTCTCAGGGATACAAGTCCACCGGCTCAAACTGGTTTAAATGGCGCACACCCTATACGGGGCTATTATATGAGAGAAACGAGATGTCGAACAGCAAAGATGATGTTGGAACTGTAATAGCAGGTGAAAAAGAAGTTTATACTGTAGAAACCATTGAAACAAAAACACACATTGCCTATTTTGTTTTAGGCAGTACAAGTCTTACCGTTAACGGTATAATCATAAAAGGCTCAGGTCAGTCCAGAAAAGATGGTTACGAAGCAAGTGATAACATCACAGCAGCCAATTCTCCGACTGCCAGGGGAACAAAAGTGCTGGAAAAACTGGAAAGAATTGAATTATATGCCAAGGACGCGAACGGCTTGCCTTCTTCAAAAATTAAAACTGTAAATTTTGAATATGATTATTCACTTTGTCCGGGCACGCCGAATAATATTAATTACAATCCTAATAACCCCACCGCGCCGAACAGTGGAAACCTAACTCTTAAAAAAGTGTGGTTTGATTACAATGATGTTAAGAATATTAAAATAAGCCCCTATATTTTTGACTATTCCTATCCGCAATCAACCAATTCGAATGCCGCAAACTATTTGCCGGGTGGTTATCCTCAGCAGTATCAATCACAGTTTGGTAATTATATGCTCACGGCAGATCAAAACCCATCTTATAATTTTTTTGACGTAGACTGTTGGGGGAACTACCAGTACCAGGGCGCGACAAGAGCCGCGAAATTTCAAACCTGGACAGATCAAACACCACCGGCTTCAGGCTTTGATCCCGCCGCCTGGCATTTAAAAGCAATTAAATTACCCTCTAAAGGAGAAATACATGTGCAGTACGAACAAAAAACGTACAGTTATGTGCAGGATCGAAGAGCGATGGGTATGGTGCCTTTACTTTCAGTCCCAACTAATACAGCACTTGATAAATTCTATGTCGATCCCTCGGCAATTGATGTTATTTCATCAACAGAACAGGCGCGGTTAAAACAACTAATTAAGGAGCAGTTTATCGATAAAGGTGATAAAATGTATTTTAAGTTTTATTATAAGCTCCTGGGCAGCGGAACTGTAAGTGTAACCGATGGCAGTTGTAACGGGGAGTTCATTACTGGTTATGCAACCGTAAAAGAAGTAAATACGGATGCGAATGGATTATACGTTAAAGTGGTAGGTGGGAATGAACTTCCGAAAAGAGTATGCACAGATTTTGTGAGAACCAATCGCGCTGGTCTAGCTGCCTTAAACGGAGACTGTGATCCAACAGATGAGAGCCCTGTTTTAGAACCCATTGACGCGGTATTATCATTTGCAGGAAGACTGTCACAATATGCGGCCTCAGGTATCCCTGGAAACAGTGGTGGATGTTCGGAACTAAGTTATGTGGATTCTTACCTGAGGCTACCACTTCTAAAACCCAAGAAAGGAGGCGGTGTGCGGGTAAAACGTCTATTGATGTATGATCCGGGCATTGAAGCTGGTGATAAAAATTTATATGGCAAAGAATATATTTATGACGAAATAGATCCTGTGAGTGGTCTACTCCAAAGCATGGGTGTTGCAACTAACGAACCGGCGGCAATACGGGAAGAAAATGCGCTCGTTGGTTTTTTAGCCCGCGAAAAACAAAATTTCCTGAATAAAATAATTTGCGGACGCGATAAGGAAATAACCGAAGGTCCTATTGGCGAAAGTATTTTACCGGGACCAGGAATTGGTTATTCCAAAACCATCATTAAAAACATCTATCAGGGAAAAACAAATCCTGGCTTTTCAATTAACGAGTATTTTACATCAAAAGATTATCCCTATGATATGAATTGCTCGTATTTAAACGATGGAAACAAACAGGCTGTAGATTACACGCCCATTGATGAAAAACGGGATTGGCTGGTTGCTCCCATCCCGGCATTTGGTGTTAACATAACTAATTTATGGTTATCGCAGGGGTTTCGTTTTATACTAAACAATATGCATGGTCAGGCTAAATCTTTAGCCACTTATGGCGGGGTTTTGTCCGATCCTTCTTCCTGGTTGTTGAGCGCCAAAGAATCCTATACGTATTACGAGCCGGGTGAAAAAGTGCCGGTCTCTTATGATATTCACAACGATCCTGTTTATGAAAACCCGGGAAAAGAGATGGAAGTTGTTTTTGAAATGAAAGGCATTGAAGATATTACAAAAGACTTAAGTATTGAAGTAGACGGCGATGTGGGGCTCATTGTTCCGCCGCTTCCTTTTGGATCCGCGTTTCCATCGTTTGTTTACAGTGAAAGTAAACTGAGAACGCATACTACCTCCAAAATTGTAAGATACCCCGCAATAATAAAGTCCGTTGTAAAATATGCGGACGGAATTTATACGACCACTTATAATACGGCAGTGAGTCCTTATGATGGCAGTACACTTGTTACAACAACCACCGATGGTTTTGACGGATTAGATCTTCTGGAATCGGGAAACCATAACGGTACCTACAGGAACATTTCAACTCCCGCGGCTAAGGAGCATGTGGAAATGGCCAATAAGAATATTAATGAAAGAATGCTTATCAGATCTACCAGTACGAGCACATTAAATAAAATAATCAATACATCCGTTTCCAATGGAAGTAAACACATAAAAATTGGAATTACCGGCGCGAGTCAGCCAATAATTGACGCGATGAGTTTATTAGTTCCAGGTGACCTGATAGCACTTTACAAAAGTGATAATACACTGGATGGTGTATACCATGTCGCTGAGAAATATTCATTCTCTAAAGATCTGGAGATACTCCCCACAACGATATACAAGTACGATTCAGTCAATGTTCTCTCTTCGGTAGCGATAGAAGTACTAAGAAGTGGAAGAACAAACCAATTAACAGGATCGGTGGCAAGCATAAGTACTTACGGAGTTATGCAAAAACCCAACGCGACCACGCATACCATGAGTGGTGTTATTTCTGCACAGGCCACGCTGTTAGATGATAGCTGGAATTATGATAAAACTATTTTTGGCGATTTTCCACATAATTTACCAACTGGAATAAGCAACCCGTTTGAAACCGGAGAGCGTGGCAAATGGCGCGCGTTTAAAAACTATGTTTATAAAACAAATATTATCCCTGGCAATAAGGAACTTGTAAATCCACCCGGAAATACCAATACCCATGGACGCACCTATAATAGCGCCGGCGTGTTCTATGACTTTAAACTTTTTCAGAAAAACGGCGGTAACGACACCACCAAATGGATTGCCACAGACAACACAAAAGCCTACACCCCCAATGGAGAAGCCACGGTAATGTACAATGCGATAAATATTTACGGCACGACAAAATACGGGTACAACAATGTGGTACCGGTTCTTTCTTCCTCAAACGCGGATTATACAACCGTGCAATTTGAAAGTTTTGAGACCAGTTATTTGAGTAACGGGACAACCTGCGTGGAAGACGGCTTAGGCCTGGCTGATCCGTCAATGATTGACGCGGTAACCGCGCATTCCGGAAAAAAATCCATTAAACTCACCGCGCCCTTTCTAACATTGTCGTTAAATAAAGTAATTCCGGTCCAGCAAAATAATCTATTTGTATTTAAAACCTGGCTCAGGGAAGATTATGTATCAAATAATATCAATTACGTTCAGCCGGGTCAGGCGCATCCCTATTTTAAAATAACATTTGATGGCGCCAGCGGCCTCTCCCCCG
>Ga0208492_1001216_pt1 | contig 17021 bp, 12 predicted proteins | sample Subbioar_CSW14AB_FD_184820 | JGI IMG/M metagenome (GOLD analysis project Ga0208492, IMG submission 184820) | Serpentinite rock and fluid subsurface biosphere microbial communities from McLaughlin Reserve, California, USA - CR12Mar_CSW14AB (SPAdes) | ecosystem: Environmental > Terrestrial > Deep... | reverse complement strand
CCAATCAAGATCACGGGTCATAGCACGTGGATTCAGACCACCACTTAACCACGATTTGCACTGCCCATAAACATTAGGTTTCCAGTCTTTATGCGAATCAATATAAGCCTCAATCTGAGGTTGCATTTTATCTAACGGAAGAAACCAGTTGGTTGTTTTCTTCAAAACCGGCTGGGCTCCTGATAAGGTAGAATGAGGATTGATCAGTTCTGTCGGACTTAATGAAGTACCGCATTTTTCACACTGATCACCATAAGCTTCTTCATTACCACATTTAGGACAAGTGCCGACTATATATCTGTCTGCCAAAAACTGTCCGGCTTTTTCATCATAATATTGTTCGGTTTCTTCCTCATCAAACACTCCCTTATCATACAGCGTTTTGAAAAATCCGGAAGCAGTCTGATGATGAGTAGATGATGAGGTTCTGTGATAAATATTAAATGATATTCCAAAGTCACGGAAAGAATCACCAATGATCTTATGATATTTATCGACAACCTGCTGCGGTTCTACACCTTCTTTCCTGGCCTTGAGTGTAATCGGAACTCCATGTTCATCGGATCCGCAAACGAATATCACATCTTTCCCCCTTGATCTGAGAAACCGCACATAGATATCGGCAGGAATGTATACCCCGGCCAAATGACCGATGTGGACTGGTCCGTTAGTGTAGGGAAGCGCCGCTGTAACCGTATATCTTTTAAATTTATCGTTTGCCAAAATCTTAATATTTGCGTGAATAAGCCTTTTTTAACCGGTAGCAAAGATAAGGGCTAATGTGATAAATTGCTAATGAGATAGTTTGACAATTTACTATCATGTATTTCGTAAATTTGATTGCCAAAACAGGAATATTCAGGTAAAATATTCCTTAACTCATATCAAAAACACCAACAGATTTGACTGATCAGCTTAAACATCTATTCAAAACACCACCATATCTTAAAAAAGGAGACACCGTAGCAATTACATGTCCTGCAAAAAAATTACCGGGAAGTATCCGGGAAGCCGTTCAACTACTGGAGTCCTGGGGACTTAAGGTATTACTGGGTGAAACAGTAGGGGCCTCATGGCATCAGTTTGCCGGTGATGATGAACTGAGAGCCAATGATTTTCAAGGCTTTCTGGATGATGATAGCGTAAAAGCAATTTTTGCTGCGCGCGGGGGCTATGGAACAGTTCGCATAATCGACCGGATTGATTTTAGCAATTTCAGAACTCACCCCAAATGGATTATTGGCTTCAGCGATATTACTGTACTTCACAGCCATATTCAGGCTTTGTATAAAACCGAAACTATTCACGGACAAATGCCACTTAGCATTCCTGAAGGTTCAGAGTTTTCACTGGAAAGCCTTAGAAAGACTTTATTTAATGAACCGATAGAATACACCTGCAAAAGCAACATTAAGAACAGACCGGGTAAGGGCAACGGAGTTCTGATTGGTGGTAACCTTACCCTGCTTGTCATGATGTCGGGCTCAGTGTCTGATCAGGATTATACCGATAAAATTTTATTTATTGAAGATGTTGGCGAGTATCTGTACTCTGTTGACCGGATGATGTGGAACCTGAAACGTTCAGGCAAATTAGATAACCTCAAGGGACTGATTGTTGGATCTTTTACAGAAATTAAAGATAATGACATCTCATTTGGATTCAATGCCGAACAAATTATTATGGAGCATGTCAAAGAGTTTGATTATCCGGTTTGTTTCAATTTTCCTGCCGGACATATTGCAGATAACCGTGCTTTAATTTTAGGCAGAACAATTTCTATCCAGATAGATGATTATGAAACAAAATTGATTTATACAAATAGTCATTCATAACAATCAATATTATTTAAAAACAGAAAAAGCGAACAATGTCCGCCTTTTCTGTTTCAGGGGTCAGGAAATATTATCTCCAGCCTCCATTAGAAGTATTTGTACCATCAGCCTTAGCCACTGTTCCAAAAGTATAGAATGGTTCAGTTAAGCCCATAGTTTGCTGAGTTTTAGCTGGAATTGGCAAGTGCAGAGGTGTACCTTTCTGCAAAAGGTCTCTTTTTCTCATTTCAAAAAACTGCAAACCAAAACCGGTTGTATATAATTCAACATGACGCTCATGATGGATTGCCTTAATCAGATCAGCAGATACTGCAGCAACATCTGCCATCTGACCACGGGTTTTACGGGTACTTGCATTGATAATAGTTGCAGCACCTGCAAGATCAGTAGTATATGCCCTTGCCTCAGCTTTTAACATGTCGTTTTCAGCTTTCATAATTTGTGGTTTAGGACCAACTGCTGCAACATACAGATCATCATATCTTTTATTTCTGTATGGGGAATAGTGATAATAACCTCTTGCCGCCTGAAACCATTGTGAACCTACATACTCAAAATCTGTCTTCAAACGCTGATCAATAGGATTTGTAGATTCAGCAGGATAAGGAAAAGTAGGGCTGTCAGTCCAGTGTTGAGGCTTGGTAGGATCCATCATGTTTACCACATAATTATCTGTTACACCCCATCCCTGATAAACAAGATAGTCACCTGCTTCATCATACCATTTAGCATATCCATCCTGAACCACAACAAAGTCAGAAGTAATACCTGCATCAGCATAAGTTTTTACTTTTGCCCAGTTCACAGCTGCCAGCTGGGTTTTATTACGCGGAGTATAAGACATAATTCTTGCAGCATACGTACTTGCAAGCTTCTTGAATTCAGCACTTGAATAATCTTTATCGGTTCCCAACCATTCCTTTGGAATAGTAAAGGTATTAGATCCGGCCAAAGCAATCGCTTCGTCAAGATAAGTTAAAGCCTGAGCAGATATGGTAGTATAAGGATCAGCCGCTTCTATAGTGGAGCCTTTAGCAGAGGTTTTTTCATCTACGATGAATGCCCTGTCAAAAACCAGCGCAAGGTTACCATAACCAACGCCCTGTGCAAATTTACACATTGCCTTGGCTCTTGGATTTCCTGCACCTGCAACTCCGATATTAACTCCTTCATTAATTGCTTTTAATACGTCAGATGCAGTATTAATCGCAGAATACATATTATTCCATAAATTAAGAGTTGAAGACTGATAACTATAAGTTGGAGCATTGTTCCATGCATTGTTACGTGGTTCCCATGACATATCCCTCATTCCGAAGTTACCCCATGAGCAGGAAACGTTATCAGAAGCAGTAGCCAGCATAGGCTGGACACCACTACCCATATGCTCACCTTTATAAATAGTGTTATATAAACCTGCAGTTAGATTTTCAAGTGCAACACCATTGGAGAAAACTTTATCAAAATCTGGCTGATTCAAGTTTTCTACCTGAAGCAAATCCTTTTTACAACCCTGCACCAAAAACAAAGTCAGTGCGATTGCATATATATATTTAAATCTTTTCATAATTCTTTTTATTTAACTGATGTCTTAGAAATCCATTGATAATGAGAAGGCATAGTTTCTGAAGTTCGGATATTTATAAGTTCCATCATATGGTTGTCTTAAACTTCCAACCTCAGGATCATACCCACTGTAACCTGTAAAAGTAAGCAGGTTACGACCTACAACTTTTGCAGTGATACTTTTAACAACCCCACCAAAAATATTTAAGCTTTTTAATGGGAAGGTATATCCTAAAGCAACTTCTCTCAATTTCAGATAAGTACCGTCCTCAACCCAATAACTGTTCGGAGTATTGACATCATAGAAATTTAAGAAATAATCATAAGCTTTCTTTTCTCCCTGTGGTACACCGGCCATATCCATTTCCGGATTTCTTAAGTCTCTTGTTAACCACTGACCTTTGGCATTATATATATCTCCGCCTTTTTTAAGGTCAAGCAAGAAATAAAGAGTAGCTCCTTTATAGTTAAAGGTATTTGATAAGCCCATATTAAAATCAGCATTACCATCCCCAATCTTGGTGAACAGGTTTGCACCCTTTTCATCTAACTGTTTTATTGCTTTCTCAGCAGTTGTACCCTGAGTACCTTTGGCAATTACGAATCCTTTTGAGTTTATCTCATAATCAGCAATTGTCTTCCCGGTAGGTAACTGCTTGGCCATCTGATCCAGTGATCTTACCCAGGTATGACCATACATAGCTCCATAAGTTTCATTTTCTTTAACATAGAACATTTGCTGACCACCACCATCGGTATCACCGAAGGTATACGCAGGAATCGGAAGACTGGTGATTTTTTGTCTGATTCTTGAGAAAACCACATTAGAACTCCATGAGAAGTCTTTCTTTTTTATCCAGTTAGCACCAAGACTAAATTCAAGAGTCTTACTTTCAACAGAACCTGCATTCTGGAACTGACGTGTAAAACCATTATTCAGGAACCCCAGCAATGGAGCGTTAAGGAATTGATCATTTGTAGTTGACTGGGCGTAAACCGCTTCAAAAGTGAAGTTCTTCAGGAAGTCTACATTCAGCCCTATTTCAGTCTCGGCAGTTTTTGAAGGTTTCAGATTTACATTACCTTTCTGAACCGCTGAAGCAGAGCCATTACTTAATGTAAAGGTTTCATACTGCCATGCAAAACCCGGACGGATACCCGCGGTTCCGTAAGCTGCTCTGATCTTTAACTCGTCAATTCCATTAATTTTTAAATCCTGTGAAATACGATAAGCTCCTGAAACCCTGAAATATGGATTCCATCTTTCTTCAGAACCAAATAAGGATGAACCATCGTAACGGAACATTCCGTCAAACAGGAATTTATCCTTATAATCAAGGCCTAAAATCGCAAAATAATTCTGCGCTCTTTCGGTCTCATCATATGAACCAGCATCATTAATTACCGCGAAGTTATCATAGGTTGGAATACCCCCTACACCAAACTGCGATGAGGATACCTCATAATTTTCAAATCTGCGGTTTTCATACAGGTAAGAAAGTTTTCCTTTAACAGTCAGATCACCAAAGGTCTTAGCCATATTGATGGTAGCCTGAGTATTCTGACTATTTCCTGCTTCTGAATAATCCTGAAGACTTCCGTTGGTGTATGACATACCATTAGTTGCAGCCGTACCTCCGGTTGGGGTCCAGGTATCCTTTGGATTATATAAACGGTATCTGTAATTACTTCTTTCAATAGAATGAGTCAGATCAATGTTAGCCCATGAGGTAATTCTTGCATTCAAAGCAAAATTTCCAACCCAGTTGAATTTCTTGTTATTTCTTTGTGTTTTGTAAAGATTATACAAAGGGTTAACCGTTTCACCACTCCAATGGTTCATGCGTAAATAATAAGGCTGACCATCAGGATTAAACTGGTTAAAGTTAACATCAGGCTCTGCTAATGCAACGTTAAAGAAAACTGCACCAGTGGATCCGGGATACTGAGTTGTGGTATTAATTAATAAGTTAGACGTACTGAATTTCAGCCAGGGAGCGATCTGCTGATCTACGTTAAAACGGAAGTTCTGTCTTTTGTAACCATCAGTCATTGCAATTACACCCTGCTGAGCGTTGTTTTCAAAAGAGGCGTATACTCCGGTCTTCTCAGTTCTGGAAGCCATGGATACAAAGTTTGAATAGTTCAATCCGGTATTAAAGAAATCATTTTGCTGATTACGGGTTATTCCGTAAGGGTTGTCCATGTAGTGGTCAGCTTTAGGAACTCTGTTACCGGTAATCAGCGGACTGTATCCCGCATCACGGTAACCCGCAGGATATGTAACTCCCTGATATTTGGTGAAGGTACCTGCATATTGCTGATAATCAGCTGCGAGTGCAAAAGGATGATGAGTAGCCAGGTCCAGAGTATTGGCAATCTCCTGAACACCGGCTTCATTTCTGATATTGATTTTTACAGAATTCATCCCGATACTGTTACCTCTCTTGGTAGCGATGGCAATCACACCATTACCTGCTCTTGATCCATAAAGTGCTGAAGCTGCAGCACCCTTAACAACCTCCATCGAAGAAACATCATCCGCGTTGATATCGGAAAGCGATCCCGTAAAAATAACTCCGTCAATAAGAATCAGTGGTCCTGATCCAACGTTATTCAGGTTATTATCAGCCCTTAGCTGAATATCAACACTGCCTCCCGGTGTTCCGCTTGGCGCACTTGCCTTAATACCGGCAACTTTTCCTGAAAGAGCACCGGCCAGAGATGTACCGGTTACAGCGTTAAGCCTCTCTTCACCTACTTTGGTAACCGATACAGTCATTTTTTCCTTGGTAGTAGCACCGGCAACACCGGTAACAATTACTTCAGCCAGCTGTTTTGCATCAGTTGTCAGTTGTACGTTTGCTGTATTATTTGAACTGATTGTTACCTCCTGTGAAGCATAACCTATATAGGTGATCACAAGAGTATTATTTGCCCCCGGCACCCTGAGGCTGAATTTACCATCTCCCCCTGTAGAGGTTCCGATATTTGTTCCTTTAACTTTAACACTGACTCCCGGCAATGGCAAACCATCTGCCTTGTCAGTGACTGTTCCAGTTACAGTACGTTCCTGAGCTACAGCCTGAAAAGCTATAAATAGCAGCAGAAACAAACTTTGTAGAAGTTTTTTCATACTTAATTGATTTTGAATTGTTTAAAAAAGAGGGTTGAATTGTTTGGTTACTTTAATATCAAAGTTGAGCAACATAAATGTTACAACAAAATTAATTGTATATTATTTTTTTGTAACCCATACACTATTCTGAAAATCAACAACTTAAATTTTTTTAAAGTGATCATAATCCAGATAATTCTATTGCAAAGAGTCATAGAAAAGGGAATTTCAAACTGATCTATCGTAGAAGATACTTTAATAACTGTTCATCCCGGAAGATTATTCAGCTGTTAACATCAATCATTTGATTATTCTGAGAAGCCTTAATCAATTAATAACCGGTTGCATTACCTGAACTAACCCATTAGAAGAGTTTTAGTTTATCCTGACTATTTTATTTGTAACATTTATATAGATTTTTATAATTTATATACTACTATGTATTGCATACTACTAAACAAAACATATATCTTTGTTATATGATAGTAGAGAATACCCAAACCCAGATGAGGAAAGGAATACTTGAATATTGTATTCTTTCAATTATTTCCCGAGGGGAGATTTATGCCTCAGATATCATTAATGAGCTTACAAAAGCAAAGCTTCTGGTAGTGGAAGGAACTCTTTATCCGTTATTGACCAGGCTTAAAAATAATGGCCTGCTATCGTATAACTGGAAAGAATCCACATCCGGCCCTCCCAGAAAATATTATGTTCTCTCTCCGGCAGGATTAGAGGTTCTCAGAAGACTCGATGGAACCTGGGAGGAACTGTCTTATGCAGTCAAAGTATCTCTTGAAGGCAGGAAAATCGAAAAGAACAATCAGGATTAATTAAACTCAGGAAAAATGAATAAAACCATTATCATAAATATTAACGGCATTATCTTTCATATTGAAGAGGATGCCTATGAGATTCTGAAAACTTATATGACCGAGGTCAAAAGACACTTTGCTTATTCATCCGATAGCGAAGAAATTGTAACAGATATCGAGAACAGACTTGCCGAGATGTTCAGTGAAAAACTAAGCATTGACAACAGACAGGTAATTATCACTACTGATGTAGAATCAATTACCGAGCGAATGGGTAATGTAAGTGATTTTGATATCGAAACTGATGATCAGGCTTCAGATCTTAATAACGGGCAATATCATCCGGAGAGGAAACTCTTCAGAGATACAGATGACCGGATAATCGGAGGAGTATGTGCAGGTTTTGCACATTACTTAGGCACTGAACCCAGGTGGATAAGATTGCTGGCTATTATTGCTGTAGTGTTTGGAATCGGCATCCCGCTTTATATCGTTCTCTGGCTGATCATCCCTAAAGCTATAACCAGAGCAGATAAAATGGCAATGAAAGGAGAGCCTATAAATATTCAGACATTCAAAAAGAACTTTGATGAAGAAATTGAAGGCCTGAAGCACGGTTTGAAAAACGCACATATCGAAGCAAAACCGATCATTAAACAATTGGGCAGATTTATTGAAAAGGCCGGCATACTCATTATTAAAGCACTTGGTGGAATTATTCTGTTTTCAGGTATTAGTGCCTTATTTGCCCTATGTATCGGACTGATCACATTTCTGGGATATTGGAACAGCAACCAGCTGAACATTTTTCCATTCAATATCGTAAATCCGGGATATAAGTCGGTCATTACAATCAGTGCATTCACCCTGATATTTATTCCGCTTACTGCTCTGGTAATATTTGCTGCCAGAGTAATCTTTACAAAATTTTCAGTTTCAAAAACCGTTTATTTTGGGATGCTCATTGTTTGGCTTTCTGCACTGGCAGTTGGCGTATACCATGCTTCAAAAGTCGGAGCTGAATTTAATGAAGAAGCAAAGTTCAGTATCACATCTGACCTGAAACCTGCACCGGAATATTATATTAAACTAAATCCCGACCGATTTCTGACCAGAGAGGATAGTATAGAATATAATATTAATGCAAGCGATTTTAAGGAAAGAATCATCATTAGCAACAAAAAGGGAGATTTTAACCAGCCGAGAAATGTGAGTTTAAGAATAATTAAAGGGGATGTTACAACTCCTGTACTTATTCAGGAATTCAGCTCCAGAGGCTCCGATTTCGAAACCGCCCTAACCAATGCCAAAGGTGCAGGATACCGGTTCATTCAAACTGATTCTCTGATTTTGCTGGATGGCATTACTCATATTAAAAAAGGAGAACTTTGGCGCGATCAGCGGGTTCAACTTACACTTAAAATTCCCGAAAACACCAGGCTTCATATAGAAAGTGCACTTAACCGGTATCTGGAAGATTATAACCTCTGGGAATGCCAGCCACGTCATGTAAAAAATGATCATCTCTCAGAATGGATCATGACAGCAGAAGGATTAAAGTGCAGGAATGACAGTCTGCAAAACAAAGAATTAAACGATTCAGTACAGACTCACTGAAACCTAAAGCCCTGAAAGATCTTCAGGGCTTTAGGTTTATTGCCCTACCATAAACACAGCATTACTGAACAAAAGTTTTCCATTTTCCCAGAAACTCCTGAACAATGGGTCATCTGCGAAATAAACCACAGAGCCACTTCCCATTTCCTGAACACCAAAGATGAGTCCGTCGGTTAATTTTTTCTTAACCTGGGCTCCTACAAAGCCTGTAACATAGTTATCCTTTTTGAAAACACCTACATTCCATCCTTTACTCAGATACTGATATATTTTGTCATCCATCTTCAGGGTATAATAAAAATCCGGGAAGCCGAATCCAAGAGGATGGGTATTATCAAGATTAACCTTGTATATAGCTCCGGGAATATTAGAACGGACACTTTCTCTTTCCCGGTTTTCATAAGCTCTGATATCCTCATAAGGATTTTTGATTTTATCATCCTTCTTTACTTCCTCCTTACTTTTAATATCAAATCCTCTGATACCGGAAAGTTTGGAAACCGCACCTTCCATTGCAATTAACTTTCCTCCAGAACGTATCCATTGCTGCATTTTATCACTTCCCAGATCATTATAATTACCATCAGGAAAAATCATAAGGTCGAACTCATCCCAGTTAATCCTGGAAAGATCCTGAGCCCTGATTACTGTCAGAGGATAATTAATCTGCTGTTCAAAAAAATGCCAGATTTCTCCAAAAGCAAGAGAAGAAGCTGATTCGCCACCTACTACCAATATTTTAGGTTTTCTGATAAATCTGATCTTATCCGAACCAAGATCTGCTCCCTTGTCCATAAATGCTGATGATATTCCCTGTAGTGTTATTCCTGATTTTTTAGCCAATTCGTTCACTCTATTCTCAAAACCCGCTCCAATATGATTATTTCCGCTCCTCGTTATAATTAATGAACCAGCATTAAAGCGTTTACCCCCGGTTTCAAAAGGTATTTCAGAGTATCTGACCCTGATATTATTATTAAGCAGCTCTGCCAGAAATCTGACATCGGAAAGTGAATTCCAGTTGGCAATAAATGCAACCGGATTTACGACTGTGACAGCTTCTGGAACCTGCTCTGAAACAGTCGGAAATTCGGGTTTCAAAGCCTCTTTTGATGCAAAAGCCTGTAAACCAAAAGCATAGGGAAGCGACCAGGCCGTTATATCATAAGTTGCTGAATCTGACACAAAAGTATTGGGCTCAAAAAGTACTTTCAATAAGACAGATTTTGGCTGATATGCACTAATCACCAGATCATTACGCTCAATTTTAAAACTTTCAGTGCGACCGGTAAAATAGTTCAGTCCCTGACTACCTTTTGATGAACCATATCCAAAATCAATTCCATTCCGGCTCAGAAGTGTAGTAAGAGTTTTTAACTTTTCAGTATTGTCACCTCTGACAACATAGGATTTGAACTCACCGGGAGGGTTAGAACGACTATTTAAAAAGTAGGATTTGAATTCAGAAAGAGCCTTTTCTGCATGATTTGAAGCTGCTTCTATAGTAGAGAGCCCGGTCGTGAAATGATGTTCAATTCTGTCCTTCAATGTCAGGGTATCACCTTCAGCATTAATTACCGCCAGTCCTGCCCTTCCTGAACCTCCCTGCTCATAAGTCATTCCAACTGATCCATTATAAACGGGATAGGTATCTCCATAAGATGGATATAACAAATCAAAACGTTCCCTGGTAAAGTACATCCAGCCGTTCTGATCAAAATATTTCGCATTGTTCTTACCGATAATGGTTTGGAAATCGCGTTGCCATTTACTGATATCCTGATGATATGGTTCAGCAGCAGGTGCGAAATAATATGGTTCATTGATACCCTGCTCATGAAAATCAACATGAACCTGAGGCAGCCATTTATTATAAACTGCCAGCCGCTGCTGCGACTCAATCTGACTTTGCCATGCCCAGTCCCTGTTCAGATCAAAATAGTAATGGTTCGCCCTGCCACCCGGCCATGGTTCAATATGCTCCCGTGAAAACGGATGGGGGTCAGGTTTGAGATTCTTAACAGGGTTGTAAAAATTAACATAACGTTCACGTCCATCCGGGTTCAAACAGGGATCAATAATTACCATGGTATTCTGAAGCCAGGCCTTACTTCGCTTTTCCTCAGGATTGGTCAGGGCATATGCAGTGAACATAGAAGCTTCGGTAGAAACAGATTCATTCCCGTGAACATTATAGCTTAACCAAACCAATACAGGCTGGGAAGCCGGCACACCGGCATTTTTTTGACCGGAAGCTCCATTCGTCAAGCCCGTAAGTGCCAGATTATTTTTTCTGATTACCTCAATACGGCCGATATTATCATCTGACGCTATAAAAACCAGAAACAATGGCCTGCCTTCATAGGATTTGCCATACTCCTGAATACGGACGTTTTTCGATACCGATGCCAGGTATTTGTAATATTCGTATACTCTGTAATGCGGCGTAAACTGTTCTACGGCCTTGTATCCAAGAAATTCTTCAGGCGACTGAATTTTTTGTGCAGACAGATCAGATATTCTGAAAACAAGTAGTAGAAAAATCAGTTTTAATAGTTTCATTTAGTAAAGAAGGAAATAAAAAAGAATAAATTACGCCGGTCAGTTTATAGAAATAAACCATTATTATTACTAATCTACATATCAATTATGCTAATTACCAAATTACTCGATGGTAAGACACAAAAGTCTTAATATTGTACAATTCAAAAGTCATGAATACTGAACACCTTTATCAGATTTATCTCAAACACCCTGTAATCTGTACAGATACAAGAAAAATAAGTCAGGGCTGCCTGTTCTTCGCCCTTAAAGGAGACAATTTTGACGGCAATAAATTTGCAAAGCAGGCCATCGAACAAGGTGCAGCATTTTCTATCGTCGATAATCCTGAATTTGCTGTAGATGAACGGTTTATTCTGGTAGGTGATGTACTTCAGGCCTTACAGGACCTTGCACGTTTTCACAGAAGAAAATTAGAAATACCGGTGATTGGAATTACAGGTACTAATGGAAAAACCACTACCAAGGAATTAATCAGGTCTGTCCTTTCCCGGCAATTCAACACATTCGCTACCGAAGGAAATCTGAACAATCATATCGGTGTTCCAATTAGTATCCTCTCCATTAAAAATGAGTGCGAAATAGCCATCATAGAAATGGGTGCTAATCATCAGAAAGAGATCGAATTTCTTTGCAGTATTTCGCTGCCTACTCATGGGCTGATCACCAATGTCGGGAAAGCACATCTGGAAGGATTCGGAGGAGTTGAAGGAGTAAAAAAGGGAAAGGGTGAATTATATGAATTCCTTCTTGCTTCAGGAGGACAGGTATTTATCAATTCAAATGATGAAACTTTGAAGAAAATGGCTGAAGAAAGGGGCCTGAATAACATTATTGGTTATGGTAAAGCCCCGGAAAATTTTATCACTGCGAGATTGAAAGAAACTGATCCCTTTTTAATCGTTGAATGGAATAAAGGCGGAGGAGAAAGTTACTTAGCTATGTCTCACTTACCCGGAACCTATAACTTCGACAATATCTGTGCTGCTATTTGTATTGGCAGTTTCTTCGGTATGGATGCAGTGAAGATAAACGAAGGAATTTATCAGTATAAGCCTGTAAACAATCGTTCTCAGATTGTAAAAACTGCACTGAATACTGTTATTTGTGATTATTATAACGCCAATCCAAGCAGTATGCTTGTTGCACTGGATAATCTCATATCCACGAAGTCTGATAATAAGGTATTAATTCTTGGAGATATGTTCGAACTGGGTCAGGAAGCGGAACAGGAACACCGGATGATTCTTGATAAAACAATGAGCCTGTCTGCTTCACGCAGAATTATGATCGGTGAGGAATTCTTTAAACTGGCCCATAATTCAGATGCTGAGTTTTACCGGAATACTTCTGATGCCTCTGAAGCTCTACAGAAGAATCCGATCAAAAACGCAACTGTTTTATTAAAAGGATCCCGTGGCATGAAGCTTGAAAACCTGCTCGACTTATTATAATCAGGTATTCCGGATCACAATTAATAATTTATTGCTGATCGCTCTGCTGAAATAAGCAGAGTTTTTAGAGGTATTGCTTACATCAGAAAGCTCAGGATATTTAAAAAATTACCAATGAGAAAATTCATATACCTGATCTTCTTAATTATAATTTCTCACAATGCCCTTGCTTCCGGAATTTATATTCTGGAAGACAAAAGCCTCAAATTACCCCCCCGGGAAGTCAGACAGTTATTCGATGACGGAAAATTCAGGATACTTACAGAAAGCACTTTCAATCCGGGGTTTACACATTCTGTTTTCTGGCTGGCTGTCAGAGCTGATGCCAATGATTCCAATCAGAAAATGATCATTGGCAATGCTCATATTAATAAAATCCACTTTTTTATTTCAAACAGTTCAGGTTCTATACTTAAATATACAACAGGCGACTTTTTTCCATTCAAACAGAGACCGATACAACATCATCTGTATGTTTTTCCATTAGAAGGGAAAGCTGGTGATACCTATTTAATCCGAGTCGATAAGCATAACGAATCACTTCAATTACAGGCTGAAATCCTTTCCGATATGCTCTTCTATCAGAAAGCGATGAATGAAAATCTGATTACAGGGTTATTATGGGGGATTATTGTTTTGGTATTTGTTTTTGCCTGTTTCCTTCTTATCACGGTCAGAGAAAAACTATATCTCTATTATGTTCTTTACATATTGGCAGGAAGTTTATGGATCATTGCAGATAAAGGTTATGGCTATCAATATCTATGGCCTGATCTTCCCTACTTTGCCAGTAGAGCCAGACCGGTTTTTAACACACTATCAACCATCATGCTTTTGCAATTTATGCAGGTGTTTATCGGTCAGAATAAAGAAAGCCGTTTTTACAAACCAATATGGGTGGTAAAAGCTATATCCCTGATTTTAGCAATTATGTTCCTCATACTTCCTGGTGATACTCAACCAAGGTTTTTTATACTTCTGGAAGTGCTGATTATTATAGGTCTCAGCACTCACATATTAATTGCTTTGAGCCTGGCTGAAAAAATCCGACAGAAAAACCCTCAGGCCTGGTACTACTTATTTTCAATCTCTGCCCTGATTATTTTTTCCATAGCAGAGATATTAGTCCATAGCGGAGGCACTGCATTTCCGATTAAATATTTATCAAATTACGGCATACAAACGGGTCTTATAATCGAGATAATTATTCTGAATTTCGGACTGGCCAACAGATTTAATAATTACAAAAATGAAAAGGAAACATTATTACTGGAGGTAAATAAGAAACAAAAAGAGTTAACAAACCGTATTATAGAAACCCAGGAACTGGAAAGAAAAAAAATTGCCGATCAGCTCCATGACGATATTGGTTCTATGCTTTCACTTGCTACCCTTCAGGTATCTTCTGTAATGGATAATCTCAGTACCAAATCATCCGTTTTGAAACTAAAAAAAGCAGGAGAAGTTCTGGATTCAGTAGCTCAGACAGTAAGAAATATCAGCCATACACTTACCCCTTTAGCCATTGAAAAATATGGTTTCAAAAATGCCATAACCGATCTGATTGAAGGAATCAACTCGGCAGATAAAATAACTATTGAATATATAATTATAGGATTTGATACTGCCGAAAAGCGATTTTCAACGATTCAAAATGATCTTTACAGAATAATAAAGGAATTACTCAATAATATCCTTAAGCATTCAGGAGCAAGCCATTGCCTGTTACAGCTGATAGAAGATGAAGACCGGATTTCAATTATAGTGGAAGACAATGGGGTCGGGATCTTTGATGAAAGCGGTATAAAAAATGGAATTGGGCTGGCTAATATAAAAGCTAAAATTACATATTTTCAGGGTTTAATTGAGGTCTCAAAAAAGACTGAAGGAGGACTGATGATCATTATTGAAATACCAATAAAAACTATCTAAATGCCGAAACTGATTATTGCTGACGATCATCAATTATTGATTGAGGGACTTATTTCCATCTTATCTGAACTTGAAGGTCTGGAAATTCTCGATCCTGTAAACAATGGCAATCAGTTAATCAAAAGCCTGAGTTTAAACCCTGCAGATCTTGTTCTACTTGATCTGAATATGCCCAAGCTTGACGGAATTAAAACCCTTGCAATCTTAAGAAAGGATTTTCCTGATCTGAAGATCATTATTTTAACAAATTACAATCAGCCACAGCTGATTGAAGAAGTTAAAAAACTCGGTGCTCATGGATATCTGCTAAAAAACAGTTCCTCCCGGGTTTTAAAAGATGCTATTGACAGAGTACTGAAGGGTGAATTGATTTTTGAAGAAAAAGCTTTACCCGAAAACGATAAAGGCAGTTCTTACTTTATTGATGATTTTATGAAAAAATACCAGCTTACCAGACGTGAGGTGGAAATCATAAAAATGATCGCGAAAGAACTTACCAGTAAAGAAATCGGCGAAAACCTTTTCATTAGTGAGTTTACGGTAAGCACTCACAGAAGAAATATTATGAGAAAGCTAAATTCAAAAAATGTGGCAGGCCTGCTTAAATTTGCCCGTCAACACGGTCTTTCAGATATCTGAGCTATTCCGTTTTGCTCTTCAATGCCTTGCGGTAACGCTGCAGTAAAAACAGACCCGGAGCACAAACCATCGAAAAAATATAAAGCGGATGATCTGCCTTCAGTAAAATGACAGAAGAGAGGCAAAAGACAATCATAAAAATAGTGAGCCAGATAAAATAGATGCTCAGTAAAAACTGCTTAAATACATTCATTAATTAATTGCTTTTTCAACACGAATGCCCGCATCTGTTATATGATCTAAAGGGTTATCACGCATATTTTGTTCAAGCTCTATCGTGTATTTGCCTTTTATCGGAAATCTATATTTTTCCCTGATCATCAGTTGATAGCTGTACATATTGCCTGATCCGCTCCCCAGCCATTCCCCGTCGGGCAGAGCGAGTTTAAACTCCTTACGTTCCGTAGTTCTTTTTCCATCCGGTCTGATAATATGAATCAGCAAAAAGATATTCGAGTATTTATAATCAGAAGTGTGGCGAAGGTTCAGATAAATATTATAGGGAACTCCTGCATCTTCAATGTTTACGGGAATACGCACTTTTTCAGTATAACTCCAGTTGCGTTTATCGAGTTCAAAATTTGAATCTGCAACAGTTACTGTATCTCCACAGGAAGCAAAAATGCTTACCAGGAATATTGAAAAGAAAATTGACTTTTTAAAAAATTCCATTCAAACTATTCTGCTGAAGGTTTCTCTCGATTATTATTATTGCGGTTATTCTTCCTCCGTCTGTTATTATTGCGATTGGTACCGACAGGACGTTCTGAAGCAGTTGCACCCGTGTTGACAGACGGCTTATTTGTCTGTACAGGTTTTGGCTTGCTTTCAGGATTAGTTTTGGTATTTCCACCTGCAGCTACCTGCGGCTGAGTACCCTGACCTTTAGATTTATTACGATTTTTTCGGTTATTCTTCTTATTCCTTCCTCCCTTATTGTCCAAACGCGTTAAACTATCCTGTCCTACAACATTCTCATAATCAAACACTTTAGGTGCTACCTCACGGTCTTTTTCTGCAACTTCCTCTTTTAGATATTCAGGCTTAATACCTTCCTTATTGAGTTTCTGAACCTCTTTGACACGGGCAATATCCACCGCAATCCAGTTTTCGTCGTTCGGATAACTGAACCACATTAACTTCTTAAAAATATCAGTTTTCTGAAGCTTTACGGTTCCGGTTGCGGTTTCCAGGCGATCCACATTATCCGGAATATCTTTCAATGCATCCATATAAGTATCCAGCTCATAATTGAGACAGCATTTAAGCTTACCGCATTGGCCGGCCAGTTTCAATGTGTTCAAAGAAAGGTTTTGATATCTCGCAGCAGAAGTTGAAACTGTTTTAAAATCTGTAAGCCAGGTTGAACAGCAAAGTTCACGCCCGCAGGAACCAATTCCACCCAGGCGGCTTGCTTCCTGACGCATGCCGATCTGCCGCATCTCAATCCGGATACGGAATGTTTCAGCCATTTTTTTGATCA
>Ga0208492_1001215_pt1 | contig 17023 bp, 16 predicted proteins | sample Subbioar_CSW14AB_FD_184820 | JGI IMG/M metagenome (GOLD analysis project Ga0208492, IMG submission 184820) | Serpentinite rock and fluid subsurface biosphere microbial communities from McLaughlin Reserve, California, USA - CR12Mar_CSW14AB (SPAdes) | ecosystem: Environmental > Terrestrial > Deep... | reverse complement strand
TCGCAGGTGCGGCCTTCTTCGCAGGTGCGGCCTTCTTCGCGGGCGCAGCCTTCTTCGCAGGCGCGGCCTTCTTCGCAGGTGCAGCCTTCTTAGCGGGCGCGGCCTTCTTCGCAGGTGCGGCCTTCTTCGCAGGTGCGGCCTTCTTCGCGGGCGCAGCCTTCTTCGCAGGCGCAGCCTTCTTCGCAGGCGCGGCCTTCTTCACAGGTGCGGCCTTCTTCGCCGGTGCAGCCCTCTTCGCAGGCGCGGCCTTCTTCGCAGGTGCAGCCTTCTTCGCAGGTGCGGCCTTCTTCTTGGCCACGGCCTTCGGCTTGACGAGGGCCTCGATGTCGGCGTCGTACTTCACGCCGTGCTGGGCCAGCAGGTCGGCACCGGTCGGCAGCGACGCCTCGACGTCAAATCGCACGTCGGTCTCTTCGTGGTGCTCCTGCATGCTGGCCACGTGCTGGTAGATGGTCTGCACCAGCTTCTCGCAGCCTTCGCGCGTCAGCGCCGAGATCTGGAAGACGGGGCCCTTCCAGCCATAGCGGCGCACGAAGTCCACCACGCGAGCGACGCGCTCCTCTTCGGGGATCATGTCCAGCTTGTTGAGCACCAGCCAGCGCGGCTTGTTGTAGAGCTCTTCGTCGTAGATCTTGAGTTCGTTGACGATGGCGCGGGCCTGCTTGACCGGGTCGACGTCGTCGTCGAACGGTGCCAGGTCGACCACGTGCAGCAGCACGCGGGTGCGCTGCAGGTGGCGCAGGAAGAGGTGGCCCAGGCCCGCACCCTCCGATGCACCCTCGATCAGGCCAGGGATGTCGGCGACGACGAAGCTCTTTTCAGGGCCGACGCGCACCACGCCCAGGTTGGGGTGCAGCGTGGTGAAGGGGTAGTCGGCGATCTTCGGGCGGGCATTGGAGATGGCCGTGATCAGCGTGGACTTGCCGGCGTTGGGCATGCCCAAGAGGCCCACGTCGGCCAGCACGCGCAGCTCCAGCTTGAGCTTGAAGAGCTCGCCAGGCCAGCCCAGCGTCTTCTTGCGCGGGGCGCGGTTGGTGGCGGTCTTGTAGTGCAGGTTGCCGAAGCCGCCGTCGCCGCCCTTGGCCAGCAGGCGCTTTTCACCGTGCTCGAGCAGCTCCATCATGATGTCGCCGGTCTCGGCGTTGCGGATGATGGTGCCCACCGGCATGCGCAGGGTGATGTCCGGGCCGGCCGCGCCGAACTGGTCGGAGCCGCGTCCCTGCTCGCCATTGCGCGCCTCGTGGCGACGGGCGTAGCGGTAGTCGATCAGGGTGTTGATGTTGCGGTCGGCCTCGACGTAGACGTGGCCACCGCGCCCCCCGTTGCCACCGTTGGGGCCACCGAAGGGGATGAACTTTTCGCGACGGAAGCTGATGCAACCGCTGCCACCGTTGCCGGCGGCCACATCAATGGTGGCTTCATCGACGAATTTCATGGACGTGTCCTGATCGTTTCGGGTTGGGGTGCGATTATCAGCGCAGCCCGAGAATGACAAAAGCCCCGGCGGACCGGGGCTTCGGGGTGTCGCCCGTGCCGCGTGGGCACCAGGCAACGGGGACTGAACATCAGACCGGGGTGACGACCACGGTCTTGCGGTTCAGCGGGCCCTTCACAGCGAAGGACACGGTGCCATCGACCAGCGCGAACAGGCTGTGGTCGCGGCCGGTGCCGACGTTGGGACCAGCGTGGAAGCGGGTGCCGCGTTGACGAACGATGATCGAGCCAGCGGAGATCACTTGACCGCCGTAGACCTTCACGCCCAGCATCTTCGGTTGGGAGTCACGGCCGTTCCGCGTGGAACCGCCGCCTTTTTTCTGTGCCATGGATCTGCTCCTTGGAAGTTAGGCGACCGTGATCAGCCGTTGATCGAGCCGATTTCCAGCTCGGTGAAGTTCTGGCGGTGGCCTTGGCGCTTTTGATAGTGCTTGCGGCGACGCATCTTGAAGATGCGAACCTTGTCGTGGCGACCGTGAGAAACCACGGTTGCCTTCACATTGGCGCCAGCCACCAAGGGCGTGCCCACCTTGAGTTCAGCGCCGTTGCCGACTGCCAGAACCTGGTCGATCACGATCTCTTGGCCAACGTCCGCAGCAATCTGTTCTACTTTGATCTTTTCGCCAGCAGCAACTTTGTATTGCTTGCCGCCGGTTTTTATGACCGCGTACATGTTGAGACCTTTCAGGAAAAGAGCTTGAAACTTCGCGCGATGTGAAAACCACCTGACGAGTGGCTCTCGGCATGCCTCAGCCCAGCGGTGACCCTCGAAGGGTCCATCAAAAGGCTTTGATGGGCAAATTACGCGAAGCTCGCGACTCTACCCTGAGCAGGGTCAGCTGTCAAGCCAGGCACATCCAGGTCGCCCCAGGCGCTGGGAGAGCCGTCCGAGCCGCCATCACAGGCGTCCGCGCCCTGCCCCCAGCCGAAGAAGTTCACCACCTCCTCACGCTTGGCCAGCGCATCGGTGAAGCCCAGGTGGATGAGCTCGCGGGTGAAGGACGACTCGAACAGCAGGTAGCTGGCCAACGCCGTGCCCCGGGCGCTGCGGCCTGAGCCGTACACGCCGACCGCGCGCAGCATGGCGCGCACCGCCGGCGGCAGCGCCCACAGGTGGCGCGCGGCGATGTCGTCGATGCGCTGGCTGGGCGCGATCACGAGGATGTCGACCGGGCGCAGCTGCGTCTGCTCGCGCTGCTCCGGGGTGAGCAGCCTGAGCGTGCTGTTGACGCGTTGCATGCGCTCGATGTCCACGGCCAGCGCGTCCAGGAAGATGCTGGACATGGCGTGACCGGCGATCTGCGCCAGGTTGGGGTACTCGGTGGCCATGGGCCGCGTTTCCTGCGGCTCGTGCAGGCGGCCCGCACCCACCACGAGGATGCGATCGGCGCCCAGGTGGATGGCCGGCGAGATCGGCGCGGCCTGGCGCATGGAGCCGTCACCCAGGTAGTGGGGGCGGCCCTGCACGTCGAGCTTGACGGCCGGAAAGACAAAGGGGATGGCCGACGAGGCCATGAGGTGGTCGAGCGTGAGCCGCTCGCGCACGGCCAGGCGCTGCGAGCGCGTCCAGGGCTCGATGGGCTCGGCGCTGTCGTAGTAAGTGACGTGCTCGCCGCTGGTGTAGCTCGAACCCGTGACCGCCACCGCGTCGATGTGGCCCTTGGCCATCAGCTCGGGCAGCCGCTCCATGTCGAACAGGTGCGGCAGCAACTCGCGCAGGGGCTCGTTGTCGAGCAGCGAGCGCGGGCGTGCACGGCGCCAGCGGGCCACGGCCCAACCCAGCGAAAACAGGGTCAGCCACTTGGCGCCGCTCTGGATGACGCCGAAGGAGTCGGAGCGGTAGACCTGCTCGGTGCGGAAGTCACGCCAGACCTCGACCATGGCGCGCAAGGCCAGGTCGTAGTGGTCGGCCCGGCTGGCCAGGGCCATGGCGTTCAGGGCGCCGGCCGAGGTGCCGCAGATGATCCGAAAGGGGCTGGCGCGGCGCTTCTCGCCCGCGTCGCGCCGGATCAGCTGCAAAGCCTGGAGCACGCCGACCTGGTAGGCGGCGCGTGCGCCCCCACCGGTCAGGATCAGTGCGGTCTTGCCAGGTTTGCTCATGGTCGATGCGGCGAAAGCGTTGGATGCACCTGACTGCAAGTTAGCAGGATCGTGCCGGGTGGGTGCGCTTGTGGGCATCGTTGGGCGCCAGAAAGCGGCAATCCTTGGCAGCGCCTCACCAGCCGCAGGCCGAATCGGCACCGGGTTGCCCCAGGCCGTAGAGCTGCTGCAGGGTGGTCCAGGCCTCGTCGGCGGTCTCGACGAAGCGGAACAGGTGCACGTCCTCGGGGCTGATCATGCCGGTCTCGACCAGGTGATCAAAATCGATGAGCTTGGTCCAGAACTCGCGCCCGAACAGCAGCACAGGGCGCTTGCGGCACTTGCCCGTCTGGATCAGGGTCAGCGTCTCGAAGAGCTCGTCGAGCGTGCCGAAGCCGCCGGGGAAGCACACCAGCGCCACCGAGCGCATCAGGAAGTGCATCTTGCGCAGCGCGAAGTAATGAAACTGGAAGCACAGCTTCGGTGTGATGTAGGGGTTGGGCTCCTGCTCGTGGGGCAGCACGATGTTCAGGCCGATGCTTTTGCCGCCGACCTCGTGCGCACCGCGGTTGCCCGCTTCCATGATGCCGGGGCCGCCACCGGTGACGACGTAGATCGGGTGCTCAAGCCGGGCCGAGTGTTCAGTGACCAGGCTGGCAAAGCGGCGGGCCTCTTCATAAAAGCGCGACATGCCCAGCAGGCGCTTGGCCGCGCGGATGGCCTGCTCGCGGGCGCTGCCCGGTGGCAGGGCCTCGGCCTCGTCCAGGCGCTCGCGGGCCGCATCGGCAGGCAGGATGCGCGCGCTGCCAAAGACGACGATGGTCGACTCGATGTTCTCTTCGCGCTGGATGAGTTCCGGCTTGAGCAGCTCCAGCTGCATGCGCACCGGGCGCATCTCGGGGTCAAGCAGGAAGTCGGTGTCGGTGAAGGCCAGCGCGTAGCTGCTGTCCGGGCCGCCATACAGGGATGACTTCGATGCGGCCTCGGCATCCTGGCCTGCGGTGGGGAAGTTGCGTTCCCGCAGTTCCTTGGGGTTGTTCATGCTCGGCAATCCTGGTCTCGCCCCTTCAAGGGGCCTGGAGACCAGTATGGGCCGCGGCCCGGGAGATCAGGCGCGGAAAAAGGCGATCAAGTGGGCGGAGTTGCGGCGACGCGACTGTGCACGCTCGCGCGCATGGTTCGCCGCTCAGGCCGATGCCTGCTGCGACGTCGGGTGATCGCCCCCGCAGACCGGGCACCCCGGCTGGCGCTTGACGCGCAGGCGGGTGACGCTGCCGTCGCGGCCATCGACCATCTGCAACACACCCGTGAGCGAGCGGTGACCAGCGGCCGAGCCGGCAGGCCCCGTGAGGCCGGCCAGCAGACGGATGGCCTCGCCAGCCTGCATCACGCCCATCTGGCCCACCAGCGGTGCGAACACGCCCATGAGCGCGCAGCGCGTTTCCTCGGGCGCAGGCTCGGGCGGGAAGAGGCAGGCGTAGCAAGGGCTGGCCACATCGCGTGGGTCGAAGACGCTGATCTGGCCATCCCAGCGCAGGGCCGAAGCAGACACCAGTGGCACGCCCGCGGCCCAGGCCGCGCGGTTGATGCGCTGGCGCGTGGCGAAGGCGTCGGTGCAGTCGAGCACGACGTCGGCGCCGGGCAGGTGGGCAGCGAGCCAGGCCTCGTCAGCGGCCTGAGCGAAGGTGATCACGTGCGCGTCGGGGTTGAGCGCGGCCAGGGCCCTTGCGGCCGACTCGACCTTCGGCTGACCGACGCTGGCCGTGGTGTGCGCGACCTGGCGCTGCAGGTTGCTGAGCTCGACGGTGTCGGGGTCGACCACGGTGATGCGGCCAACGCCCGCAGCGGCCAGGTACATCAGTGCCGGGGCACCCAGCCCGCCCGCGCCGATGACGACGGCGTGCGAGCTCAGCAGCCGCTCCTGGGCTGCCTCGGACCATTCGTCGAGCAGCAGGTGGCGGCTGTAGCGGAGTTCCTGTTCGTCCTGCACGGTGGGCGGGCCCGGCGCCCGACCGAGGTCGGGGCCCCTGGCCGGGTCAGGGGGCGCTGGCAGGGGCCGAGGCGGACCCGGTGGCCGAGGCGGCCGCGGCCGGGCCTTCGGCCTTGCGCTCGGTCATGGTCTTGGAGGCCGCGACCGGCTTGCCCTGCAGCTTGTTGAGCGCCTGACGCAGCGGGAAGTCCTCGGCGCTGCCGAACTCGGGCAGGGGCTTGGGCGCATCGGCCTTCTTGCCATTGCCGTTGCTGGCCTCTTCGAGCTTCTTGATGGCCTCCTCGCGGGCCTTCTCGCGGGCAGCGTCCTTTTCTTCCTTGCCCTGACCCGAGGTGATGTGCTTTTCGAGGTCGGCTTCGCGCACGCGCAGCGCGGCGTAGACGTTGCCGTCTTCGGTCTCGTCGATCATGACATCGGGCACGATGCCGCGGGCCTGGATGGAGCGGCCGCTCGGGGTGTAGTAGCGCGCGGTGGTGATCTTCAGCGCGGTTTCGGCGGTCAGCTGGCGCACGGTCTGCACCGAGCCCTTGCCGAAGGTCTGGCCGCCCAGGATGGTGGCGCGCTTGTGGTCCTGCAAGGCACCAGCGACGATCTCGGAAGCCGAGGCCGAGCCCTCGTTGACCAGCACCACCAGGGGCACGGTCTTGAGCGCGGCAGGCAGCTTGGCCAGCGGGTCGGAGCCAAAGCGGCGGGTGTAGTCCTCCGGACGGGCCTTGAAGATGGCCTTGGATTCGGGCAACTGGCCGTTGGTCGAGACCACGGTCACGTCCTTGGGCAGGAAGGCAGCCGAGATGGCGATGGCGCCCTCGAGCAGGCCGCCCGGGTCGTTGCGCAGGTCGAGCACCAGGCCCTTGAGCTTGGGGTCTTCCTTGTAGAGGGCGTTGACCTTGGCAACGAAGTCCTCGACCGTGCGGTCCTGGAACTGGCTGACGCGGACCCAGCCGTAACCTGGCTCGGCGATCTTGGCCCGCACCGACTGCACGCGGATTTCCTCGCGCACGATGGTGACCGGGAAGCTGCGGTTCTCGGACTTGCGGAACACCGTCAGGACGACCTTGGTGCTGGGCTCGCCACGCATGCGCTTGACGGCCTGGTCCATGGTCAGGCCCTTGACAAAGGTGTCGTCGATCTTGGTGATGAGGTCACCGGATTTCAGGCCGGCGCGGAAGGCAGGCGAGCCTTCGATCGGAGAGACGATCTTGACCAGGCCGTCTTCCATGCCGATCTCGATGCCCACGCCGACGAACTTGCCAGTGGTGCCCTCGCGGAATTCCTTGAAGGTGGTCTTGTCGAAGTAGACCGAATGCGGGTCCAGCCCCGAGACCATGCCGCCGATGGCGTCGCTGATGAGCTTCTTCTCGTCAACGGGCTCGACGTAGTCGGTCTTGATCATGCCGAAGACCGCCGCGAGCTGCTGCATTTCTTCCAGTGGCAGGGGCGAGACCGTGTTGCGCGCGGTCGCACCAAATTGCAGGGTGGTCAGGCCGCCGGCGAGCGCGCCCAGCGCAACCCAACCGGCAATCTTGAGTTTGGAAGTCATGGCAGGAGTGAGGCCCACGTTCACAGTGTGGGAGTCAGTATAGGGTGTGGCAAGTGCCTTTCGCAGGCGATCAGGCCGCTTGTCACGGCCCATATGCCCGGATTGACCCGGATTGCCCTCGATTGAATCGAATCGGCGACAGGTTCTCAAGCGCGTCAGCGAGGGGCGTATTCGGGCACCAACTGGTGCAGGCGGGCGCGCAGCACCGCCGGGGTGCCGGCGGCCTCGTCCTGCGCCAGGGCCAGCAGGCGCTCAATCCAGTCGGCCGGCAGCTCGCCATTGAGGCGGGCCAGTCGCAGGCGCGGGTGGGGCGTCGGCAAGGTGGTGTCGGCGTCGGCGAGCAGCTCTTCAAAGAGCTTTTCGCCGGGGCGCAGGCCGCTGAAGACGATGGGGATCTCCGCTTCGGTGTGTCCGCTCAGGCGGATGAGTTCGCGCGCCAGGTCGGCGATCTTGACCGACTGGCCCATGTCCATGACGAAGACCTGGCCCGAATCGGCCAGCGCGGCGGCCTGCAGCACGAGCTGGGCGGCCTCGGGGATGGTCATGAAAAACCGCGTGATCTCGGGGTGGGTGACGGTCACCGGCCCGCCCCGGGCGATCTGTTCCTTGAACTTGGGGATGACGCTGCCGCTCGAGCCCAGCACGTTGCCGAAGCGCACGGCCATGAAGCGGGTGCGCGGGGCCTGCGCCGCCCAGTGCGAGACAACCATCTCGGCGGCACGCTTGGTCGCGCCCATGACGTTGGTCGGGTTGACGGCCTTGTCGGTGGAGATCAGCACGAAGCGCTGCACACCGGCCTCGGCCGCGGCCTGGGCGCACAGGTAGGTGCCCAGGGTGTTGTTGCGCAGCGCGACCCACGCGTTCTCGTCTTCCATCAGGGGCACGTGCTTGTAGGCCGCGGCGTGGAAGACCAGGTCGGGGCGGTGCTGGGCCATGGCGCGTCGCAGCGCCCCCAGGTCCTTGACGTCGCCGACCAGGCGCACCAGCGGCAGGTGCGGGAACTGCTCGCCCAGCTCCTGCTCGACCTGGTAGAGCGCGAACTCGCTGAGCTCGAAGAGCACGATGCGGCTGGGGCCGAAGCGCGCGATCTGGCGGCACAGCTCGGAGCCGATCGAGCCCCCTGCGCCGGTCACGAACACGGTCTGCCCGCTGATCAGGCCGGAGACAGCGCTTTCGTCGAGCTTGACGGGTTGGCGGCCCAGCAGGTCTTCGGGTTCGATGTCGCGCACGCGGTCGATGCGCGAGCGGCCCTCGCGCAACTCGTCGGCGGAGGGCACAGTGACCACAGGCAGGCCGGTGGCGGCGGCCAGGTCGAGGGCCCGCTTGCGCTGATCGTGCGTGGCCGATGGCATGGCCAGGATGAGGTGGGTGACGCCATGCAGCGTGTCAGGCTCTTGCAGCAGCTCGAGCCCGCCCCAGACATTGACGCCGGAGATGGTGCTGCCGTGCTTGCGGCGCTCGTCGTCGAGCAGGCCGACCACCGTCCAGCCTCGGTGCTGGATGCCGGCGATCAGCAGCTTGGCGGCGGCGCCGGCACCGAGCACCAGCGCGTGCTGGCCGTTGGGCGAGGCCCCGGCGCGGCGCGCGCGGGACGATTCGCTGAGCATGCGCACGGCCATGCGACCGATCGCCAGCAGGGTCAGGGCCAGCAGCGGGTGCAGGGCCAGCACGGCGCGCGGCACCTCGACCAGTTGCGCCATGAGCACGATGACGGCGCTGGTCAGGCCGGCGCCCAGGCAGACCCAGCCCAGGCGGCTGATGTCGTGGAAGCTGACGTAGCGCCAGGTGGCGCGGGGCACACCCGCGGCCCAGGAAAGCACGCTGTAGATGGCGATGACGCCCAGGACCACGGCCCAGTCGTAGGACGGGCGCTCGTGCAGCCAGCGCTCGACCCCCATGCGAAACAGGTAGGTGAGGTGCCAGGCCAGCAGGATCAGGCAGGCGTCCGCCAGCAGGACGACCGCCTGCCGCTGAGGGCGCAGGCGGTCGAGTTGGCGGTTGATGGAAGACCAGAGCATGGGCGCGGGCGACAAGGTCAGGCGAACACGTCAGCCGGGCGCTGCGGCGCGCGGCCAAAACCTGTCATTGTGCCTGCGCCGCAGGCCCCAGGCGGCTCAGTCGATCACTTGGCGGCGGAAGCGGCCGAAGCGGCCTGGTGCGCGGCATGAGCGGCCTTGTGCTGCTCCTTGCGGTCGTGGCGGGCTTCGCGCTTTTCGCGGCGCTCTTCACGGACGTCGCGGCGTTCCTTGCGCAGTTCGTGGCCGGCCTTGTGGGCGCCGGAAGCGGCCGAAGCAGCGGGGGCAGCAGGCGTGGCCGGGGTCGCCGGGGCGGCAGGCGCCTGGGCAAAGGCCGAAGCGGAAACGGCGGTGATCAGGGCAGCGGTCAGCAGGCGGATCTTCATGGTGGTGTCCTTCTTTCGGGGTTGGGTGGTCAGGGCGCGTCCTTGATGTGTTCAACGCCGCCCTCACCGGGCCCGTGGACAATCACCCAAGTAAGGCAACGTAAAGCTCCCCCATGCGCACCGACGACGACCTGACCCCTCTGCCCGACATCCCAACCGGCCTGTACACCCATTACAAAGGAGGTCACTACGAGGTGTTCGGCGTGGCCCGACACAGCGAGACGCACGAGGCTTTGGTGGTTTACCGACCGCTGTATGGCGAAGGCGCGCTGTGGGTGCGGCCCTTCGAGATGTTCACCGGCGAGGTGGTGATCGACGGCGTGCGCCAGCAGCGCTTCAGGTGGACGCCCGACGCGCCAGTGGCTGGCTGAGCACGACATCGCCATCGGGCAGCGCCACGCAGGGCAGGACCTCGCCGGCCTCGCGTTCATCGGGGCTCAGGCCCGGCCACTCGACGCGGTAACGCACGCGCCCGGCCGTCATCCGGCAGCGGCAGGCGCGGCAGGTGCCATTGCGGCACGAGCGGGGCAGGTCAAAGCCTGCCGCCAGCGCGGCCTCCAGCAGGCTCTGGCCAGCATGAACCGGCACGCGCTCACCTTGCGGCTGCAGGGTCAGCCAGGCGACCGGGTCGGACACCGCCATGCCCTCAGCCAGGTCAGCGGTTGACGGGCCACTCGGGGGCCTGCCAGTTGCGCTGCGGCGCTTCCTGGGCGGGCTCCTGAGGCTGATCCGGGCCCGCCTTTTCTTCGGCCTTTTTCTCTTCGACCTGCTTCGGGTCCTTGTCGTCGGCGGTGACGGCGCGCACCCCGGCGGCGGCCACGTCCACGGTCGTCTCGACCACGGTGGCGGTCACGCTGACGGCGGTCGCGGCCACCGTGACCGCCGCATCGGCCACGGCCAGCACGCTGCAGCCGGACACCGACACCAACAGGGCCACGGCGGCAGTCAGGCGGGTCAGCGCGCGGGCGGTGGCGCGAGCGCCGGGGCGGGACGAGGGGAGCAGGGACATGGTGTGGACGGCAAAAAAAGACCGAGGCCTGGGATCAGGCGTGGCTGGTGTCGGTCAGGTCGAACAGCGGCAATGAGCTCAGCTCGGCATCGGCCTGTGGCGGCTCACCGCCGTCACCAGGCACCAGGGACGCCATTTTCACGCCAATCAGGCGCAAACGCTGATCGAGGGGCACGGTTTTGAGGCAGCGACCGGCCCACTGACGGATGAGCACCGCATCGCGGGTGGCGTGCGGCAGGGTCAGGCTGCGGGTAACGATGTGGAAGTCGTCGTAACGCAGCTTGACGCCCACGCTGCGGCCCGCGTACCCCTTGCGCTGCAGGTCGGCGGCGAGCTGCTCGCACAGGCGCGTGAAGATCGGCGTGAGTTGGGCGCGGTCCTCGCGCGGGTGCAGGTCGCGCTCGAAGGTGGTTTCGCGGCTGATGGACTTGGGCTCGCGCCAGGTGACGACGGGGCGTTCGTCGCGACCGTTGGCGGCCTCGTGCAGCCACTGGCCGTGGCTGCGCCCGAAGGCCTCGATCAGTTGCGCCGGGTCGGTGGCGGCAAGCTCGCCGATGGTGTGGATGCCGCGTTCGGCCAGGCGGGCATTGGCTTTGGGCCCGATGCCATTGATGCGTGCGGCGGGCAGCGGCCACAGGCGCACGGGCACGTCGGCGTGGGTCAGCACCGTCAGGCCGTCGGGCTTGTCGAGGTCGGAGGCCAACTTGCTGAGCAGCTTGTTGGGCGTGACACCGATGGAGCAACTCAGGCCGGTGGCGGTGCGCACCGCCTGCTTGATGCGCCAGGCCAGCTCGCGCGCACCGGCCAGCGGGTCTTGCGGGGTGGCATAGCGGGCGCCGGGTACCTCGCCCAGGTCGATGTAGATCTCGTCGATGCCCCGGTCTTCGATCACCGGCGCGATGGAGGCGACCGCGGCCTTGAACAGGCGCGAGTAGCGGCGGTACTCGTCGAAATCGACCGGCAGCAGCACGGCGTCGGGCGCCAGCGCAGCGGCCTTCATCAGGCCCATGCCCGAGTGCACGCCGAGGGCGCGCGCCGCGTAGGTGGCCGTGGTGATGACCCCTCGGCCGGCGTAGTCGCGCAAGCGGGCGTAACGCCGCAGGCCATTGGGCTGCACCTCGGGCTGGTGGCGCCGCCCTCCCCCGATGACCACGGGCTGGCCCTGCAGGTCGGGGTAGCGCAGCAACTCGACCGACGCATAGAAGGCGTCCATGTCGAGGTGGGCGATGAGGCGGTCGGATTGGGGGGCGGTCACGTCTGGGCGCCCATCCGTGCAGGATGGTGAGCGCCACGCGATTGTCGCGCGAGCCGGCCCCGGCGCGCTGACCCAGCCCCAGACCGAGACTGGGGCCGATCAGGCCTGGATGTCGAGCAGGCTGCCGGTCATGCGCTTTTCGGCCTCGATGGTGCGCAGGTTGGCGCGAAAGGCATAGGTGGCCTGCATCTGTTCGACCAGGTCGGCGGCCAGGTCAGCGCCGACTTCCTGGGCCTTGCCGACCACGGTGAGCACGCCTTCTTGCTCCTGGGTCTGCTGCATGACCTGATCGCGGCGAAAGCCTGGCGTCTGGCTGTTGGCGATGTTGTTGGCGGCGGCATCGAGGCGGGTGGACGCCGCCTGCACGCCGCTCAAGGCAATGGATGTGACGTTCATGGCGCCCTCCTCGTGCCTGAAGTGTGACGCGCACTCGCCGCCAAGTCACCCGTTCGCTGTCACGCAAAAGCGGTGATCGTGCGGATTGCTCGGCATCGCCACCCATGACGCTGCTTTGCCGCTGCGCTAGCATCGCTGCGGGTGATGGCAGACCAGCGCGTCATGGCACCGCCCAGCCGAAACCAGCTGTACGGATTTCACCATGCACGATGTTGTCATCGTCGGCGCCCGCTGTGGCGGTGCCGCGACCGCCCTGCACCTGGCCCGCCAAGGCCACCGGGTGCTGCTCGTTGACCAGGCCCGTTTCCCATCCGACGTGCGCCTGTCGACCCACCTGATCTGGCACGCAGGCGTGGACCTGCTCGACGAGTGGGGCTTGCTGACCCGGCTGGTCGACAGCGGCTGCCCCCTGCTGCGCGACATGAAGCTGGACATGGGTGAGCTCACCGTGCGCGGCACGCCGCCCCACACCCGGGTCGGCGCTGCGATGGCGCCGCGCCGCGTGGTGCTCGACCAGGTGCTGCTGGACGCGGCGCGCGAAGCAGGCGCCGATGTGCTCGAGGGCTTCACGCTGACCGGCGTGGTTCGCGATGCGGCGGGGCGCGTGACAGGAGTCCAGGGCCGACTGGCAGACGGCGGCGAGCGCGCCCTGCCCGCCCGCTTCGTGGTCGGGGCCGATGGCACGCATTCGCCACTGGCCCGCGCGGTGAACGCCGCCACGCTGGTGGCCCAGGACAAGGACGCCGGTTCACACAACGTGTACGCCTACTTCGACGACCTGCCGCTTGACGAGGTCGAGTTCCACTCGCGGCCCGAGCGCATGTTCTACGCCTGGCACACCCACCATGGGCAGACGCTGGTGGGCCTGATCCGACCGGGCCGCGCAGGCCGCGTGCCGCAGGCCGAAGCCGGCGCGGTGTTCTTGCGCGAGTGCGAGGCGCTGGCGCCCGCGTTGGCAAGCAAGGTGAAGCAGGCACGACTGGCCAGCGACTGGACCGCCGTCAGCACCGGCACGCACCGCCGCCAGGCCAGTGGCGCGGGCTGGGCCCTGGTGGGCGACGCCGGCGTGACCATCGACCCGATCACCGCGGCAGGCATCACCGGCGCGCTGCGCGACGCACGGTTGCTGGCGGGCCTGTTGCACGAAGGCCTGTCAGGCCAACGCCCGATGGACGAGGCCCTGGCCGACTATGGCCCCGGGCGCGACCGCATCGGCGAGCCGCTGCACCAGTTCGCACAGGACATGGCGCAACTGCTGCCACCGCCACCCGAGATGCTGCCCGTGTTCGCCGCGCTGGCGCAGCAGCCGCACCAGGCAGACCGCTACTTCGGCCTGTTCGGCCAGACGGTGATGCCGGCGGACTTCTTCTCACCCGAGAACCTGAGCGCCATCTTGAGCGCTGGCTCGCCGAACGCCTCAGCCTGAGGCCGCGACCAGCTGGGCGCGCGTGGCCTGGCAATGCCGAACCCAGCGACCGGCCGATTGCGATTGCGCCAGCGCCTGGGCCTCGTCGAGCACGCGATGGGCTTCTGGCAAGCGACCGGGCAGCATGGACAGCAAGGCCGCACGCACACGCAGCGATTCGGCCTGGTACCAGTGCTCACCGCCGGCTGCACTCAGGCGCAGGGCTTCGTCGACGTGCCCGATGCCGGCTGCGGCCTGTCCGCACTCGGCCTGCGCCTCGGCCAGCAGGGTCAGGAAGAAGGGCACGACGATGCCGGCGCCGGTGTCCCGGAACAGGCCGATGGCGTCCTGCATGTCGACCAGCGCGGCCTCGGCCTCTGGGAGCTGCCCCGCCAGCAGCCGCCCCTGGGCCCTCGCCCACGCCTGCATCACATGCGCCATCGCGCAGGCGTAGGCATGGCCGTTCTCTCGGGCCAGGGCTTCGGCCTGCCGGGCGCAGGCTTCGACGCGCTCCGGCTCTCGCCGGTGCACGTGGATCATGGCGCCCCAGCTCAGCGCCCAGGCCAGCGAATAGGGGTGGTGCAGTTCGTTGGCACGGGCCAGCACCTGCGCCCACGCCGCGTCGTGCCCAGGGTCTGCGGCCCCTTGGTCGTCCACACCCGCGAGCCAGGCCGCGTGCATCGCATGCACCCGGGCCACCAGCAGCAGATCGGTCGAGTAAAGCGCGATCAGTGACCGGTCGGCCGGATCCTGGAAGCGGTGCTCGACCCGCTCGGCCCATGTCGGCACCTCGGCCACCTGGCCACTGTAGAAGGCCAGTTGCAAGTGAAGCATGTCGTGCACCAGCCAGGCCAGGCGGCTGTCGGCCTGGCGGGCCACCGTGGTGATGCGCTGCCCGATGCCCTGGGCCAGGCGAACGTCACCACGCACGAGGTGAAAGACGCAGTTGCCCCACAGCGGCCAGATGGCCTCGGCCACGTGGTCGCCCCGGTCGGCCAGCGCCTGTGCGCGAGCGTAGGCCTGCTCGACCTCCGGCGCGGCCCAGCCACGGCTGAGCATGTGCGCGGTGCCGAGCATGGCGCGCAACTCCATCTCGCAGCGGTCCCGCTCGGGCCCGGCGGGCAGTCGCTCGGCGCTGAGCAGGCCGGCTTGCAAGTGCGTCATGGCTTCTTCGATCGACCTGCGGGTCAGGGCGCGCTCGGCGGCCTGACGCCACCAGCGTGCGGCCCACTCATCGAGGCCGGCGCCATCGGCATGGCGGGCCACTTCGGCTGGGTCGACCTCTTCGCTGCGACTGGCCGCATGCGCCACCAGGGCGCGCGCAACCTGTTCATGCCAGGACCGGCGACGCGGCGCGAGCAAGGACTGCAAGGCGGCGTCCTGCAGCAGGGCGTGACGGAATGCATAGCGGCGCCCGTGCGGCGCGGCGTCTTCATGGAGCACGGCCGCGGAGGCCAGCGCGGCCAGGTCGGGCGCCACCGACGCCAGCGGGCGGTTCATCACGGTCGCCACGAATTCGGCGTCCACCTCGCGGCCGATGACCGCCATCAGCTGCGCCAGCTCGCGCGCACGAGGCAGGCGATCCAGCCGCGCCATCAGCGAGTCCTGCAAGGTCACCGGGATGGCTGACGCGTCCGCCTGCGCGCCGGCCGCCGCTCGCGCCAGTTCTTCAGCGTACAGCGGCATGCCGTCGGCGCGCTCGACGATCGAGCGCAAGCCATCGGGCACCGGGGACGCGCCGACCAGCGACTGCACCAGTTGCTGGACCTCGTGGCGTTGCAAGGTCGGCACCTTCAACGCGGCCACGGCGCGCTGCCCGTCGAACGGCGCCTGGAAGCCCGGCCGGTGGGTGACGAGCAGCAGCATCGGCCAGCCGGCCAGGCGCTCGACCAGGGCCTGCATGAAGCGCACGGTGCCGGCATCGGCCCAGTGGGCGTCTTCGATCACGAGCAGCAGGGGCAGGCGCCAGGCGCGCCGCTCGACCAAAGCGACCAGCGCGTCGATGAGGGCGTCTTCGCGTTCGCGCGGGCTGCCCGACCACGGTTGGCTGCCCTCGTCGACAAACAGCAAGGTCGCCAGGGCCTGTGTCTGGGCCGCGCTCAGGCCCTGCCCTGCTGCCAGGGCCAGCAACTGAGCACGTTGGCTGGCGGCATCCTGCTCGGCGCGGAACCCGAGGCGGCGGCGCAAGCCCTCGCGCAAGGGATGCAGCGGCGCATGCACATGCCAGGGCGAGCACTGCAGCATCGGTGCCTGCACCCCGGCCAGGCCGAGGCGGGCGCGCAACTCGCGCACCATGCGCGACTTGCCGATGCCTGCTTCGCCGGACAGCAGCACCGCCTGGCCCTGACCTTTGAGCGCGCCCTGCCACAGCGATTGCAGCCAGGCCAGCTCGTGCTGGCGACCCACCAGGGGGCTGCGTGGCCCCACCCCCGCGTCCTCGAAACGCAGTCCGCTGCCCGACAGCCCCGTGACACGCCAGGCCCTTCGGGGTTCGCGAACGCCCTTGAGCGCGTGCACGCCCAAGTCCTCGCAATCCACCTGTCCTCCCACCAGGGCCCGGGTGGTGTCGCCGATGCAGACCGCCTGCTCGGGCGCCAGCGCCTGCAGGCGCGCCGCGATGTGAGGCACGTCGCCCAGGGCCAGGTGCTCGCGGCGCCCACCGTCGCCCACGGCCCCGACGGCGCTCATCACCACCAGGCCGGTTTCGATGCCCACGCGCACGCCCAGCCGGGTTCGCCCATCCAAGGCCTGCGGCACGGGCAGGCGTTCCATGGCATCGGCCAGCGCCAGACCCGCATGCACGGCGCGCGTGGCAGCGTCTTCGCGGGCCTGCGGGTAACCGAAGTAGGCCAGGACGCCGTCACCGAGGTACTGCGCCACGACACCTCCATGGCGCTGCAACACGTCGACGGCCGCGCGCTGGAAACCCAGCACCAGCTCGCGCCAGGCTTCGGGTGAGAGGGCCTGGCACCAGGCGGTGGAGTCGACCAGGTCGGCGAAGACGATGGTGAGCTGGCGGCGCTGGCCTTCGGCGTCGGCGGGTGGCTGCCAGGGCCCTTGGGCCCAGGCCTGCAGCAGGCGCTTGCGGTCGCCCAGAGGCAGGCCGATGTGAACCAGGTCGGCTTCGCTCAGGCTGCCCAGCACATCGACATCGATCGCGTGGGCGCGCAGCAAGGGCGCGAGGTGCAGCAGGCCCGCACCACTGAGCCAACCCACCAGCGGCGATTCATCCGGGAGGGTGGGCGCGTCGTGGTTCATGCCGGTGGGGCTTCGAAAGCCCAGGCGCAGACCGCATCCGGCTCGAGCTGCCCGCCCAGGTCCAGCAGACGGCGCAGGACCGAGGGCTCGAGCGCGTCGTCCACCGCGGCGTTCAGCCGGTTGGCCTCGCCTTCGGGCTTGGGCAGCGGCTTGGCCGCGTTGATGGCCGGGCGGATGGCGCCGAACACCACGATCA
>Ga0208492_1001214_pt1 | contig 17028 bp, 26 predicted proteins | sample Subbioar_CSW14AB_FD_184820 | JGI IMG/M metagenome (GOLD analysis project Ga0208492, IMG submission 184820) | Serpentinite rock and fluid subsurface biosphere microbial communities from McLaughlin Reserve, California, USA - CR12Mar_CSW14AB (SPAdes) | ecosystem: Environmental > Terrestrial > Deep... | reverse complement strand
GCTTCCCGAGGGTCGCAACCGCCGACAACGGTCAAAGGCTTCACGCTGCGATGCCCAGGTGCTTAGCAGCCCAGGGTGCCATCATGTGCTTCCTTGGGCCTTTGAAGTGGACGACATAGGCGGAACTCGGTTGGTCGACCGACTTCGGAGTGTCGTTATGGGTCGAAAGCGAGGCAAACTGGACGTTCAGGCCGGCGCGGGCGGTGATGCAATGAATGGGCGGCATCGGCGCCAAGGCGGCGGCAAGCTGCACTTGATCGTCTCCCCACTCGGGGCTGGTCTTCTCGGCGACGCGCGCCTGCAGCAGCGAGACGCCGAGCCGGGCTTCTTCCCGAACGAATATGGCGCCGGTATTGATCGGCCATTTCCTGTGCGCGCGCGAGGTTACGATCATATCGACGCCTGGCTGCATGGCCCGAGACAGGCTCTTGTTGACCAGGCAATCGGCGCCAACCAGGACGGTGACACCTTTCCAGTTGCCATTGGCGATCCAGTCGCGCTGGGCGAAGTGAATGGCCGGCATCAGCTCGCGCGGCAGAGCGATGACATGCGTCTCGAACCCCGGAACCTGCTCATCCGACAGCACGACATGGCGGTGGCCGAACTTGTCGCAGCTCGCCTGCAGGACTTTCAGCAAGGGGATGTAATCAGGCGCTTTCGGGTAATCTTCAGGCCGGCGAACATAGAAGCTGGCGACCGTTACCATGTGGCGACGGCGGCCTTACTCATGGCCCGCGCGCCGGCGGGGACATCCTTCGTGACCAGGGCGCCGGAGCCGATCAGAGCGCCATCGCCGATGGTGATGCCAGCGACCAGATTCGCGCCGGAACCCACCATGACCTTCTTGCCGATCTGGGGCCCACGAACGTCCTTGTCCGGGAATCGGTAGTCGTCCAGGTTGATATGGCGGTCATTCGACATCGTCACCTTGACGCCGACGAAAGAGCCGTCGCCGATCTTCGACCGCCCAGTGACGTGAGACAGCGACATCACCTTGACGTCGTTGCCGATCTCGACCTCGTAGCTGACCTCGACGCCGGCACCGATCACACAGTTGTCGCCGATGCGAACGCCCTCGCGGATAATCGCTCCGGTTCCGATCAGGCAATTCTTCCCGATGAAGGCATCCCGGTAGATCGTCGCGAACGAGCCGACCTTCGTATCGTCACCGATCCGAACGATATTCGGATGGTCCTTCCAGCGCGCAGTAGCGCCCTTCACGAACAGGGGCGGGCACCCAACGTAGACGAACGGCGAGAAATGGACGCGGTCCCCGATCTCGACTTCTGTCATCCGGTCAATATGCAGAGTCACTGGATCAACCCCTCGTCCTTGAGGTGGCGCCATGCGGTGCCGGTTTCCATTTCCGCCAGGGTCCACTGGCAGTAAGCCAGGTCAGAGAAGAACTGCCAGCGCTCTTCGTCGGTCGGGATTCTCGGGTCTTCGACCAACCCAAGATCCTGTAGAGAGAGAACGGACGCGGCACCGTCCCAACAGAAAGCCGGGACGCCAATACGGAGGGCATCGATCGCAACGTTGCTCTGCCTGGTGATGACGCAGTGCGCGTCCTTTAGAAGATCAAGGATCGGCGTTTTGTCGTCCATGACAGAGGCGGCAATAGGCTGCGCCGTCTGGTTGTTGTAAGGCTTCGGGCGGTAGATAATCGGACGGTCTGTTGCATCGGCAATCTGGCCGATAGCCCAGCGCTCCCATTCCTGAAATTCATTCCCGTCGCGCAGATTTGACTTCGGGCCCGAACCAGCAACAACGATGTGTCCGCGGCCACCCTTCCGCATGGGAAACACCGGGAGCCTGAACGATTCCCACCGGTCGGACTTGTGGCGAACTTTCTGAAAGTACGCGGTCGGGTGCCAGTGGTTGACCGAAACTTTGTGGTGCCCGTCGCGGCTGCCGGGCGCTAGCCGACCGAAATACGCCATATCCATGGTGACGACCGGCAGTCCCGCTTCTCGCATCTCTGAGGCCGGCGGAGCCCAGCCGAACACGACCCAGGCGTCAGCGCCACCCGTTACAATCTCATCTCCGCTATTGGCAATGCCCTTCTGCATGGCATTGCCGGCGGTGGCGTGCCGGATCTTGCCCAGCGAATAGGACATGGCCACGCGCATTAGACGAGGGCCTTAAACGGCTCACCCGTTGCCACCTCGGACAAGGACCACATGTTGCTGGCGACCGCCGCCAAGGCTCTGGTTCGGTCGTCCATGTATGGGTTCTCGATATTCAGAACTGTGAACGGATGGGCTGCATCCTGGCCAATCCACCGCGGGGCAGCGTAAAAAACGGGTATGCCGGCGAGAAGAGATTCGACACCAGAGCAGCTCGACCACACGACGCAACAATGAGCGCCTTCGAGATCGGCAATCAGCGGGCCTTGGTTCTTGTTGTCGCGCGGGTGCCGGCGCAAAACCACTGGCCGATCCGTTGCCCTCCGCAACCACTCGGCAGTTGTCTTTCCCCAATCCCTGGGAGAGGCCATCAGTTTGTTGCCGATGCCGCTCTGATCGCAGACCAGGATATGTTCGCCGGCCTTGCGCCAAGGCAGGGGTGGCGGAAGTTTTGCGGCCTTGCCAATCTCTACCGGTGCGCCGCCGTGGTGGTGATGCCCCTTGCTTATGGCGTAGTGTTGCCAGCCATTTTCATCGGGACAGCGGAAGAAGCCGTTTTCGACAACCAGAACGGTCCCGCCGGCCTGCTCAAACCGGGTGGCCTCTGCGTCATAGACACCGTAGCGATTCCAGATGACCATTACGTCGCCGCGGCCGGGATCGCTCAATTGCGATCGGACCCTATACCCGGCGGCGGCCAGGCCAGTTAGAAACGCCTCTCTCCTGTAATGCACCCCCTGCCGGATCAGGCAGACGGCGCGGCCACTCACCGATAGATGCGGAGCTGATTCAGCAACGCCTGCACGGTGAAGGGCAGTTCGTTGGCGGCGGCACCGACCACCACAGGGGCGCGATTCTCGAACGCATGGGCGGTGAGAAGAAGGGCACAAGACCGAGCCTGTGAAGGCAGGGCCAGTTCCGGATCACCGGAACCAGTGACGTCAGGAGAATCATATCCGGCATCAAACCGGACGATCAGGGAGCCCGGCCGATCATAAAGCACCGGCTGTGAATAGTCTGCGTCGAACCGTACTGTGCCGCCCATCGGGGTCTTTGTCAGATACCAGCTTCCGGTGCTGATCGTCTGCTCGGCGCCGGCTTCGTCAAGATAGACGACTTCGGACACTTCGCGGATGGGGGCAACGCCGAGGACAAGGCCGCAGGCGCCCGGCCAGGCGTCGAACGTCTGTTGATACTGGGTCGCGCCAAGCGCGCGGGTTGTATAGCCTTCGATATATGCGATGGCAGAATCACGGTAGACTTCGATCAGAGCGTTTTCGTCGTTAGAGTCAATGCGAAGGTGCTGCTTGCAGAGCTGCAGCGATACCGCCGGGTCTGCCGGCAATGCGAGCTGCGTCAGCATTCAGTGCCCCTTCCAGTGACATTTTCGGATAAGCCCGGATTTTGCTGATCGGAGAGGCGTTCAAGACCTCAATTCCGAGGGCGGTAAACTCCGGGGCGATCTCATCGAAGGTCTGCGCCCACTTGCTTGTGGTGCTTTCGTGAGGGTTACTCAGGCCGTTTGCGTGCCGGCCGTGCCAGTGAACCCCTTTGTCGGTCCGCATATCGAACCCGACCAGGATGATCCGCCGCGGCGGCCCAAACTGGGCTGCGATATTGCAGGCATGAAACCCACCGTTGCCGCCCCAGCCAATCTCGCCCATGGTGCCCATGAGAAGATGGTCGACCCGATGCAGGCGAACCTTCCGGACATCTCGCCACTTCTGCGGAATGGTCGGATCTTGCGTAATCTTGAGGCCCTGAAATTCCGGGCACCCATCGTTGACTTTCCACCAGCCTGCGTCGCAGGCGTATAGCGCATCGGCCCAAGGGGCGAGCTGCCATGAATTGTTGATTACGAGGACTTTTGCCCTTCCTCGCGCGAGATCGAGAGGCGCCGCCGAGGCGCTGGGGCCGCTTGCGACGATGACGACTGTTTCCCCTCGCCAGTCTGGGAACCAGTCGGGACAGTAGGGCGCGGGCCCTTCTCTTCCGCTGCCGGCTGCTCCGGCACCACGATAGCCAGGCCGAGACGCACCAGCGCCTGGGCGCGTGAGGCTGCTACCTGCATGACGGTGCCCTTCCTGACGTTGCCCTCGGCACCGTAGAAAGAGCGCAACGTTTGGATTTTCATTGAACCTCCGAAAGCAAGACGGGGGCCGAAGCCCCCGCCTTTCTCACCGAACAGATCAGGCTTAGGTGGCCTGGGTGAACTCGCCGGTGATGAAGGCCTCGGGGCGGTACACCGCCAGGCCGAGGCGCTCTTCCGCCAGCATCGTCACCATGTTCTTGATGAAGTTGTCGCGGTCCTGGGTGCTGATCTCGACCGAGGCATCTTCGCGGTCGAAAATCTGGGCGCCGAGCTGGAAAGCGCCGGTCAGGAACTCGCCCTGATCCATCGCCTGGGTTTCCACGATCGGGCGGCCCCAGAGGGTCGGGGTCGCCAGATTCAGCGGATTGGCGAAGATGTAGCTGCCCGTGGTGTCCTTGGTCAGTTCGATCTTGGCCCAGTCGGTCGGATGCAGGACGGAGCCCGTCGCCGGGTATTCCGCCAGCACGGCCTGCAGCATCGCGAGGCGCAGCTCGTCCACCATCGAGAAGTGTTCGGGCTGGAAGGCCGGCGAATAGGCCGTCGCCTGCGGCACCAAGCCGAGCAGGTTGGAGCCGGTGCCGTCGCCCTTCAGGAGCATCAGCTCTTCCTTGTAGGCCAGGCCGTACCGCAGGCGCCCGTCGATATACGAGGCCAGCATCGGGGCATCCGACAGGATCTGGCGCGTGGCCTGCACCCAATGGGCGATGGTCACGACCTTGCCGGTTTCAAGCTCGAAGGTGATGTTCGATTCCGGCTTCTGGGTGCCTTCCGACACGCCAGCGGCGTTGTTGGTGAAGCCCAGCTCCTTGACGTATTCGATGGAGTTGGAGTTGGTACGACCAGGGGTCAGAAGATCGCGGATGGTCATGCGGCGGCTCGGCAGCGGAATGATGCCGGGGACGCGGGTGGGCTCGACCAGGACGCCGGCCGAGCCGCTGCCGGAGTTGATGGCGGCGTTGACCTTCACCGAGGAACCGCCCTTGTTGGCGGTCATGAACGCCTTGACTTCCTCGTTGTCCACGATGGACTGGCCGAGCGACTTGGGCTTGTCGTCACCCTCGCCGCCGCGGCGGGCCATCTTCTGCTCCAGGTCCTTCAGCCGGCCGTCGACTTCGGTCTGCTTGACCAGCAGCTCATCGGCCTTCGCCTTGGTTTCCTTGGCCACGTCGCCGAAGGCCTTGATTTCCTTCTGGGCCTGCTCAGCGGTCTCCTTAACGGAGGTGTTGATCTTCACCAGCTCGGCACTGACTTCGTGCAGGAGCTGTTCGGTGGTCTTGTTGTCGCCGGGCATCGCGCCCTCCTTTGCGATTTGAGGTTAGGACTGCCGGACCTGCAGCAGCGCGAGGCTTGCGGCCAGGTGGGCTTTGGCGGTCTCAGAGATCGCCGGGGCGGCAGCGCTGGGCTTGCCTTCAGGGTCAGCGCCGGGCATGACACCAGATTCGTTGAGAGCCTTGAGCAGCATGCGGCGGCGGGCGCGCGGCATGCTTTCGCCGCGAGCGAGGGCGGCTTCGATCATTTGGGCCGCAATGCGGCGGTCGGGAGCTGAAGCTTTCGCGTCGTCGGTTTCGATCTCATCCGATGCCAGAAGTGCGTCAGCGAAGCCCTGCTCGACGGCTGCGGAGCCGCCGATCCAGGTCTCCTTGTCCATCATCTTGGAGACGTCCTTGATGGACACGCCGGTTCGGGCTGAATACAGGTCGGCCATAGCGGCGTCGAAGGGTTCCATGGTGTCGGCGATTTCGCGCAGGGCGTTCCGGTCGCCGATGGCAACCAGCCATGCATTGTGGATCATGAAGAAGCCCGCGCGGGCGATCTGGATTTCGTCGGCGGCCATGGCGATGACGGAAGCAGCCGAGGCGGCCAGGCCCAAGACCTTGACCGTGACCTTGCCTTTATGCTCGGCGAGCATGGACCGAATAGCCAGCCCCTCGAACATGTCGCCGCCGGGGCTGTTGATGTTGACGACGACGTCGCGGTCGCCGATCGAGCGAAGGGCGGCGGAGATTCGCTTGGCGGTCACGCCTTCGCCCGTCCACCAGTCCACGCCGATGACGTCGAGAATGGAGATTGTGTTGTCGACTTCCTTCTCAGCGGCCTTGATTTCCGGCCGCCACTTGGCAACAGCGGAACTGATATCCCACTCAATACCGTCCGGGACCGCGTCGAACCGCGGCGCAGAGAGTTTGCGAAGGCTCATGCTTGGTCCCCTGAAGGAGGCGGAAGGAGTAGCTGCTTGGGCTGCTCGACACCGAGCCAGCTTCGCAGGGCGTTCCGAGCCTGTTGCTCAGTTGTTGAGGTGATGTCGCCCAGGTGTCCGAGCGGGATCAGATTCGACTGGACGGTCAGCTCGTCGCCGCCGTCGACGGGCGGCAGGTTTTCTTTGGCCCGCGCCTCGTTGCGCGACATGATGCCGTTCTGCGTCATCATCGAGAGGAAAGTGGCGCGGCCCTGGCTATCGGCGCGCAACAGGCCTTCCACGTTGAACTTGACGGTATAGCGCGACCGCTCACCCGGCGGCAGGAGCTGCTTACGCGCCGCCTTCTCGATGCGATTCAGGTACGGCTGCAGTGCAAAGGTCAGGAACCCGATCATCTGCTGCTCAAGGCCAGTGCCCCAGCTCGTAGACTTCTCGGTATGACCAACCATAAACGGCGGCACGCGGAACCAACGGCAGACCTCTTCGACCGCCCAGGCCCGCGACTGCAGCATCTGCATGTCGTTCGGATTCATTTGGATGGTCTTGAAGTCCATCCCCTGCTCCAGGACCATGATCTTGTTCGCGTTCTGCGAACCGATGAAGTCCTTGAGTATCTTGGTAATCTGCGTGCGCTGGTCTTCCTTCAGGCCATTCGGCCCGGTAACGAAACCAGAAGCCAGCATGCCGTTGGCAAACATCTTGCCGGCGGCTTCGTCGGCTGACATTGCGATGCCGAGCGATTCCCGCGCATAGGAGATCGGCGACAAGCCGAGATCGCCGCCGACGCCAAACCCGCGGATGTGGAAGACCTTGTCTTCCGGCAAATCCTCGCGCTTGCCGCGCTCCGAAAACTGATACCGGCGGGCGCCGAAGCTATCCCGATAAACCCGCATCGTGTCGGGGTTGATCGGGATCAGTGCGATAGTGCGGCTGCCGCTCTGCTCCTTGAATGAATACCCGTTGCCCCAAAGATTGAGGCAGGCGGTATTGCCTTCCCAGTATTCACTGGCGGTTTGGTCCGCGTTCGGGTCGTCGTGTATCAGCCCGTTCAGCCAGTGCTGGCTGTCAACTTCGGTGCCGCCGCCGGGAAGATTCCTATAAACGGAGATCGGCAGGATGCCGGTCGTTTCGGACAGCAGCCGGATACAGGCCCAAGCAGCGGAGACATGCAGGGCGCTGTCCGGCGTGACCACCTTCCCGGTGGCGCTGGAATTGCCGTAGTACTGCGCCCAGAAGGCGCCGTCCGTCAGCTTGATCTTCTTGCCCAGCCAGGAAAGAAGGCTCACACGATCACCGGATTGGCCAGGAAGCCCGATAGGTCCACCTCGGGTTTCTGCCCGATGACGGCCGGCGCGATGGCATTGATGCCCGCGTCGATGCCGTCAATCTTGTTGGCGCTCATCGGGGTTTCCTTCTTCGGGATCAGCGTCTCATCCACCTTGCGGGTTACGCAGGTGTTGGATGCCATCCACGTCAGAACTTCGTTGCCGTCGTGGGCAAAATACTCAGGGCCAGCCTTGACCCGCTTTTCCAGCTCCTTCGCCGGATCGGTCACGTTCTTGGCCGTCTTGTGCAGGATCTGCGCGAACGGGTTGTCGGGGTGGCCGAAATCTTCGTTGAGCTTCGCAGCCATGGAGGCACCGGCGGCGAACTGGTCGACCGTAAAGCCCCGAACCGAGAACCGCTCAATCCACTCACGGGCCTGAGCCTCGACCACGGCATGGTCGATCCAGTCGCCTTCGGTCAGATTGATGAAGCCCTTGGCCGCCCATGAGCGGTACTGCGCCTGCTGATCGGCATGGAAGCCAATGGCACCAGGCAGAAGCGTTGCCTCCGGCAGCCAAAACACTGGCTTCCAGATCATGCGACCTGTCTTCTCGAAGGCCGCCAGCACCAGAGCGGTGATGTCGTCCTTGTCCGCGAGATCGCCGCCGATCCAGCAGTCGAGCCCGTCGAACGATTCCCATGTGATGTCGGCGGCGCAGCGTTTCCACTGTTCCATGTTCAGCCACTGACTTGCGCCAGACAGCCAGATATTCAGATTCTTGGTCTTAAAGTTCGCGGCCGAGGCCGGCGAGGCCTTCGCGTCCGTCGCTTCCGATCGCAGCCACTCCAGCGAAGGAGTGAGCGGCATAAGCGGGTTGGCCTTGGGCCAGTTCTTTTCCTCGTATGGATCATCCCCCTCATCGAGGGTGAAGATGATCCCGAAGTAATGCTCGGCAACCAGGATGCTTTCCAGCACCTTGGTTATGTAGGTCCGCTGTTCGTAACAGACGCCTGCGATATTCACGCCAGCAGTGGTAATACACCACATCAGCGGATTCTTGCGGGCGCCGAAGGCAGACTTGACCACGTCGAACAGGTCGCGCTTGTCGTGCGCGTGAAGCTCATCCAGGACGCCAAGGTGCGGGTTCCACCCGTCCTGCGTTTTGCCCTTGGCGTTGATCGTCTGGATAAACCCACCGTTGATCTGGCAGGTAATCGATCGAGCCCAAGCCTTGATTCCGAAATGCTCGCGCAACTGCGCCAGCTTCTCGACCATCAGCTTGGCAGGCTTAAAGACCTTCCATGCCTGCTCGCCGGTCGTGGCGCCAATGATAATCTGCGGACCGGGCTCATCTTCGCAGCACAGGCAGTAGAGGCTGACCACCGCGGTCAGGGTCGACTTAGCCCCCTTTCGGGCCATCTCGATATAGACCGAAGTGAAGCGGCGTTTGCCGTCCGATATGCGGCGCCAACCGAAGACGACCGCGAGTATGAAAACCTGCGGCGCCTCAAGCCTAATGGTGTCGGTTTCCCAGGCACCCTCAACGTGAGGCATCTTCTCGGCGAAGTCGCACACGTCGTTTGCGTGCCACTCATCGAACTTGTAGGGCCAGTCGGGCCCCTTACGCTTCAGATCCTTGAGGTGGCGCGAGCAGGCGAGCCTGACCCACTTGCACGCTACGATCTTGCCGGCGACAACCGCCCTAGCATACTCAGTCGCCTCTTTGGCGTAGCTGCGTTCAGCGCTTTCCGTTTCGTCCGAACGGGTTTTCTGCCGGGTTTTTCCAGCCGGCTTTGAGCGTGACACGCGATTTCTCACCCATTACGCCGAACAGCTCACCCAGAGTCCGCCATTGTTGGATATACGATGCCGGCGCCGGCTCCGGCGGCGGCTGGCCCTTCACGACTTTCCAGGTCGCCTGGATGTTCGCGGTCATCACGCACCACTGGCCGAAGGCCACGGCATCACAGGGCTTGAGCGTCCCCATCGCTTGGGCGAGACGCGCGTAGTCCTCCCAGATCAGGACCGCGGCAAGCGGCAACCCCTCCGGCGGCATGACGTCGCCGGCCGCCGCGTCGATTACGATATTCACATCCCGGCTCGGCTGCAGCGTTCCGCGCGCCTGATGGGTGGACGGCAGCTCAGGCTTGCGCCCTCTGGGCGGCATCGCCTGGCCCTCCTACTGAAATTCTAATTGCCCCGAAATTTTATTTCGCACGCGCAGAAATTTGACTCCATGCGCGGCTTCCCTTGGGTCTTCCGTTAACTTTTGACCCGCCCCCCTGGGGACTGGTCATTATATTGCGTAAGATTGTTGCTGACTGCATGCGCTAGATGCATGACTTGCGGCGTGCGAAGCGGCTGTCTTCGGTTGCAGTCTTGCGGTCGTGGCACGGCTTGGCCATTGCCTGCCAGTTGGTTTCATCCCAGAACAGGGTGAGATCGCCGCGGTGCGGCCTGATGTGGTCGACCACGGTTGCGGCGGTCACGCGTGACTTGCCTGCATCGCAGGCTGGGCACATGCACAGCGGATGCTCGGCCAGGAAGTGCATGCGCGCGATGCGCCATCGGCTGGAGCTGTACAGCGCACGGATCGGATCACCCGACCTGGCCCTGTCTATCCTGCCCTTACGCTCTGCCTCTGCCTGCTTCCTTGGTTTGGATCCCGGAGCCCTGAGCGTTGGGGGTCGTGTGGGCATGTGTCACGCGTGACGTGTTGTGACAGTCACGGTGTCACAGTTGATGGGCGGTGCGCGGTCATCGGAGTTCCGGAACCCTAGACCCTATCGACAGGACGAACCCGCCGGCACCTGGCGCGTCGAATATCTCGACGCACGTCTCAGTCTGGTCTATCGCGGCATAGGGTCACTGCATCCCTAATTATGGATTACCGCGGCAGGCCGGAATGAGAAACGCCGGCTAGGTTTCCCTGCCGGCGCAATCCTTGTAGCTTCGTAATATTGCCCATATCTCGGGCCCGGTGTCAAGTGGAAACGATGCCGAGGCGCTTACAAAAAACGTGAAAGGCAGAATCGAAGAGATCGACCGTGCCACTGACACGATGGCCGAAGGGGGTGGCTTCGTTGCGGCGGGTGCGGGTGGGGACTTCCCGGTGGTCAGCGTCCGGCGGCGGCGGCGCCTCGCAAAGCCAATGTGTCGGCGTCATATATTCGTCCAGCTTCTCCTGCGTAATGCTGTGCCTGTAGGACCACCAACCCTCGTCGTCAGCATCGAACTCGGCCGGGTTATCCTCCGGCTTCCGCCACCAGGCGCTACGCGTGATCCAGACCGACGCCACATCGAAGCCGACGATGACATCGCGGCCATCTTTGAACTCTGCCGGCAGTGTCGCCATGGGTTTCCAGTTGAACGGCGTCATCCCTCACCTCTTCGGCATAGCCAGTAATTTGGCGCGCTCTGCTTCTGGAGCCGCCTCATAAAGTCGGAGGGCCTCAGACAGGCCGCGCTTGATGGCCTGCTCTACGGCGGTAGATGAATCTTCATCGGGGCCGCCGAAGCCGCCTTCGATTACCCACATGTTCCAAGCGCCGCCGATAGCGTCGCGTCCCTGGTCGTCTTTCGCATTTATAAGCGCTTCGTACATCTGATCGAACAACGACATCGGCGCCTATCTCCTTGGCATAGCCAGCACTCCCAGAGCTGCAATAACGAGCCCTGCGACATGCTTCTTGTCAACCCATGGTCCGATGCGTCGAGCTGCTTCTGTGTGCGTCAGGCCGTCGCCAACAACCCACCACAGAGCCAGGGCGGTAGCGGCGCCATGCCCACCAACCCTCTGTATGCACTCGTTGACGTAATCCTTAGCCCACATGATGCGTTCGCTGGGACTGCCCGCCTTCCCTGCCGGAGATCGGCCGGGATCTGAGGCTTTGAGCGGGTCCAGCCCGGCCATGTCGAACTCGTCGCGAAACTTGCGGCCCTGCTTCCATTCCTCTTCCGAAAGCTGGCCCTTCTGCTTCATGCGGTCCAAGTCGTCATAGACCTTGTGGGGGTGCCGCACCTCCCCGTCTACCATCGTCTTTTCGGTCGTGACGCCGCCATAGACCTCGCCCGTCTTCGGGTCGATCTCCTGGCTCTGCAACACGCGTTCCGGGGTTGGGCCGGCATCCGACATTACCGCTACTGCGACGCCGTTCCGAACCACAAACGCACAGCTCGGCCTATCCGGCTTTGGTGCCCTATAGGGCTTCTTTGCTTCTGCTATGCGCTGTTGGATGGTGGATACGCTGGCGATGGGAGGGGTGCGGGTCATGCGGTGGCCTTCGGTTCGACATCGACAATCTCGAACGGGTCCATGGTGTCGTCTCGGTCGGACTCCCACCACGACAGCTTCTCGGCAAACTTGTGGTCGTCCAGCATCTTTGCGGTCTTAATCTCGGCATCTTTTTCGCCGTAAGCTTCGACCTCGAATGTTGCGTGTTCCGTCACCTTGACGGTCTGAGACACCGTGACACGGTAGGTTACGAGCGGCGCATCGTCAGGGTTTTCGTAGCCGAACAACGGGTCGACCTTGCGGACATCGGCATGCCACTTGCCGGGCTGCGCCGCTAGGAAGCCGGCAATCTGGTCGGGCGTGAATGCGCCGAAAGAAGGATGCTGTTCCATGATCACACAATCCCCATCTGCCGTTTCGCCTCATTGATCACAACCTGCCGTGTCCAGTCGTCATTGCACTTGTCCAGGTGAATCACTGCTACCCTCTGCTGCTCGAATGCCGCCCTTCTGAGGTGGCATGTCCTTGCTTCATCGTCAGGGCCTCTACCGGATTGAATGTGCTTCGATAGGCTGGTGTAGGTCTTGTCGTGGTCTTTCATGCTGCTACGGACTCTCGGTCGAGATAGGCACCGATCCATTCCGACGCCGGGCGAGGATCGATGGCGTTTCCGAAGGCGCGCAGCTTAGCCACTCGGTTGGGATGCCCATTAACCAGCAGACGAATTCCGGGTTTAACGCGCCTCGCTTTTCCGTCTGCTCCGATGACCCAGTCGAAATCGCTTCCACCGCCGCAAACTGATGAATGTTCAGGCCAAACCCGTTGTTGCCCCATTTCTCCTTCAACTTCTCGCGGCGCGCGAGAAGCTTCTCCGGGTCGCCGGCCATCACCTGTGCATTCGGCGTTGGATACAGCGCCTTGTCGGCCGCCATCGCATGCTTCCTGATAGCCACCAGACCTGCACTGTTCCCCGCTTCGTTGTTCCCGTCCTTCGCTGGGGCTAGGCTGGTCGGTGAGGGCCATACCATTCTGCCCAACAGCCCGTTCACCGGCACATTCGGCTGATAGTGGCCGTCCTTGTGATCCCGTGTCGTAGGCGTCGGCCTGGCCGACGCCTGTGCAGCCATTGCCGGCAATGGCTGGCCGCCCGCACCGAACTTCATGTTCGGACCACCCTTCTCCCCTTCCGAGGCGCGTATCGTCGCCCACAAACCAGAACCTGTCGCGGAGATGGTCCGCACCCGCGCTCGCGGCTTGGATAGCTTCGCACCCCACGGCGTAACCCATGGCTTCCAGATCACCTCGCACAAGTCCGAGCCATTGAGACGCTGCCGCAACCTGCTCTCCAAAAACGACTGGAGGGCGTCGCTCGGCAATAAGGCGCTGCCAGACGGGCCAGAGGTGGCGTTCGTCGGTGAAGCCTTTCTGCTTTCCCGCAACACTGAAGGGCTGACAGGGACAGGAGCCGGTCCAAACAGGTCGCCCGTCTGGCCAACCGGCCATTCGTAGGGCAAGCGACCAGATGCCGACGCCGGCGAAGAAATGGCACTGTGTAAACCCTTTAAGGTCATCCGGTTGAACCTCTGTGATGCTTCGTTCGTCTACTTCACCAGGAGCGATATGGCCTGCTGCAATGAGATTGCGGAGCCATTGGGCGGCGTATGGGTCGATTTCATTATACCAGGCCGTCACTTCGACACCTGATGCTGGGAACACCGCCAGTCCCCCAGCAGCTTCTTATCTGGTGTCATCCCGGATTCTTTCTGCCTCATGTATCGAAGGAGAGCGCAGCCTGTGCCGCGTGATGCTTCAGCTCCGCATACGCTGCAGGGGTGATGAAACCGCAGGGCTCCGGTTGATTGGATCATGGTGAGGCGGGGTTCGTGGTTCATGGCGTCACGTTGATTGCGATACCGGCCTCACGGATCGCTGCAGCGACGCGCTCCTGCTGTTCCTGCGTCGGGGGCTCTCTGGGCGGAACACTGGCTGGCGGGTTGGCCATGCGCTTTAGCCGGTCAGCCTCGACGTAAAGCCGGCGGCGCTCGGCATCCAGCTCTTCCTTAACCTCGGCAAAGCTGGGGAACCATTTGAACTTGGCGGCGGCGCGGGCAAGACTGGATTTCGTGAAACACCCCGCCTCGTGATCGAGTAGATCGGCGTAAAGCGCCAGCCGCTTTTCGGCCTCGCTGCTGCTCATCTTGCCGGCTGATGCCACAGCGATCGATGCGAGCCAACGCCGTTTTCCGTCCATCTCTGCTGGCGCTAGGCGCGACGGATAATCCGCCAGGATCGCCAACGCCTGCTGCTGCATGGCCGACGTAATGACTCGGGGTGCGATCCAGTTACCCTCGCTGTCTTCGCAATGAAGCAGATTCTTGAAACTCTGGTCGGGGCGCACCGCGATATGGTTCATACTCGGCCCTCATCGATCAGGGTGAATATTCCGTTGTCTTGGCCCTTCGGCGGGGCGCGGTCGTAGCCGCCCTCCATGAGCCTGGTGAAACTCTTCCGCTGCAGAACGAAGTCGATGTCGGCCTTCCAGCCGCGGTCGTTCTCGCCATGCATCCACTTCGCTGCCGCGACCTTGCCCAGCGCGTGACGCCATCCGTCCAGGCCGCCGGCCTCGGAAAGCCTCTTCCTCAACTTCGAGCGCCGTTCGTCTGTGAGTAATTGGATGGTTGGCAGCGAGTGCCGGCGGGCGAGGGCGTTCCACAGATCAGCCGCATCGGCGACTTCGTCGGGCGCGTCAGCGCCACCCTCCCTGTTCCCTTCCCTTCCCTGTTCCTTTCCCTGTTCCCTGTTCCTTTCCGGCGGTGACTGTTCAGTGAAATGTGTGTGAGGCGTCAGTGCTTCATCCCACACAATTGTTATCTGTTTGATTTTACTATCAGTTGGCCGGTTGATCCGCTGATGCTCGGTGAATTCGATGATGTGGCCGTACCGCCGCCCATCCTCACCATGACCAAGCCTCAAATAGCCGATCTCATAGAGCGATTTGAGGCTGTCTTGAATGCTCACTGAGGGCTCACGGAGCGGTGACAATTCCGCAGTGATCAGTTTCGGATTTGCGTTGAAGTAGCCTTCGTCGTCCGCATAATTCAGCAGGGCCGCAGCGAGCATGTGTGTGGCTTCCGGTAGGGCGCTCAGGTCCTCGTGCTTCCAGAACTCCGGCTTGATGGTGCGGATACGTGCCATTTACCGGGAGGCCTCCGCATCCAGCTCGCGCGGCAGGACGTTATTCAGGTAGTAACGGAACCGCATCTGCTCGCGTCTATGGGCTGCGTAAGCGGGCTCTGTGGCCGCCTTGATGGTTGCCCGGTCAAAGCCTGACCGCCGGGATATCTCCGATATCGATACGCCCTGCGACCGCAACAGCGCCCATTCAGCGTTGCGCTTCTCCCGCTGAGTCTGCACCTGGCCTTTACCTAGGCAAAATGGGCAGTTTATTGTCATCGCGGTGCCGCCCGCTCTACCGGCTCACACACGAACGGCTGATAGGCCATGTTGCAATGCTGGATGCAGTAGGGCTTGCCGTATTCCCGGCGCTCTGGGCACGTCTCAGCGACATCATGGCCCATGGATGTGATCCACTGGCAGGACATGCCTTCGTAGGCTGATTCTGTGATCATAAGTCACCGTACTTATCGAGGAATGCTTGCCGGCCGCCGGTAATCGCAACCTTCGTCAGCACGCAGGTTTGGCTGCGCGGGAAGTCGCGGGGCAGCAACTTGTAGTAGTTGCCGCGCGGCCCGGCCTGCAGCAGTGCATCGCGGACGGCGCGCAATTCCCAATCCTGGAAATTCAGGCGCATGGGTGGTGATACCGACTCAGCCGGCGGTGTGAAAAAGCCCGGCGGCGGGCGACCGGTTTCGATATATTGGCGAATCCCGGCCTTTGATTCAGCGAGCCAGGCTGCCTCGCGCACGGGATCTTGAAGCCGACTCATCCGTACACCGCCACGCCGCCAGTAGTCATATGGTTGCAGCCGTAATTGCGGACGGGTTGAGGCTGTGTCACGCGTGACTTCCAGGCAGCGCGCGGCTCATCCTGGTATTGCCGACCGTCGCTGCCGGCTGTAAACGCCTCGCCAAACACGGCGTTTGATTGTTCTGGAGTCAGTGGCACGGTCTTCGGCGGCCGGCCGCCGCCGTCTTTGCCCGCCTTCGAGAATATCGCCAGCCGGCGGGAATGAGAGGCAACCGGGTCGACATGGATCTTTTGCTTCCACATGTAGAGCCGGACTGTGTCTTTCGACCGAGCGTACCCGCGGTCAAAAAGCTCGTCGCGGATCATCGCCGGCGGATAGCCTTCCGACGCCAGCGATCGGATAATGCTATCCTCGGCGATAGTGATCGGGTTTCTGATGTCATGACAGGCGGTCAATTCGGCCTCCGCTGGCTGATACGGAATTCGATGTCGGGATAGTTCGCTTCGAAAAGCTTCTTCTTGATGATGAAGTCCGCCGCCTTGCGCGTGGATGGGCTTTTGAAATCCTCAACCACCGGCCGCTTCTGATCTGTGTAGGCGTAATCCAGGACCATAAAACAGATGTGCTTGCCGTTGGCCTTGAGGCTGAATCGGACCTGGCGCTTCAGGTTCGAGATCGCCCGGCCTTCCTGGAGAAGCTGCAGCTCTCGCCAGCGGCCAAGTTCGCCACGGGAATGAAACGTCACCCCGTCAGCCTTGACTGGCTTGTTGCCGTATTTGTTGCGCGGCCTTCCCCACATGGCGGGATTACTCGCTGACCGCTTCCGTGGTGTCGCCGGTATCCATCCCCAGCGCCCGCATGTAGACGTCGGTCAAGGTTTCCTGCTCGGCCAGGTCGGCCTTGTCGAGCTTGCGGAGGCGGATGACGGAGCGAAGGATCTGCAGGTTGAAGCCATGGGCCTTGGCCTCGGCGTAGACTTCCTTGATGTCATCCACGAGGCTCTGCTTTTCTTCGGACAGCCGCTCGATACGCGCCACGAGCTGGTTGAGCTGCTCGGTTGAGAAGTTGCCGGAGTTGAGTTTCTTCGCCATGCCCTACCTGCCGTCGTAAAATCGAACGTCGCGTTCGATGTCGCGGTATTCCTTCTCACGCTTGCGCCATTGCCAGAGGATGTAGGCGAAGGC
>Ga0208492_1001213_pt1 | contig 17044 bp, 14 predicted proteins | sample Subbioar_CSW14AB_FD_184820 | JGI IMG/M metagenome (GOLD analysis project Ga0208492, IMG submission 184820) | Serpentinite rock and fluid subsurface biosphere microbial communities from McLaughlin Reserve, California, USA - CR12Mar_CSW14AB (SPAdes) | ecosystem: Environmental > Terrestrial > Deep... | reverse complement strand
CAGCAGCGCGAAGAACGCGAGGTTGTAACGCGCGGCCGAGCGCGCGGCGGCACTGTCATCACTCAGGAAGGTGGGAATGCTGAGCACGCAGGCGCATTCATCGAGCGCGCGCCCGGCACCTGCTGCGGATTCGCGCGCGCCGGCCACCAGCGTCGGCAGATAGCCGCGTGGCGACAGGAAAGGCATGAGGCCATCGCCGACTTCGCCCGCCACCGCCGCGCTTTCGACGGTGTTGGCGGCGACATAGACCTGCACCGGAAACCGCGAGGCCGGCTGTTGCAGAAAGCCGCTGCCGGCGCGTCCGGCCAGACCATCCTGCACATAAGCGACATAGTCGCGCAGATGGGTACGCGCATCGCCCATGTCGATGCCGAGCGAGCCGAGCAGGCCGCGATGGCTCATGCCAAAGCCCACGCGCAGACGCCCGCCATGCAACTCGGCGAGGGTGCGGCAGGTGGCGGCAGCGAGGAAAGGATGACGGAAATAGATGTTGGCGATGTTGGTGCCGACCGTCAGCGCGCTGGTCGCCGTGGCGATGGCCTGCGCGCAGGCCAGCGCGTCGCCGCGTCCTTCGTTGACGAACACCGCCTCGAAGCCCTGGGCTTCGGCGAGGCGGCCGATGTCGACGAATTCCTGCGGCGGACCGGCAGTGACGGTCGAGAGCACGACGCCGAGGCGCGTGCTGCGAGCTGATACGGTCATGATGATGTTTCCCGGTGAGCGTCGGTGCGGCGCGACGCCGCAGTGCTGTCAGTCGATGTCGAGCGTCGTCACACGACGCAGTTCGCGGGGGTGTTTCAGATCTTCAAAGGGACGCGCGCGATGCATGGTCGCGCGGTTGTCCCAGATCACGAGATCGTGTTCCTGCCAGCGATGGCGATAGACGAACTGTGGCTGGGTTGCGTGCTCCATCAGCTCACGCAGCATGAGTTTGCCTTCCGGCAGCGACCACTCGACGATGCGCGAGGCATGGGAAGCGAGATACAGCGAGCGCCGCCCGCTGGCCGGGTTGCGTCGCACCAGCGGGTGCACCGCGCCGCGCAATTTGTCGAGTTCCTCGGCGGAGAACTCGAAGCCCAAGGTCTGGCGTGAATAGGCGATGGAGTGATGCACGGTCAGGCCGTGCAATTGCGCCTGCAACGTTTCCGACAGGGCTTCCCAGGCGGCCCGTGTATCGGCGAACTCGGTGTCGGCGCCGGTCGGCGGCAGCACGCGCGTCGACAGCAAGGAATAGCGCCCGGGCGGATTCTCGAACGAGGCATCGGTGTGCCACAGGCGATTCGCGAGGCCGTAATGGCGACGTCTGTCATCGGCCGGCAGCACCAGGCCGTTCTCATCGACGTTGGAAATATCGGTCAAGGCTTCGTTGCCGAAGCGGTTGGCGCCCAATGCGGCCGAGCCGGTCTTGGCATGCAGCGTGCCGTCGAAGCGCTGCGCGAAATCGAGTTGCTCGGCATCGGTAAAGGGCTGCTCGCGAAACACCAGCACGCCATAGTGGTCCATGCCGGCGCGGATTTCGTCCAGCGTGGCGTTGTCATCGATCTCACGCAGATCGATGCCGCGCACTTCGCCGACGAACAAGGGATGGAGCGGAGTGATGATGAGCGCCATGGGCCGGGCCCTGTAGTCTGAGTATTGCCGAAGCATAGGCCAAACGGGCCTGCGCGCGCACCTGAAGCAGCCCGTTATTGGTCAGCTCTCACGATAGAACACCAGCACGACGCCGAGACCCACGAAGCAGAGCGGCCACAGCCAGGCCGCGACGCGCGCAAGCGTGCCGCTCGCGCGAATCTCGAGCCAACGCGCGCAACCGGCGGCAACCGCGAACAGGCCGAGACCGAGATGACTCAGTTCCATCAGCAGGGCCTCCTGCTGATTGTTCAGATCATGGCTGTGGGACAACAGCAGGATGCCGCCCACTACATTGCTGATCGGGAACACGTACTCATAGCGTGTGCCGGCCAGGGCGCCGATGCGCACCCGCCATTCGAAGACCGCGAACACGAACACCACCAGCACCGCGAGACGATGTTGCAGCACCTCCGGGGCACGCATGGCGGCGAAGAAGTTGATGTCGCCTATCGGCCAGGACTCGGGGTCGGAGCGCAACAGCACGAACAGGCCGAGCGCGAAGAACAGCAGGGGCCAGTGCCGCGCCGGACGCCAGCCGGCCTGGGCCAGCAACGCGATGAAGCCTATGACCAGCATGAACACGCCGGACCAGTTGTGATTGTATTCAGACCACAGCAGGTCGGCGGCCTCGACCGGCGGCGACAGGCCCGCGCCGGGCACATAGACCGGCAGCGCGCGTTGCCGGGAGGCGGCGGCCAACGCGTCGAGGCGCGCCTGCGCCTGGGGTATCGCCAGTTCGCTGGCATCGGGACTGACCAGGCGCGGAGCGCGCGCGGTGAATACTCTTTCCTTGACGGTCGGCCAGGGCGCGAGATCGCGGCCGAGGTCGACGGCCGGCGGCAGCGAGGTCAGGGCGCCGGCCACGAACATCACCGCAACGCCGATCATGATTTCCACTTCGACGAAGCGCCGCACCCGTTCGAGCAAGGCGGGGTCGCTGGCCAGGCGCCGCGCGGCCAGGAAATTGCCGGCACCGAAACACAGCAAACTCAGCAGCATGAGGCCCTTGGTGGCGCTCATGGCGCCGTATTGACTGCCATAGACCGCCGCCACGCTGCCGATGTAGGCCCACGCCTTGCACGCCGCCGACAGCACTATCAGCGCCACGCCCGCCACACACAGATGGGAGTAACGCAGCGCCAGGCGCGCGCGCTCGCCACTGGTGGCGCGATTGAGCACCACCAGAAAATAGGGCAGGCCGCCCAGCCAGGCATAGGCGCCGATCTGATGCAGGGTCGAGGCGCCGATCATGAGCGCGCCATGTTCGAGACGACTGACCGCATGGGTGGTCGACACCATGCCGACCAGCACCACCAGTGCCGCCAACGGCGCGCGCCAGCCCGCTTCACCGTCATCGAAGATTATCGTGAGCGCGCCCGCGAAGATGGCGAGCGCGGCGATATTGGACGGTGCGCTCAAGGCCACGCCGGCCGGCATCTCGACCGAACCCATCATCACCAGGCTGTCGAGCACGGCGGTGGCGAGGGCGGTCAGGGCCAGCAGCACGGCGCTGCCGCGCAACAGCCGGGTGAGGCGCGTCAGCACGTCGCGCGCCGGGCCGGTGGCACGATCGGCGACCGGCAGGAAAATCACGTGACGGAACAGCACGCCGCCCACCACCAGCGCCGCGCCGACCAGCGCCGTGCAGCGCAGCAGCACGCTCAGAAAGCCAAAGACGTCGATCAGCAGCGACACGGTGTCTCCTTACGGCGTCTGGTGAGGCGTCCGCACTTTGAATGGCACGTTGCCGCGCGTGACATGACCATCGGGACTGAGCACATACCACTCGACCCGATAGTCGCCAGGCGCGAGGGTGCCGGCCGCGGCGCGCAGATGATCGGGGCGATCGTCGTCGGCGATGGTCAAATCGCGCGCCGCGCCGGCGGCATCGATCAGGCGCAGGCGGGCGCGCTTGCGATCGAGACGACTGTTGAACTTGAGATCGACCGCCACCTCGCCCGCCTGCACTTCATCATTGGCGCGCGGCTGACTGGCAACGACCAGGGCATGGGCCGCGAGCGGGCCGGCGTAACCGCCCAGCAGCAGCGCCAGGACAAAAACCCACAACGACAGCCCGTCGGTGCGGGGCGCGCCTGCACCGAAGAAGCAGTACTTCATGATGACCCTCCCAAAGCGTTCGAGGCGGGCAAGCTGCGATCATTCGCAGCACGGCGCCGCTACGGTGGCGGGTAATCTAACAGGTCCGGGGAAGATTGCCCCACTCTGGAGCAGGCGGCAGGCGGCGCAGGCTGTGGTTCGAGGCAGGAGATAAAGAGAGGGTGCCGAAGTGGATGGGGATTATCCACCTCGACACCAGAAGCGACCGCCGCTACAGGGAGGGGACGACGGTCGTCAGGGGCTAGAAAAGTGTCGGTGCCGCCAGGCTGGTCGCCAGGTTCAGTACCAGCACACCGCCCAGCACCAGGGTGCCGAGACTCGTGAGCAGGCTGGCAATCGCCTCACTGCCGCGCTGAGCGGCCGGGGCCTGCGCGTGGCCGGTGGTGTGGTCGTGGTTCGTGTTCATGACTTCGCCTCCAGTGAGTGGCCGGCGCGGAGGGCGCGGCTCGATTGGAGGCAAGTGTGGTGCAGGGATGGTGATTATTGAAATGGATTTATGGAACACCCACTATTCATTCCATGAATCTACGCCGTCTCGACCTCAACCTGCTGGTGATCTTCGATGCGCTGATGGCCGAGCGCAATGTGACCCGCGCGGCGCAGCGTATCGCGCTGTCACAACCGGCCTTCAGCAACGCCCTGTCGCGCCTGCGCCATCATCTGAAGGACGAACTGTTCATCCGCGGGCCGGACGGCATGCTGCCGACGCCGCGAGCGCTGGAACTTGCGCCGCAGATCCATGCGGTGCTGGCGGCCCTGGAAGCGGCCCTCGATCCGCAGCACTTCGAGCCGGCCAGCGCCGAGCGCACGTTCACCGTCGACACCAACGACTACATGGTCAGCACCGCCATGCCGGTGTTGATGGCGCGGCTCGCCGCCGAGGCGCCGGGCATAGACGTGCGGGTATTGCCACCGGCCGGCAAGGCCTTTGAACGACTGGACGCGCGCGAGGCCGATTTCGCGCTCGGTACCTATGGCGAGATACCCGAGCGCTTCGGCGTCGCGATCATCGACGACAACGATTTCTCCTGTGTGATGCGCAGCGGCCATGCGCTGGCACGCGGACGCCTGGACCTGCCGCGCTATGCGCAGGCGCAGCATCTGCTGGTGACTCCGCGCGGCGATCCCAGCGGCTTCGTCGACGAGGCACTTGCACAGCACGGACTGACGCGGCGTATCGCGCTGACCGTCAATCATTTCACCGTGGTGCCCGCCATCATCGCCGCCAGCGATCTCATCACCAACATTCCCAAACGTATCGCCGAACTGTATGCGCCGTTGTACGGACTCAAGCTGCGGCCCTCGCCGGTCACGACGCCGGCCAGCTACGCGCATATCCAACTGCTCTGGCACAAGCGGCTCGGGCAGCACGCGGCCTATAGCTGGTTTCGCGAACTCCTGTTCAGCATCGTCGCGCGTCGACGTCCGCCGACCTGACGCATGCCGCGGGCCATGAAACCGCTCTGCTAGACTGCCTCGGCACAGCCAACGAGCATCCTCATGCACACGCACGATCTCAGCGCCTGGACCCACGATCACCGCTTCGGCGCCGACAACTTCCGGGCCGAGAAGCGCACGCGCGTGGTGTTGTACGTGACGTTTGCGATGATGGTGCTGGAAATCCTTGCCGGTTGGTGGTTCAACTCCATGGCGCTGCTCGCCGACGGCTGGCACATGAGTTCCCATGTCATCGCCATCGGTCTGTCGAGCTGGGCCTACGGCCTCGCCCGCCGCCATGTCGGTGACCGGCGCTATTCGTTCGGTACCTGGAAGATAGAAGTGCTGGGCGGCTTCGCCAGCGCCGTGATGCTGCTCGGCGTGGCTGCCATCATGATGTTCCATTCCGTCGCGCGGCTGTTGCACGCGCAGGAAATCCATTACCGCGAGGCGCTGCCGATCGCCTGCCTGGGCTTGCTGGTCAATCTCGCCTGTGCGCTGATTCTGGCGCGCGCCGGTGATCAGCATCACGGCCACGCGCACCATGATCATGGTGATGATCATCATCACGGTCATGCGCATGCGGGCCATCAGGATCTCAATCTGCGCTCAGCCTATGTGCACGTACTGGCCGATGCCCTGACCTCGCTGCTGGCCATCGCGGCGCTCAGCGGCGGCTGGATCTATGGCTGGTCGTGGCTGGACCCGCTGATGGGCGTGCTGGGCGCGGTACTCGTTGCGCTGTGGGCGCGCCGCCTGCTCATCGACACCGGTGCGGTGCTGCTCGATCGCGAGATGGATCATCCGGTGGTGGAGGACATCCGCCTCGCTGTTGAAGCGCCGGAAGACGCCGGCGCTACGCGGATTTCCGATCTGCACGTGTGGCGGGTCGGGCGCAATGCCTATGCCTGCGCCTTGAGTCTGGTCACCCACGACCGCGAGCTCGACGCCGAAGCGGTGCGCAGGAGTCTCGCCATCCACTCAGAGATTGCCCACGTCACGGTCGAGATACACCAGTGCGATTGAGGCGTCGGCGCCGCAGCGGCGAATCCGTGCGCAGCCTCATGCCGCGGCGATAACACCGCGGAGCGCTTTCACTCGGCGAGTGATGTCGCCCGCAGGACCAGGATTGCCTCAGGCCAGCCCTTGCAGGCGCGCCGCCTCCAGGCGCGCCCGCTCCGGCGAGCCGAGCAGTTGGCGGTTCAGACCGATGCGTTTGAACCAGTAATGCAGCCCGAGCAGATCGGTGAAGCCCATGCCACCATGCACTTCGGTGGCGGTGCGGGCGATGAAGGTGCCGACCTCGGCGAGATGGGCCTTGGCATGGCAGGCGTAGAGCTCGGCCTCGCCGGGCAACGCGTCCTGGGCATGGGCGGCATACCACACCAGCGCGCGGCTTGGCTCGAGCGCGGCCGCCATCTCGGCGCACAGATGTTTGACGGCCTGGAACGAGGCGATGACGCGCCCGAACTGCTCGCGCGTGCCGGCGTAGGCGACGGCCTGGGTGAGCATGGCCTGCGCGGCGCCGAGGGTGTCGGCGGCGTGCATCACGCGACCCGCGGCGATGAGTTGGCCTGTGATGGGCGCGGCGCGACTGCCGGGCAGCAATTCGCCGCGCACGTCCTCGAGCCTGAGTTCACCGACGCGGCGCGTGCGATCGATGCTGACCAGCGCTTGTCGCCGGAGGCCTTCGGCATCGGCCGGCACCAGGAACAAACCGCCATCGCGACCGGCGATGAGGTAGACATCGGCTTCGAAGTCGAGCACGAACAGCGCGCGTCCATGCAGGCGTCCGTCCGTCTGGGTGACGCCGGCATCTTCGCGTGCGCCGCAGAGTTCCGACAGGGCCGCGCCCGCCACGACCGTGCCGCTCGCGAGCCTCGGCAACCAGTGGGCGCATTGCGCCGGACTGCCGGCGCGCATCACGGCCAGCGGCGCCAGCACGCAACTCGCGACGTAGGGCACCGGTGCGACATGGCGACCCAGGCATTCGGCGACGAGCGCCGCTTCCAGCATGCCCAGGCCGCTGCCGCCGTGGGCTTCGTCGATCATGAGCCCCGCCACGCCGAGTTCGCAGAGCGAGCGCCACACATCATCGGCGCGCGCTTCCTCGCGCTCGGCGTAAAGTCGCGTGCGGCTGAGCGGCGCGTGATCGGATAACAGGCGTGACACGCTGTCGGCCAACAGGCTTTGCTGTTCGGAGAGTCCGAAATCCATGGCGTGCTCTCCTTCAGGCCAGTTTCGGTTCACGCGGCATGCCGAGGCCGCGTTCCGCGATGATGTTCTTCTGGATCTGCGCCGTGCCGCCGCCGATGATGAGGCCGAGAAAATACATGTAATGCTGTTGCCACATGCCCTCATCGCGCAGCAAGGGACTGCCACGGTAGAGCACGCCGATTTCACCGAGGGCGTCGATCGCGAGTGCCTCGAGTTCGTGGCGCAGTTCGGTGCCGACCAGCTTCACCACCAGGCCGGCCAGCGCTGCCGGTGTGTCGTTCAAGCCCGCCGACAACAGTCTGAGATCGTTCGCGCGCAGCGCCAGCATGCGGCCCTGGATTTTCATCAGCCGTTCGCGAAAGCCGGGATGGTCGATGAGCGGCGTGCCATCGACGGTCTCGTGCTTCATCAATTCGACCAGCGCGTTGAAGCGCATCAAGGTCACATTCGGGTCGCCCAGCATGCCGCGCTCGAAGCCGAGCAGGGTATTGGCGACGCTCCAGCCGTCGCCGCGCTGGCCGATCATGGAATCGCGTGGCACGCGTACGTCCTGGAAGAACACTTCATTGAAGCTCGCGTCGCCGACCATGGTCACCAGCGGCCGCACTTCGATGCCGGGCGTGGTCATGGGAAACAGCAGAAAGCTTATGCCCTTGTGCTTGGGGGCCTGCGGCTCGGTGCGCACCAGGCAGAACATCCAATCGGCGAGATGGGCGGTGCTGGTCCAGATCTTCTGGCCGTTCACCACCCAGTGATCGCCATCCAGCACGGCATGGGTGCGCAGACTGGCGAGATCGCTGCCGGCATTCGGTTCTGAATAACCCTGGCACCAGATCATCTCGCCGTACAAGGTCGGCCGGATGAACTGACGTCGTTGGTCCTCCGTGCCGAAGTGCAGCAGCGTCGGGATGAGCATCTTGATGCCCTGGCCGGCGAGACCCGGCGAGACCTGCGCACGGGCGAATTCCTCGGCGATGATGCGCGCTTCGAGGATGTCGGGCGCGGCGCCGTAGCCGCCGTATTCGGGTGGAATGGTGCGGCCGGCGTAACCGTGTTCAATCAGGCGCCGTTGCCAGGCCAGGGTGCGCGGCGCACGCAGGTCGACACGTGGCGGCGCTTCGTGGCCATGTTCGGCAATGAAGGCGCGCAACTCGGCACGGAAGGTCTCGTAGGCAGGGCCGAAAGATAGATCCACAGCGTACTCCCCGGTAGGCCGAAGCAGTCTAACAGTCTGGTGGAAAACACACCGCGCCTGCGCGCGTCCAGGCGGCCGCGCCGGCCGACGCGCTTGTCAGTGTGACAGGCGCTTGATACAACCCCTCAAAGAACGGCGCGCCAGCCGTCAGCACGTTGCCTGTCACCGGGGAGTATCCAGCCATGCGAGCAGCCGTATTCCATCGCGCCGAAGCGGCGCTCACCATCGAACAGGTTCCCGAACCGCGCATCGGCGCGACCGATCTCATGATTGCGGTCAAGTGCTGCGGCATCTGCGGTTCGGACCTGCATATGGCCGATGTCCACGGCCCGGAAGGCGGCATGAAGCCGCTGCCTGCCGGCACGGTGATGGGCCACGAGTTCTGCGGCGAAGTGGTGGAAGTGGGGCGCGAGGCTGGCGCGAGCTGGAAGGTCGGCGATCGCATCACGGCCTTGCCTTTCATCGGCTGCGGCCGTTGCCAGCCGTGTCTGTCGGGCATGGGCCATCGCTGCGCGACGGTGCGCTACTGCGGCCTCGGCGATCTGCCGGGCGCCTACGCCCAATACATGCGCGTCGGCGCCGCCGAGGCCTTGCGCCTGCCGCCGGGTATCGACTGGCGTCTAGGTGCGCTGGTCGAGCCGCTGGCGGTCGGTCTGCATGCGGTACACGTGGCGCGCATCGCGCCCGGCGAACGGGTGCTGATCATGGGCGCGGGGCCGATAGGTCTGGCCGCCGCGATGTGGGCGCGGCACTATGGCGCGCAACACGTGGTGGTGTCCGACAAAGTGCCGGCACGCCTGGAACTCGCGATGAAGATGGGCGCGACCGCGACCGTCAATGCCGGCGTCGAAGACGTGGTCGGCACCTGCAAGCGCGCCGCCGGTGGCCGTGCCGACGTGATTCTCGAATGCATAGGCGTGCCTGGCACTCAGCAACTGGCGATGGACTATGCGCCCTCCGGCGGCCGCATCGTCGTCGTCGGTGTGTGCATGGCGCCCGACACCGTGCTGCCACCCAAAGCCATCAGCAAGGAACTGCAGCTCAACTACGTGTTCATGTATCGCAAGCGCGATTTCGAGATTGCCATCGAGCTCATGGATCAGGGCCGCATCGATCCCTCGCCGATGCTGACCGCAATGGTGGGCTTCGACGATTTCGCCACCGCCTTCACGTCGCTCAAGACCGACAAGAGCGCGTGCAAGGTCCTGCTCGAGCCGGCTTGAGGCCGTGTCACAGGATGTGCTTGGCCTGCTCGGTGTCGCGGTGTGCGCCATCACGGGTGTGCTGGAGGCCGGACGCAAGCAGATCGATCTGTTCGGCGTGGTGGTGATCGCGCTGGTCGCGGCGCTCGGCGGCGGCACGCTGCGCGATATCCTGCTGGCGCGACCGGTGTTCTGGGTGGCCGATCATGCCTATCTGCTCGCCGCCTTGCTGGCCGGACTGGCGACATTCGCCCTGGCCCGTCTGGTGCGTTTGCCGGCTCGTCTGTTTCTGATCCCCGATGCATTGGGACTGGCGCTGTTCACCATCCTCGGCACGCGTATCGCGCTGGAACTCGATACCCACTGGCTGGTGGCTAGCCTCATGGGCGTCGTCACCGGCGTATTCGGCGGCATCCTGCGCGATGTGTTGTGCAACGAGGTGCCGCTGGTGTTCAGCGGCGAGCTGTACGCGACCGCGGCCTGGAGCGGTGCCTTGCTGCTGATCGTGACGCGCGCGGCCGATCTGCATGGCGCCTATGTCGTGCTCGCACCGACTGCGGCGGTTTTTCTGATCCGTATGGCGGGCATACACTGGCGCATTCATCTGCCGACGTTTTCCATGCGCTGAGGGACACCAGGCGCGCACGCTATTTCCAGAGCAACCATGAACGTGCGAATGAATTCGCACCCACAGTGCAGGATCGATTTGCCATGGCCGTCATCACCTCCATCTACACCACGCCGGTGCTGTCGCCGCTGGCGCGGCCGCTCAAGACCGCCTCCGGTCACATCGAGCGCTTTCCCCTGGTCCTGATCGATCTGCATACCGACAGCGGTGTCAGCGGCCATGCCTACGCCGAAGTCTATCTGCCGGAACTGTTGCCGGCGCTGGAGAGCGCCATCCTCGGCCTGGGTCAACTGGTGACGGGCCTCGAACTCGCACCGCGCGATCTGTACAGCGCGGTGCTGAAGCGCCTGCGCCTGTGGGGCGCGAAGAATCTGGTCGGCGCGGCGCTGGGCGCGCTCGACATGGCGTGGTGGGATGCCTATGCGCGTACCCGCAACGAACCCTTGTATGCCACGCTCGGTTGCGCGCCGCGTGCGGTGCCGGTGTACATGAGCGCCGGCATGTATGACGCCGCCGGTGTGGTGGAGGTGGCGCAGGCGGCGGTCGACGAAGGCCACCGCGCGCTCAAGATCAAGGTCGGCTTCACGAGTTTCGCCGAGGATCTCGCCGCCATCCGCGCCGCCAAACGCATACTGGGTGAGCGCGCTCTCATGATCGATTACAACCAGTCGCTGTCCCCGCAGGAAGCACGGCTGCGTTGCCGCGCGCTCGACGATGAAGGTCTGACCTGGATAGAAGAGCCGGTCGCGGCGGACGACTACGTGACCCATGCCGAACTCGCCGCGAGCCTCACCACGCCCATACAGATTGGCGAGAACTTCAACAGCACCGATGAAATGCGCAATGCCTTGAGTCTGCGCGCGATGGACTACGTGATGCCCGATGCGCAGTTCATCCGCGGTGTGAGCGGCTGGCTGGAAGCGGCGGCGCTGGCGCGCAGCGCACAGATGGAGTGCTCGTCCCATCTCTTCCCCGAGGCCAGCAGCCATCTCCTGTGTGCGACACCGACCGCCCACTATCTCGAATGGCTGGATGTCGCCAATGGTCTGCAAGGCGAAGCCTGGCCCATCGTCGATGGCATGCTGACGCCGCCCGCGCGTCCCGGCATCGGCATTGAATGGGATGTCGCCGCCATCGCCCGGCATCGCCTGTGACGCCATGAGCGCCAGCACCCGTGCGCGGCGCGGCATGGTCAGCGCGCCGCATCACCTCGCGGCCAGCGCCGGATTGCGTGTGCTGCACGATGGCGGCAATGCCATCGAAGCCATGGTCGCCGCGGCGGCCGCCATCGCGGTCGTCTATCCGCATATGAACGGGCTCGGTGGCGACAACTTCTGGTTGATACACGAGCCCGGTCAGCCGCCCGTCGCCATCGCCTCCTGTGGCGCGGCGGCGCTGGGTGCGACGCGCGAGTTCTATCGCGATGCGGGCCTGCAATCGATCCCGGCGCGCGGTCCCTGCGCCGCCTTGACGGTGGCCGGTGCGGTCGACGGCTGGCGCGACGCCTTGCGTCTGAGTGCGCAATGGGGCGGGCGCCTGCCCCTGACACGCCTGCTGGAAGACGCCGTCGCCTATGCACGCGAAGGCATCGCCGTCACCGGCTCGCAGTTCGACAATACGTCGAGCAGGCGCGAGGAACTGCGTCCCCAGCCGGGCTTCGCGCACACCTATCTCAGCAGCGACACAGCGCCTGCCGTCGGCAGTCTGTTTCAACAGCCGCGCCTCGCCGCGAGCTTGCAGCATCTCGCCCGCCACGGACTCGATGATTTCTATCGCGGCGAATTCGCGCGCAGCCTTGCGGCGGATCTGGAACGCGTCGGCAGCCCCTTGCGCCTGGCCGACCTTGCCGCCCATCGCGCGCGCCGCGTCGCGCCTCTGAGCGTCATGGTCGATGGTCATCGTCTCTACAACCATCCGCCGCCGACCCAAGGCCTGGCCTCGCTGTTGCTGCTCGCCATCTACGCCCGCCTGCCGGCCGCCGAGGCCGACGGTTTCGACTACGTGCATCGTCTGGTCGAAGCGACCAAGCAGGCTTTTCTGATCCGCGATGCCTACGTCACCGATCCGGCGTTTGCCACGGGCGACATCGCACGCTTTCTCGACGACGAGGCAGTGGCCGCCTGTGCGGCGCGCATCGATTGCGCGCGCGCCTTGCCCTGGCCGCAGCCCGCTTCCCACGGCGACACCGTGTGGCTGGGCGCGGCCGATGGCGCAGGCCGCATGGTGAGTTTCATCCAGAGCATCTATTGGGAATTCGGCAGCGGCGTGGTGTTGCCGCAAAGCGGTGTGTGCTGGCAGAACCGCGGCATGAGTTTCAGTCTCGACCCGGCCGCCTTGAACGCGCTCGCGCCCGGTCGACTGCCTTTCCATACCATTCAGCCCGCGCTCGCCGAACTCGGCGACGGACGCGTGATGGCCTACGGCACGATGGGCGGCGAAGGACAGCCCCAGACCCAGGCCGCGGTGTTCACGCGCCATGTCATGCATGGCATGGACCTGCAGGCGGCGATCGATGCGCCGCGCTGGTTGCTGGGCCGCACCTGGGGCGCGGACAGCACCACGCTCAAACTCGAAGGTCGTTTCCCGCCGGAACTCGCCGCGGCCTTGTCGGCGGCGGGGCACGCGGTGGAAATGTTGCCTGCCTACAGCGCGCAGATGGGACATGCCGGCGCCATCGTGCGTGGCGCGGACGGCATGCTGTGCGGCGCCAATGACCCGCGCAGCGACGGCGCGGTGGCGGCGTTCTAGCTGTTTCCCGCAGCAAAAAAACGCCGGCGCGAGGCCGGCGTTTTCATGCAAGGCGGACGAACTCAGGCAGCGCGACGGCGGCGCGCCACGCCGGCGAGCATCGCCACGCCGGCCACGGCCAGCGGCAGGCTGGCCGGCACCGGCACGGGCTGCAGCGCGGCGAGCGCGGCATTGGCGATGACCTGGTGGGTGGCCGTGGTCGGATGCACGCCATCCCAGTACACAAAGTTCTGCGCATCGGCGCAACCCGCGAAGGCATTCTGCGAGGTGCAGGCTTCGGTGGCGTTGATGCCCGGCGCCGGGTTGTCGACCACGGCGTGATTGAGCGCGAAGACGTCGAGCAGGGTCAGGGTGAAACCATCCACGCCTTCCGCGCCGGCCAGCAGATTGGCGAGCTTGGCGTTGAACAGACCCGACAGTCCGCTCAGCACTTCGCGCGTGCCGGGTGCGATGTTCTCGAGGAAGCGCGCGGCCGGCGTCAGACCCAGATCCGGCAGATTCGGGATCAGAAAATTCCGCGCCCCGGCGTCCGCCAGGGTGCTCAAGGTGGCGGTGATGTTGGCGATGCTGGCATCGATACCGCCGGTCAGCGCGGCTATCGACGCCAGGCGCACCGTATCGTCGGACGAAAAGAGGCCGGCGCCGAATTCCTCGCCGAGCGCGCGCACGTCGTTGCCGCCGCCCCACACCACATACAGCGCATCGCTGGGCAGCGTGCCGAGACTGCCTGCCACGGCGAACTGTGCCTGCTGGACGAGGGGCGGGGTCAGACCCGGATCGTCGGACACACCGATCGCGCCGGTCCGTGCACCACCGAACGCGAAGTTGGTGCCGAGTGCCTCTGACGGCAGCAGAGGCAGGCCGAGGGAATTGGCGAGATAGTCGACCCACACCGGGCCGTTGGAGTAGTTGTCGCTGTCGGCGTAGGAGCCGACCGGCACCAGCGGTCCGGGTGCATTGGCATTGAACGGGGCGCTGGTCTGCGGAATGCCAAAGGCCGGCAGCGTCAAGGCGTTGTTGCCGTTGTCGCTCAGGCTGTCGCCGAGCACGAACAGAGCGGAATAGGCCTGGGCCTGGGCCGTGAACACGGCGAGAAGCAAAACCATGAGTACGTGCAGACGACTGCGCATGAGAACCCTCCTGGCACCTTGGTCGGGTGCTTTGTTATTTGATGGAACGCCGGGCATTGTTCGCGGCGCGCCCGCGCCAAGTCAATCGCGCCGCGCGACGGCCGCTGCGATGCGCATCACGCTATCGCGATCAGCGCACGAATATCGGTGAGAACTCGATCTTGCGCGTGAGCTGCAAACGCAGTCTGGCGTTGCCGAGCACGGCGCTGTCGAGGGGATGCAGGCTGACATGCATTTCGAGATTGGTGCGATTGGGCAGATGGTCGGGCACGTTCAACCAGAACAGGGTCTTGGACCGTTCGCCCGGTGCGAAGCTGACCGACACGCTGCGATTGAGCAGGGGATGTTCATGGCGTGCCACGCTGACATCGAGATCCAATGCCAGCGGCGCGCTCAGGACCACGTCCTTTTCGCCTTCCGCCGGTTCGAGGATCAATTCCGCATAGTACTGGCCGATTTTCGGCAGGCGCAGTGGCGCGGTGACCTCGCCATTCAGGATTTCGTTGAACACCAGACGGCCGAGCGGCGGTTGGGCATAGCGGAAGGTTTCCGCCGCGGCGTTCACACACAAGGCGAGCGGCAGCAGCACTAACAAGAACAGTCGCATGGCGTGTACTCCGTGGCGTTGGGGGGCGCGGCGCCGGCGCAGCGATCCGGGATCCGCATTCCAGTCACTATTGTTCACAATCCGCCGGCGCTGCGGCGCACGAGATGCGTTTCCCGGCGTCGGTCACGAGTCGAGCGCCGCCCAGGTCTTGCTCCGGGCGCGCGCGACCTCGATCATGCTCGCCTGCGGTGCGGACGCGGCCCACAGATCTTATTGTCCTATCCCCAGCTCCGGAGTTCCACGACATGGCGACGCGACGCGGCACCGCACGCGGCGAACGACTCGACGGCACCTCGTCGCGCGACAGCCTGTTGGGCCTGGCGGGCAACGACAAGCTGTTCGGCCTCGCCGGCAATGACGTGCTGGACGGCGGCGCGGGCGCGGACCTCATGACGGGCGGGCGCGGCAACGACACCTATATCGTCGACAACGTCGGCGATCGCGCCTTCGAGAAGCGCGGCGAAGGCACCGACACCGTGCGCGCCAGGGTCAGCTACACGCTCGCCGCTGAACTCGAGAATCTGGTGCTGCTCGGCCGCGCGAACCTGTCCGGCAGCGGCAATGCCGGCGCCAATCAACTGACCGGCAATGGCGGGCGCAACACCTTGAGCGGCGGCGCCGGCAACGATCTGCTGAACGGCAACGGCGGCGTCGACACCCTGCGCGGTGGCACGGGCGACGACACCTATGTCATCGATTCGGGCGCGGTGCGCGTTCAGGAAGCGAGCGGCGCGGGTTTCGACATCGTACGGACCTCGGTCAGCTACACCTTGCCGAGCCATGTCGAGAAGCTGATCGTGGTCGGCAATCTGTTCGTGCACGGCATCGGCAACGCTCTCGCCAACGTCATGATCGGATCGGCGGCCTCGAATCGACTCGACGGCGGTGGCGGCAATGACTATCTGGACGGCGGCGCGGGCAATGATGTGCTGGTCGGCGGTGCGGGCGACGACACCTTTGTCGTCGATGCCGGCGGCGACAGCGTGATTGAAGATGCCAATCAGGGGCGGGACACCGTGCACACCACCTTCGACGGCTATCGGCTGCCTGCCAATGTCGAAGATCTGCTGCTGCTCGGTACGCGGGACATTTCCGCCACCGGCAACGAGCTCGCCAATCACATCACCGGTAACGCCGGCGCCAATCAACTGGCCGGGGGCGATGGCGACGACGTGATCGACGGCGGTGCCGGCGCCGATCTCATGCAAGGTGGCCCCGGCAACGACAGCTACGTGGTCGATGATGTCGGCGATCTCATCGACGAAGCCGCGCCCGTGACCTTGCTGAGCTTCAGCTTTCAAAGTGTCGCGGGCGATGTGTTCGACAATCCCGGCACCGCGCTCAAGGCCGATGTCGTCACCGAGGTCAGCGCCTGGAGCACACAGGACGCGGCCACCTTGATCGATGCCGGTTTGAACGGCTTCGACCCGGAGCCCAATCGTGGCCGCGCGCTCGGCGCCACCGGCTTCGACGATGGCGATGTCGCGAGTACTGAGGACGATGGCAATGCCTTACTGTTTTCGTTCGTGATAGCCGCTGGCGAGCGCATCGATCTGAGCGGCTTCAGTTTCAAGGAACAGGCATCCAATGGCGCGCGCGGCACTGGCCCGAGTGACTGGCAGATGCTGATCAACGGGCTGGTGGTGGCCGAGGGCAGCGTGACGTTCGGCAATCCCGGCGGTCTGCAGGCCGGCAGCCTGACGCTGGCCGAGCTTGCCGGTCTGACCGGCACGGTCAACGTCGTCATCCATGCCAGCGGCACGAGCGCGCCCAACGCCACCTGGCGTATCGACGACTTCATGTTGTTCGGCAGCGTCGGCGGCGGTGGCAGCGATGACGTGAGCAGCAGCATCGACTACACGCTCGCGAGCGGCGTCGAGCACCTGACGCTGACCGGCAGCCAGGCGCTCCACGGCACCGGCAACGCCTTGGCCAACGACATCACGGGCAATGACGCCGCCAATGTGCTCGACGGCGCGGGCGGCGCGGACCGTATCCACGGTGGCGGCGGCGATGACATCATCGTCTACGATGCCTTGGACACCTCGCTCGATGGCGGCACCGGCGCCGATACGCTGCGTATCGACGGCAGCGGCTTGACCCTCGATCTGCGCGCCGTCGACGATACCC
>Ga0208492_1001212_pt1 | contig 17046 bp, 15 predicted proteins | sample Subbioar_CSW14AB_FD_184820 | JGI IMG/M metagenome (GOLD analysis project Ga0208492, IMG submission 184820) | Serpentinite rock and fluid subsurface biosphere microbial communities from McLaughlin Reserve, California, USA - CR12Mar_CSW14AB (SPAdes) | ecosystem: Environmental > Terrestrial > Deep... | reverse complement strand
GGGGCGGCGGGCGGCGTGAGGAGGTGAGGCAGAAGAAATTTCGGATTTCGGATTTGGGATTTCGGATGTTGAGGCAAGGGTGGCGGTGTGCGCTACGGAAGCACGACCCCAGGGCGGGTCGTGCCACCCGACACATCGGGGCACCCACCTACACTTGCCCCCCATGATCGACCTCAAGCAACTCCGCGACAATCCGCAGCGTTTCAAGGACGGCTGCGCCAAGAAGAACATTCACGTGGACATTGATCGGCTGCTGTCGCTGGACGAGCAGCGGCGGGCCGCGATGACGCAGGCGGAGAACACGCGCGCGGAGCAGCGGAAGATCGAGAAGGACCTGGGGCCGCAGATCGGGAAGCTCGCGGGGGCGCTGAAGAAGGCTTCGGGGGCGGAGAAGGAGGCTCTTGAGAAGGAGCTGGAGGGGCTGAAGAGCAAGCCCGCGGCCCTCAAGGCGCAGATCGGGGAGTTTGAGGCGCAGGTGGCGGTGATCGAGCCGCAGATGAACGAGCTGCTCTTGCAGGTGCCGCTGCCGCCGGACGCGGATGTACCGGTGGGCAAGGGGTCGGACGACAACGTCGAGGCGAAGCGCTGGAACCCGGAGGGGTTTGATCCGGCGACGCCGTGGAAGGCGCAGAAGGGGTTTGAGGCCAAGAGCCACCTCGAGCTCGTGCGCGACCTGAAGCTCGCGGACTTTGAGCGGGGCGTCAAGATGGCGGGGACGCGGAGCTACATCCTGACGGGTGACGGGATGCGGCTGCACCAGGCGGTGACGCGGTTCGCGATTGACTTCATGGTGAACAAGAACGGGTTCCGGGCGATGTCGGTGCCGGTGGTGGTGCGCGAAGAGGCGATGGTGGGCACGGGCTTCTTCCCCGCGGGGCGGGAGCAGGCGTACCACATCGAGGAGGGCAAGCGCGGCGGCGGGTATGACCTGTTCCTCACGGGGACGGGGGAGGTCGGCTTGATGGGGATTCATCAGGGCGAGATTCTCGATGAGGCGGAGCTGCCGCTGAAGTACGTCACGGTGTCCACGTGCTTCCGGCGCGAGGCGGGGGCGGCGGGCAAGGACACGGCGGGGCTGTACCGGATCCACCAGTTCGACAAGGTCGAGCAGGTCGTGATCTGCAAGGCCGACGAGGCGGAGAGCCGCCGCTGGCACAAGATCATGCTCGGGTACGTCGAGGAGATATTGCAGCAGATCGGGCTGCCGTACCGGCTGCTGCAGTGCTGCACGGGGGACCTGGGCCCCAAGAACGCGGACATGGTGGATGTGGAGTGCTGGATGCCGGGGCGCGGCGATGCGCTCCCGGGCGGGGGGTTCACAGGGGCGTACGGCGAGACGCATTCGGCATCGCGGCTGTATGACTTCCAGTGCCGGCGTTTGAACATGAGGTACCGGGCGGGGGGCGCGGGCGGTAAGGGGGATACGCACTTCTGCCACTCGCTGAACAACACAGTTTTGGCGAGCCCGCGGTTCTTGATCCCGCTGCTGGAGATGAATCAGAACGCGGATGGGAGCGTGACGATTCCGGCGGTGCTGCGGCCCTATATGAATGGGCAGGAGAGGATCACGGGCACGACGGCCGCTACAGCGATCAGAGAAGTAGATGACGGTTTCTAGCCTCCGCGGGGCTTCGGCCATCCGATTTCACGCGGCTAGTCAGCGTCAACCGATCAATACGCCATCGCCAAGCAGGCTTCTAACCTCCTCACCCTTGTTGCGCTGGCCGCGGCGCAGCTGGTCACCGTCGCGTTCTTTGCGTGGAAGTACCGGCTGCACTATGGCGTGATCGTGGTGCTGACGGCCGGGGTGGTGGTCACGTGGTTTGTGCCGCGGCGGCTCGCGATGCTGGTGATCGGGGCGGCGTTGCTGGTGGCGGCGGCGATGACGGACGTGCTCGATGTGCGGAGCGAGATCGGGTATACGGCGGCGACGCTGGTGCTGGTGACGGGGGCGGTGATTGCGTGGCGTGAGTAGCCCGGCACCGGGTATGCTGCCCGGATGTCACCTCTTTTGAAAGAACGGCTGATCTCCACCGGCATCCAACTCGCGATCATCGCGGGGCTGTGGTTCGCGGTCGGGCTGGTGTGGCAGCTGGTGGCGGTGCTCGCGGGCGCGGCGGTGATTCCACTGCTGTTCCCGTACCGGTATGAACGGCTGGTATCGGGCGTGGCGCTGCTGGGGGTGGCCGCGTTCTTTTACTTCTGGGGCGGGTGGGTGAATGTCGCGGTGCTGCTGGCGGTGATCGGCGTGGTGATGATCGGGTTCGGGGCGTGGAGGTTGAAGAGCCCAAGCGAGGCACGCGAATGACGAGTTTGCTCGAAAGGTTGCGGGAACTCGACCCCACGCTCTGCGGGACGGATTCGCTGCTCGGCTACGTCCGCGACGAACGGCACTTCGGAAACGAAATCGTGGTCCTGAGGCATGGACGGCGAATGCTGCTTCGCCTTGTTCAAGACCGCGGCTTTGTCGAGCTAGAGTGGGCGGACTGCCCGGATTACCAGCAGTACGACGTTGTGAGCACTTCAGACATCGATTGGGAACCCATCGCGTCTGCACCGCCAGCGATTCCGCCCGTGCTGATTCACAAGCTTCAGCGGCTCTGCGGGGAGTAGGCACACCGACCGGGCATCCGACGGCTACTTGCTCAGGCGCTCGAGCACCTTGTCGGCCCCTTCGATCTTCAGGGCCGCGGCGCGCTCCGCGTACTTCGCGCCCTGCACCTTGTCGAGGGCGCGCTCGAACCACACGGCGGCCTCGAAGGCCCACTGGCCGTGGGCGGGCTCTTCGTCGCTGGCGGTGGCGTAGAGCAGGGCGGCGTCGCGGGGACGCGACAAGAGGCCGTAGCACTCGGCGATCTGGGGCATGACGCCGGGGAAGCGCTTCTGCGCGGTGTCGAGGTTGACCAGGAGTTGCAGGGCTTCTTCGGCCTTGCCCTGGCGCTTGAGGGCGCGGCTCTGGATCAGGCGGAAAGTCGTGTTGGCGGGCTGGAGCTCGCGGGCCTTGCTGATGTGCTGGAGGGCGAGGTCGAGCTTGTTCTCGTCGAGGGCGAGCTGCGAGAGGGCGGCCCAGGGGGTCGCATTCTCGGGGCTGAGCTTGGCGGCCAGCAGGTAGTTCTTCTTGGCCTCGTCCTTCTGGTTGAGTTTTACCTGCACGGCGGCGAGGTAGAGCGGGGCCTTGAAGTCGGAGGGGTTGGCGGTCTGGGCGGCCATGAAGTGCTCGACGGCGCGGTCGGAGAGGCCGTGGAGGTTGGCGACGGTGCCGGCGGCGAGCTCGGTCGCGGCGTCGCGGGGGCCGATGGCGAGGGCCTTGACGTAGTTGTCGTACGCCTCGGGGAGGCGTTTCTGGCCGGTGAGCAGCTCGGCGTACTTGAGATAAAAAACCTGCTCGCCCGCGTGCTGGCGGATGGCGCCCGTGAGCACGGCCTCGGCCTTCTCCGGCTCGCTGTTGTTGAGGTAGGTCTGCGCGGCGTTGAGCACGGCGTCGACGGTCTTGGCGTCGGCGGGGCGGCCGCTGGTCAGGGAGGCGCCGGTGCGTGCGTCGGGCTCGGCGGGGTTTGCGGGCGCGGGCAGCGGGCTGCCGTTGGCGCGGGAGGGGGTGGTGGAGCGGAGGATGTAGAAGACGACGATGGCGAGAGCGAGCACGAGGACGGCCAGCGCGAGCATGGGGAGGACTTTGCCCGCGGGGTGGCGGGGAGCACGACCCACGGTCGGGTCGTGCCACCCGGAGTGGTCTGATGTTCTGCGGCGTTTGCTGTCCACGGTGGCCATCTCCTGAAGGGTCCAATCCCCTGCTCAATATCGGCCCGCGTACCATCGGAGCCCGCAGTCAAGCCTCCACGAAAGTCGCGCCAACACCATGCAAGAGCTGCCCAAACAGTACCGCCCCGTCGAGCACGAGGACCGCATCTTTGAGCGCTGGATGGCCAGCCGGGCGTTCCACGCCGACCCCGCGCCCGTCCTTTCGGGGGAGAAGCCGCCCTACTGCGTGCTGATCCCCCCGCCCAACGTCACGGCCGCGCTGCACCTGGGGCACGCCCTCAACAACACCATCCAGGACATCCTGGTGCGGGCCCACCGCATGATGGGCTTCGAGACGCTGTGGATGCCCGGCACGGACCACGCGGGCATCGCGACGCAGGCGGTGGTGGAGAAGCGGCTCAAGAAGGACGAGAACACCACGCGGCAGCGGCTTGGCCGCGAGAAGTTCATCGAGAAGGTGCAGGCGTTCAAGGACGAGTACGAGGCGACGATCACCAACCAGCTCAAGAAGATGGGCTGCTCGTGCGACTGGGAGCGCCAGCGGTTCACGATGGACCCGATCTGCGCCCGCGCGGTGCGCGAGGCGTTCTTCCGGCTCTTCCGCGACGGGCTCATCTACCGCGGCAAGCGGCTGGTGAACTGGGACCCGGCGCTGCAGACGGCCATCGCCGACGACGAGATCGAGAACATCGAGATCGACGGGGCGTTCTACTACCTGCGGTACCCGCTCGTACACCCCACGGGGGCGCGGACGTCGGGCGAGGTGAAGCACGGGGACGCCGCGCCCGATGACGCGGTGCCGGTGTCGTGGGGCGAGCTCGCGCGGCGGGGCTACCGCGGCGCGGAACAGCACGAGGCGGACGAGGCCGCGTACGTGACGGTCGCGACGACGCGGCCCGAGACGTACCTGGGCGACACCGCCGTGGCGATCAGCCCCAAGGACCCGCGGGCGAAGGCGCTGCGCGGCCTGTTCGTGGAGCTGCCGCTGGTGGGGCGTCTTATTCCGGTGATCGAGGATGATTACGTGGTGCTGCCGTCGGCCAAGGGGCCGTATGGCTCGGCGCTGGGGCTGCGCGAGAGCGATGAGCCCGAGGACGCCAAGGCCGCGTTCGCGACGGGGTTCTTGAAGGTGACCCCGGCGCACGACCCCAACGACTATGAGCTGGGCCGCAAGCACGGGCTGCCCATGATCAACATCATGGCGCCCGACGCGTCCATCTCCGACAAGCACGGCTGGACGGACGTGGGCGACGCGCACCTCTTCGTGGGCAAGAAGCGCGAGGACGCGCGCAAGCTCGTGGTCAAGGAGTTTGAGGCCCGCGGCCTGCTGGAGCAGGTCAAGCCCTACCGGCACACGGTCGGCCACTCGGACCGAAGCAAGGCGGCGATCGAGCCGTACCTCTCCGACCAGTGGTATGTGCGCGTGACGGATGACCGGCTCGCGGGGGCGGCGAACCGGGCGCTCGTCGAGGACCAGCGCAGCGCCGCTTCGGTGGGGACCAGTTCCGCCCGGGCGGGGACCAGCGCCCCCCAGGCAGGAACCGGCGCCGCCTCGGCGAAGATGGCCGCCACCCAGGCGGGAACCGGCGCCACCCAGGCAGGAACCAGCGCCGCTCCGCGCCAGGAGGTCCGTCCACAAGCGGGAACCTCCGCCACCTCGGCGGGAACCGGCGCCACCCAGGCGGGGACGACCGACGGGGGCCGCCAGGAGTTGGGGCGGCAAGCGGCGGCCAATCCCACCCAGGCGGCGATGGTCGACGGAGGTCGCCGGACGATCCGGACAGAAGCGGCGACCGACCATTCCGGAGTGGGATCCCTTTCCACCGGGGCGGGAGCGATCAACGGAGGCCGCCGGACCCTCCGTCGCGGCTCGAACTCGGCCCACGGAGCGGCGGACGCGGGCGACGGCTCGCTGCGGTTCCACCCCGCCCGTTATTCGCGGACCTACGAGAACTGGCACGACAACATCCGGGACTGGTGCATCTCGCGGCAGCTGTGGTGGGGGCACCGGATTCCGGTGTGGAGCGTGACGCCGCGGGCTCAGTTCGGGGAGTCGCACCCGGAAAAGGGTCACGCGGCGTACGAGGACTTCGGTTCGGCCGTGGCGGGCGCGTGCGCGCAGCTCTGCTCGGACGGCGAGCCGAATGTGTACACCCGGTACGACTCGATCAATCAGACGACTCATGTGTGCGCCCGGGACGAGGCGGCGGAGATCGCGCTGAACCGCTTCTCTCAATGGCTTGCCGAGGGCGCGGATTCGTCTGCACTGGCTGGTGTGTTCCCAACCGAACCCGCACGCGCGGGCGCGAAGGAACTGGCAACCGTCATCGCGCAACTGGGACGCGACCCCGACGTCCTCGACACCTGGTTCTCCTCCGCGCTCTGGCCCATCTCCACCATGGGCTGGCCCGAGAGCACGGACACGCTCCGCGCCTTCAACCCCTCGAGCACGCTGTGCACGGCCCGCGAGATCATCACGCTGTGGGTGTCGCGGATGGTGATGTTCAACAGGTACTTCATGGCGGAAGGCACTGGGCATCAGGCACTGGGCACTGGTGAAAGCCAGTCCTCGCCAGTGCCTAGTGCCCAGTCCCCAGTGCCTCCCGGTTCCGGCCCCGTCCCCTTCTTCGACGTCTTCATCCACTCCGTCATCCAGGACGGCGAGGGCCGCAAGATGTCCAAGACGCTGGGCAACGGCGTGGACCCGCTGGACATCATCGCCACGCACGGCGCGGACGCGATGCGCTTCACGCTGTGCCACATGACCACGCAGACGCAGGACGTGCGGCTGCCGGTCAAGAAGGACTCGGCGAGCGGCAAGAACACCTCGGAGAAGTTTGACCTGGGGCGGAACTTCGCGAACAAGCTGTGGAATGCGGGGCGGTTTGCGCTGGGGATTCTCGGGGACGGCACGACGCCGGGTCTGAGCGAGTCTTCGAGCGAAGGCCCGGATCGAGATTCCACCAGCGCACGCCGCAACAACGATCCGGGACTTCGGCCCAGGGCGGCCTCAGTCCCGGCGTCGCTGAGCCTCGCGGACCGCTGGATGCTCTCGCGCCTCGCGACGGCCGTGGAGGCGTGCAACAGGGCGCTGGCGGAGTTCCAGTTCGCGGATTACGCGACCATCATGTACGACCTCTTGTGGCGGGACTTCTGCGACTGGTATTTGGAGGCGATCAAGCCGACGGTGGCGGGCGATGCGCAGCAGCGGGCGGTGCTGGCCCACACGCTGGACTCGATCCTGCGGCTGCTGCACCCGGTGATGCCGTACGTGACCGAGGCGATCTACGAGCAGAGCAAGGGGATTGTGACGCAGCCCGTGGCCGGGATCGAGCTCGCGGGTGCCCGGAAGGACGGGCTGCTCGCGACGGCGGGGTGGCCGCGGGTGGCCGCTTCGCTGCGGGATGAGAAGGCCGAGCGGGAGTTCGAGGAGCTGCGCGAGTTCATCACGGCCGTGCGCGAGGTGCGGGCCCAGCACAAGGTCTCGCCCAAGCGGCGCATCACGCTGCACGCGCCGGCGGGGACGGCGATGCTGCGGGACGCGGGGAACGTGACGATGGTGAAGACCCTCGCGGGGGTGGAGACGGTGACGGAGGCGGTTCCCGCGGGGGCGTCGGTCTCGTTCAACATGGGCTCCACGGAGTTCCGCGTGAGCGACCTCGCGGACGCGGGCGACGCGGGCGCGATGGACAGCGGGGCGGAGAAGGCCCGCCTCGAGAAACTGGTCGCCGACCTGGACAAGTCCATCGCAACCCTTGAGGGGCGGCTCGCGAACCCGGGGTACGCGCTCAAGGCCCCCCCGCACATGGTGGAACAGACCAAGGGTCAGCTGGAGAAGGCGAAGGCGGAGCGGGCCGCGGCGGCGGCGACGCTGGGCGGGCTGGGGTAAACCCGGCGGGGAGGCCCGCGTTCGCCCGCCGGTTGGTGAAGGAACTTCATCGGCAACGGCGGCCCGGCCGAAGGTAGTATGGGAAGGATGGAACGGATGCCAGAGAACCCCCCCGCTGCCGCTCCCGCACTCGACCGAACCAACCGGGCACGGCCGCGACTGTGGCACGGGCTGGCGGTCTCGGCCGCCCTTGGCCTCTCGCTGCTGGCGTGCTCGCAGCGGCCGGCCGCGTCACCCGGGATCACTTCGCCTCCCGCGGCGTCGCCTGCGGCGATGTCTGACCCCACGCTCCTGCCCGTCAGGGTGATCCTCGCGACCGCGCCCTGGACCTTCGAGCAGAAGGAGGGGCAGGTCATCGAGACGGCCAGCTACCGCATCATGACCACCGCGACGCGGACGTCGCTGGTGGAGCGCGTGCCCGCGTTCATGGAGCTGGCGCTGAACCACTATGTGTCGGCCCTGGGGAATTTGCCGCGGCCGAATGAGCACATGGAGAGCTTCATCCTGGGCACGCGGCCGCAGTGGGCCCGGATGACGCAGCGGATCATGGGCAACGACGCCGACGCGTACCTGCGGATCCAGCGGGGCGGGTTCAGCACGGGGGGGCGGGCGATCCTGTACGACATCGGGCCGCGGGATACGTTCGCGATCGCGGCCCACGAGGGGTGGCACCAGTACACGCAGAAGGCGTTCCGGAACATGCTGCCCACGACGCTGGAGGAGGGGCTGGCGACGTACATGGAGGGGTTCCGCTGGAACCCCGAGCAGATGGACCGGCCGCTGTTCCTGCCGTGGGCGAACGTGGAGCGGTGGGAGCAGCTTCGGCAGGCGTACCGGGCGGGCAAGCTGGCGCCGCTGGACAGGCTGATGCGGAGCACGCCGCAGAACCTGATGGCGGAGGACCCCGACGCGGCGCTGATCTATTACGCGCAGGCGTGGGGGCTGATCCACTTCCTGAATGAGGGCGAGGGCGGGAAGTATCAGCAGGGGCTGCGGCAGCTGGTGTCCGACGCGGCGAGCGGGCGGATGTACGCGCGGGTGAACCAGACGCTCTCGGCCCGTGGCATTTCGAGCCGGCGGGGGGCGGACCTGCTGGATATCTACCTGGGCGAAACGGCGGCGTCGCTCAACGACGAGTACCAGGCGTTCGTGAAGTCGATCGTCGAGGGGAGGAACCTGCAGCGCGGCAAGGTTGTGCGCGGGGTGTCGCCGTTGAGCGAGGATGCGCCGGCGGGCGGGGCCGCGGTGGGGAAGTAGAGAAGCGCGGGTTATTGCTGGGGCTGGGGCGGCTGCGGGGACGGGGTCGTGCCCAGGTAGGTCAGCGTGCGCTCCATGATGCGGCGGACCACGGGGCCGGAGACGGCAGAGCCGTAGTAGGTGAGCTTCCTGATGCGCTCGGGGCCGGGGTCGTCCATGACGACCAGGACCACCAGTCGCGGGTTCTCGAGGGGGGCGCCGGCGATGAAGCTGACGCGGTACTGGTCGAGGTAGCCGGGCGTGCCGCGCATCTTGCGCTTGCCCTTGGGGGGTGAGCCGACGGGGACCTTGGAGGTGCCCGACTTGCCGAACATGGTGTAGCGCCACTTCTCACCCTCGGGGGGCGGGGCGTACTTCGTCTCCATGGAGCCGGTGACGCCCTTCATGGTGTCGCGGGTGAGCTCGGCGACGGACTGGGGGAGCACGCGGTAGGTGACGCCCGGCCCGTCGGCGGTCGCGTCCATCGTGAGGCGGAGGCGCGGGAGCGTGCCCGCGAACTCGCCGGGGCGGGCGAAGGCGGAGAAGGCGCGCACCATCTGGAGCGGGGTCACGGCGATCTCGTTGCCGAAGGCGACCGAGACCTGCGTGCCCAGCTTCCAGTTCTTCATGGAGGTGACAACGCCGGGGGACTCGCCCGGGAGGCCCAGGCCGGTGGGCTTGCCGAAGCCGAAGCGCTTCACGGCGTCGTGGAGCTGGAGCGGGGTCAGGCGCTGGGCGCCCTTGATCATGCCGATGTTGGAGGAGTTGACGAGCACTTCCTGCCAGGTCATCGAGTCGCGGGCGGTGACGTCCTTGATGGGCTTGCGGCCGTCGGGGGGGACCCAGCCGCCCTTGCCGGTGACGAAAACCTCGTCGACGCGGGCGAGGCCGAGCTCGGTAATGGTGGACCAGACGAAGGGCTTGAAGGTGGAGCCCGGCTCGTACATGTCCTCGACGTTGCGGTTGCGGGCGAGGGCGGGATGGATGTCGCGGGCGGGGTCCGCCTTGTTGACGATCCAGCGCTGCTTGCCGGGGAAGTCGGGGGCCTGCGGCTTCCTGGGCGCGGGGTTCTTGCGGGTCCAGCCGCCGGGCGGGGGCTCGACGACGGGGTCATCAGCCCACGGGAAGGGCAGGGCGTCGGGGGGCGTGCGGAGGATGTCCACCATGGCGAGGATCTCGCCGGTGATGGAGTCGACGACGAGGCAGCGGCCACCGGCGGTGTCGGCCTCGGTGATGCCGCGTTCGACCTCCTCGTAGGCGATGCGCTGGATCTCGAGGTCGATGGAGAGGCGGACGTCGTTGCCGGGCTGGGCGGGGTCGATCTGGCCGGGCTCGATCCAGATGGGCTTGCCGGTGGCGTCGCGGACGAAGTCGATGTGGCCCTTGTTGCCCAGGAGCTTGCTGTTGAGCAGCTTCTCGGCGCCGAGCAGGCCGGTGTGGTCGTTGGCGACCTTGCCGACGATGGCCGCGCACTCGATGCCGCCGGGGTACTCGCGGACTTTCCGCTGCTCCAGCGAGACGCCGGGGATCTTGAGGGCCTTCACGGCCCGGGCCTGCTCGTCGGAGAGCAGGCCGCTCACGGCGAGGTAGCGGATGGGCTTCTTGGGGGCGGCGCCTTCGGGGATGATTGTGGCGTCGGCGGCATCGGGGGCGGCATCGGTGGTCGCGGGATCGGCGGTGGGCAGCGTGTCGGGCTGGTCGTCGAGGCCGGCGATGGGCTGGAGCTTCTCCTTCATGAGCGAAAGGAAGCGGCTGGCGCCGGCCTTCGGCTGGGCCAGGACGGGGGTTGCGAGCGCGGCGGTGCGCTTCTCGTTCTCGACGACGGCGCGGAGGATGCGGGCGCCGACTGCGTCGGCGGGCTGGCCCATGGCGTCGGAGAGCTTGATGATGGCACCGTCGATGTCGGCGGGGAGCAGGGTGGGGTCGACGATGACGCGGGAGCCGAAGCGGGTGACGGAGAGGGGGCGGTTGCGGCGGTCCACGATCTCGCCGCGGAGGTCAAGCTGGACGCGGCGGGTGACGCGGGGCTCGAAGTGCTCGCGGAGTTTGTCGGAGGGCGCGACCTGGAGCTGGGCCACGCGGCCCAGCACGGCGACGAGCGCGAGGGAGATGCCCCCGGCGAGGCACCACGCGACGGCGCCGAAGGGGGCGGGCTTGGGGGCGGGGGCCTTGCCCGCGCTCGAGGTGAGCTTGTCACGGAAGAGGAAAGGGTTCATCGGCGGCCCTCCCCATTCGCGGCGGGACCGTTGACAAAGAGTGTGCGTTTGCGACGGTCGATAATGCTGCTTCGGAGCGGGAGGTTGGCGGGGTCGATCGGCTTGGGGCTGATGATCTCACAGAGCTGGGCTGAGGGCGCGAGTTGAACTTGAACGACTCGGCCCAGCACCGCAACCAATGCTACTGAGAGTGAACCGACCAACAAGCACGCAACGGTTCCGAAGGGTTTGTCCGCGATGGGAACCAGGTTCATCGGCGGCCCTCCGAGCGTGCGACGCGGGTGCTGCTGCGGGTGGAGCTTGCGCGGGGCTTGGGCTTGGTGGCGGTCTTCTGGGGCTTGGCCTGTGTGGAGCGGGTGGGGAGGGGGCCCACGAAGGTCGCGGGGTCCTTCGCGAGGCGGATTTCCATCGCGGCCTTGGCCTTCTCGTCGATCACCGGCGGGACGAGCGGGCGGAGTTCGACGCCCTCGGCGAGGCGCTCGACCTGCTCGGGCGTGACGCGCTCGGCGATGCGGGCCCGCAGCACCCAGAGGCGCTCATCCTCGCGGTTGATGCGGATCTGGGTCTGCGCGATTTCGCTGGCGACCTGGAGCCGGGACTGGCGCAAAGCAAGGAGCGTGCACCCGCACGCTCCTAACGCTACGACGACCGCGACAAGCTTTGGGAACACGGTCTGCCTCTTGCCCGAGGGGGCGGTCTGCGGATGGGGATCAGGCCGCGGGGAGCTGGATGGTCGCGCCCAGCGGCACGTTGTCGGGGTTCTTGATGAGCTTGCGGTTGAGTTCGAGGATGTCCTTGGCCCGCTTGGTGGTGCCGAGCTCGCGCTGAGCGATCACGGCGAGGGAGTCACCCTTCTTGACGGTGTAGGGGCGGGTCTTGACGGTGGCCGCGATTGCGACCGGGCGGGCGGGGGTGGTGAGGGGACGGGGCTCGAGCACCACGGGGCGGACGTTGCCGCTGGCCATCGGGGTGACGGTGGTGCCGGGGTTCTGGGCGAGGGTCGTGGGGGTCGTGGGGGCAGAGGCGGGGCGGCCGAGCAGGACGTCCATCGTGGGGACCTTGAGCTTCTGGCCGACCTTGAGGGGGGTCTCGGCGTCGATGCCGTTGTACTTGGCGAGCTTGCGCCACATCTTGCCGTCGCTGTAGTACTTGCCGCAGAGCTTGAAGAGGTTGTCGCCGCTGCTGACGGTGTGCAGGCGGTCGGGGGTTGCGGGCGGGGTGTTCGCGGCGACGGGGAGCGTCGGGGCGGCCGGGGTCATGGTGAGCGGCGCCGGGCTGTTGGTGGAGTTGATCGTCTCGCGGGTCGTCTGCACGCCGGGGATGTAGATGTTGTTGCCCTGCATCGTGCCGCCGACGCGGGCGACGGCGTCCTCGATGGAGCCGGGCCGGGGCGAGGTGTTGCTGGCGATGGGCTGGACGCCCGAGTTCGCCGCGGTGTTCTGGGCGATCTGGGTCGCCTGGGGCGTGGGGTTAATCAGGTCGATCGAGCCCGGGTTCGCAACGGGGGGCTGAGTGAGCGGGCCCTGCGTGCCGCCGCTCATGCCCTGGGTGAGGATCAGCGGCTCGGTGTCGGTGCCGGGGCCCGAGCCGATGAGCGCGGCGGGGGCGTGGGCGATCGGCTCGGTGATGCTCGTTCGCGGCAGGTTGTCCGCGCCGTTCTCGAGGGCGATGGGGAGCGGCTCGGTCACCTTTGCGGGGTCGCTCGGGAGTGTGGCGAGCTTGGTCTGGCGGGCGTGGGACAGGTGATCGGAGATCAGCACCGTCACCACCAGCACCAGGGCGAATCCGACAATCAGCGCCAACTTGAGTTCACGGGTCACGCTAGCGTCCTTGCTCACCCGCCTGCGGCGGGCCAATCCACTTGCGGCCAGTTCCCCGGAGCGTCCTTGCCCCGAGATCACCCGCCGTAATCCGCGTTGCCCTGCCTTTCGGCAGCGGCCGCGATGGTACATCAAACCCCAACGGTTGCCACGAACTCCGACAATCCACATCCACCCATTTCGATCGGCAACTTCAATCCGGCAACCGCACCGCCCTCAGCTTCGCCGACCTCGAACGTGGGTTCCTCGCCAGCTCTTCTTCACCCGCAACCCGCGGGCCATCGGTCAGGTCTGTCCCGCCCAGCTTCTCGATCGCCGCGAAGGCCTGCTTCACGGGCCGGTCCTCGAGGCTGTGGAACGAGAGCACCGCCAACCTTGCTCCAGGTTTCAGCCACCCAGCATCCTGCCCTTTCGCGAGCCGCTCCGCGTCCCGCACCGCCGCGCCCAGGAGCGCTTCCAAACTCCCAACCTCGTCGTTCACCGCCATCCGCAACGCCTGGAATGTGCGGGTGGCGGGGTCGATGTTCCCGCCTTTTCCTCTCCATTGGCCCGGGCTCGCGGAGCGGACCAGATCCGCGAGCTGTCCGGTGGTCTGTATCGGATTCTCGGCCCTTGCCCGCACAAGTTTTGACGCGATCCTGCGGGCGTTTCGGTCCTCGCCGAACCGCTCGATGAGGGAGATGAGTTCAGCCTCGCTCATCCCGTTCACAAGGTCTGCTGCCGACACGGGTAACGTCGGGTCCAGCCGCATATCCAGCGGGCCGTCGTGGCTGAAGCTGAACCCCCTTGCCGGGTCATCGACTTGCGTGGAGGCGAAGCCCAGGTCGGCGAGGACCATGTCGGCTCTGAGATTCTGCCCGGGTGTCAAGCTGGGCAACTTGTTGGGGAGTTCGGCAAAGTTGCCGGTCACGACGTGGACGGTCACGCCGGGGGACTGGGCCCGGACGTTCTCGGCGGCGCGGGCGAGGTTGAGGGGGTCGGCGTCGTTGATGATGACGGTGCCGCCACCAGTGCGGGCCAGGACCCCGCCGACGGCCGCGGCGTGGCCGCCCAGGCCGGCGGTGCAATCCACGTAGGTCCCGCCGGCGTTGGGCGCGAGTACTTCAAGGCACTCGGCGAGCATGACGGGGATGTGGCCGCGGTCTGACATGGGCAAGGCTAGTCCGAGGAAGGCGGGAGGAAAGGCGGAACACAGAGGGGACGGAGGGCACGGAGGGATGCGGGAAGGGGGAGCAACGGTCGGGCGAGGATCAGATCTTTCGGAGCGACGGGCCTGTTTCCCCGTCCGCATTCACCCGTCTTCACCTCTGTGTGGCTCAGTGTCCACTCTGTCCCCTCCGTGTTCGATTTCGCTTTCGCCTTGACGCTGCCCCTAAACTCCAGCCTTCATGACCCACGGCCAACCACACACGCTCGAGTCTCTCCGCGACTTCAACGAGACGCTTTCGCTCGCGATGAAGGGGGGCCGGATGGGGTGGTGGACGCGGGACCTGTCGAGCAACCGCGTGGTGTGGTCGCCGGAGCTCGAGGAGCTCTTTGGGCTGGAGCCTGGCACCTTCGGCGGCACGGAGCAGGACTTCTTCAACCTCGTGCATCCGGACGATCGCAAGGCCGTGTCCGATGAGGTGGCCGCGGCGATCATGCAGCAGCGGGATTATGTGATCGAGTTCCGGTTCCGGCGGGCGGGCGAGAACACGTGGCGCTGGATGGATGGGCGGGGGCACGCGGTGTACGTGAATGGTGCCCCCACGATGCTGTACGGCATCGGCATGGACATCACCGATCGCCGCCGCGCGGAGGACACGATCCGCGAGAATGCCCGCAAGCTGGCTGAGCTGTACCGCGGGGCGGAGGCGCACACCAAGGACCTGACGCGGGCGAACCGCGACTTGTCGGACTTCGCGCACATCGCGGCCCACGACCTCAAGGAGCCGTTCCGCACCATCAACTTCCAGGCGAGCTTTATTCTTGACGATCACCGCGCGATCCTCCCAGAGGACGCGATCAAGAAGCTCGAGGGGATCCAGAAGGCGGCGGTGCGCGGCGGCAAGCTGGTGGACGAGATGATGCGGTTTGCCCGCAGCGGGGACGTCAAGCTGGCCGACTCACCCGTGGAGCTTGCGGCCCTGGTCTATGAGGCGGCGAGCACCATCCCGGACTACAAGGACAAGAAGGCCGAGCTGCGGATTGAGAGCAATCTGCCCACGCTGACGGTGGACCCGATGGCGATGTCGCAGGTGTTCCAGAACCTGCTCGCGAACGCGGCGAGGTACAACAAGAGCGAAGTTAAGAGGGTGCGGGTTTCCGCCCGCGAGTGCCCCGACAAGCCCGACTGCGTCCGGATCGAGGTCGCGGACAACGGCGTGGGCATCCCCGCGTCCCAACGACCCACCGCATTCCGCATCTTCAAGCGGCTGCACCGCGAGGAGGAGTTCGGGGCCGGGAGCGGCGTGGGGCTGGCGATTGTCAAGAAGATCGTCGAGTCGCACGGGGGCGAGGTTGCGATTGAGGACAACCCGGAGGGGCAGGGGAGCGTGTTCGTGGTGACCCTGCCGCGGCGGTGAAGGAAAGCGAAAAGTGAAAAGCGAAAACCGAAAATAAGAGGACGCGCCCTCAGCGCGGATGGGTGGCCTTCCATTTTCGCTTTTCGCTTTTCGTTGTTCGCTTTCTACCCCCGCGGCAGCTCCTTCACCTCCACGTGCGCCCCGCCCCCACTCGCACCGCCTCCACCATGCACCCCGTAGCGGTTCTCGGGGATCACGAAGTACCCCTTCGTGATCACGCTGCCGTCCTGGATCGAGACCGAGGGGGCGGAGCAGTCGCCCTTCCACTGCGCCTTGGGGCCGATCGCGACCGGGCCGCCGCTCACGACGTTGGCCTCCATCGCGCCCTCGACGAGCACGCCCAGCTGCGCCTCGACGAGCTGCGCGACGACGCGCCCCTTCTTCTGCACCACCACGCGCCCGCACGTCTGGATCTTGCGCACCGCCTCGACGGTCTTGACGACCACGTCCTCCAGGCGCAGCTGCTTGCTGCACTTGGGGCACGAGGTGCTCTGGGCCTGCACGGACACCTCGAAGGTGTGCCCGCAGTGGTAGCACCGGACGGTGCGCGGATTGGGCGCGGCTTTGGCCATAGGGCTCTAACGCGGACCGGCTCTGCGTAAAGGGCACGAACGTGAATGACACTTTCGCCCGGCGCCATCGCCGGGCACGCACGCGGCGGCTTACTTCCGCGGGTTGTTGTCGTTGCCCTTGTTGGCGTTGGGGTTGTTGGGATTGTTGATCACGCCCGCCACGCCGCTCCCGGCCAGGCCCGCGGGCTTGCTCTCGGTGTACGAGCTCGCACCCCCACTGCTGCCGCTCCCGCCCGTGTGCGCATCAGGCCCGACCTTGCAGTGCCCGGTGAAGGACGCGCCGTCGGCAACGATCAGCCGGGCCGCGACCAAGTCTCCCTTCATCTTCGCCTTGGAGGTGAGCTCGACGCGCTCCTTGGCCGTGAGGTTGCCGTCGACGTCGCCGTCCACCAGCACCTTGAGGGCCTCGACCGCCGCCTTGCACGACGCGCCGTGCGCCACCTGGAGCTCGCCCTTGGCCTCAATGGTCCCCTCGAAGGTGCCCAGGATGCGGGCCGTGGACTCAAACCGCATGTCGCCCTTGATGTGCGTGTCGGACCCGATCACGGTGCTGGTCGCCTGCTCTGCCATTTGAAGCTCCTCCATGGGTGAAACGAAACCGCACCAGCGTCCAATCGCGGCACGAGGGGCCGAGTGTAAGTGGCACGCCAGCTGGAACTTCCCCCGGTGGACACACTGCGCACAACACGGGCACTGCTTGTCGGCGAGGGCTGCATGGGCCGTGGATTGCGGCACTTGCGCTGTTGACAACCGCGGGGCTTGTCAATCGCCGCGCTCTCGGTTTCCACTGGTGAAATTAACCCCATCACCCCGACCACACCCCCACCGGCTGGGCGGTCTCCGTTGCTCGGCGTCGCGCGGGGGTTGAAACACAGAGCACACAGAGGGCACAGAGGAAGGCAGGAAGAAATTTCGGATTTGGGATTTCGGATTTCGGATTTGAAAGGCAGCGGGGCGCGGGTCAATCGCTGATCCGCGCCCTCTCTCTTT
>Ga0208492_1001211_pt1 | contig 17047 bp, 17 predicted proteins | sample Subbioar_CSW14AB_FD_184820 | JGI IMG/M metagenome (GOLD analysis project Ga0208492, IMG submission 184820) | Serpentinite rock and fluid subsurface biosphere microbial communities from McLaughlin Reserve, California, USA - CR12Mar_CSW14AB (SPAdes) | ecosystem: Environmental > Terrestrial > Deep... | reverse complement strand
CGATGGATGCGGCCCTCAAGGACATCAAGGAGTACGCGACGTCGTTGACCGTCCACCTCGAGGACGAGTTGGTCGTACGCCGAAACCTCCCGTTCGCCACCCAGAAGCTCATCGAGAAGCTCGGTTGAGGGAGGCCTGATCGTGGTGAGCGTGAAAGACGAGATGGCGCACTGGCGTGTCCTCACGCCGACGACGTGGCCCGGCCTGCCTGCCGAGATGAGCGTGTCGACGCACGCGGAGATCGACGAGTGTCCTCGTCGGTGGGCGCTCGGTGCCGCCGAGTACGCGGACCTCTGGAATGGACGCGGCTATCCACCGAAGCTCCAAGTCGCTGCGTTGGCGGGGAGCGTGGTCCACCTGGCGCTCGAGATCATCACGAAGCAGCTCACGCGCGCGGCCGTGCCTTCCTTGAACGATCCGCTCGCGCCGCAGGTGCTGAGGGAGTTGGGCGGGTACACGCGCGTGGTGGAGGAGTCCGTCGAGCGAGTGCTCAAGCGGTTCGTGAACAACCCACGTGCCCTGCCGCTCATGGAGCATGCGCAGCGGACGCTTCGCGGCCAAGTGCCGACGCTCCGCGCGCGAGTCCAATCAATGCTCGTCCGTCTGCGCTTGCCAAACGGGGCGCCATCAGCGGGGGCCTTGTCGGCGCCGAAGACGGTGGGGTCGCCGACGCGGAGCCCGCTCGCAAACGGCACGTACCCCGAGGTAGAGGTGCGTGCGAAGAGCATCGGGTGGAAGGGAAGGATCGACCTCCTCGTCCTCGGTGACGACGCGTGCGAGGTCACCGACTTCAAGACGGGCGCCGCCGATGAAGCGCACAAGCTCCAGGTCCGCGTGTACGCCGTGTTGTGGCGGCTCGACGATGAGCTGAACCCTTCCGGGCGCGCTGTCGATCGGCTTGTGCTCGCGTACGAGGGTCAGGATGTCGAGGTCGCGCCGCCGAGCGCGCTGGAACTCGACGAACTCGCTCGCGACCTCCTCGCGCGTCGGCGAGCATCCGAGGCGGCGCTGGCCGCGCGCCCACCGGCGGCGCGCCCGGACGCAGAGACGTGTCGCTACTGCGGGGTGCGCCAACTCTGCGACGCCTACTGGGCTGGGGCTACGCAGGCGGTCTCGGAGGACGGCCGCTTTGGGGACATCGAGCTGAAGATCAGAGGTCGTCACGGCCCGACAAGCTGGGACGCGGTCGTCGTGCGCGCTCGCGATCTCCCTGCGAAGACGCCTGTGCTGTTGCGGCTCCAGCGGCCCGACGAGTTCAAGACTGGCTCCCGCGTGCGCGTGCTCGATGGCGCGCTCGCGCGTGATCCAGAGGACGCGGCAGCGCCGTCCATCGTCACGCTGGGCGCGTTCAGCGAGACGTACATCGCCGAGTAAGTGAGCTCAAACCAGGGGTGCGGCGACACCATGGATCGTGGCTGCAGGCAGGATGGCCCCGTTGAGCAGATGTGATGCGAGGATCCGCGATCGCGCTACCGCAAATGTCGCCGCCTCTCGTACTCGACAGACAGGGCATTCCAGAACGGAACGTATCTATCGAGCAACTCGCTTGGCCGGAGGACTTGGACACCGAAAGCGCGCAGTCTCTCGCGATGTGCCCAGAAGGTTCGGCGATCGGTCGTCAGGATCACCGGGATGTTCGCCAACAGCGCGTGTGAGGCCACGAGCCGATCGCCCCGGTCCGGAAGGAAGGCGAGCGGGCCGCTCGGGTCCACAACCTCCTCAGGAGAAGACACCCCGAGTCCCCGGAGAATAAGTGGAGAGACTCTCGCTCGGCGGCTAGCGAGCAGCAGCCCCTGCGCGATGCCGGGGTACGCATCGCTGATCCAATCCTCTTGATGGCCAATCAGGAATTGAATGAGCTGACGGACGCCGTCGCCCTTCGCGCTCTTCAGAACGTTTGCCTCGCCGACCGCCGCGTTGCAGACGAGCCACGGGTAGCCGCCCGCATCCTCAAAGTGTTTGTACAGGGTCCCCAGATCAAGGAGGTCGTTCGCGAGGTCGACGCCGAACTGCCGCTGCAATTCGCGTTCACGCTCCTCTGTCCAGCCCCCGCCCACAGCGCGGATGGTTCGGTCGACCCAGTCGAGGTTTTGGAGCACGCAGGTGTCGAGGAGCTGCGGTTCGGGAGGGCAGAGCGCGTCGTCGATGAGATCAAGCCGCCGGGCGGGATCCATCTCCTCTGCGAGTCGTTCTTCGAGCGAAGGCAAGTTTCGATCACACCGCGAAATAGGTAGTCGCCCGCTTCTGGCCCGACTTCTTGATGGTCTTCGCTTCGAGCGCCTCCTTGATGGGCCGCACGAGGTCGGCTTTCGCAAGCCCCAGCGTTCGCTGAAGCTGCTCGCTGCGCATCCCTTTGGCGTTGGTCTTGAGGGTCGCCACGATGGCATCGATGGTGCCCTGGAGGTCCTTGCCGGAGCGGCGGCCGGCCTTCTTGACCCCACGCGGTGGGGCGGCCTTGGGCGCGGCCCGGGGAGCCGAGCGCGCGGGCGCAGCACCGAGTGTTGTCAGTTCGGTCAGGGAAGCTGCCCCGAGCGCCTTGATGATGCTGGCGGCGAAGTCCTCTGCGAGGCGGGCGATGGTGCGTTGGAGATCGGACATGCCGGGCACGATAGTCCCTTCTCGAGGCGTCAGTGCAATACGCGCGACTGCAGGACGGACGCGACCGCGATGTTCGCGAGGGCGGCGAGGCGCGCGCGACCAACATGGTCGACCTCGTCGAGCGCGAAGACCGCCCGTCCGATGATCAGCATCGCATCGGCGGGGCGCCCGTCGGCGATCGCCTGCCGTGCCTTCCGGAGGGCCTGTTCGGAGTCGCGGGCGCGCAAGACGCTGTGAGGATACCAACAAAAGGCCGCGGCTCCGACCACCGACCGGTTGAATCCGGCACTCGGCGCTGCTCCGCTCCTGGTGTGCGCCTCCGCTTCACAACCGAGACCCGCTTGGACGAACCCGACGCCGACGGAGGGTTCATCTCCTGGCTCGACATCGAGATCCTCGAACGCGACGCGAACGATGGCGAGCTGGTTGTCGGCAAAGCCCGAGCCGCAATCATCCACGCCGCCGTCGCCGGGCGTGGACTCTACGACGCGATGGATGCCGACAGTGGCGAGCTCGAGGCGCTGTACTCGGTCTACTTCGACGACGGTTACTTCAAGGAGCAGTTCGCCGAGGGGGTCGGAAGCGATCTGCTCTACGTGAGCGACATCGAGCTCGCGCCGGCATACCGCGGCAAGAACATCGAGCTCGCGCTCGTGCGCCGGCTCTGCGACACGCTCGGCAGCGGCAGCGAGCTCGTGGTCGTGCCGTACGGCGACGAGGCCGAGGCCGCACACTGGCGTGCGATCGGCTTCAGGAAGACCCGAGGCGCCCCCGGCCTCATGCACCTGAACCAGGCCTTCGTTCACCCGCGCGTCGTGCGCGACGACCGCGACGATCGGTTCCGGGCCTTCCGAGCCAAGCCGACTTCAGCGGCTGAGAAACGCCGGCGGCTGCACTGACGGCGCTTCCCCGCTCCCTTGGGCGTCCCTTTCGAGGTGCCCCGCTGCTTTGCATGGGAGGGAGACCGAAGTGACAGCCCATCCGATCACGCTCACCATCACCGCTCGGGATACCGAGCACGCGCGCCGAATCATCGAGGCCGTGGCGCGCCTCGACGGTGAACACGCCGGTGGTGGCGATGATGTCGTGTTGACGCCCACGGGCGAACCTCCGTCTGGGCACACCTATCGCGAGCTCTGCGACGCGCGGCGCGCCGGCCTGCTGAAGGCAGTGCTGACCCGGAAGGGACTCGTGTTCTCCGCCGAGGCACTCGAGGCGTATCGTGCGGTTCGGGCCGAGCGCCGCCGCCGCCCAAAGAACAATGTCGAAGACATCAACACCCACCGCATTCGCGCCCTCGCGAACGCGGGTATCACCCCGACGCGCAGTCGGGTCTGAGTTGAGTACAGGCCGCACCATGCCGCACGCTGTCTGACCATGCCCCAAGGACGTCCAGCAACTGGATCGGTGCGATTTGAAGGTGGTCGATGGAAGGCTCGGCTCACGCTCGACGGCCACGAGCGGCTGGTCCCGATCGAGCCGCCGATGACCAAGCCGGCCGACCGTGAGAAGGCGGTGATCGAGGCGCGCGAGCTGGCCAAGCTGGCGAGCGGCGCGCACGACGCCCGCTCCCGCGCGAGTGAGCTCGTCGAGGATTGGTACGAGCGCTGGCTCGCCGCGCGCAAGGAGAAGGGCAAGCGGATCAGGTCGCCGCGCTCGCACCTGACCATGCACATCCTGCCGGTGCTCCGCGGCAAGACGATGGCCTCGGTGACGCGTGCCGACCTGGAGCGGATCGTTCAGCAGCTCGACGCCAAGGTCTGCGCCGGCACGATCCGCTGGAAGTCCGCCTCGAACATCTGGGGCACGGTGACGAAGTCCTTCGATGACGCCCACCGGGGAAAGATCCTCGAGCTCCGCGCGCGTGACGACAACCCCACCAAAGACGTGCGCGGACCCGATCGCGGCGTCGAGACCGAGAAGGTGCACCTCTATCCCTCGGAGTTCCTCACGCTCGTCAACTCCGAGGCGGTCCCGTTGTTCCGCCGTCGATACTACGCGATCGGCATCTACAACTACCTGCGGCCGGCCGAGCTCGAGTCGCTCCGCTGGGAGGACATCGATCTCGAGCGCGAGACGATCCAGGTGCGCCGCGGCATCGACCGAGAGCGCAAGGTCGAGAAGGCGCCCAAGGCCGGGCGCGCACGCGCGCCGTTCGACATCGAGGTCGAGCTGCTGCCCTTGCTACGGGCGATGCACGCCGAGGGGACGGGCCGGGGGTACGTCGTCGGGAGCCTCGGCGACGAGCGCGAGCTCGCGGCGATCCTCCGCAAGGATCTCCTCGACGCCGGCATCACCCGCCGCGAGCTCCACGAGAACAGCAACGATCCGCCGCGCGAGTGGATGACGCTGCACGATCTCCGCACGACCGGGATCACCTGGATGGCGGTGCAGGGCGTGCGGCCGCCCTTCGAGATCATGGCCCGCGCGGGCCATCGGCAGCTGCAGCAGACGCAGGGCTACATCGATCGCGCGTCGCTCATCCGGCGCGGGTATGGGCAGGCGTTCCCAACGCTCCCAACATCACTACTCACACAAAGCGCCGCCCTGGCTTTTCCGGAGGACTTTCCGGAGAGCGGGGCAAAAACATCGAGAAATATGGCGGAAGCGCATGGGAATCGAACCCACCGGCCGCCCCGTGAAGGACGAGCCCACCCGTTTTGAAGACGGGGGCGGGCACCAGTCCCGCGCGCACTTCCAGAGCCCGCAGCCTAGCCGAAAGCCGCTACTTGCGGAACTCGGTGTGGCAGCCGTTGCAGGAAGACATCGCCTTGCCCAGCGCTGCGGCCGTGCCGGCGACGTCGTTCTTCGACGAGGCTTCGACGAGCCCCTCGAGGTCCTTGTGGAACGCCTCGTCCATCGACTCGAACTTCGCCATCGCGTCGCCGTTCTTCGGTGGCTTGTAGCTCCCCGCCTTGATCGCGGCGCCGGTGGCCTCCTTCGCGCCGTGCACCTTGTGGAGCGCGTGGGCGACCGGTTTGACGTCACCGGCGGCGATCGCCGTGACGGTATCTCGCATCGCGTCTTGCAGGAGCCGCATCTCGTGCTGCACCGGATTGACCCCCGAAGGCGCGGGCGGTGCCGAGTGATCGTGGCCGTGAACGTGATCGCACGCCGTCGCGAATCCGGCAGTCACGATGACCACCGACAACAACCAGACTGACTTCGACTTCATCTCGTGCTCCGTGGTCGTGGCGGGGCCATCTTCTCCGCCGACGCGAGCGCCTCGGCCGCGGTGCGGCAGACGTTCGGGCCGTCGTAGTGCGGCATCATTCGAATCTCGGGGTAGGTCGCTGCGCGCTCGCCGAGCTCTTCGCCGGCTTCGGTGCCGAGGATGTCCGCGCAGCTGGCGTAGACACCATCGGGCCCCTCTTCGCGACGGTCGTGCTCGCTGAGCAAGCCGCGGATCTCGTCGATCAGCGCGCGGTCGGGCGTGGGAACCATGAGCGACGTGAGCGCGCCGTGCTCGATGCGGAGCCGATGCGCGCCGGGGTGTGCCTCGTCGCCGAGGCGGATGCGCACCTCGCGGAGGAGGATCTTCTCCTCGATCGCGATGTGACGCAGCAGCCCGCCGCGAAACTTCTCGAAGCTCGCGAGATCGATCTCCGGTCCGGCGACGGTCGCTCCGAGCAGCCCGTGCAGGCGAACGTGGTCTTGGTGCAGGTACTCGGAGATGTTCACGTCGACCTCTCGACCGTCAAGACGCCCTGGTGGGGGCGAAGCGCGGCATCAACACATGGTTCTCGAGGTGCACGTGCCGCAGGATGTCGGCCTCGAGCGCTTCGAGCTCGGAGAACAACGTACGATAGCTGTTGCAGGCCCAGTCGGGCGTGCGGAACTCCTCGGTGGCCGTGCGCAAGCGATCGAGCATCGCCCCGACCTCGAGGTGTTCCTCGTGCATGGAGGCGAGCTCCTGCGCGACGACGGAGCCATCCGAGTTGCGCATCATCAGCGCGGGAAACAGCACCTGCTCCTCCCGATCGAGGTGGGGCACGAGTGCTTCGACCAGTTGCTCGACCGTGCTTTCGACGGTCCGCAGCTTCGGATTGTGATCGCCGTGGACGCGCGAGACCTTCTGGGCGAGCGGTCGGACGAACGGCAACACCCGGCGCAGATACTCGTGGTGCCGGCTCATGATGTGGCCGATGAGGGCCGGCGTGCCGAGCTCGCGCGGGTCGTCGTCCGGCCGCCCCTGCCTGCTCTCGATCGCACTCTCGAGGTCGGCCAGCACCAACGCCGGGTCGACGCCTCGGCCGGTGCACGCCTGTTCGAGCGAGAGCTGTCCCTTGCAGCAGAAGTCGATGCGGTGTTTCTGGAAGACGGCCGCGCACTCCGAGTGGTCGAGGACGATGCGGGCTACGGTTTCGTGACGGTCGAGCATTAATTGGCCTCCGCTGGGCCCATCAGCAGGTCTCGTGCCGAAACGACTTCTCGCAGCGGGGGCCTGATCTTGGTCAGCGCACGTTCCAATCGAGTGCTCCAACATGGAGCGTATGGAGCACCCCTGCTGTGAGACGTGCGAGTTCTGCGGTCTGGTCCCCGTCGTTCGCACCACCCGTCGATCCACTCGTCTCGTCGCGCAGAGTCCGGCCATGCGGACGGTGCTCTCGCGCACGAAGAAGTTCGCCGAGAACGATGCGCCGGTGGTCATCCTCGGCGAGAGCGGAACCGGCAAGGAGATCCTCGCGCGCACGCTGCATGCGAACAGCATCCGATCGAGCAAGCCGTTCGTGGCGGTGAACGTCGCGGCGCTCCCCGGTGAGCTCCTCGAATCGGAGCTCTTCGGTCACGTGAAGGGCGCGTTCACCGGGGCCGATCGGGCCAAGGCGGGCCTGTTCGAAGAGGCCCACGGCGGCACGCTGTTTCTCGACGAAATCGCCGAGATGCCGCTCTCGCTCCAGGCCAAGCTGCTCCGCGCGTTGCAGGACGGAGAGATCCGCCGCGTCGGCGAGAGCGTCTCGTTCGACGTCGACACCCGCGTCGTCTGTGCGACCCACCGCGATCTCGAAGAGCAGGTGTCGCGGGGCCTGTTCCGCGAGGACCTCTACTATCGGTTGAAGGTGCTCACGCTGCGCGTGCCCCCGCTTCGGGAGCGCCGCGAGGACATCCTCCCGCTCGCCCATCGGTTCCTCGACGACGAGGCGCCCGACAAGTCGTTCGCCAAGGACGCCGAGGCTCGGCTGCTCGCCCATCGCTGGCCGGGCAACGTGCGCGAGCTGCAGAACGCGATCAAGCATGGCGCGGCGTTGTCGTCCGACGCGCTCGTGCGCGCCGACGATCTCCCCGAGGAGCTCGGGCGGATCAATGGAATTGAGCACTCGACGTTTGCACCGCGCCCTCTGGCCGACGTCGAACGCGAGCACGTGCTGGCGGTTCTCGAGGCCTGCCGCGGCTCGCAGACCGAAGCGGCTCGCGTGCTCGGAATCGGTCGCAACACGTTGTGGCGCAAGCTCCGTTCGTGGAACGGCAACGACCAGCACGCGTGATCACGCGTTGTGATAGAGCACGCCGAGCAACGCCCCATAGACCACGTGTGCGATGACCACGGCCACCGGCGTCGCGTAGCCGTAGTGCAACGCGAGGAATCCCGGTGGCTCGAGGGCCCGCGTGGGTGTCGGCCCGCGCTCCTCGCTCGCCATGCGCGGGTGGATGGCGGGCAGGGCGGGGAGCGCCACCACGAGCACGAACAGGCTGTGCACGAGGCCGATCGTCACGCCCATGAGGAGCCCGGCGGCGTGCCAGACGTGGAAGATCGCGACGTAGAGCAGCCCGAACAACCAGCCGTTCACGAGGTGCATGCCGATACCGAAGAACCGCGCGCGATCGCGGTTCGCGGTGACCATCGTGCCGAGGATGAACGGCACGCTCATGCGGGTGAGCCGCAGACCCTGTGCCACGGCGAGCAACGTGGTCAACACCACGGTCGCGCCGAATCCCCAAACGAGCCACGATGCGACGTTCATCGGGCGACCTCCAGCGAATGGAGCGCGTCGCGGACGGGATGAGGCAGCTCGCGGAGCGCCGGGCGACTCCAGCGCTCCGCCAGCCGATCACGAAGCGTGAGCGCCGCGTTGATCGCGCCGATGTGGGTGAAGCCCTGCGGGAAGTTCCCGAGGAGCGCGCCCGACACGGGATCGACCTCTTCGGAGAAGAGCCCGACGTCGTTGGAGGTCGAGAGCATCTCGCCGAGGAGCGACCGGGTCTCGTCGATCGAGCCGCCCCCACGCGCGAGGTGGTCGGCCGCCCAGAACCCACACACGCCGAAGGCTCCCTCCTCCCAGCCGGCAGGGGCGACGTAACGGCGTAATCCGCGTGGCGTCCCGAGCGTGCTGCGCAATCGATCGTAGGTCGCACGCATGCGGGGTGAATCGGCACGCTCGAATCCATAGAAGGAGAGCAAGAGCGTGCTCGCATCGAGGTCGGCCTCGCTGTCACTGTCGAGGATGCCCACGTACGACGTGAGCGCGTTGCTCCAGGCTCGTGTTTCGATGTCGTGGCGTATGGCGGCGCGCGCGTCCTCGTACCGACGCGGTTCGCGGACCAAGGCGTGCTTCCCGCGGTGGAGCTCGAGCAGGCGATCGACCGCGACCCAGCTCAACAACCGGGAGTGCGTGTGGTGCGCCGCCGGCGCGCGCGGCTCCCAGATGCCTTGATCCGGGATCATCCACGCGCGGAGGACCTGTTCGCCGAGCTCCGACAGCATTTCACGTGTGTCTGCGTCGAGACTGCCGCAGGTTCGATACAGCTGCGCGGTTGCGTCGATGACTTCGCCGTAGAGATCGAGCTGCAGCTGGTGATGGGCGGCGTTGCCCACGCGGACGGGACGCGCGCCGAAGTAGCCCGAGAGGTTCGCGAGCGTCTGCTCTGGCGGAGGCGACCGACCATACACGTCGTAGAGCACGTGCAGCCGTGGCCACGAGAGCCGCGTCGCGTGCAGGAGCCACTCGACGAACGCTCGCGCCTCTTCGACGTAGCCGAGACCGAACAAGGCGCGTGCGGTGAGCGACGCATCACGCAGCCAACAGAACCGATAATCCCACTGGAGCGGCCCGCCGGGTCGCTCGGGGAGCGAGGTGGTCGGTGCGGCGACGATCGCGCCGGACGGCGAAAAGCACAGCAGCTTCAACGCCAAAGCGCTCCGGATCACCTCGCTTTGGAACGGCCCGTCGTACCGGGCGCGGGCCGACCATCGCCGCCACCACGCAGTCGTGCGGTCGAGGAGGTCGTCGATGCGGGCGCCGAGCACGGGCAACACCGCCGCGTCCTGGGTCGCATGTGTGAGCGCGAGATCGATGCGTGCGCCGCGGACGAGCGAAATCGTCGTCGAGGCGCGCGAGCGGTCGAGCTCGAGGCGAACGTCGCACCGGAGATCGAGGACTCCGTGGTGGAGGCGCCAGCGGACCCCTAGCGCGTCGGTGCGTATCGCCGACGGTCGTCGCCGGGCGAAGTCTGGTCGTGGATCGACGACGATCGTGAGCGGGACCTCGCCATCGAGGCAAGACACGCGGCGGACGAGCTCGCGTTCGGGCGCGAGTCCCTTCGCCTCTTCGTCGTCCGCGGGCATGAAGTCGCAGACCTCGATCGTGCCGCGCGCCGTCTCCATCATCGTGACGAGCACGTTGGTGCCGTCCAGATAGCGACGCGTGGTGTGGAACGGCTCGGCGGGCGCGACGGAGAACGTGCCGCCGCCGTCGTCGAGCATCGCAGCAAACAGCGACGGAGAATCGACGCGCGGCCAACAGAGCCATTCGATGGCGCCCTGGTCCGAGATCAACGCGATCGAACGGCCGTCGCCGATCGCCGCGTAGCGGTCGATGGCCCTCACGGGCGAGCCACGCCGTGATAGGTGATGTCGAGCCCACCGCGTTCGTGAGCCGCAGCGAGCCGCGCGAGCGCGAACGCGCCGAGGGCGAGGCCGAAGTCGCGGAGCGCGATGTCGAAGTAGCGGCGGGTCAACAGCAGGTTGAACACGACGCCGAGCAGCCACAGGCAGACGATCATGCCGCCGATCTTCGGCCGCAGTGCGACGATGAGACCGGCTGTGACCTCGGCCACGCCGACGATGAGCATCAGCGAATGGGCGGCGATCGGCGACCGCTCGACGATCTGTGGCGCGAGATACAAATCCCAATTCGCCAACAGATGGGTGAGCTTGTCGAGTCCGGCCATCACGGGCGCGACCACGAAGACGAACTGCAGGATGCGGAACGCCTGGTTCGCGGGCGAATGCGCCACGATCACCTCGCGATGTACGCCGGGAATCGAGTTCGAGTGCTGCATGGGGATGGCTCTCCTCATGCACGAACGATTCCGGCTCACCGAATCGTGCGGAGCACCTGATCGATGGCGTCGAACGTGGCGGCACGGATGCGTTCGACGTGCGTGGGATCGTCGGCCTCGCCCGTGGTGTCGATGGGTGGCTGAACGCAGTATCGCTGGGGCACGCGGCGCGGAATTGGCGTACCGAGCACGCCGAGCGCGAGGGGAAAGTCGTAGCGGGGCGAGCCGAGCAGCGTTCGGCCGAGCACGGGTTCGCGCGCGACGACGTCGTACATCTCGTCGATTCCGAGCGCCGCGACCGGCACGATCGGCACCTGGGCCCGAATGGCGACGCGCGCGAACCCGGCGCGGTTGCCCCACTGCAGTCGATAGCGCTGCGTCGTGGTGAGCTTCCAGCTGTCCTCGATGCCGCCCGGATACACGCCGACGAGCTCGCCCTTTCGCAACAGCTCCGTCGCCGCTCCGGGCTCGCCGGGGAGCGCACCGACCGCGTCGAGCAGCTCGCGCAAGACGGGGATGCGCCAGAGATTGCGCTCACCGAGGAACCGCACGTGCCGGCCCGTCTCGCGTGCGACGAGCGCGCCGAGGACGAACCCGTCGAGGCCGGTCATCGCGTGGTTGCCGACGAGAAGCGCGCCCCCTTCGCGAGGAAGATGGTGAACGCCCTCCATCGTGGCGCGGAAGTAGTCGATGGGCAGCTCGCGCAGCCGTCGTCCGAGGGCCGTGTCCCCGAGAGCGCGTACGTGGTCGAAGGCGGGCACGCCCGAAGCGTAGCGCCTTCGCAGCCGGCCCTGGCTGACGTAGAACGAAACCGTGAAACCCTCCGTAGACCGGTTCCGTGACGAAGGCCTCGCTGAGCTGCTCGATGCGGCCATCGCCGGTGGGCCCGCGGCCCGGGCGCCCTTCTACGATCGGCTCCGGCGACTGTCGGGCATGCCCGGTCCGCGGATGAACGACGCCCTGGTCCGCGCCTTCGCCGGCGAGGTCGTCCGTCGGGGCGCGGTTGCCGACCCGTTGCTCGCGGCCATGCGCTCGTTTCACGAGGACGTCGCGCCGCTCGGCCATATCGACGAGTTCCTCGCCATCTGCGGCTTCGCCGGCACCGGAGCCCGCGCGGCGGCCGACGCCAAGGCGCGCGCCAAGCTGCTCGAGTCACTCGCCGAGGGCTCCTGGGATCCGCGTTCGCGCGTGCGTGTGGAGGTCAGCACGGGATTGGTGGCGGTCGGTCTGGTGGTCGGTCCAACGTTCGCCGACACGCTCCATCAGTGGATCGAAGAGGACGACGCGTTCCTCGCCCGCGCCGCGATCGACGCGGCAGCCGACATCAAGCTCCTGCCGATTCTCGGCGCCGAGGCCGCGGCCGCGCTGCTCGATGCGACCTACGAGCGCATCGCCCGCGAGCGCCGCGCTGCGCGCCGGTCCGAGGGATTCAATCGCCTGCTTCGCGCGGTCGAGGTCGCCGCGCCGAACATGATGGTGCGCTTCGCCTCCGTCGGTGACGTGGTGGAGAAGCAAGCCAAGAACAGCGACGAGGACGTCCGCGCGATCATCCAGACGTCCATCGCTCTGCTGCGGAAGGGCCGCGCAGCCGACCGCGTGGCCGCGATCGAGGCCGCGCTGGCGGCAACGAAGAAGCCCGCGCGCGATCCGCGCTGGGATCGCCTCCCAGGCAGGCGCGGTCGCGGACGCTAACGGTCGGCTATCCTCCTGGTTCATGGAGGTGTTGGCCGGCCGGTTCGAGGTGCACGCGCCCGTCGCCGAAGGCGGCATGGGCATCGTGCACGCCGGACTCGATCGCGACACCGGAAAGCGGGTCGCGATCAAGCGGATGCTCCGCCCGGACGACGAGCTCGTTCGGCGGCTCCAACGCGAGGGACAGATCCTCGCGTCTCTCGAGCATCCCGCCATCGTCGGGCTGATCGCGCACGGAGCCGACGACGCGGGGCGGCCGTACGTCGTGATGCGTTGGCTCGAGGGAGAGGATCTGGCCGCGCGGCTCGAGCGAGGACCCATCTCGATCGACGAGACGTGGGAGCTCGCGCGAACCATGACCGACGCGCTCGCCCATCTGCACCGGCGCGGGCTGGTCCACCGCGACATCAAGCCGAGCAACGTGTTCCTGTTGGAGTGCGAGCTGCATTCTGCGCGGCTCATCGACTTCGGCATCGCGCGCACGCTCGCCGACGGTCCCCGGATGACGCAGACGGGAGTGATGATCGGGACGCCCGGCTACGTCGCGCCGGAGCAGGCACGGGGCGAGACGGCGCTGACCCCTGCGGTGGACGTGTTCTCGCTCGGCTGCGTGTTGTTCGAGTGCCTCGCCGGTCGACCGGCGTTCGTCGCGTCCCACTACATGGCCCTCCTGGCCAAGGTGTTGCTCGAGGAGGTCGCCGACGTACGCGTTCATCGGCCCGACGTCCCCGAGCGGTTGGCGTTGCTGGTGATGGCGATGACGCGGAAGGATCCGGCGCTTCGACTGGCCGACGGCGATGCGCTCGCCCGCGCGCTCGAAGAAGGGGTGTCGAGGCCGTCGTCCTCGCGAGGCGGTCGGGAGCGGCGCGTCCACAGCGTCTTGATCGCTCGCGCGCGCAGGGCCAGTCCCCACGCATCGACGGTGGCATTCGCGCACGAGCTCACCCGTCGTTCGGCGGTGCGCGATGCCGCCGCGAGCCTCGGCGTCGCACTCGAACGACTCCCGGACGGCTCGTTCCTGGCGCGTGCGGACGGAGCGAACGCGGCAGACGAGGCGGTCGTGCTGGCGCGACTGGCCGATCGCATCCGGACGCTCGACTTCGCGATGGCGATCACTTCGGGCCAGCAGGTCGAGGGGAGCTCGTTCGGTGCGGCCATCGAGCGTGCGTTCGAGCTCACCAAGCTCGACGAAGCGGCCATTGCGCTCGATGAGACGTGCGCCGCCTTCCTCGAGTCGCGATATGGTGTCGAACGAGGGGGAGGTCGCCTGTTTCTGGGTGGCGAGCGCTCGGTCTCGGACGATGCGCGACCGCTTCTGGGACGTGCGACACCCTGTGTCGGTCGCGAGCGCGAGCTGACGATCCTCGAGGCCGCGTGGCGTGACGCGAGGGATGCGGGAGAGCCTCGGGTCGTGCTCGTCACGGCGCCGGCCGGCGGCGGAAAGTCTCGTCTTCGTCACGAGCTCGTTCGGCGGCTCGGGGCGATGTCCGACCCGTGCCCGGTCTACCAGTGTCGGGCAGAAGCGCTCGAAGCGGCGATTCCCTACCGGGTCGCGAGCTCCATCGTTCGGGAGGTCGCGGGCCTCGGCGACATGGCGGCCAGCCCGCGCGAGGCGGCGTTCCTCGCCGAGCTCCTCGGGGTTTCGCCCGAAGTGCCGGTCGCCGAGGTCGTCGCCGCGCGCGCCCGACCCGACGCACACTTCGACGGCGTTCAGGCAGCCTTCGTCTCCTTGCTCGCGCGTCGAACGGCCGAGAACGGAGCGGTGCTCGTCGTCGACGACCTGCAGTGGTGCGATCCGATGTCCTCCCGTCTCCTCGACGTGCTCGCACGCGACGTCGGTCGGCCGCTCGTCATCGTGGCGCTCGCACGGCCCGAGGTCCGGCGCGTGCTCCCGCAGCTCTGGACCACCCGTGACGTGCTCGACGTGAAGCTTCCGCCTCTCCCGCGTCGCGCCGCGGAGCGTCTGGTGCGAGACATCCTGCCCGAGGTCGACGCCGACACCTTGGGCCAGATCGTCGAGCGGTCCGAGGGCAACGCCTTCTTCCTCGAGGAGCTCATTCGAGCGTCCGCTGCGCAGTCGCTCGAGCACCTGCCCGAGACCGTTCTCGCGTTGGCGCAGACTCGCCTCGACGGAATGCCGAACGAGGCTCGCATGCTCGTCAGGTACGCGAGCGTCTTCGGAGCGCCGTTCTCCGCCGAGGCGATCGGTTCGCTCTGCGCGCTCGAGGCACCTGCGCTGGAGCGCGCGCTCGACGAGCTGCTCGGGCAGGAGGCGCTGGTGCGCCAGAACGACGGTCGCCATGCGTTCCGACACGCACTCCTCCAAGAGGCGGCGTATTCGACGCTGGCGGACGAAGACCGCGTAGCCGCGCACGCCAGGGTGGCGCGTTGGGCGTCCGCGCACGACGAGCCGGGCGAGGTCGTCGCGTTCCACCATCTGCGCGCAGGCGAGGTCGAGGGGGCGGCCGAGGCTCTCGCGCGTGCGGCCGAGGTCTACGCGGCGCAGGGCCGCCTGGAGGTGGCGGCCCGCACCCTGTCGGTCTCGCTGTGGCTCGTGCCGTTCAGTGACGATCAAACGACCCTGTTCGTGGCGCGTTGGGTGACGCTCGCCGATCACTTGCGAACGTCACGGGGCGTATTGCTCGACGAGCTCTCGTGGTCGACCGAGCTGCCGGTCATGCCGGCAAATCGGACGGGGTTCGTCGCGCAGCTCGTCGAACGGGCCGAGGCGTTCATCGCGGGGCCGTCGCAGCGGCGTGCGTTGCGCGGCGCATGGATCGAGATCCTCGCGTCCTGCTCGGCCTACGAACCCGCGCGTCGCCTGCTCGCAGAGGCCGAGGGAGAGCAGCTCTCGGTTGCCGAGCGGCGCGCGACGTTGATCGCCGCGTGCGAGCTCCACCACCGCTCCGGCGAGTTCCGTCGAGTGCGCGAGGTCGTCGCGGAGCTGCGACCGCTCCTTGCCGACGAGCCGAAGCGGATGCTCCAGGTCCTGTTCTCTGCGGCCGCCGCCGAGGCTTCGCTCGGGGGAGCCTCGTCCAACGAGGTCATTCGTGCGCTGCTCGACGCGGCGGACGAGGTCATCACGAGGCTGGGTCAGGACCCGAGCGTCCGGGTAGAGCGCGCCAAGGCCGAGAGCCTGGTGTCGGTCTACGCGGGATCCATCGAGGAGGTCGTTCGCACATGCGAGGCCCACGTGCGCGAGGCGCGCGCGGCGGGACTACGATTCGAGCTGATGATCGCGTCGCACAACCTCGCCGACGCGCTCTTGATGCGGGGCGACCATCCCGCTGCTGCGCGAGGGCTCTTCGAAGAATCGAACGCCCTCGCCAAGACGTTCGCGCTGCCGCGAATGGTGGCTCACAATGAAGGACTCCTGGCGGTGATCGACGCGCTCTTGGGAGACCCGTCCGGGCTCGATCGTGCAGAGACCGAACGCCAGCGACTCCTCGCTCGGGGAGACCGATGGGATGCGACGAGCGTGGGCCTCCACCTCGGCCGCGCGCTGGTCGGAACGGGGCGCGACGAGTTTCGTGCGCGGGTGTTGCGCGAGACACGCGAGCTCGCCGAGGGCCTGGGAATGCTGCGGCTCATCGAGCACTGCGACGCGAGCCTCAGTCGGGGCTGATTCGATACCCTGCTATCTTCCTCGTGCTGCAGCTCTGGCGAAGCACGAACGATCGAATGAAGCGGACGGCGAGCGCCCTCGGCCGAGGTGGCGCACTTTCCCTTGTGTGTGAATGGTGTGATGTTGTCCAGGGGCGCGGAGCTGCCGCTCGGGAATCGGGTCGCCTTCGCCACTCAGGGGAACGGAGGACCAGGCGCACATGCCGAGTGATCGGGCTGGACGTTCACGGGTCGGGCACGGCTTGCAGCCAACGGTTGGGCATCGCGCTCTGTCGACCTCGATGATGCTTCTTGCCGTCGGCCTCCTCGTCGCCTGCCGCGAGGAGGCTGCGGCGATTCGGAGAGAAGAGCTGCCGGTCGCGTGCGCGGGCGTGGCAGCGGAGGCGTCCGACCTGCCCGAGACCATCGCCCGCGAAGCCTGCTCCACACGAGTCGTGGACTCCGCTCGCGTCGTTCGGAAACCCGAGTACCCCGGGTGACCACGACGCGCGCAATCCGTAGGTCACGCGCTGGCCTCGCCGATGCCGGCCGGCCGACTCGTTCAGATGGGTCCGGCGCGGGTCCAGCCCTCCCGCAACAACCACGATCCGGGCGTCCGCACGAGTGGCTCGTCTGACCGCGTGAGCGAGGAGAACGCGTCTGTCTCGTCGGGGACGGGCGTCTTGCCCCACTGCGCGAGATGGTGTGCGCGGTTGCCGAGCACGTAACGCAGCGTGTTCCGCACCTCGCTCGGCGTAGCGAGGATGTGCTCGTGATAGCGGTCGCTGAAGCGGCGGCCGCGCGCCTTCATCACGACGTTGAGGCCGCGGGCGATGCGAATGAGCAGCGCGCGCATGCCGTTGCTCAACGCCCG
>Ga0208492_1001209_pt1 | contig 17079 bp, 16 predicted proteins | sample Subbioar_CSW14AB_FD_184820 | JGI IMG/M metagenome (GOLD analysis project Ga0208492, IMG submission 184820) | Serpentinite rock and fluid subsurface biosphere microbial communities from McLaughlin Reserve, California, USA - CR12Mar_CSW14AB (SPAdes) | ecosystem: Environmental > Terrestrial > Deep... | reverse complement strand
GTAGTTTAAAAGAAGACGATAAAAAGGGTAGAATCGGTGCAGTATATAACATATTTGCATTTTTTATGCTTTTCCCCACCTTGTGGATCTTGCCAAGACTTACTGAGTCTCTGCATCCTGGAGGACAAGGTGCTGAAGGTAATCCAGGTATAAATGGAAAAGACATGGATGCCCAAATGCGAATTGTTTTTTATCCAGCAGTAATTGGATGGACTTTATTGGGGACCTGGATAAGTACCCTACAAATAAGATTTTCCCTCTTAAAAGATAAACTGGAGAATAATGACTAAATGGATTAAATATAGCGGCTTATTATTAATCGCCGTTTTTCTGATAGCAGCAAAGGCAATGGCCCAGGATACCAATCCTGATGCAGGTCTAATGAGAAGCAACGGAAAAATCTTTGTGGTAATGGCTGTAGTGCTTACCATTTTAGCTGGATTGTTTATTTACATTATCAGCATTGATAAAAAAATTACCCGTCTTGAAAAAGAGGGGCTTAAAAAGTAATTTTACATTTTCGATTTTAACCAATAAAACGATTGCCATGTCGAATCATCAACCGTACAGCTTTTTTCAAAGTGTTGAAAGAAGCTTTGATAAAGCAGCCAGTTTTACCAAATGGGAAAAGGGGTTGTTAGAACAAATTAAGGCTTGTAACAGTATTTACAGCATGCGTTTTCCAGTGAAAATGGATGACGGAAGAATTGAAGTGATTGAAGCATACAGAGTACAACACTCTCAGCACAAGTCTCCTTGTAAAGGAGGTATTCGCTTTAGTGATGAAGTGAATCAGGATGAAGTAATGGCGCTTGCTTCTTTAATGACTTATAAGTGTGCAATTGTAAATGTTCCTTTTGGTGGTGGTAAGGGTGGAATTAAAATTAATCCAAGAAAGTATTCTGTATACGAGTTAGAAAAAATTACCCGTCGTTATACCAGCGAATTGGTAAAGAAAAATTTTATTGGACCTGGTATTGACGTGCCTGCTCCGGATTATGGTACCGGCGAACGTGAAATGTCATGGATTGTTGATACCTATGCTTCATTAAAGCCAGGCGAAATTGATGCTGCTGGTTGTGTAACTGGTAAGCCGGTAACGCAGGGTGGCGTTCGCGGAAGAAAGGAAGCAACCGGACTGGGTGTTTTCTTTGGTATTCGTGAAGTATGTAATATGCCTGATGTAATGGAAAAGTTGGGTTTAAGTACTGGTGTAGTAGGGAAAACAGTAATTGTACAGGGATTAGGAAATGTGGGTTACCATACAGCAAAATTCTTTCGTGAGAATGGTTCTAAAGTAATTGCTATTGCTGAATATGAAGGAGCTATTTACAATGCGAACGGATTAAATGAGGAAGAAGTTTTCCAACATAGAAAAGCAACAGGATCAATTCTTAATTTCCCAGGTGCAACCAATATTGCCAAGAGTGTTGAAGCACTGGAAATGGAGTGTGATATTTTAATTCCGGCTGCTTTGGAAAATGTAATCAATGGCGAAAATGCGCCACGCGTAAAAGCAAAAATCATAGGTGAAGCTGCCAATGGTCCTTTGACTCCGGAAGCTGATGAAGTTTTTGCAAAAAAAGGTGTTTTAGTGGTTCCTGATATGTATCTGAACGCAGGTGGTGTAACTGTTTCTTATTTTGAATGGTTAAAGAACCTAAGTCACGTTAGATACGGTAGAATGGAAAAAAGATTCACTGAAAATCTAAATACCAAAATCCTTACTCAGCTGGAAGAATTGACTGGTAAAACAGTAAGTACTGCAGAACGCAATATTATTTTACACGGACCAGAGGAAGTGGATTTAGTGCATAGTGGATTAGAAGAATCTATGATTGCTGCAACCAGAGAAATCATGGCTATCTGGAAAGAGAATCCAGCAATTCCTGATATGAGAACAGCTGCATATGTATGCGCAATCAACAAAGTAGGTACTTCATATACTGAATTAGGAATTTTCCCTTAATCGATTACTTCGTTATAATAAATCCCGGTCTTTTTCAAGGTCGGGATTTTTTTTATGAACCAATTTACATGAATTTCATTGCCTCATTGTTACCATCAAAATGACAAAATTCAGGAATAGGAAGGGATTGCAACTATTTCAGCAATTGCTGTTCCTTTTATTTCAAAACCTCTGGATTCATTTCCGTTGCTGATAATTAAATAGCCTGTTTGTAATACGGTCTGGTAGCTTAAAATTTGCTGTATAGTTTTTTCAGTTAAGGGGACATCCTGTTCCTTACATTCAATCAAAAGCCAGGGAATACTTTTCTTAAATACAAGAATGTCTACTCTCTTTTTTAATTCCCCTAGTTGAATACCTCTTTCAACTGCAATCATTGATGATGGATATTTCAACTCCTGCAATAAATAATTCAACCAGTTTTGCCTAACCCATTCTTCTTTGGTAAAAAGTACCCATTTTTTTCGGATGAGACACCAAGTGAAAAGCTGATTGTCTTCTTTTTGTAACCTTGGTTCATAAGGCGGAAACAGGATATTCATAGATGCAATTTAAGATTACTCTATAAATCAGGGCTAATTTGTATATTTACAAGTTAAATTGTTGAATATGAAAACAAGAGAGGAAATAGTAAACAACTGGCTGCCCCGCTACACAGGAGAGAAACTTGAAAATTTTGGAAAATATATTCTGTTAACCAATTTCAGCAATTATGTAAAAATGTTTGCAGAATGGAACAATGTTCCAGTGGTGGGATTAGACCGTCCGATGCAATGTGCCACTGCGGAGGGAATAACCATTATCAATTTTGGAATGGGAAGCCCGGGAGCAGCCACTATTATGGATTTGCTGACCGCTATTGAGCCTGAAGCAGTTTTGTTTTTAGGTAAATGCGGCGGCTTGAAAAGAAGAAATAAAATAGGGGATCTGATTTTACCCATCGCCGCTATTAGAGGAGAAGGTACTTCCAATGACTATTTTCCGCCTGAAGTTCCGGCAATGCCTGCTTTCGCTTTACAGAAAGCTATTTCTACTACGATTCGTGATTATGAAGTGGACTATTGGACAGGCACGGTTTATACCACCAACAGAAGAGTGTGGGAGCATGATGAAGAGTTCAAAACCTATTTGCAAAAAGTTAGGGCATATGCTATTGATATGGAAACGGCTACCATATTTACCGTAGGATTCTTCAATAAAATTCCTACAGGAGCTTTGCTTTTGGTGAGTGATCAGCCGATGATTCCGGAAGGAGTTAAGACAGAAGCCAGTGATTCAAAAGTTACTGCTCAATTTGTAGACAAACACCTCAAAATAGGCATTGATTCCTTGAAGCAACTCATTAATAAAGGGCTAACCGTAAGACATCTGCGATTCTAATCTCTAGGGGGATCAATCCCTCCATAGAAAAGGAAATAAAATTACGGAAAGGGCTAGTACCAATAGGTCTAAAACGAATAACAGTGCAACCATTTGCCACCATCCATTTTGGATGGCAGAGGTAAATGCAGCCCCTGAAACTTTCATTAATAATAGTAACTGTGGTATGATAATGGGGAAACCCATAATGGCCATCATGGCTGCTTGTTGTTGCGCTTTGGCTGCGATGGCTGCTAAAAAAGTGAATACCATACTTAAACTAATCCCACCTAACATGCTTATCAGCATGAATTCCAGTAAGCGGACGGTGGGGTTGCCTAAGAGCAAACTGAAAATACCAATGCTAAGTACATTCATGAATAACATCAGAATGGCATTAAACAGAAGCTTAGCCAATACAAAATGAACAGGTGAACTCAGGCTATAATAGTACAACATTCTGCCTCTATTTTCCTGTAAGAAACTTTTGGCAACGGCATTGATGCAAATAAACAATTGCAAGACCCAGAAAAGTCCGTTCCACACTTTCTCTTCAGGCTGCCCCATCGTCAGGTATACCACAAATGTGCTGGAAGCTATATATAAAAGGACTCCATAAAAGCTATACTGCTGGCGTGTTTCTAGCAATATATCTTTTTTAAGCAAGGCTGATATGAGTCGAAAATTATTCATGGAAGCATTTTCTGCAACGCGGTTCATAGGTTTCTTTTTCTCCTAATAAAACCTGCCCTTCGTCACTGGTTTTACGATAGGAGATATTTGCAATATTGCCACATTTCATACAGATGGCGTGCAACTTGGTTATATAATCGGCTGTAGCCAGTAGAAAAGGCATCTGGCCAAAAGGTTTTCCAAGGTAGTCCATATCTAGACCTGCAACAATTACCCTGACGCCTCTGAGTGCAAGTTTTTCGCAAACAGTAACGATTTCTGCATCAAAAAACTGCGCCTCATCTATGCCTACCACATCCACATCCTGCGCCATTAAAAGAATGGTCTGTGAATTTTCGATGGGGGTAGAAGTAATGGTATTTGAATCGTGGCTTACCACGTCGTTTTCATCGTATCGCTTGTCTACAGCTGGCTTAAAAATCTCTACTTTTAAATTGGCAATTTTGGCTCTTTTCAATCTTCTGATTAATTCTTCCGTTTTGCCACTAAACATACTGCCACAGATCACTTCGATCCAGCCTCTTCTTTCTCCTGATAAATTGGGTTCAATAAACATGTAACAATAAAATAGCTTAAAATTCGTTTTAGGTTGATAAGTTGCTTCTTTGGATAACCCAAAAGTATTGCTTCCTATGGAAAGAGTAGGCACTTTAATTAATAAATTACAAGAACAATTTAACCGTAAGGAAGCGGTTGATAAATTGGCGATCACTGCTCAGCTATTATTAGCAGAGCTGCAGATGCAGAAACCAGCCAGTAATTCAACATCAAAAGTTGCGGTAGTTATGCCTTCTGTTGCTATTAGCAATAATGAAAATGAATCAGCAATTTCCGGAATTGCCCCCAAACAACCTGTCAAAGAGGATGCAGCTGCCATCGGAAAATCCCTGTTTGAATCTTACGTAGACATTCCAACGCTTATACACCAGCCAGTTTCTACACCTGCACCCAAAGAAGAATTGCTGGTAAAAGAAGTAAATGAACTTTTAGTTAATGATATACCGGAATTAAATGAGCAGTTAAAGGAATATACGGTTGAAGTAGCCAATATGCTAGATGAAACGCCGGTAAGGGATCTTAAAAAAGCCATCAGTATCAATGATAGATATCTTTTTATCAATCACTTGTTCAGAGGTGATGAAAACATGTACGAAAGAAGCATTAAAACGATCAATGGGTTTAATATTTTTCCTGAAGCACAGTACTGGATTCAACGGGAATTAAAAGTTAAACTTGGCTGGTTGGAAGACAATGCCACGGTGAAATTATTTGATCAGTTGATCAAGAGACGTTTTTCCTGAATATAGCTTATGATTTGTGCTGTGGCACCTGCTTTTACCTTTACATAGTCCTCCGAAGCCTTCTCCATTTTATACCTTTTCTCCTTTTCCTGTAGTAACATATTAAGTGTTTGTTCCAGTTCCAGCGTATTCTCAACTGAAACGGCTCCTCCAGATTCTATTAGTTCAATTGCTTCCAGATATTTATCATAAACTGGTCCAAAAATGATTGGTTTACCAAATATGGCAGCCTCAATGGTATTGTGAATACCCTGGCTGGTAAAGCCGCCTCCAATAAATGTAATGGTGGCATATTGGTACAATTGACTAAGGATTCCGATATTGTCAATAACAAGGGTTTTAGCCTTTTGCTGTTCTTCTTCATTAGCTTTGATAAATGCAGAATATAAAACAGCAGATGGATAAAAACGTAAGCATTCACTCAGTCTGTCTTCTTCAATATGATGCGGGGCTATAATCCATTTTACTTCCGGATGGCTGATGGCAAAATGATGCAACACTTTATCGTCTTCACTCCAGGTACTACCTGCAATAATTAAAGGGAGGCCATCGGCAAATTGAACAATTTCGGGAAATGATTTTGCTGCTGCAGCAATGGCGATAACCCTGTCGAAGCGAGTATCTCCCGATACCTCCATGCTTTCTGCAGCTATATAAGGTTTTAGAAGGTTTGCCGATCCCTGGTCTTGCAAAAACAAATGCCTGAAATATTGTAAGAGGGAACGATAAAATCCTCCTAAGGGTTTAAAGAAAAGCTGGGTAGGCCTGAAAATACCAGATACCAATAACACAGGAATGTTATGATTATGCAGTGTCTTTAAATAGTAGTACCAGAATTCATATTTAATGAAAATGGCCAGTTTAGGTCTGGTATATTCAATCAATAATTTTGCATTACGTGCACTGTCCATTGGCAGATAAAAGACCCAGTCGGCAACCGGATGATTTTTTTTGTTTTCGTATCCGGAGGGCGAAAAAAAAGTAATCAGCATGCGATGGCCGGGATATTCTTTTTTAAGTTGTTCTGCAATGGGCAATCCCTGTTCAAATTCTCCCAAAGATGCAGCATGTATCCAGATGACCGGATCCTGGTTTCCGGAAAATGTTGTTCTGATTTTTTCCAGCAAATTTTTCCTGCCGCTTACCCATAGGGCAGCTTTCCGATTGAACGGAGAAATTAACCATGCAATCAGTGGGTATAATTTGATAAACAACAGGTATGCCCATTTCATAATAGAACAAAAGTAACTCAAATCTTTGTTGTTGATTTTATAGTAATTTTGCATTTAAATTTTATATATGCGTCCTATACAGATGGTGGATACCCATTCTCAGTATTTAGCAATAAAAAACGAGGTGGATGCTGCCATCCACGAAGTGTTAGATACAGCAGCTTATATTAATGGAAAAGCGGTACAGGAGTTTACCCGCAATCTGGGAGCTTATCTACAGGTAAAACATACCATTCCCTGTGCCAACGGTACAGACGCCCTTCAAATTGCCATGATGGCATTGGGATTGCAGCCAGGAGACGAAGTAATTACCCCTTCATTCACATATATCGCAACTACCGAAGTGGTGGCTTTATTAAAGCTTACACCTGTTTTTGTGGAAGTTGACCCCAAAACTTTTTGTATAGATCCTGCCGCAATTAGAAAAGCCATTACCCCTAAAACAAAAGCCATTGTACCAGTACATCTTTACGGACATGCTGCGCCAATGGAAGAAATTATGGCAATTGCCAAAGAGTTTGGACTCTATGTAATAGAAGACAATGCCCAGGCAATTGGGTGTGATTACACTTTTTCGGATGGAACAATAAAGAAAACAGGAACCATTGGCACCATTGGAGCCACTAGTTTTTATCCTTCTAAAAATCTGGGTGCTTACGGGGATGGGGGTGCCATTTTTACCAACGATGATGCCCTTGCTCATCAAATGAAAATGATTGCCAATCATGGTCAACAAAAAAGATACTATCATGAAGTAGTGGGTTGTAATTCACGACTCGATTCCATTCAGGCAGCAGTATTGAATATCAAACTGAAAAAACTGGATCAGTACAATGCAGCCAGACAAGCGGTTGCTGCTTTTTATAATAAGGCTTTTGCAGGTATTTCTGCTATTACCACTCCATTTGTAGCACCTTATAGCACACATGTGTATCATCAATACACCCTACAACTTAACGGGGTTGACCGAGATGGTTTAGTAGCCTATTTGGCAGAACATAAAATCCCTTCCATGATTTATTATCCAGTGCCCGGACATAAGCAGGATATGTTTTCAAGCTTTGGATTAAAAGAAATTGAGCTTCTGGTGACCGATTTATTAACAAATTCCGTAATTTCTCTTCCTATTCATAGTGAGATGGAGGAAGATCAATTGAACTATATATGTACGCATGTTTTAAACTTTATCAATAAATAATTTATATGAAAATTGCCGTTGTAGGAACAGGGTATGTTGGTTTGGTAACAGGTACCTGTTTCTCTGAAACAGGAAATAAAGTAACCTGTATAGACATTGACCAGAACAAAGTAGATAAGCTATCCAAGGGAGAGATTACCATCTACGAGCCAGGTTTGGAAAAAATCTTTCTGAGAAATTTAAGAGAAGGAAGATTAGTATTTACCACCAATTTGGCAGAAGGGGTAAAAGATGCTGAGATTGTTTTTCTTGCATTGCCCACACCTCCGGGTGAAGGAGGCGCTGCTGATTTGCGTTATGTATTAGGCGTAGCAAAAGATCTAGGAAAAATCATGACCGATTATAAAGTACTGGTTGATAAAAGCACTGTTCCTGTTGGAACAGCTGAAAAAGTACATGCAGCAGTTGCTGAAAATTATAAAGGGGAGTTTGATGTAGTAAGTAATCCCGAATTTTTAAGAGAAGGGGTTGCGGTAGATGACTTCATGAAACCAGATCGTGTAGTGGTAGGTACCCGTTCTGAGCGAGCCAAGAAATTAATGTCAGATTTATATGCACCCTTTGTTCGTCAGGGTAATCCGGTGATTTTCATGGATGAAAAATCTGCTGAGTTAACCAAATATGCCGCCAATTCTTTTTTGGCTACCAAAATTTCATTCATGAATGAAATAGCTCAACTATGTGAAAAAGTAGGTGCCGATGTAGACATGGTTAGAAGGGGGATTGGTTCTGATGACAGAATTGGAAAGCGTTTTCTTTTCCCTGGTATCGGATATGGCGGTAGCTGTTTTCCTAAAGACGTACAAGCTTTGATTATGTCTTCTGAAGAAGTGAATTACGACTTCAAGATTTTGAAAGCGGTAGAAGAAGTAAACGAAGCACAGAAGTTACACTTGATTCCCAAAATTGAACGTTATTTCAAAGGCGACTTAAAAGGGAAGCATTTTGCCCTTTGGGGATTGGCATTCAAACCCAATACGGATGATATCCGCGAAGCTCCTGCTTTGTACTTAATTGACGCACTGGTAGCTGCTGGTGCAACTGTAACGGCCTATGACCCAGAAGCAATGCCGAATGTAAAAAATACCATCGGAGATAAAATCAAATATGCCGATAGCCAATACGGGGCGCTAAAGAATGCAGATGCACTGGTTATTGCAACAGAGTGGAGTGAGTTCAGAACGCCAGACTTTGAAGTGATTGATAGCTTGTTAAAGGGCAAAGCCATATTTGACGGAAGAAACTTATTTGAAGTTAAATATATTACTGACATGGGCTACCATTACGAAAGTGTAGGAAGACCTTAAAAAAATCATTATGTCTCAAAAACGAGTATTAATCACCGGCGCTGCCGGATTCCTCGGATCTCATTTATGCGACCGATTCATTAAAGAAGGATATAAGGTAGTCGGGATGGATAACCTTATTACTGGAGACCTCAGAAATATTGAACACTTATTTAAACTGGAGGAATTTGAGTTCTATCATCACGATGTATCCAAGTTTATCCATGTACCAGGTCCTATTGATTATATCCTGCATTTTGCTTCACCTGCAAGCCCTATTGACTATTTAAAAATCCCAATTCAAACCCTGAAAGTAGGCGCATTGGGAACACATAATTGCCTTGGACTTGCCAAAGCAAAGGGAGCTCGTATGTTGGTAGCATCTACCAGTGAAGTTTATGGTGATCCTATGGTGCATCCGCAAACTGAGGAATACTGGGGTAATGTAAATCCAGTAGGACCTAGAGGTGTTTACGATGAAGCCAAAAGATTCATGGAGTCTATCACAAGAGCGTATTATACATTCCACGGAGTAGAAACAAGAATTGTGCGAATTTTTAATACCTATGGTCCGAGAATGCGCCTGAATGATGGCCGTGCTTTACCTGCTTTTATTGGTCAGGCTTTAAGAGGAGAAGACCTAACTGTATTCGGGGATGGTAGCCAGACACGCTCTTTTTGTTATGTGGATGATTTAATTGAAGGTATTTATCGATTATTGATGAGCGACTACACTATGCCAGTAAACATTGGTAATCCGCATGAAATTACTTTGAAAGATTTTGCTGAAGAAGTATTAAAGCTTACAGGATCTTCTGTTAAGATTGTATACAAGCCATTGCCTGTTGATGATCCCAAGCAAAGAAAGCCGGATATTTCCAAGGCTAAAAGCATATTGGGATGGGAACCAAAAGTAGACAGGGCAGAAGGCTTGAAGAAAACTTATGACTACTTTAAGTCTTTGCCTAAGGAAGAATGGTCTAAACAACCGAAGGAGTTTTATTCAGGAAAATAGTTATTACATTTTATATGAAGCCAATTGTTGTTGTTACTGGAAAGAATGGTCAGCTTGGATGGGAGTTACAACAGTTGGCTTCTTCTTTTCAAGACAGGTACGAGTTTGTTTTTACGGACAGAACGATGCTTGATTTAGCAGCACCGGAAAGCATTGCTCCATTTTTTGAAAAGATAAGGCCTCAGTTTTTTATAAACTGTGCCGCCTATACTGCAGTAGATAAAGCTGAAGTGGAAAAAGAACTTGCATTAACTATTAATGCTACATCGGTTGGTGAAATTGCTTCCTGCTGTGCTAGGTTTCAGACAAAGCTGATTACCATTTCCACGGATTATGTTTTTGACGGACAAGGTACAGCTCCTTATTCAACTACTACGCCAACCCACCCGGTTAATTATTATGGGAATACCAAAGCCATAGGGGAACAAAAAGCTTTGGAGAATAACCCTAACACGGTAATCATCAGAACTTCCTGGGTGTACAGTACGCATGGGAATAATTTTGTGAAAACCATGTTGCGTTTGATGAAAGAAAGACCTGAGATTAAGGTGGTAGCCGATCAGCAGGGATGTCCTACTTATGCTGCTGATTTAGCAGAAGCCATTATGCAAATTATATCTGCTGCTCAAAAAGGTAACAATGCTGTAGGGATTTTCCATTACAGCAACACTGGCGCAACCACATGGTTTGATTTTGCTTCTACAATTAAAGAATTTGCAGGCCTTACTTGTTCTGTTTTGCCAATTCCTACCGAAGCTTTTCCTACACCTGCAAAAAGACCAGCGTATTCTGTGTTGGACCTACAAAGTATTACCACCGTATTCGGTGTTGAATTGAAAGAATGGAAACGTAGTTTGAAAAACTGTATGGAGCAATTACATGCCTAAGCTAAAATCCCTTACGCTTCAGTATCAATATCCTTCTTTTATTAGAAATAATCCCCAATTGTTGCGATGGGTGTATGGGCTCCATTATTTGACTCAATTACGCAAATGGTATGTGATGCGTGAGTGGAGGTTGCTTTTATTGAGTAAAAAGGCGCCATGTACAATTGTAGATTTTGGATGTGGAGAAGGGCAGTATATTGTTCCGTTTACGAAACAAATTAACAGTGCTACTTTTATTGGAGCCGATTATCATTTGCCTTCTGTTGAGTTGATGAATCAGTTTGGGATTGCTAACCTTTCTGGGCAACTCTTTAATCTTGAAACTGATCAACTAGCTCATATGGTAGATATTGGTTTATGTGTTGGGGTTTTGCAGTATATCTCCGAAGATGAACTTGCGCTGAAAAATATGTATCTGAGTCTAAAAAAGGAAGGTAAGCTCTTATTATACGTGCCCATCAATGGGATCTTTCTCACTAAAGTTTACCCATATATTTTTCAACGATTTGAACAATATGAAAGTGTCAATAATAGAAAGCGGGTATATACTGAAAATGAGCTGCTAGAAAAAGTTGAGAGAGCTGGATTTACGGTTCGTAAAAAAATATACACTTATGGTACAGCAGGTAAGCTAAGTCATGAATTGCTGAATAGTTGTACTACTTTAATTGTCTCTGGTAGTTATCTGTTCAAATCCGTTGCTGGATTTTGCCTTATCCTATTTTACCCCATTATTTTGTTATTGATGATGATGGACTTTATTAGTAAAAAATCTAACGGAAATGGATTGTTGTTGATTCTGGAAAAGTAGAATTGAAAACGTTACACTCCAATTTGCATGAATTGTATCAAAATGCAACTCTTTACGCGGTTTAGTCTTTTACAATATTTTTGTCTAGTTTAAATACATCACCTTGTCTGGCAATGTTAAAGCCAGCCCCCAACACTATTTTTGATGCCTTACTTTTTAAGTTGAGAAGCGGGTTTGTATGATTAAAATGAATAAAATAAATTTTCTTTTTGTCTTCCTGTAGCATCCATTTAAAGCGCTTCATACTTTCAATAACAAAGGGGTGGGGAATTTCATTAATAGGTCTATTATTGATTTCCGTTGCGTCAAAAAAAGTTGCATCAATTAAGGCATAATCTACTTTGCTGACTGACCAATTGACTCCAAGGTCCATTTTGTTCCAAGAAAGCTTTCATTTTGGGCATTGCATAGACAGACTGATTTTTTGCATTGATTGCCTCTTTGCCCAGAAACATTAATCCTGTATAATGTCCTATATGTGCATACTATTTGTGGCGATCCTGCATCCTGGGTTGTTCCTAAAATGACAATGCTTTGCTGTGCTCGTGAAAAACAACTTGAAAAAAGGAAGAATACGAACAAAATTAGTCTAATTGTTTAAAGATATATGAATAGTATGGTTGTCTGTGTTTAAAATAATGAGGAAAATACTTGGTGATATATTAAAGTATTTCATATATTACTATAACCATTTTCATTTTCAAACCCTTCAAATCATTTTATGCAATTAGTCATTTCCAATCTTTCCAAAAGATACCCCAATGGCGTACAGGCACTGAATAATGTAAGTTTTACTATTAAAGAAGGCATGTTTGGTCTGTTAGGGCCAAATGGGGCAGGAAAATCTTCTTTGATGCGAACCATTGCTACACTTCAGGAAGCAGATAGTGGAAGTATTTTTTTAGATGATTTGGATGTATTAAACGATAAGGAGTCGGTAAGGAAAATCCTGGGTTATCTGCCACAGGACTTTGGGGTATATCCTAAAATCAGTTCGGAACAAATGCTGGATCATATAGCCTGCTTAAAGGGAATCAGCAATGCAAAAGAAAGAAAGGAAACAGTTGAGAATCTGCTGAACAGAGTCAATCTATATACTGACCGTAAAAAAAGTCTTGGGACCTATTCGGGAGGTATGAAACAGCGCTTTGGTATTGCTCAGGCACTTCTGGGAAATCCCAAATTAATTATCGTGGATGAGCCTACGGCTGGTTTGGATCCCGCAGAAAGAAACCGTTTTTACAATTTATTAAGCGAAATAGGAAGTAATACGATTGTCATTTTGTCTACGCATATTGTTGAGGATGTAAGAACCTTGTGCAGCGATTTTGCAATTATCTGCAAAGGAGAATTACTCAGACACGATAAACCAGATGATGCAGTAAATGAGTTAGAAGGAAAGATTTTTACCATTTCTGCAGACAAGGCAACTGTTGAGCAAATGAAAGAGCAATATCAGGTTATCAGCGTTCAAATGAAAAGTGGCAGTTTGAGTGTACGTATTTACAGCGATTCTAATCCGGGAAGCAATTTCAGAACTGTTTCGCCCGCATTGGAAGATGTATACTTTCATCAGATTGCTTCTAAAATGGACGTAGCAACCATCTAACCTAACTCAAAAACCATCTTTATGTTTTGGCAAATATTTAAATTTGAGTTGGTCTACCGCTCCAAGAGACCGGCCTCCTATATTTACTTTTTCATTTTCTTCCTGATTGGATTTTTATCCATCGCAACAGGATCAACACCTGCATCGGAGAAAGTATTGCACAATGCTCCCTGGACCATTGCAGAAGGTACCACTTTCTTTAGCATATTAATGATGTTGGTTTGTTCTGCCATTATGGGTGTTCCTTTGTATAGAGATATAGAGCACCAGACAAGACAATATTTTTTTAGTTTTCCAATTACCAAGAGAGGGTATTTCTGGGGCAGATTTTTTGGCTCTTTCTTTTATGTTCTGGTAATTGGTACTGCATTTAACTGGGGTTGTTATGTGGGGGCTTATTTAGGGCCATTAATGGGACAGGTTCCCTCTAACAGGATAGGAGACTTTGGTCTCTGGAATTATTTGGAGCCCGCTTTTTTATATGGTTTTAGTAATCTTTTGATTCCTTCAACTATTTTCTTTGCATTGGTTGCTGTTACTAGGAATGTAAAAGTGGTTTATAGTGCGAGTATTCTATTGTTTATTGGTTATCTGCTTTCTAATTTCCTTGTGCAGGATTTAGAGAGAAGAGAACTGGTGAAATTATTAGACCCTTTTCTCATCAATACTTTTCAGCTGGAAACAAGGTATTTGACACCTTATGAAAAAAATCATTTGGTGCTTCCTTTCACAAAAGTCTTTGTGTATAACCGCTTAATCTGGGTGGGCATTTCAATACTGATAACGTTTATTGCTTATTGGCGATTCAGTTTTACTGCTTTTCTGAATGCTGAAACATCAAAAAATAATGATAAAAAGCAAGCTGCTGAAAATACACCCAAAGGGCATCCGCTTCAGAAAGTTACACAGGATTTTTCGCAAGGGTATATGAGGAGAGTTTGGTGGCGACTTACTAAAATAGAATTTGCCAATATTATCAGGGATAATTATTTCAAAGCAATTCTGCTAGGCGGGTTGATATTTCTGATATTGGATTTTTGGATTGGTAATTCTTTATATGGCGTTTCAGACAGACCCCTGACCATTTTTTTGATGGATTATAAAAGCTATGATTACAATATCTTCATTTTTATCATTCTGCTTTTTTATTCAGGAGAAACCATTCATCGAGAAAAGGCAACGAGATACAATATTATCAACGATGCCATGCCAGTATCCAACGCAGTTTTTCTCTTTTCAAAATTCTGCAGCCTTTTGGGAATCGCTTTTATACTGGTTACGATTCCCATGTTTATTGGGGTATTAATTCAGTTGTTGAAAGGACATACTGACTTTAATTTACCAGTATATCTCATCGAATTATATGTACTGACTTTTCCCGGGTTTATTCAAATGATTCTCTTGTCATTTGCCGTTCATTTGTTAGTGAACAACAAATTTGGCGGACATGGTGCCTCTTTGATTATTTGGGTGAGTCTTTATTTATTAAGGACATTCGGAAAAATGGATTATAATCTGTTCTTCTATTTTTACACACCCAATTATCGCTGGAGTGATATTAATGGAATTGGACATTTCCTTGAACCGCAGTTATGGTTTAATTTTTATTGGATTAGTCTCGGATCTTTGTTAACCATTATTGCTTATTTATTTTATCAACGGGGAATTCCCGGTGGTTTCATAGAGAGATGGAGAATTGCCTCCGGAAGATTCCATGGCGCTCCAAGGGCATGGATAGTTGTACTGTTTCTTTGCTGGGTTGGATCTGGTGCTTTTATCTACTATAATGTAAGCTATCTGAACAATTATATCAGTGATTCCAAGAACAAGAGCAACCTTGCTTTATATGAGACTACCCTAAAAAAATACGAGAAAAAATTACAACCCAAAGTAACCCAGGTGCTCATGCAGGCAGACATTTTTCCTGAAGAAAGAAAAGTAGAAATATATGCCAGGGTTTCTTTGAAAAATAAAAATGCAACTGCTGTTGATTCCTTGCATTTATTAGCAGATGCCAACATTCGATACCGTATTTTGTATAATGGGAAACCACTCTCTTATAGGTCTCCATTGCAGTATAAACATTCTGCTTTCAACTTTTTAAAGAAAGGGAAGGATACGGCTAATTATAGAATTTATGGACTTCCTTCACCCATGCTTCCTGGTGATACGGCTTTGCTTGAAGTATACTCGGTAATTGAAAATAAAGGATTTCCTAATAGTGGATTCTCACGTGAAATTATACATAACGGTACATTTTATGCTGGCGGCATTCCTTCTTTTGGTTATGATCCGGACAGAGAATTGTTTAGTGACGAAGACCGTAAAAAATACAGGTTGCCTAAAAAAGAAGAGGAGTTTCCCAATCAGAATGATCCGCAGGGTAGAGCTACTATGTTGTTTAATGATGATGCAGACTTGATACACTTTGAAGCTACCGTTAGTACATCAAAAGACCAGATAGCTATTGCCCCCGGTTACTTGCAAAATGTTTGGGAAAAGGGAGGAAGGAAATATTTTCAATATATACAGGATACGCCCATTGATTATTTCCTGAGTATTGTTTCTGCCAGGTATGATGTTTTTAAAGATTCAGTTACCATTGCAGGTGGTAAAAAAATAAACATCGAAATCTTCCACGATTCAAAACACAAATTCAACTTAGACAGATTTAATGCAGCCTATAAAGATGGGTTAGCTTATTTCTCTAAGAGTTATGGTAATTTCCAATTTAGGCAAATGCGCCTGATGGAATTCCCCCGATATGCAGGGTTTGCACAAAGCTTCCCAAATACAGTTCCTTTTTCAGAAAGTTTTGGATGGGTAGCAGATTTCAGAGATCCGAATTCTTTTGACTACGTTTATTATGTAACTGCCCATGAATTGGCACATCAGTGGTGGGGGCACCAAGTGGTTCCCAATAAAACAAAGGGATCTAATTTGATTTCAGAAGCCCTTGCTGAATACACCGCCTTGATTCTTACAGAACGTAAATACGGAAAGGACAATATGAAGCGATTCCTGAAAGAAGAGTTGGACGGCTATTTAAGAGGCAGAGCTAATGAGGCTAAAAAGGAAAATACTTTTATCAATTGTAATCGACCTTATCAGTGGTATCAGAAAGGAAGTCTGATTTTGTATGGTTTGCAGGATTTGATTGGATTAGATCAACTAAATAAAGCACTGCATGAATTCAGGGATAGTTTTGCTTTAAAAGAGAATCCGCCTTTTGCTGGAAGCACAGACTTGTATGCATTTATTGATAAGTACACCCCTGATTCAGTAAAGTATTACTTAGTGGATACCTGGAAGAAAATCACGCTTTACGATAACAAGGCAACCAGTGCAAAAGCAGTAAGTGTTGGCAAGGATTTGTATGATGTTACCATTCAGGTAAATACCAATAAGTTTTATGCGGATAGTGCTGGTAAGGAAACGGTTACTAAAATGAATGACTACATTGATATTGGCGTTTTTGCTGCTGAGTCGGTGGATAAATACGGAAGAAAAAAAGTTAACCCTTTGTTCCTTCAGAAATACAAGTTGATGCCCGGGCAAAAGACGATTACGATTAGAGTGAAAGGAAAACCAGTAAAGGCAGGGATTGATCCTTACAATAAATTGATTGATCGAATTCCAGATGATAATACTGTGGATGTAGAGTAGGGAAGGATTGCCTTCGGCAACTTTTCGGGTTGGATTAGCTGCGCTGATCCAAC
>Ga0208492_1001208_pt1 | contig 17081 bp, 16 predicted proteins | sample Subbioar_CSW14AB_FD_184820 | JGI IMG/M metagenome (GOLD analysis project Ga0208492, IMG submission 184820) | Serpentinite rock and fluid subsurface biosphere microbial communities from McLaughlin Reserve, California, USA - CR12Mar_CSW14AB (SPAdes) | ecosystem: Environmental > Terrestrial > Deep... | reverse complement strand
GCCGGGCTGCTGGGTCTCGGCATCAGTCCCCAAGGCGCGTCACTGCCACGCTCGCCGGGCCTGCCGGTCAGTGGTTACGGTCAGCGCGCGCGCTACGAAACGGCACAGCGCTGGCTGACACCGGCGCGCTTTCTCAGCAGCACTGCATCCTGGTCCCCGCTCGGCGATCAGCTCGGCATCATCACGCCCTCGGCCTTGCATTACGAACGCCATCACGCCGGTGTGCCGGATATCGACCCCACCACCCATCGCCTGCTGCTCCATGGCCTGGTGCAGCGAGCGCTGGAATTCAGCCTGGAAGATCTCACGCGTTTTCCCGTCACCGAGCGCATCTGTTTCCTCGAATGCTCGGGCAACAGTTATCGCGAGTGGCGCGGCCCGGGCGGCGTGGATGTGCAGCAGACCCACGGCCTGACGTCCTGCAGTGCATGGAGTGGGGTACTGCTGCGCGACCTGCTCGCTGAGTGCGGCGTCTTACCCGAGGCGCAGTGGCTGATCGCCGAGGGCAGCGACGCCGCGCGTCTCACGCGCAGTCTGCCGCTGGCCAAGGCCTTGGACGATACCTTGATTGCCTATGGTCAGAACGGCGAGGCGCTGCGTCCCGAGCAGGGCTATCCGTTGCGCCTGCTGGTACCGGGCTACGAGGGCAGTATCAGCGTCAAGTGGTTGAGCCGGCTCAAGCTCGCCAGCGAGCCGGTCTACAGCCGTGAGGAGACTTCGAAGTACACGGATCTCATGCCTGACGGGCGCGCACGCGCCTTTACCCTGGCGATGGATGCAAAGTCGGTGGTTACGGCGCCGTCGCCAGGCCAGGCGTTGCTCGCGCGCGGCTTTCAAGAAGTGCGCGGACTCGCGTGGTCGGGGCGCGGGCGAGTGACGCGAGTGGAAGTCAGCGTCGATGGCGGCCAACACTGGCAGGACGCGACGCTTCACGGCCCGGTGCTGCCGGTCTGTCACACGCGCTTTACCTTGCCGTGGCATTTCAACGGTGAACCCGCCGTACTCGCGAGCCGTTGCACCGACGAGACCGGCTATGTGCAGCCGAGCCGTGATGCGCTGGTCGCGGCCCGCGGCGTCAATTCCTTTTATCACTACAACGCGATTCAGCAGTGGCGCGTCGACGCCGACGGCAGCGTGCACAATGCGTGAGCGCGTGTGGCTACTGGTCGCTTTGTTTGCAGTGAACGCGGCACATGCCGAAGGGTTCGGTCTCGGTCATGCGCCGGACGCTGAAACTTTGCGGACAGCTGACAGCGCTATTGGTCCGCGCGGGGTGGAACTGCCGCCGGGGCGCGGCAGCGTGGCCGAAGGTGCGCAACTCTACGCGCAGCAGTGCGCGGCGTGCCACGGCGCCACCGGCCGCGAGGGCCCGGACCCGGTGCTGGTGGGCGGGCAAGGGTCACTCGCGAGTGACGAGCCCGTGCAGACCATCGGCAGCTTCTGGCCCTACGCCACCACGGTATTCGACTACATCCGTCGCGCCATGCCTTTCACCGCGCCGGGTTCGCTCCGTGATGAGCAGGTCTACGCGCTGACGGCTTTCCTGCTGGCGGTCAACGGCGTGGTCCCGCAGGATACGGTGCTGGACCGCAGCAGTCTCGCGGCGGTGCGCATGCCGAACCGCGACGCCTTCACGTCAGATCCGAGACCGCGCGCGCCATAGGTTTGCTGCGAGTGAATACATGAGGGGAGACCGGATGATGAAGATGTTCAACGCCTGTCGTGGCGCGCTTGCTGCCTGCGTGCTGCTCGTGACGCAACCGCTGGCCGCCCACGGCACCCACGGCGGCACTGCGCAGCTCGAAAAGTACAACAACGATCGCACCATCGCTGTCCAGGTCTATGGCGGCACGCGCCAGGACACCGGCAAGGTGACGCTTTCCTATTACGGCAACATGGCCGTGGAAATCGAATCGCCCAAGGGCGTCAAGGTGTTCGTCGACCCATGGCGTAACGACATCGTCGGCATGTACCCGCCGTGGTACATGCGAGAAATGCCCATCGTGCGCACCGACGTTGCGCTGGTCACCCACGCGCACTTCGATCACGACGCCATCGAGCGGCTGCAGGCCGATCAGGTGCTGGACCGGATGGCGGGTGAGTTCACGCTCGGTGACGTCAAGATCACAGGCATTGCTGACAAGCACGTGTGCGAGACCCAGGGCGACATCCCCTATCGCAAACTGGTGAAGTTCTTCATCGACCAGGACCCCTGTCCGCCCGACGAGTCCCTGCAATGGGATAACAGTCTGTACGTGATTGAGACTGGCGGCATGCGCATCCTGCACTGGGGCGACAATCGCCAGAATCCGCCGGATCGCGTCTGGGAAAAGATCGGCAAGGTCGATGTCGCGATCCTCGCCGTCAGCGACGAAGGCCATATCCTGTCGCAGAAATGGGCCGACGTGGTGATGCAGAAGACCGCTGCGCGTATTGTCATCCCGAGTCACTACTACATCAAAGGGGTGCATATTCCGGGGGCGCTCGGCCTCGAATCGGCGGACAAGTGGGTTGCCAAGCATGAACACACGCTGCTCGACAGCGGCGTCCTCGAATTGTCGCCAGCGATGGTGCAGAAGTATCAGCAGCACGTGATGTACTTCGGCGATCACGTGGCCTTTGAGACCACGGTGAAACTGCCGGCCGACGACGGCAAGCTGCCGGAAGTGCCGCCGCCGGACAAGGCCTACGAGCGTTTCGCGCCAAACAAGCAGTAGGCTCATGGCGGTCACGACCGACGAGCTGGCGGCCGCGCCAACTGCGCGCAGCTATCTCGTCGGGCTGCTGGCTTTCATCGGCTTCGTGACGCTGTTCGAAGGTTACGATCTCCTCATCATCAACCTCGCACTGCCGGCGCTGGGGCGCGAATTCGGCGTCGATGCGGCCGTGCTCGGCAAGGCAGTCGGACTCATCAACGTCGGCACCATCGTGGCGTTCATTCCGGTGCGCCTGGCGGATCGCCATGGTAGACGGCGGGTGTTTCTGTGGGCGGTCGCGGGCTATACACTTTTTACCCTGTTGTCCGCCCTCTCGGTCGGTCTCGTGGACTTCGTGTTGTGGCAGTTCCTGGCCCGCATGTGCATGGTCACCGAAATAGGCGTCGGTGCAATCATCCTGACCGAGGAGATGCCGGCGCGCTGGCGCGGCGCGGCGGTGACTTTCATGTTTGCGCTGAGCCTTGCCGGCGGCATCCTGGGCTCGGCACTCCATCCCTGGCTCGCAGGCGGCAATCTTGGCTGGCGCGCGATGTATCTCTTCGGCGGCGTGGTGTTGCCGGTATTGGCGCTGTGCTGGCCGTGGCTGCGCGAGACACGACGTTATGCCGCCCAAACACCCACGACGCGCCCTGAGTCCCTGGCTGAGTTGTTTGGCGCTTTCCTCGCCCTTTGGCGTTCGCGCTATCGCCTGCGCGTGGTGGCCGGGGCATCGCTCTGGTTCGCGGTCAATGCCTGGAGTTCGAGCTGTCTGTTTTTCTTTTCCTACTATGTGACCACTGAGCGGCAGTGGACGCCGGCCGAAGTGAGTCACGCCCTGACGCTGGCCTACAGTCTGGCGATCCTCGGTTATGCGTCGGGCGGCGCGCTGCTTGATCTCGTCGGCCGGCGGGTAACGGCGAGTCTCTTTTTTCTCACTGGTGCGCTCGCGGCCTGGGTGTGTTTCACCGCGCACGACACCACTGTCATCACTGTCGCCTACGTGGTGGTGCTCGGCATGCACGCGCTGTGGCCGGTGGCCGCGACCATCACCAGCGAAATATTTCCGACCGAACAGCGCGCCACGGCCAATGCATTGGTCAATAACCTGCTGGGTCGCACCGGCATGGCACTCGCGCCGGCGCTGGTCGGCATGCTGTCGGCGTGGCTGGGCTCGGTCGGTCAGGCTGTCGCGGTGGTGGCGCTGGTGCCACTCGTTTGCCTGCCCATCATTCTGTTCGCGGTCAGCGAGAGCCGCGGACAGGAACTGGAACGCTTGAACGGTTGAAGACGCGCGCCACGCGTCGGGGGAGTGAGTAATGACTGATACGGTATTCGACATCCAGCCGCGCACTGCGGCGATTGGCGCCGACGTGCTGGGCGTCAATCTCGCGCGCGTCGACGACGCGCTGTTTGCGCGCTTGAAACGCGCGCTGCACGAGCACCTGGTGCTGTTCTTCCATGATCAGGCCCTGAGCCCCGAGCAGCACATGGCCTTTGCCGGCCGCTTCGGGCGCTTGGAAGTGCATGAGGTCTTCACGCCGCTGGCAGGCCATGCCGAGATCTCGGTGCTGGAGCACGATGCGGCGCGTCCGCCCATCAGCGACAGCTGGCATTCTGACGTCAGCTATCGGCCCGAGCCGTCCATGGCGGCGGTGCTCTACGCGCGGCACATTCCGCCGCGCGGCGGCGACACGCTGTGGCTGAGCGCGTATGCCGCCTATGAAGGCCTCTCGCCCGCGCTCGCGCAGTTCCTCTGCGGTCTCACCGCCGAGCACGATTTCCTGCAGGCCTATGGCGGCTATCTGGGCGCCAAGCAGGATGGTGCGGAGCGCATACGTCGCGCCCGTGAGGAGACGCCGCCCGTGGTTCATCCGCTGGTGGTGGTGCACCCCGTCACCGGCAAGCGCCTGCTCTATGCCAATCCGACCTTCACCAGCCGCATCGTCGAACTTTCAAAGAAGGAATCGGACGCCTTGCTGCGTCATCTGTTCGAGCATCTGCTCAAACCCGAATACCAGGTACGGCTCAAATGGCAGGCCAATGACGTGGCGATGTGGGACAACCGCGCCACGCAGCACTATGCGACAGGCGACTACTATCCGGAATTCCGTCGCATGCATCGCATCACGGTGGGAGGTGACCGGCCGACCGGCGCGGGTGCCCAGGAAGTGCGCTCCGCAACGCAGGCGGGCGGCTGAATATCGCTTTCCATTGATCCCGTCGCAAGCAGGAGTGACGAAGTCATGCTTCGCAGGGACGGATCGCCTGGAATATCGTCACCAACAGTCTGGCCAACGGGGCACGCAATTGCGGATTCGACGGCCTGACGGCGCATGACGAGCGCTACGCGTGGGCCGAGGAGTACATGGAAGTGGCGTGCAAACTATGGGAGGGATCGTGGGACGACGGCGCGCTGTTGCAGGACCGTGCCTTGAGTCTTTACGGCGACCCGACCAAAGCTCATCGCATCAATCACAGCGGCAAGCGATATCGGGTTGAAGGGCTGTCCTGCGTCGCCGCGGACTCGCACGCGAGCACTACGAGGCGGGAGCCTGAGGCATAACCTCAGCGGACGCGATACAGCGCCGCAGTCGCATCCGGCTGCAGGATACTGAGGCGCTTTCTCCTGAACGGCCTTGCTGCCGCTGCGCGGGATGCTTGAGCTCCAGCAAAAAAATGACTAATTTGTCATATGTGGAAAATGACTCATTTGTCAGAACTGGATGGCTGTGCCATCGAAGGAGAATCTCGTGACCAAACGCATGCTCTTCAACGCCTTCCAGATGAATTGCGTCACCCATCAGTCGCCCGGCATCTGGGCGCGCGACGACGATCGCACGGTTAATTACAAGATGCTGGATTATTGGCTTGACTATGCACGCCTCGTGGAGCGTGGATGTTTCGACGCGGTATTCCTCGCGGACGTGGTCGGCACCTACGACGTCTACGGCGGCAACCGCGAGGCTGCGCTTCGCAGTGCCGCCCAGACGCCGGTCAATGACCCGATGCTGGTGATTCCTGCCATGGCGACCGTTACCGAAAACCTCGGCTTCGGCGTGACCAGTTCAATGCTCCAATATCACCCGTTCACCTTTGCGCGGCAGATGACCACGCTCGACCACCTGACCAATGGCCGGGTCGGCTGGAACATTGTTACGGGCTACCTCGGCAGTGCGGCCCGCAGTTATGGAATGACTGCTTTGCCGGAGCACGATCAGCGTTATGAAATGGCGGATGAGTACGCGTCGATCTGCTACCGCCTGTGGGAGGACTCCTGGGCCGACGACGCAGTCCGTGCGGACAAGCACACAGGTATCTATACCGATCCAAATCGGGTGCGGGACGTCGACCATGACGGGAAGTACTTCCATGTGCATGGCTGCCATGTTTCGGAACCCTCACCGCAGCGCACCCCCGTATTGTTCCAGGCCGGCACCTCTGATCGCGGCACGACCTTTGCGGCCCGCCACGCCGAATGTGTATTCGTAATTGGTTCCAAGCCCGAGGTTGCGGGCGAGTATGCCCGGACCATACGCGCCAAGATGGCCGACAACGGGCGGCGTCCCGAGGACGTCACGGTCTTTGCGTACATGAAGATCGTGACCGGTGCCACCGAAGCGGAAGCACTGCGCAAGTATGAGGAACTCTATGAGCAGGTTGACCTGGACGGCGCCCTGGCGCTGATGTGCGGATGGAGCGGCGTTGATCTGAGCACAATAGATATGGACAAACCTATCGAGTACATAGAGACCAATGCGATTCGCACCTTCCTGCACAGCTTTACGGCCGGCGATCCGAATCGGACCTGGACCATGCGCGATATTGCACGCTACGTCGGAATCGGTGGTGCGGGACCGGTGCTGGTCGGAGCGCCGGAGCAGATCGCCGACCAGTTGGAAGCATGGTGTACGGCCGGCGTGGACGGATTCAATCTCGCCCACACCGTATTGCCGGGCGGCATCGTCGACTTTGTTGACGGCGTGGTGCCGGTACTACAGCAGCGCGGGCGCATGCAGCGTGAATACCAGCCGGGAACCCTGCGAGAGAAGCTCTTTGGTCACGCCCGTATGGAAATGCCGCATCCGGCGGCGGCCTGCAGGCGCGCGTGGGCTTGAGCGGCTGCCAATCCGGACAATGGAGCGATAGACCAGGAGCCATTGAATGAATCAACCGAAATTTTCTCAAGCCTCGGCAATTGGTCACGGCAAGGTCATGCCTCCCGTGCCTCGCGTGCCGACGCCCGCGCATCGCATCCGCGACGACGCCGAGGCGCTCACCGTGGCGCATGATCTGGCGGCCAGGTTCGCGCCTGGAGCGTCCGAACGTGATCGCGAACGCCGGCTTCCCTTCGCCGAGCTCGACGAGTACTCGCAAAGCGGGCTTTGGGGCATTCTCGTTCCGAAAGCCTACGGTGGTGCGGGCGTGTCCTATGCGACGCTGGCCGAGGTCACGGCCATCATGGCAACTGCGGATTCCAGCATTGCGCAGATCCCGCAGAATCATTTCTATATGGTCGAAGCGCTGCGGCTCGATGGTCGCGAAGAGCAGAAGCAGTTCTTCTTCGAGCGCGTGCTCGACGGCGATCGTCTGGGCAACGCGTTCACGGAAGTCGGCACCAAGACAATACTCGACCTGCAAACGCGGCTATCGGCCGATGGACCGCGCTTCCTGCTCAACGGCCGTAAGTACTATTCCACTGGTGCGATTTTTTCCCATTGGGTGCCGACCGTCGCGTTCGATGACAACGGCCGGATCGTGGTCGCCTTCGTCAAGCGTGATGCCGCGGGTCTGACCCTCATCGACGATTGGACCTGCATGGGCCAACGTACCACCGCGAGTGGGTCGGCAATATTTGAAAGTGTCGCAATCGACGCCAGCGAAGTGCTCGACCACCAGGCATCCTTCGATCGCCCGACCACGATGGGCCCGGTAGCGCAGATTCTGCACGCTGCAGTCGATACCGGCATCGCACGCGCTGCCCTTGCCGACACTATTCATTTCGTTCGTAACTATACTCGGCCGTGGATCGACAGCGGCCAGGAACATGGCTACGAAGATATGTATTCAATTGCGATGGTGGGCGATCTGCAAATGCGGGTGCACTGCTGTGACGCGATGTTGGCGCGAGCGGGTCGGGTAGTTGATGAAGCAGCGCTTGAACCAACCGAAGATTCGGTTGCATTGGCATCGGTCGCGGTTGCCGAGGTCAAAGCGCTGTCTACGGAGGTCTCAATCCTCGCCACCAACAAGCTGTTCGAACTCGCCGGCACGCGTGCAACGCTCCAGGAATATAATCTGGATCGCCACTGGCGTAATGCCAGGGCGCACACATTGCACGACCCGGTCCGCTGGAAATACCACGCGATTGGCAACTTCGCTCTGAACGGGATCAAGCCACCGCGTAACGGGGCGCTGTGACCCTGTGGGGCGCGCGCCATGGGAGAGAGCTGGATCTGCGAGATGGCCCTCTTGCCGCGCGCGCGCCAATCGAGTGTTCCAGGTCGCCTCATCAGTGCCTGCTACCGTCCTTCGATTCTGGTCTGAGCGCGAAGAGCAGCTAGGCCGGGAATTCCTCCGGCCACTCGGTTATTCGTGTTGCAACGCGAGTTTCAAAGCTTGTTCCGTATAGCGATGGATCATGCGCGGGCTACGCTTCATGAACTTCAACTGCGTCGTTGTGTAGGCGGATGCAACGAGCAGCCGAGCCGCGTCCGATGCCGGCACCGACTTTCTGACGGTACCCATTTTCTGGCAGCGGCGAATCGAATTGGCGATTATTCGAATAATGTGCTCCTGAAACTCCAGGAACGAGTCCCACAGCTTATCTTCGTTTCTGATCAATACAGCCCACTCGAGCCACACCTGAGCGTACTCAGGGTCATGGCTCACCGAATCGGCGAATCCGTAGAAATGTTGCCGTACAGCTTCAAGCGGGTCGAGTTCGGACTCGTGGAAACGCAGCGCCAATTCGATGTAGTACCGCCCAACCTCGGCAACGATTGAAGAAATAAGATCATGTCGGTTGGGAAAATAAAGGAATACGCTCGAAACCGCCACGCCCGCCTGCCGAGCAATCTCAGTATGTGCTGTACGACCGAGTCCTCGAAGCGCAGCGGTTTTGACGGCCCAGGATAGCAGTTGCTTGCGCCGTTCAGGGGCAGCAAGCCATTGTCGGGTTTTCTTCTTAGCCATAAATAAGTCAGGACTTCCAGGACGCAGGAACTATCGGACATTTGCGGTCCGTGCGGTCTCACATCCCTTGCAAAATCCGCAGGCCACGCATGCCGAGTGATTGATCCCTGGATTTGACGAAGGGCAGGCCGCCCGCACAAGTATCCAATGGCGGGCAGCCTGCTGTCGATATGTCGATGGGACGCTCGGGACTGGACGTGAAGCACAGCCAAATTTGCTCCCTCAGGTTATGAGGGGGCGATGTGTCTCCATCACGAGGCTAAATCCAATGCGAATCGAAAACTGGACGCTTGCGTGGGGCCGCGGGAGTTCGTATAGCGGATGGAGGAAATTGCTGCCGAAGGTTCACCCCGTGAACGCGGCTGCACTCTTCCAGAACATGTAGATCGCAACGAGGATGATGAGGCTCGCAAAGGCGAGATTGAGGGCGCCTTTCGTCTGGGCGAGATGTTGCGCGAGATAGGCTCCGCCGAAGCCGCCGACCACCCCTCCACCGATAAAGACCAAGGCGAGCCGCCAATCGACAAACCCCGACCGCGCGTAGTTTGTCGCGGTGGTGATGCCGAATGCAGTGACCGCGACCAGAGAGGATCCGATTGCGTTCAAAATAGGCATCCCCGTGGACGCGACCAGGCCCGGTACGATCAGGAAGCCACCGCCAATGCCGAAGAAGCCGGAAAATAGTCCGGTCAAGGCCCCGAAGCCGAGAACCTTGGGGGCATTCTGACGATTGCATTCTGCGTCGCAATCGCCTTCCTGCCCGCGCGAGCGGAACATCAGAGCGCCGACCACGACCATCAGCATGGCGAACAGGGCCAGCAGTTTCTGGCCGTCGAACATCTTGCCGAGAGACGAACCCGCATAGGCGCCACACACGCCGGCAATGCTGTAGGTGGCGGCACATCGCCACTTCACGTTGCCTTGGCGGGCGTGGGTGACCAGGTTCGCGCTTGCATTGGCGGCCACGGCAAGCGCGCTGGTGCCGATAGCCATATGCGGATCGGGAACGCCCACGATGTACACCATGAGTGGCACTGCGAGTATGGAACCGCCGCCACCGAACAATCCAAGGGCTAGTCCCACCACCGATCCGGAACACGCTCCCAGCAGGTACTGCAACGTACTGAGGGTCATGTTCGAATCCCGCGAAAAGCAACAACAGAGTCGCGCTCTGTCATGTCATCAATTCCGGCTTCGCCAGCCATTCCTTGCCCTTCAACATTGCTTTCCAATAGAGGGGCGGCAACAGTCTTTCCTTTAGAAGCCAGGCCAGTCGACTTGGCTGTGTGCCGTCGACCAGCCAGTTTGGAAAGCTCGGTAGAAGTTTCCCGCCATAACCGAACTCGGCGAGAACTATCTTGCCGCGTTCCACGGTCAGCGGGCATGAACCATAGCCATCGTAGATCGCATCGCCATCCGCAATCAGTCCCTGGTCCTTGAGCAGGTTATGGGCGACCACGGGCGCTTGCTTGCGTGTCGCGGCGGCGGTTTTCGCATTGGGCGCATTGCACACATCGCCGAGCGCATAGATTCCCGGATATTTCTTGTGTCGGAGCGTGGCTTGGTCGACATCAATCCAGCCATTGGCATCGGCCAGTGGCGACACACGTACGAAGTCGGGAGCCATCTGCGGGGGCACGACGTGGATCATGTCGAACTCGGAATCGCTGATTGACTGCTTACCTTCGGCGTCGGTCACGGTAAACCAGGCCCGTCGAGCAGGGCCGTCGATACGGGTCAGGTTATGTTGGAAACGGAGATTGGCGTGATAACGCTCGATATACTCCATCAGTGCCGGCACATAGTCCTTCACGCCGAATAGAACCGGGCCCGCGTTGCAGAAATTGATGTCGATATCCCTCAGGCAACCATTGCGCAGCCAATGATCTGCTGAGAGATATAGGGCCTTCTGCGGCGCGCCCGCACACTTGATTGGCATGGGTGGCTGGGTAAATAGCGCACGTCCCCGCTTGAGGTTCTGTACGAGTTGCCAAGTGTAAGGCGCAAGGTCATAGCGGTAGTTCGAAGTGACGCCATTGCGACCCAGTGTTTCGGTCAGTCCTTCGACGCCAGCCCAGTTGAGTTTCAGGCCACTGGCGACAATCAGGGCGCGGTATTTCACCACATGGCAGCCATCAAGGATGATGGCCTGCTGCTCTGGCTCGAAAGCCGCAACGGCGCCTTTGATCCAGTGGACGCCCGATGGGATGACCGAGGCCATGGTTCTGGCCGTCGTTGCGGCATCGAAGATCCCTGCGCCGACCATGGTCCAGCCAGGCTGGTAGTAGTGGATATCCGCAGGGTCGATGATGGCGATGTCAAGATTCGCCTGCCGCGCGAGCAGACTTGATGCAACCGCGATGCCAGCGGCACCGCCGCCTACAATCACAATATCGTGTCTGGTATCTGCGATATCGGTGGGGTTGCGACCGTGATTCGCGATGCGACGTGTGACGGCCGACATGTCGTAGCCGGCGGCCTTGGTCGCCGCCAGAATGTCCGGCAGCGGGCGGCCGCGAGCAGCTTCGGACAATGCCCACAGTGTCGTGGAGCGCGTTCCCGTGCGGCAATAAGCCAGAACGGGTTTGGTCAGTCGCTCGAGGAGTTCGCCGAACGCAAGGGAATCTGCATCTCCGACCTTTCCAGAGACGATAGGCTGATGGTGCGCGCTCAGCCCGTTTTTCATTGCTGCCATTGCGATCTCGGCGAACGCCGGTTGGTCCGCACCTTCACCGTCCGGCCGATTGCAGATGATGGATTTGAACCCAGCCTCGGCCAGCGCCGCGACATCATCTGCAGTTATCTGTTCCGAGACAGACAAGCCGGTGGTTATTCGTTTGGTCTGCATGAAAAAGTTTTCCCTTTTTCTGGTTCGTATCGATCGGGGGCGGTATCAGAGGGCGTTGAGCGGCACCTTGAGGAATCGCCTGCCGGCCTCGTCGGGTGCGGGCAGCGCGCCGGCCTTCATATTGACCTGAAGTGACGGAATGATGAGCTTCGGCATGTCGAGAGTGGCGTCCCGCGCTTCGCGGGTACGTACGAATTGCTCCTCAGAGACGGTGTCCTTGACGTGGATATTGCGCGCACGTTGTTCGGCGACACTGCTTTCCCAGAGGATTTCGCGGCCATTCGGAGCATAGTCGTGACACATGAATAGACGTGTGTCGCCGGGAAGCGCGAGGATGCGCTTGATTGAACGATAGAGTGTGCGAGCGTCGCCGCCTGGGAAGTCGGCGCGGGCGGTACCACCGTCGGGCATGAAGAGGGTATCGCCTACGAATGCAGCATCGCCAATGAGGTGAGTCATGCAGGCCGGCGTGTGTCCCGGGGTAAGCATGGCGAGAGCGCCCATCGTACCTATTCGGTAGATTTCGCCGTCTTTGAATAGATGATGGAATTGGCTGCCGTCGTGTTTGAAATCCATGCCTTCACCGAATATCGGTGCGAATGTCTCCTGGACGACAGTTATCCGCTCGCCAATCGCGATTTGCCCGCCTGTCAAAGCCTGGAGGTAGGGCGCAGCCGACAAATGGTCAGCATGGACATGGGTCTCGATATGCCACTCGACGGTGAGTCCATGCTCGCGCACGAACGCGAGTATCTGGTCGGCGGAACCGTGGCTGGTTCTGCCGGCCGCATAGTCAATGTCCAATACCGAGTCGACAATTGCGCAGGACGGCGAATCGGGGTCTTTGACCACGTATGAGACGGTGTTGGTCAATGCATCGAAGAACGCCGTGACTTCGGGGTGAACCACAGTGTCAATGGCGGATGAAGGTGAAGGCATGTCAGTTACCTCTGGTCGATGGGGTTCACGATGCACGGACGCGGAATTTGCCCACGGCTTCGCGGCTGGACAGCCAACGAGCAGCGAGCATGCCTAGCAGCATGCTGGCGACGAAACTGAAGGCAGCTGACGAGCCTCCGGCGAGCGCCGTGAAGGCCGGACCGGGGCAGAATCCAGCCAGTCCCCAGCCGACGCCGAAGATGGCCGGCCCGATCATGATGCGGGCGTTGAGATCCTGGGTGTCAGGCAAGTGAAATTTGGGGGCGAACACAGGGCGCGTCCGCTTAAGCACCAGTCGGTAGCCCACGAAAGTGACCGCGATGGCCCCCATCAGGACAAAGGCAAGACTGCCATCCCAGGTGCCGGCAGATATCGCCGCGAAGTCCAGAAAGTTAAGCACCTTTGCCGGGTTGGACATGCCGGCGATGACAAGTCCGAGCCCAAAAAGCAGGCCGATGACAAATTGGATGAATATGGCCATGGAGCACCTCAGATCAGATGACGAGTGATGAAAACGGTGACGCTACCGGTGGCCATGAATGCGCCGGTCGCAACAAGTGAGCGGGTCGATAAGCGGGACAATCCGCACACGCCGTGCCCAGACGTGCATCCGTTGCCCCACACGGAGCCGAACCCTACGAGCAGTCCGGCAACTACCAGCACGGTACTGCCTGCTTCTATGCTTTGAGCGGGCATTCGTCCGGTCGCAAAAAACCAGAGGAGGGGCGCCAAAACCAATCCGCCTACGAAGGCGAGTCGTCCGCCAAACTGGCCATCGCCATAGGGGGGGAAGAGCCGTACTGCGATACCGCTGACGCCTGCGATGCGGCCGGTCACAGCCATGAGGGACACGGCAGCCAAGCCGATTAGGCTACCGCCGATGAGCGAAGCGTAGGGAGTAAATGTCGTGACGGTCATGTTATTCGCTCCCTCGGGTGCAGCTACGGAACCCCAGCAGGGCGGAGGCGGGGCAGTAGCGAAACGTCGCAGTCACCAGCAGAACGACGCCGACGGCGGCCATGGCAATCTGGCCAACAGTGGCGTCCGTGAGAGGTGGGGGAAGTACGCCGAGGAACGGTACTATCGCAACTACGGTGCCCACGACGAAGCGGGCGCGGGCGAAGGATTCAAGATTAGCCATGACAGGCTCTCCGTTTAGAGTTAGTATGCAATTATATTCGCATGTTCTAATATATCAAGTATGAAATTGAAACCTGCACAAATTGCCTCCCGCGGCCTGGCGGAAAAAGCTGAAGAAGCGTCTCGTCTGTTGACGGCGATGGCCAATGCCAAACGCCTCATGGTGATGTGCAATCTGCTTGAAGGTGAGAAGTCCGTCGGCGAGTTGGCGGAGTTGGTTGGACTCAGCCAGGCGGCACTGTCGCAACATCTCGGCAAGATGCGAGCCTTGAACCTGGTTGCGACGCGACGCGATGGTCAAACAATTTATTACGGCCTGGCCAGTGAGCAGGTGAGGGAGATGCTGGAAACCCTTTACAGATTGTTTTGTGCGCCGAATTGCTGACCCCTGTGAAGGGAGTTCGATGCGAACGACAGCAGAGAAATAATTTCGCCGACGCCCCTCTGGGTGTCCGATTCATTTTCTATACCAACCTGCTCGGGCTGATCTGCACCCGAATTGAACGTCTAACCGAATGTTCTCGCGCTAACAGTATCCAGAATCATGGATGGGTCGGAAACGTTCGGAATAATAGATGCCAGCCCTGCGAATCAGGCATTCAGATTCGTGTCTATGCCCGCCCGGTGCACATTTGAAAGCCACTAATGGGCGATCGCTTTTGCCGTGGGTAGGTGAGAGCGACTCCGAGCAAACCAAATTAGCAACGCGCCGATGAATCCAAGAACAGCCAGCGCAGCCCAATTCATCAACTGCCAACCAGCCGCAGATACAAGCGCACCGGATGTGAACGCGGAGACGCCCATGACGGAAAAGACGAAGAAGTCGTTCGCACCCTGTGCGCGGGCTCTTTCAGCGGGCGTGTAAGCGTCGGTCAGCAACAGCGTGCCGCCTGTGTACATGAAGTTCCAACCGATACCAACCAGTACCATCGATATCATGAAGTGAGCGACAGTGACTCCGTGCAATGCCACCAATGACGCGATAGCCATGACAAGGATGCCGGCGCCGATGATGTGGAGAACACTGAATCTTTTAATGAGGCTGCCGGTGACGAACGCGGGCGCATACATGCCAACGACGTGCCATTGGATGACCAGCACAGCTTGCGAGTAGGGGTAAGAGCAAAAGCTCATTGCCAAAGGCGTAGCCGTCATCAGCAAATTCATGAGGCCGTAACTCATGGCGGCCGATATCGCGGCGACCGCGAATTGCGGTTGACGTACGATAGTTGACAGCGGGCGTCCGTCGCCATGACTTTCTTCGAAACTAGGCCGCGGAACGTGCACCTGGGACTGAACAGCCAGCGCGAGCACGGCGAATCCGCCTAGAATCAAGAATGAGCCCAGAAATGGCATGGTAAAGAGATGCTGGCCCCAACGCGTAGCTGCAGGACCGAGAAAACCTCCCACAATGCCGCCGGCCAGAACCAATGAAATAGCTTTGGCCTTATCCTCCGTCGTCGCGACTTCCGTGGCAGCGAAGCGGTATTGCAGGCCGATTGCGTTATATATGCCGATGACCGCTGTTGCTACGCAATAGAGCGTGAAGCTATGAATGGACAATGCGAATGCCGCGACCGCGCAGCCAGCAATGTTCACCAGCGCGCCGGCCATGAATCCGCGACGACGGCCAACCTTTGCCATCCAAAGTGACATGGGCATCGTCGTCAACGCCGATCCCAGTACGTATGTGCTTGCGCCAAGCGTCGCCAGCGACTTCGTGTCCGTCAGGCTGTACCCGACCAGGCCGTTCATTGAAATCAGGCCTGCCGAATTGGTCAGGAGCAACGCTTGGCAACACGCCAGCAAAAAGATGCTCTTATATGAGGTTTTCATAGTGTCGTGACTAACTGGTACCTGATTCCGCCGGGACTTGGAGGCAATGGGCTTTGAAGCATTAAGAATTGGTTCAATTTCGTATGCAGGCTTCTAATTTCCCCTCGCAAGGGGAAATCGCTGATCGAAGCTTTTGATCCCCGAAGGACCGAATCTTCGGCGTTCGATCTGTCGAGATCAGATAACGGAGACTTCGCGGAGGAGGGCGAGCATGGCGCGCATTCTCCGTATGCGGCGTTGAGTCGACTGCCTGCGAATAATTGCGATTTCACATTGAACTTCAATGAAAGGAGCCGGCATCCCGGAGCGCGCAGTAGGTCATATATCCACCGGAAAGGTTTTTTACCTGATACCCGCACTGTCTCAGAAAGCGTGTGGCGAAATAGGCGCGTTGACCGACCCCGCAGTAGAGCCAAATCTGCTTATCCGTGGGGAGCTCTGTGAATCGCGAACGGAATTGGGAAAGTGGAATATTCACCGCGCCAGGTACGGCGCCACGCTCGAATTCGGCACTCTCACGTACGTCAACCACGAGGGCCGGCGTGTGCTCAATTTCCAGCCAATCGGCTAACGGCATGTCGCCGTTGAGAACGTTCTGCGCCAACATGCCAGCGAGATTGACAGGGTTCTTGGCAGCGCCGAATTGCGGGGCGTAGCAAAGCTCCACTTCGGCAAGATCGTGCACCGTTCCGTGGTACTGAATTGCGGTCGCGATGACATCGATAGGCTTTTCAACACCTTCCAAACCTACCGCTTGCGCACCCAGGATCCGACCTTCCGGAACCGAGAACACGAGCTTCAAATGAATTTGATGTGCTCCAGGGTAATAGCTCGCATGATGACCGGGATGGAGGTAGACCTTTTCGAAATCCATGACGCCGGCTCGCAAAAGTCCCTCCTCACTGGCACCGGTCGATGCGACGGTCAGACCGAGCAAGCCGACCACGGCGGTGGCCTGAACCCCGCGAAACCGGGTTGACCGTCCGGCTATGGATTCGGCGGCGACTCGGCCTTGCCTGTTCGACGGCCCGGCCAGGGGAAGCACCGTATCCTGCCCAGTCAGAATATCCCGCACTTTTACCGCATCGCCGACCGCCCAAATCGAGGGATCGGAAGTACGCATCTGGTCATCGACAACGATCCCGCCACGCGGGCCTAGTTCAAGTTGAGCGGATTTCGCCAATGTCGTCTCGGGCCTGACCCCGATGGCGAGGATGACCAGGTCCGTGTCAATTCGTGCGCCGCTCTCGGTAACGACCACCAAGTTGTGAGAGTCGCGTTCCTTGATGTGCGCCAGGCCGTCACCAAGGAGCAAGGACACGCCTTTCTCTACGAGACGCGTGGTCAGCGGCGATGCCATTTCAGGGTCGAGTGGCGGCATCACCTGGTGAAGCTTCTCAACAATCGTTACCTGCAAATCGCGGTGGGCA
>Ga0208492_1001206_pt1 | contig 17125 bp, 11 predicted proteins | sample Subbioar_CSW14AB_FD_184820 | JGI IMG/M metagenome (GOLD analysis project Ga0208492, IMG submission 184820) | Serpentinite rock and fluid subsurface biosphere microbial communities from McLaughlin Reserve, California, USA - CR12Mar_CSW14AB (SPAdes) | ecosystem: Environmental > Terrestrial > Deep... | reverse complement strand
ACCGCCACCACCGGTTCCATAATTTGGAGCACTGCCCCCCGACTCGCCGCCATTTGATGAGGTTCCGCAGGAGCTTTGTCCCGCCTGGCCTCCAACGCCCGAAGAAGCTAACGTAAACGCCGAACCTCCACCGCCATTACCTCCGTATGGATTATAGGGGCCAAAGTAACCATTTCCGCCACTTCCACCGCCACCTGCAGCAACAATGATACGGTTAGTATAGCTGTTGGCAGCCAGCCGCACATCAGATGCTCCACCACCTCCAGCTCCTGCATCAGTAGCAGCTGTTCCACCGTTGCCACCACCATTAAATCCACCGGCTGTTAAACTTCCCTGACCACCAACATTGATATATAAAACCTGACCAGGAGTAGCTGTCATTATACCCATAATGCTACCGCCTAGCCCCGGGTTTGAGCTGCTTTGCCCGGTACCACCACCGGCGCCTCGGGCAAGAATAGTCATAGTGCCCACGCAGGAAGGAATAACAAAGGTCTGTGTTGCACCGGTATGTGTAAAAGTTAAGGTGGTAAGCTGTGCTTGCGCCGCCGAACTGAAGGAAGCCGCAAAAATAAATAAGGCAATCTTCTTTTTAATACTTAAGTAATTAATTTCCATATGAACGTTTTTTTGAGTAAAGTAAATTTATAAAAATATTTGCCTGTGTGAACAGAACTTTTATTAAAATCCAAAAAGATACGATTCTATACCAGTTTATTAATTAATTTTCAATTGTCTCAAAAGTCATGCCAGTAGCTAAGTATAGACTATATTCTATAACGTAAAAAAGCCCGTGAATTTACGGGCTTTTTTACTAGATTAAAGTCCGCTAAATTAATTTGTCACAACAACTTTTTGGTTGATGAGAATATTTTCTTTTTTGCCGGTAATAAAATAAATTCCTTTGGCCAGATCTGTTATGGAAACTTTATGATTGGATTCGGATATTTTAATGATCCTCACAATCTGCCCAATTTCATTTACGAGTGTTAATGTAATATCAAGCCCGGTTGTTGCGGGATCCAATTCGATCATAAAATCACCGGTGTTGGGATTCGGATAAATTAAAATACCGGTATTGAGACCCTGTAGTTCATTTATTCCTGTACAGCCAGATACTTTTACCTGAACAGTTCCGGTATTTACACAACCGTTAGCATCCGTACCGGTAACCGTATATGTCGTATTTGTATTGGGGTTAACAGTAATAGTTCCGCCTGTCATATTATTATTCCAAACATAACTTACTCCGCCGTTCCCGATGAGATTAACAGTTTCCGTTCTGCAAATAGTTGTCCGTTGAGCAACCGCGGTAATTGTGGGATTAAAATAAATACCCAGAGCCACTGTTTTTGAACTTGGGCAGATTACGGAAGCTGAACTTGTGTTGGCGCTGACGGTCCACGTTGCAGATGCTGCAAGGGTTGTACTAATAGAAGGAAAATTATACGGATTCCCAATGCCGGTATTCCAGCTATAGGTGTTGTTGTTTCCTCCGCTGGCTGTCAGGCTGATTAATCCTCCCGCGCAGGTATTGGTATTTCCCGTTACGGTAAGTGTTGGTATAAATACGCTTACCTGCACTGTCTTGGTACTTGAGCAGCCTGTTGTAGTGTATGAGCCCTGCACAGTATATATTACAGGGCCTGAAGTTGTGGCACCCGGATTTACAATGGTGCCCGCAGTAAGGGCTCCATTGGCGTTTGGATCCCATGTATATGAATGTGCGCCACCCGCGGTCAAAGTAGAAGCCCCATTGTTACAAACAAGAGTTTTAGTCGCTGAAACAGTAATGGTTGGATTCTGGTATACAAGAACAATTTGATTGGCGCCTGAAACACAGCCGAATGAATTGTCTCCGCTTACATTGTATGAAGTGGCAATAGAAGGTGTTCCAACTATTGTTGGTGTGAAAAAAGTGCCGGTTGTGGCAGTCCACGTATAATTAATTGCGCCGTTTGCCGTCATGCCTACCGTTTGTCCGTTGCACACCGAAGGAGTTGTAGCGCTCACGGTTATGGTAGGATTAGGGTTGGTTGCCAGGTACACGGTTGTTGTATTAATACAGGTCCCGTCCGATGCAGCCACTGTATAAATACTTGAAACGGGAGGGCTTACCACAGGACTTGCGCCGGAAAATGTATAGGTAGGAGGACCTGGAGCCGTCCACGTGTAACTCTGACCACCGCCAACAGCGAGAGATGCGGGGTTTGATGCACAAACAAGGGTCGGCGTTACAATTGCAAAAATCACGGGGAGGGCGTTTGTTACAACATTTATTGTTTTTGTGTCAACACAATTGGAATTTGATTTTGTGATCGTGTAGGTTGTCGAGCCAACATTTGGCGTCACCGCAACGGTCGAAGTAAACACAGTTGAGGTTGGGCCTGCCCAGGTGTAACTTGTAGCGCCTGTTGCGGTGAGTGTGGATGAATTGCCTATGCAAATAAGAGCGGGTTGCGCAGTCGGGAAAGCCGTAGGAGTATTAACAACGGTAACAGGTACAGTTGCCAATGCTGTACAGCTCAGGGCGCTTGTTCCGATCACTGTGTACGTATTGGTTAATAAAGGGGCGAAACCCGTACCGTTGGTGATGGGAATTGTACCACCCGACCATGCATATGCGGTAGCATTACCAACACCTGTTAAAGTAAGCGTATTGCCTGAGCATAAAGACGCAGTACTTGCCACTGCTGTAACAGAAGGTGTTGGATGTATGGAGAGGCTTACAGCCGCGGTAGATGAACCACAGGCATTTGAGCCGGTTACCACATAGTTGCTGGTTGCGCTGATCGTGAAAGGAATCCCGTTTGAGATCCCTCCGGTCCAGGAATAACTTGTAGCGCCAACACCACTCAGACTCACTGTTCTGCCCGGGCAAATGCCAGCCGAGCCGCTGCTGCTCATTGCTGTTACGGTAGGCGTTTGATCAACAGTTACGGTAATGGCACTATTGGCAATACAGCCAAAGGAATTTGTCCCTGATACCGTATACGTTTGGTTTGCGGAAGGTGTAACAGTTATTGAATTGGAATTTGAAGTGGTGCTCCACGTATACGTCGTATTACCAGTCGCAGTTAAAGAAGCAGTCGATCCTATGCAAATAGAACTGTTCCCTACAACGGAAATGGTAGATGGACTTACAACCGTAGTTTGGTTCACATTACAGCTTGCTCCCGGGGTCCAGCGCTGACATTCGTTAGAAGCGGTCCAGGTAGGAGAAGCATTTCGGCCGGCAACTGTATAGGCAACAGACGCGCCCAGGTTCTGAATTCCCATAGTAGTGGAATAAGTTGAGCTACCGGTTGGCAATGGTTTAGTGGTGGTGTGGATCTCTATTACATTGGTTGTTTCATATAACAAGATCTGCGCGGTAATAGGACAGCATGCATTTGAAGAACCTCCGTTGTAATGATTAATACTATTAAATGAAATGACCTGTATCCTATTCGGGGCAGTCCCTATCAGAGTATGGGTAATGCTACCGCCGGCTGGAGGGTAAAGATCTGTCCAGGCATACGCAATCATATTATCAGGATTACCAAGCGTTGGCATAGCCAGACCCTGGCAGCAACCATTCCCCGACGCCGCGTTAAAGGTGATAAAACCATTGGAGCTGATATAATAATTTGTGTAGGTATTGCAAAAGAACTTAAAATTAAAACCAATCGCTATGGATCCTGTCACCGCATCGTCGCTTAAAGTTTCCGATGTTCCTACCGTTGCCGAAAGTATTGGAGAAAAGGTAGGAGTGGTCAGTGAATAAGTAGTGGAACAAACATTGTAATTAATGGTATGCGTTCCGGGGCCTGCTAAAGAAGGGCTAAAGACTGAACCGGTAATGCCGGGCCCCGAAAAAGCACCACCGCCAACTCCAGCGGTTAAAGAACTGGTCGCCGAATTGGTGCAATAATTGGCATTTAACCCACTAAAGGTACATTGGGCATAAACAGGTTTGTTTATCAGAACAGCCAGGACTAATAAAAGGTTAATTTTTAATAATTTTTTTACCATGTGTGTGATTTTAAATAAGAGGAATTTAACAATAGGGTATCTACTCGGTAATAAATATCCAATAATTTTCCCGAAATAACAACAGTTATTCCTGATTTTTAATTTTTGAGGCAGATCGTCAGGTAAAATTGTTCTTTCGCCGAAACCCATTCGGAGTGCGTTTTTGGCCGGTTCTTTACTAAAATCTAAAATCTAAACTGATTCACACTCAGATTGTTTTTGAGCACGGCCCGGATTTTTTTACGTCCTCAGTTTTAGTTTGCCCAATTTTACAGGGCAAAAAGTAAAATAAATCTTTTTAAAGAGTCGTGTGGATACATCAGAGTTTTTTTCAGCAATGCGGTTAACCGAATGGGCAGAACTCTTTCCTGGGGCTTAAAATCGTTGAATTAAGACCATAAGAGCTGATTTATGATTTTTTCACTCACTCAACCAAAAAGCACTTTTGCTAAGTCAGATTTTTTATATTAATTTAATAGTTAGTTTTAGCGAAAAATCAGATCATGCAAAAATACCGCGCAGTAATAATAGATGATGAGGAAGACAGCAGGAGCAATACACGCAATATGATCCAGAATTATTGTGAAGAGATTGAAATTGTTGGCGAAGCAGATAACGGTCCGGAGGGGAAAAAGAAAATACAGGAATTAAAACCGCATGTGGTGTTCCTGGATATTAACATGCCGGGAATGAATGGTTTTCAAATGCTGGAAGGCATTTATAACCGCGATTTTTGTGTCATATTTCTCACTGCTTACAGCGAACATGGCATTACGGCTGTAAAAGCCGGTGCAACCGATTATCTTTTAAAACCATTGATGTTGAATGAGTTGCAGGGCGCAATCCATAAAGTGGTACAGTATTATGAATCAAAAGGTGCTTCTTCAGGATCAGGTAAACAGGAGGAGAACAAAAATCTTGTACTGATCAATCATAGTAAAGGTTTTACCCTTGTTGATTTTCGTGATATCGTATGGCTTGAAGCCAGTGATAATTATACAAACCTTTACCTCAACGGACAAAAGAAAATTATTGCCAGTAAAACTCTTAAAGAGTTTGAAACCATTTTACCTGACCAGGATTTTTTCAGGGTACACCGTTCGGCTTTGATCAATATTCATTTTATGAAAGAATATACCAATCATGAAGGTGGCGAAGTAATACTGAGTGACGGCACCCACGTTCAGGTAAGTAAGGCGCGCACCCAGGAGTTTGCTGAATTTATTAAATCGAGGTCGGTTTCTCCGAAATAAGATTTCGTTCCGCAGACCTTGCAGGTTCTGCCAAAAATATAATTTTAAATAGGAAGCCGGGAGGATAAATCTCCCGGCTTTTTGTATTTTTATGCTTTTATGCCTGGTTTTAAAAAATAAACGGAATCAGGCATGTATAAAATTAGAACCCAATTTTTTTTGGACCTTTTGAGACCATACCTGTTTTTTTTGTTTTTTGGATTAAGCCTGCGTTTTTTTGCGCAGACCCCTTCTTTCAATTTTCAAAAATTGGGCAGCGAAGAAGGGCTTAATAATGCCAATATTTTTAATATCGAGCAGCATGAGAATGGCCTCATGTATTTTACTACTCAAAATGGCATTTATTATTACGATGGTTATAATTTTAACAAACTTGATATTGACAGCTTAAAAAGTAACGCGCTCATCAATGTTTCTATTAAAAATAAGGAAGAACTTTATCTTTCCCTGCGCGAAGAAGGGATCGCCAATTTTAACCTGAAGACGAACGAATTTCTTCTGGATCCAAAACTTAAAATAAAAGATAACAACGCGGACAACCTGGTTATCACAGAAAACTTTGCGTACCTGTTGACTTCTGAAATTAAGATAATTATTGTGGAACTTAAAACAGGGAAAACGATTCCGGATGACCTGAAGAAAAAAGACATCATGAACAGGCCATTCTGCATCTATAAAACGAAAGCGGGGAAAATACTGGTTGGAAGAAGTGACGGGCTGTATGATGCGACGGAAGGTAAACAGGTCAGGCTGGACGTTTTAAAAAATAACACCATTCATTCCATCACACAGGATAAGCAGGGTAAGCTGGTTATCGGCACTTCAAATAAAATCTGCGTGATCGCCGGCAACAAGATCGAAAGTGAAATTACCCCTGTGTATGAAACAAAGAGTACCACTTTCCAGATCAGTGGCGAGAAACCGATAAAAAATATCATTGTGGACGATTATGGGCGGATCTGGTTCACCTCATATCCGCATGAAAATCTGTATCTCCTGGAAAACAAACGGGTGTATGACATTTTTGAAGTACTGGATATACAGCCTTCACTCATTAACTGTCTTTTTAAAGATGAACAGCAGAATATATGGATCGGCACATACAGTGACGGGGTATATTATATCCAGAATTCCTTTTTTAACTCGCTCAATTTTTCGTTCAATGATAAGAACCTGAATATTCACCAGGTATTTTTAAGTAATAATTTGCTCGTAGCCGCCACCAGCAATGGTTTATACGGTCTAAACCTTTCTGACGGGCAAACGAAAATACTCTCCAAGCCAGATGAAATTTTTCTGGAACCTGTAAACAGCATCACACAATTTGACGGCATTCTGTATTACGCTAAGCGGAACCAAATGAATACGGCGCCTTCCATGATATTTGACACGAAGAATACCTATAAATTTAAGCCGGTTATTGCGCGTCAGTATTATCCGATCAACAGAGAACAGAGTATAGTTGCTGACTGGGACAACGCGAACATTTTACTTTGTAATATTGACGGAACCAAAACCCTGGATACACTCATCTCTTTTCCGGATTACCGCATTTCTATAAACGCCTTTTTAAAAAGGGATGATCTTTTATATATAGGAACCAGTAATGGTTTGTATGTGTATGATTTTAAAAGCAAACGTAACCGCAATCTTGTGCGCAATGAACTTAATTTTAATATTAATGACGTAGCCATGATCAACGGCAAGTTATACGCGGCGCATGAAGCAGGCATTACCGATGTGTACGATGGAAAACTGATCCAGGAGATTGGAAAGTTCAGGCTGAACACGGTAAAGAAAATAAAACAATACAAAGAGCAGATCTGGCTGGCCACACTCGATGGGATCTTTGTATGTGATAGGAACCTTGTTCCGTTGAAAACACTGAATAAATCCAACGGACTGCTTTCCAACTCCATTAATGATATTACATTCAACGATCAAACGGTAAGTATTGCTACCACACGCGGTGTATCAACCACACAATTCAAAAATATTATCCGCTTCAATGCAATGTTAAAGCCGGTAACCTTAAATACGATTATTTCCAACGGCGAGGTGTATCCGGCAGACGATGAGGAGTATAGCTTCAGGGCTGACCAGGAAAATATTTCCATCAGTTTTTACAGTCCTTTGTTTAATAAGCCAAATAAACAATTTTTCAGATGGAGGATCGATGGGGGTGAATGGAAGTACTTTAATAATCTTACATTTGATGTAATCCTTACCGGAGGGTCACATCTTGTCGAGATCTCAGCTTCGGCAGATAATATAGTATGGAGCGAAAATACGCCGGTACGTATTAAAAAAGAACAAAAACTCACCGAAAAGCAGTTTATTTATTGGATTATAACGCTGGGAAGCCTGGTGATCATTCTTCTTATCAGTTTTATATGGATCCGCCGCGTAAAAATAAAGGCAAAAAAACGTTTAAGAGACGAACAGCAGGTAAATCTCCTGAAGCACCAGGCTATGAATTCCCTGTTAAGCCCTCATTTTATTTTTAACTCGTTAACCTCCATTCAAAATTATATAAATACCAACAATGGACTAAGAGCAAGTGAGTACCTTGCTAAGTTTTCACGTCTCATCCGGATGATCATTGAAAAAGCCGCACAGAGTGATATTTCCCTGCACGATGAGCTTGCCCGTCTTACGTATTACCTTGAACTTGAAAAGGAACGTTTTAAAAATAAATTTGACTATGTGATCAATATTGATGACAACATTAACACGCATGAAATTCAAATTCCGAATATGATCATACAACCGTTTGTTGAGAATTGTATCATTCACGGTATTCTACCAAAGCAGGAGCACGGGGAGCTTATAATTTCCTTTAAAACAATGGCTAACCGTAAATTTTTAATTACCATTGAAGACAATGGCATTGGAATAATTAAGGCAAGGGAACATGCGAAAACCGGGCACAAATCGCTGGGCACAAGTACCATTAATACGATTCTGGAAATAAACTCCAAACTGAGTGGAAAAAAACAGAACGTGACGATGGTGGATAAGTCGACATTGGATCCTCATGCATACGGAACGTTAATAACGATAGAATTAGAACTTTAAAAATCAGAAAACACCTTACATATTTATTTTTGCTTTTGAGCTTTTTATCTTTCTCACAAAAATTTAATTTGCTCAGGGATTCCATTGGGTTTTGCCAGGGGGACAGTGCCTTTGTAGAAATAAAACAGCAACTGGATGACGCGACTTCTATCACCTGGACTACACCGTCGGGGATCATTACAAATACAAAAAGAGTAAGGGCGCGAAAACCGGGAAAGTACTACGTAAAACTAAACTCGCCGCAATTTTCTGTTCCATTGTATGACAGCAGTATTGTAACAATTTACGCAAAACCAAAACTGGTTTTAAAAGATACGATTATCTGCAAGGGAAGAACAATTGTGTTGGATGCCAAAAATCCGGGGATGCAATATCTTTGGAATACTTTTGAAACAACGCAGAAAATTAAGATCAGCAGTCCGGGCAGGTATTGGGTGGCTATTATTAATGGCAGTTGCAACACGGTTGATACGGTATATATTAATCCTGTGCAGGGCAGCGGTGTTGTCGTAAATAAAGAAGCCACTTTTTGTGTGAATGATGAAAACCGGATCATTGGCGTAAAAGCGAATCCAGGAACAAAAATCCAGTGGAGCACGGGAGCCACCTCTGCCAGCATATATGCAATTAAAGAAGGAACATATTGGGTAAAGACTGAAATTAATAACTGTGGTGCACAGGTGGATACCATTAAAGTGAAGCTGAAGGTCTGTGAATGTGAAATGATGATCCCTAACAGCTTTACGCCAAATGAGGATAACCGGAATGATTATTTTTTCCCGGTGGCTCAATGCGAATATTCTTATTACATGATGACAATTACCGATCGCTGGGGAAACACGGTTTTTACCACAAGTAATATTAATGCAAAATGGGATGGGCGGTTCAAAGGAAATCTTTGCCCGGAAGATATTTATATTTTCAGGATAGAAAGCACTGAAAAAGGCGGTGACAAAAAACAGGTCAGGAACGGACATATTTCTTTGTTCAGGTAATACAGGGTTTTAATTTTGAATTAGATGGGGCACTTCGCAAGGAGTATTCAGGAGCCCCGCTGGCACTGAAATGAAAAGTACAGGCAGTCCAGAAAGAAATCCCGTGGTTTTTTTAATTTCCAGGCAACCGGACACCTCAATAATGGGTCTTATAAATAAACCACCTATTTATACTTATTATGAAAACACAAAAACTCCTGGCACTCATAGCGGTCATTTTTAGTTTCACTGCAAAAGCCACAGCATTAACCCCGGCAGGAACCTTCACGTTTGCGAACCCCTGTCAGCCTTTTGGCAGCACTAACCCTGTCCCAAATACTTACGGCTGTTTTTCTTTCAGCGCAACCAACGCAGGAGCGGCAGACCCGGCGGGGTATTATACCTGGAACTTCGGAGACGGAACAAGTGCTACCGGTACCTATGTTCTTCATTGTTATTCGCCGGTCACCGTTACGACTATTTATACGATCACCTTAGCTTATACCGGCCCGGCACTCTGCGGCCCTTTGCCTACACAAACAACCTATACGTTAGCGTTAAATCCACCACAGGGCATGTGCGTCTGGAATACGCCAAGCGTGTCACTTTCTTCAAAAACGGCCACGGTCTGGTCTGGCGCAATAATACCGGAAGTAATGTTTGAATACAATTACGGCGATGCCTCGCCTACAACAACCACTAATATTCATACCTATGCCAACTGTGGTAATTACATTATTAAAGTAAAAGGCTGGGACATGAACCTACCGCAATCCGCCTGTTATGCTTATGCCGCGGTAAACCTGAGCTGCTCAGCTACCCCTACTTTAACGGGCATAGAAGAACAGGGTCATGAGCTAAAACAGGTTCTTCTTTTTCCCAATCCCGCTGGTGAATTTATTAACCTGGTTTCTAAAGCTGCTATAAACGGCATAAAAATTGTTGACCTCAACGGTCGGGAGCTCTTTTCTGAAAAGCGTGAACTCAGCACCGGGGCTGTAATAGCAGTATCTGAATTTCCGGCTGGGATCTATTTTTTGAAATGCTTATTTGAAGACGGCTCGCAGGCGACCTTAAAATTTAATAAACTATGACACTCCGCGTAAACTGTATGCAAAACAGTATTTAGCCATTCATGGAAGCAGAGCTGAAGAAACTTATAGACCGCTGTAAAGCCAACGACCATAAAGCTTTTGAGATTATCTATAGAAACTACTATAGAAGCTTGCTGGGTGTGGCTTTACGGTATAGTTCCCACAGGGCTGAGGCAGAAGATGTTTTGCAGGACGCTTATATTAAAATTTTTCAAAGCATTCGGTCTTACCGGGGGACCGGATCGTTTGAAGGCTGGATGAAACGCATAGTACACAATACCGCTATAAATACCTTTCGCGGAAAATTAAAGTTCGATCTCTACATTGATACAACGGAAACAGGTAATAATGTAAGTGATGAGGACTTTAACTCCATTTTTGAAATGTTTGATGAGAAGGATGCCATTGCATTGCTGAATAAAATGCCGGAGGGCTACAGGCTGGCAATTAACCTTTATTTTATTGATGGTTATTCGCACAAGGAAATTGCCGAGATATTAGATATCACCGTTGGCACATCCAAATCGCAGTTATTTAAGGCCAGGAATTATTTAAAGAACCTGATAGAAATGTATAACCAGGAGAAAATCGTATGAAGGATTACAATAAAAATATAAGTTCCCGAATTTCTGATTTCGAGCCGGAAGTTGATGACGCCAGTATCGACAAGGGTTGGGAAAAAATTAAATACTTTCTTCCTGAAAAAAAGAAAAGAAGGGGATTTATGTTTTTTAGAAAACAGGGCCTCGCCTTATTTCTGGGCATGACAGCTATGCTGAGCCTGGGCGTTTTGTTATTTAAGCCATTAACCGATACTGAAAATAATGCATCGGGTGCTCCAAAAAATAACCTGACTGAAAATAAGAAAACACTTAGCGGGGAAAGAAGTCATGCTTTCGGCGTTCTGACAAACGAGGAATCACCGAAAGAGGCTCGGCCAGAGCAGGCCGCAAAAGTACAAGGGAGCGGGGTAAAAGAGAGTCATAAAAAAACCGCGGATAAAAGAAACTACGATAAGCCAGCTCAGCTTAGTGCTACCTTAAGGTCTGCCAAAAAAGAGAACGAGCTCCCTGCCGCTCAGAACGAACCGGCAACCGAACTCAAGCCATTTCAAAATAAGGACGCGTCTGCTTTGTCTTTTCCGGGTGAAACAGATCCAGTAACCTATCAGAAATTAGATCTTATGCCGCTTGGCAACCTGAGACGACAGGAAAAGTCAGACAGTCTGGAACCGCCTTTTGTTTTTATAGATAGAAACATGTTTTTAGCGGAATCCGGATCTGGAAAATTTGGTCTTGAGTTTTTTACAGGACCAGCCAGGGCAGTAACAACGATCTCCGGTGCTGATAATAACCTTAATGGAACCCACCGAAAGATCAACCTTTCCCTTGGCCTGGGAATCAACTATTTTTATAATAGCAGGTGGAGTATTAACAGTCAGTTCCGGGTGAGCAGAAACGTATGGGATTATCATGAGGAAAGCACAAGTAATAACATAACGGATAAGAAAAAAGTGCCGGTAGTAAACTCAATGTCACCGGATAGCTTAATCCGTTATGTAGAGGTGCATTCGAGCAAAACGATTCGTTCAAAGGTAAGTTATAATCTGAATGCCGGATTTGAATATACATTCTTTCGCAAAAGCGGGCTCAAGATGGGCGCCTTGCTCCAGGCAAGCTTATATTCCACAAGGTATAAACTGGTAAGCAGTACTACTGAGAGTACCGACACAGTTACCTATCTTTTTAATTCAACAACAAAACCTCCGGTGTATAGTGCCGGAACAGTACCGCCGTCCTATAAGACGAGCTATGTTCTTACCAGCCTGGGATTAGTGCCCGGGTTAGTCTTTAGTTATACTATTAACAGCAAAATCACGGTGATCTTCCGGCCATCTTATTTTAGCCAGCTAACGGGAAATAAAACAAATTCCCGCCAAAAATATTTCGATACAAAACAGGCTGTGTTATTCATGGACCTGGGTTTGAGGATTAAATTATAAATCATACGTTTGGTAATGAGCGCAACGAACAGGCCCGTTTAAAATGGATTAAGTTAAAATAATTTTTATCTTTGTTATAAAACCTCTTGGTGGTTTGTGCCTGAACCCAAATGAATAGAACACACCTTATCTTTTTCTTCGTTTTTGCTAATCTTTGTATCAGCGCACAGGAAAGGTTGGGGATCACAAACAGTAATTATTATTGCACGGCCGGAATCCATCTTAATCCTACCGCAAGTGTGGATGCAAGAACCTATATGCAGCTCCATTTGGCAGGGGCTAATTTTTATATCAAAACTAACTTCGCATACCTGCCCGATTTCAGTATCAGGCAGATCCGGAATATTCCTGAACCTTTAAGAACTGAAGGAGGAAGCAAAAAATACCTTTACTTGAACGCTTCCATTGAAGGTCCTTCTTTTGTAATGAGCAAAAGGACCTATGGAGTCGGTTTTTTTACACGGGTACGAATGGTTATGGATATGCGCCGCGTATCTTATGAACTTGCTTCGGCTTTGCTGAACGGACAGGCTTTTGTGTCGGCAGAGAACAGAGATCTGCTTGGTCAGAATTTTAAAAATGCAAAATTCAGCAGCTTGAGCTGGGCTGAGTACGGTGTGAATTTTGGCAAAATGATCAGGCGGAAAAAAGACATCATTATAAGCGTTGCCGGAAACCTGAAATACCTTACAGGTATAAACATCATGTATGCGAATATACTTGAGTTCAATAGTTACAATGATGGGAACGGTGCTTTTGGTGTAAGCAGTCTGAACGCAAAAGTATTGAGGAACCAGTTGCAATGGAAATCGGGAAGGGGCCTTGGTATGGATTTAGGGATCACCTACAAAATAATGGAAGGATATGTGGACAAATATTACGCCAACTCAAGAATGTCGAATTGTGATTATGTGGACTATAAATGCAAAGTGGGTCTTTCGCTGAGAGACGCAGGCTATGTGAGGTTTAAGGGAGCAGGTAACACAGATACACGCGTTGTTGGTTCTGGCCATTTTGATCCTTCGCGGATTGATACGGCTTTTGTGGAAGCGATCGAATACAATTTTAAAAATACCACGGTAACAGGAAAACCTATCCTGGCATGTTTGCCGACAGCCCTGACGGGTCAGTTTGATTATAATTTTGACAATTCGGTGTATTTAAATTTTACTGTTGTAAAAAATCTTGTGCCAACCCGTATCACGGGAGTACAAAGTCCTGATCTGCTTTCTGTTTGTCCGCGGTTTGAAGTATTGCCGCTTGAAATAGCTATGCCTCTGACCTTACAGAAGTTCCGCTACCCTCAGCTTGGCCTTGCGCTCAGGTTAAGGAGTCTTGTAGTGGGAATGGACAATATTTTTCCTTTATTTATGAAGACAGATACGTACGGATTTAATCTTTATTTCAGTATAGCTGTTACTATTTTCAGAAACCCGGCCTGCGCCGGCAAGAGGATCAGTGTATCTGATTGTTCGCCTTTTAAGTCGGGAAAAAATAAAATCAAAAAGAAAAAGAATACAATGTCCAACAGGAAGCGCTAAAGGTGATGTGCTAAACCCGCTGATTTATTGAGTTTTTGATCAACTCCAGAACTAATGCCTCAGCGGTTTTTCCGGATTATTCAAAATGCTCTTAATTAGATCAATTTACTGTGGTACACGTTTCATAATAACAGAAGCGGCGAAAGCGCCTGTCAGTCCAATAAATAAAAGTGGGATGATCTTTCCGGTTGTAGCCCTGAAGGCGGATAATGAGGCAATCTGCTCTCTGATAATTTTAGGGAAATCCTCAACTTTTATTTTGTCGGGGTTTTTAAGCTGCTGTTCTTTTAACATGTTAAGATATTCGGAGCCGTTGTAATAGTTTACATACTCGCCCATTTTCCATCCAAATTCTATATAATTATAGAGACTTGTACCAACCAGGCCAACAGCAAGAACAGTGAATGCGATGCGCATTCCTTCCCTGGTATCAATAATTCCACCGTGGTCTTTTTCTCTTACATGGTAAATAGCGATAAAGAAAAAAGGAAGAATTAAAAATACACCTGTGATGATCGAATAATAAAACCCGAATTTGCTGAACATGTTACTGCTTAAAACGATATAGAGTTTAAAAGCGATGACAACAAGACAATAAAGTAACCCGTAAAGAAGCGCTTTTTTATTCATCTTAACCGTTCATGCTGATTAAGAATTCTTCATTTGTCTGACTGCGACGGAGCCTGTCGAGCAGGAACTCCATTGCTTCCTGTGGATTCATATCCCCCAGGTGCTTGCGCAGGATCCATAAACGGGTTAAGGTTTCTTTATCCACTAACAGATCATCTCTGCGGGTAGAGGAAGCTAAAAGATCAATGGCCGGATAGATCCTCCTGTTTGATAATTTCCTGTCCAGCTGTAATTCCATATTACCTGTTCCTTTAAACTCTTCAAAGATCACCTCATCCATTTTCGATCCGGTTTCGGTTAAAGCAGTTGCAATAATGGTTAATGATCCGCCGTTCTCAACTTTACGTGCGGCGCCAAAAAAACGTTTTGGTTTATGCAAGGCATTTGCATCCACACCGCCAGTCAATACTTTTCCACTGGCAGGAGATACAGTGTTGTAGGCGCGTGCAAGACGAGTTATACTATCGAGTAAAATAACAACATCGTGTCCGCATTCCACCATTCGTTTTGCTTTTTCAAGCACAATGTTGGCGATCTTTACGTGTTTTTCGGCGGGCTCGTCAAAAGTACTTGAGATCACTTCGGCCTTCACGCTGCGTGCCATATCTGTAACCTCCTCAGGCCGTTCGTCAATCAAAAGAATGATGAGGTAAACTTCAGGGTGATTGTAAGCTATCGCATTTGCAATATCTTTTAATAAAACAGTTTTACCTGTTTTTGGCTGTGCCACAATGAGTCCACGTTGTCCTTTGCCGATCGGTGAAAAAAGATCCATTACGCGGGTACTCATATTTTCCTGTGGATGCCCGGTTAGTTTTAATTTTTCGTATGGGAATAACGGAGTTAAATAATCAAAGATCACACGGTCACGCACAAAGGAAGGGTCGCGGCCGTTGATCTGGTCAACTTTAATTAACGGGAAATATTTTTCACCTTCTTTTGGAGGGCGAACGCCGCCTTTTACCACATCGCCCGGTTTAAGACCGAACAATTTGATCTGCGATTGCGACACGTAAACGTCATCCGGCGAGTTAAGATAATCGTAATCGGAGCTCCTTAAAAAACCATACCCATCAGGCATTATTTCGAGAACCCCGGTTACAAAAACGATGTTATCAAAATTGTAATATACTTTTTCGGGTTTTTTTTCAGGGACAGATTCCACCTCTTCTTTTTGCATGCCCTGTACGCCATTATCCTCTTCCTGCTGGCTGTCACTGTTTTCGGGGGAGTTTTTTTCCGTATCTGTCATGTTGGTTGGTTCTGCGATTACCGTTGGGGTTTCGTCTTCCGAGTCTTCTTCCTGAACCGATGAGACGGCGCCCTTTACGGAATCCACATTAAGAGGATCCAATTTTACTTTGCGCGGGCGTTTCTCCTTTTGTTCCCTGGGCTCCCTGTGGCTTTCCCTCAGTTCTTTATTCTCCTTTTTAGAAAATTTTTCAACGATACGTTTTGTGAGATCGGCGTTTTCATTTTGGGCATCTACAATTTTTAAGATGAGGTCGCCTTTGGCTAAACCTTTGCTGTCGATTGAAAATGCTTTTGCAATTTCCTTTAATTCGGGTAGGGGCCTACCGCCTAAGTCAATAACTTCAAACATAGAGAGGAATAATAATGATAATAATTAGTTTCGGACTTTTTTATTTTTTGATTGATTGCCAGCCGTAAGAAAATTCAGCTGTTATAAATACATGGCAATATTAATGAAAATAGTTCAAAGAACAAATTTATTCAGTAAAAATTTTAAATAAAAAACCCCATTTCCTCCAGCAGAAGAAATGGGGAGTATTTTACCACGCCGGCCCGGTTACATCTGTGGAATGGAAGCGTGATGGAAAGCACATATAATACCACCCATCAGGGCCATGGATACTACCCAAAAGCCGCCATTAATAGCGACATATTTAAAAGACTTGCGCTCAAACAGGGCCGGTACCCCTAAAATTGGAATAGCCAGCATAATTCCTGCCAGGGTGCCGTGAAAAGCGCCATGTCTAAAAGTACGGTAGCTGTTTCCATAGAGTTCCATAAAACGGTTGAGCATGGTTATGGATTCAGAACCTGCGGTATGGGAATCCGCCTGGTTGGTTAAAATCGCCATTACGTGGATCTGGTGAATTACTATAAGGTGCATTCCAAACGCAATAAAAAATGATAAAAGAATGGTAAGACCAAATACCAGAGTCATATTGGCTCCTCTTGCGTTTTCTTCCGTCATACCGCTTGCCTGCATCCAGGCTTTCCCAAAGCCAATTTTTGGATTATACCAAATAAATCCAACGGCGAGTGGAATAAGTGTCACACCCAACACTACTAATAAGTTTGTTGCTTCCATGTTTTGATTTTAAATCAAATATAAAGGATTGAATCTGTAACGCAAATTTTTATTAAGGGAACCGGGACAGATTCGTCTTTATTCCCGTTTATCCTTTTATCCTTGCATCTCTTATTTAGTCAAAAACTCATTCAACTCATCAGTGGTGGCGCTAAAGCTGAACACATCGCTTACCTGGTAATAATTGGCTTTATCCACACA
>Ga0208492_1001205_pt1 | contig 17131 bp, 16 predicted proteins | sample Subbioar_CSW14AB_FD_184820 | JGI IMG/M metagenome (GOLD analysis project Ga0208492, IMG submission 184820) | Serpentinite rock and fluid subsurface biosphere microbial communities from McLaughlin Reserve, California, USA - CR12Mar_CSW14AB (SPAdes) | ecosystem: Environmental > Terrestrial > Deep... | reverse complement strand
ATAAATGCTGCATCTTTATGAAGTTCCGAAGGAACCCTAACATTAAAGCTCCCTTTAAATGATTTTTCGGGCTTCTTATTTAATTCTTTACAGGTTTCAATATAATCATCAACAGCTTCTTCAAAAGCCGATTTAATCTCCTTTACTGACGCACCTTCAAAAGTTACAAGATCGTTAATACCAAATAATTTACCGTAGAAAACTTCATCTTCTGTACTATATTCGACAGTAGCCAAATATTGTTTATATTTTAGATAATTGCCCATTTTAAATTTTTCCTTTCTCTTTTAGTTGCTCTAATACCTGTTTAAGCACATATTCCTTTACAATATTTCCGGGATGAGGCTTATGCAGATTGATGATTTTTTTATTCTGGTCTGCAAACTTTCGTCTGGAGCCACCGGTCTTACCAGTCTTTAATGGTTCATAGCCCAAATAAATCAGAACCGCAGTAAGTTCATCCCAGGTAAAATCCCTGGGTAGTTTAAGTAAGCGCTCAAGTAATTTTTCACTCTTGCCCATTTCTTGCAACTAAAATATAGTTACAAATATACTGCTAAAATTTAATAATAAAACAAATGAAGCTGAGAGGTTTATTAAAGTTGTTCGCAACTATCAGTAGTGCCCATGTTTGTGATGATAACCCCAATTTGTCGCTTGGCCTACTATTACTGCTGATACGAACGTCCTACCCTCTTGTACAATATTAAATTATCGCTCACCATCAATACCAATCCACTTTATAGATAACTCAGGTTAATGAAGAGCAGAGACTTCGTATATAACAATTAGTAATACTTGACATCATCTGCTCTTCTATCAGACATATATCAGTCGTCTCCAATTGTCACAGAGACGACCAATATACGACGAAGAGACGACCAATATACGTCCAACGGTAAAAGCAAGCTTATAGTTGGTAACAAGCTGTCACAGCTGCTTCAGGTCAGATCTTCAGCGGCAACAACACTTTACTTCAGTTTACCGACAGCCTTAAACTTGGCGAATACCTGCTCGGTATGCGGGGCATCCTTCAACTCATCGGTTAGATCCTGCCCGGCCCAATGTTCGTAATGTTTGCCGTTTTTCCATAGTCTGCTCTCTGAGACATCGTAAATGATTCCATGAAGAGCCACCCATATTTCAGGTTTATCCTGACCATTTCTTAAAGCCAGATAGGATCTGCTGTATTCCGGAAGTTCGCTCATACCTACGCGCGGCCTCTTTTACGGAAATGCTCAAAAAACATCACGTTCATCAACAGCATTGCCATTGAATAGAAATGATCTTCAAAAGGAATGGTACCTACCCTGAAAGCCACATTTTCGGCATCATTGTACATCACCACCGGAATGGAAGTTAAAAGTCCGTTTACGATATAAAACGGAAACAGAGAAACCAGATAGGCCAGATAAAACCTGCTCAGATAGGAAACTTTAAACACGAACTGTGCGAGAATTAAAATCACCAAAAGCAAGGCAAATGTGATTAAGGTATAAACCCTGTCGTAATAGTTAAAGAGCAATACTGCACATAATATGATTAAAACATATGTGATATAAGCCGATACCGACTTCAGAATATCCGGCTTAATATAATAGTTCAGGCATTCATAAATAAATATACAGGCAAATGGAACGGTAATAAAAAACAGGATTTCTTCCAAAGGCAGATCAAGGATATAAATTCCCTGAACATAAGCGGGGTTAAATGACCATACCTCAAAAACCGTGAACAGATGATCCCAAAACAGGAACAGTAAACCACTAATCATGAGTCCCGGAAAAATATATTTCCAGCTTTTAAAAAACTGAACTCTTTTATCAAATGAAAGAATTACAGGAAAAAAAACTGTAAAAAAGTTGATCAGAAGATAAGTCGCTTTCATTTACAAATATTCAATATACTTTTGATTTCAGCGAATACTAGCAGGCCTCTACATCCGATTATTTGAAATAAAATTGTATTCACTGAAAATTCTGCTTAACTTAATATAATCAAATCGCTTATAATGAAAGCATTACGAATTATCATAAGCATATTGGCTATCTTAGCCGCTCTCTTCTTTATCGGCGGCATGCTTTTACCAAAAACATATAAAATCAGCAGGACTGTTGTTGTCAAGGCGAGCGACAGTGTGGTTTACATGAATGTTGCCGACATGAATAATTTCCTGAAATGGAATCCCTGGACAAAAATGGATCCCGACGCAAAAGTAAACATCAGTGGCACTCCTGCTCAGACCGGTCATTTATGGGAATGGAAAGGCGAAAAAACAGGATCCGGGCAAATGGAATTAATCAAAGCCAGTCCATACACCTTAACCGAGTTTCAACTACGCTTTCTGGAGCCTTTTGAAAGCCATGCTATTTCCGGATTTACATTCAAAAAAGTAGCCGAAGGAACTGAGGTGGAATGGTATATGAGCGGTGAGGCAAACTCCATAACAGACCGCTGGATGGGATTAAGCATGGATATGATGATGGACAGGGATTTTACAAATGGGTTGAACTCATTAAAAGAATTATCAGAGAAATAAATCAAATAATATTTACCTCACGCTCCAGTATAATTCCAAATTTAGAATTAACGCTTTCTATAATCTGCTCAGAAAATGCATAAATCTCTGAGCCTGTACTTCCACCATGATTGACTAATACCAATGCCTGATTTTTCCAGGTACCTGTATTTCCTACTACTTTACCTTTCCATCCGCATGATTCAATCAGCCATCCGGCAGCTATCTTCACAAAACCCTGGCCTGCAGGAAAATTAACCATATCAGGAAACTGCTCTTTCAGCTTTTCAAACTGTGATGAAGGGATAAGAGGATTCTTGAAGAAACTTCCTGCATTTCCAATTGTGGCAGGATCCGGTAATTTACTCACCCTGATATGTGAGATTACGGAGGATACTTCTCTAATATTCGGTTCAGTAATACCCCTCTTCTGTAGTTCTTCGGTAATTGCTCCGTAACTTAATTTAGGATTAAAGTTCACCGAGAGTTTAAAGCTAACTTCAGTGATGATGTATTGCCCCTTTAATTCAGATTTAAAAACACTATCCCGATAGCTGAACCGGCAATCTTCCTTACTGAAAACCCTGATTTTACCCGTAGCGATTTCAAATGCCCTGCAGGAATGAAATACATCCTGAAGTTCTACACCATAGGCTCCGATATTCTGTACCGGAGAAGCTCCGACAGATCCGGGAATAAGACTTAAATTTTCAATTCCGGCAAACTCATGATCCACGCAGTAATTAACCAGATCATTCCAGACTACTCCCGCTCCCGCACTTACATAAATATCATCCCCATTTCGCTCATATCTGATTCCGGGGATTTTCATATGAATAACCAAACCCGCATAATCAGAAGTGAAGAGCATATTACTTCCTCCCCCAAGTATTAAGCGGGGCAGATTCTTCCATTCAGATTCTGAAAACAAGGCGCTGAGATCTGCTTCTGAATTGATCTCGGTAAACCGGGAAGCTTTGGCTTCAACTCCAAAAGTATTGAGTGTTCTCAGTGAATAATTTGCTTGAACCTGCATGCTGATTTTAAGTAGTTTGAGTTAAGAAGATCATTTAATCCTTCTGAAATACTTTTTTGAAGCCAGAAGCAATCCATACTCTTCAGACGGAAGTTTATGAATTGACTTATGATGAATTTTATGTGCTCTTCTGATACCCAAAAGGTAGGGATTATTTGTTTTAAAACTTTTAAACCGCTTATGTATAAACCAGTCGTGGAAGATAAAATAAATTATTCCATAAACTGAAATTCCGACCCCAATCCAGAACCGGTAATCCGGACCTGATCTGCCAATCCACATCAGATACATGGATAGAAATGCAAAAAGTAAGCTGAATATATCATTCAACTCAAACCATCCCGATTTGTGCTGATGATGAGTGCGGTGTATGAACCACAGTGGCCCATGGAATAAATATTTGTGTATAAACCACGAGAACGCTTCCATTGCTGCAAGCGTTCCCATGATGATTAGAATATTTATCAGTATCTGCATGTTAGTGTGTTGTCTGTTATCTGTTATCTATTGCCTGAAAAATGCAGCTAATTTCAGATTCAGCAGCCGTTTGTTTCAATTAAGAATTAAAAATTACGAATTACGAATTACGAAATCCTGCTTATCTGAAAAATACAACTAATTTCACATTGAGCAGCCCTCATCTTGATACTTGATACTAAATACTCGATACTATATAATGTCTGTTAAAAGATAACTGTCAACTGTCAATTGTCAACTTAAATATGAATTGCTCTGTTCTCGGTAGCGGCCATACTCGCCTCTCTGAAGGCTTCAGTATAGGTTGGATGTGCATGAGAGATTCTTGCGATATCTTCGGCAGATGCCCTGAATTCCATTGCAACAACCGCTTCGGCAATCATATCGGCAGCACGCGGTCCGATCATGTGAACCCCCAGAATCTCATCTGTAGCTGCATCAGCAAGGACTTTAATAAACCCGTCAGAATCGTTACTTGCACGGGCACGGCCACTGGCCTTGAACGGGAATGAACCTGCTTTGTATTTTACTCCGCTTTCCTTAAGCTGCTCTTCGGTATAACCTACGCTCGCAACTTCCGGCCAGGTATACACAACTCCCGGTATCAGATTATAATTGATATGTGGTTTCTGACCTGCAATAACTTCAGCCACAAAAGTACCTTCATCTTCCGCTTTATGCGCCAGCATAGCTCCTTTGATCACATCACCAATCGCATAAATTCCCGGAACTGAAGTCTCGAGATGATCATTAACCGGAATCTTTTTGCCACGCTCTTCAAGAGTGATACCAAGATTTTCCAGACCCAGATTCTCTGTATATGCCGTACGTCCGACAGCTACCAGGCAATAATCCCCTTCCAAAGTTACCTTCTCACCTTTAGGACTATCCGCAGTAACGGTTACTTTACTCCCCTTAACAGTTGCACCGGTTACTTTATGACTTAATAAAAACTCCATTCCCTGCTTTGCAAGTACCTTCTGAAGTTCTTTACCAAGACTCTTATCCATAGTACCGATGATAGAATCCATAAATTCAACAACAGTAACCTTTGAGCCCAGACGCGCATAAACCGAACCAAGCTCCAGACCAATTACGCCACCCCCAATCAGGATAAGATGCTTAGGAATTTCGGTCAGATTCAACGCTTCTGTAGAGGTGATGATACGCTTGCCATCTGTTTTAAGAAACGGAAGTTCTGTTGGTTTTGAACCGGTAGCCAGAATGATATTTTTGGCGGTGATATTCTCGGATGTTCCATCAGCCTTACTAACCTTCACCGTATTTTTATCTACCATCGATCCAACGCCCTGATAGGTAGTAACCTTATTCTTCTTGAAAAGATAGGAAATACCTCCCGTTGTATGAGCCACTACCTCATCCTTACGCTTAACCATTTGCTTGAGATCCGGCTTCAGATCTTTCAGATGAATCCCATGCTCTTTAAATGTATGTAATGCATTATGATAATGCTCAGATGAATCCAGCAGGGCTTTAGACGGAATACAGCCTACGTTTAAGCATGTTCCTCCATAAGTACTGTATTTTTCTACGATTGCGGTTTTTAAACCAAGCTGGGCACAACGGATGGCTCCAACATAACCACCGGGACCACTTCCAATTACTATTACGTCAAATTGCATGTAAGAATATCTTTAAATTTCAATCAAAGTTAATAATTATCAATCCTTAAAAAAATCAGATAACCTAAAATGTAAAACCATTCTGCCCGAACAGGATGCATTTTATTTATCTAAATTTGGCTAAATGATTTCTCAGATTCATCTGATCAACTCAATATTATCTATATGTTCAGAATATACAGCTTACTGACAGGATTAATACTGCTTCTTCATTCCGTTTCCTATGCCCAGAATGATATTTTCAGTCGGGCAGATACTCTGAGAGGCACATTGAGTACTGCGAGAAGTTCCTACGATATTAATTATTACCACTTAGACATCAGCATTGACTTAAATAATCAATCCATCCAAGGATCAAACCTTTTCAGATTTACGGCCATTACAGACATTAAAAAACTGCAGTTCGACCTTTTCGAAAACCTTAAGATTGACAAAATCATTTACCGTGGTCAAGAACTTTCATACAAGAGAGAATTCAATGCGGTATTCATAGATTTTCCGGATAATATTCAAAAGGGAAGCACAGGTGAATTCACAGTTTTTTATAGCGGTAAACCAATAGTTGCCCGTACTCCACCCTGGGATGGAGGCTTTACCTTTTCCAAAGACAGTCAGGGAAAACCCTGGATCAGTGTCTCCTGTCAGGGCCTCGGGGCAAGTTCCTGGTGGCCTAACAAAGACCATCAGTCAGATGAAGTAGACAGTATGCTGATCAGCATTACTGTGCCTAAAGGTCTGATGAACGTGAGTAATGGCCGGCTGAGGTCGGTTAAAGATACCGAAGACCAGCAGACACGTTACGACTGGTTCGTTTCTACGCCGATTAACAATTATAATGTAAGCCTGAACATTGCAGATTACGTGCATTTTAAAGACAGTTATCAGGGAGAAAGAGGAGATCTTTCGCTCGACTATTATGTCCTTCGCGAAAACCGTGAAAAGGCCGAAAAGCAATTCTCGGCAAATGTTAAACCGATGCTCAAAGTATTCGAAAACTGGTTCGGCCCCTACCCCTTTTACAGTGATGGATACAAGCTTATTGAAACTCCTTACCTGGGTATGGAACATCAAAGTGCTATTGCCTATGGAAATAAATATAAGAACGGGTATTTAGGCCGCGATCTTTCTGAAAGCGGATATGGCCTGAAGTGGGATTATATCATTGTTCATGAAAGTGGTCACGAATGGTTCGGAAACAACATCACCAGTAAAGATATTGCTGATATGTGGATCCATGAAGGATTTACAATGTACTCTGAGGTACTTTATGTAGAAAGCCGCGACGGAAAAGCTGCAGGAGTAAAATATCTGAAAGGCATAAGAAAAAATATCCGGAATGATAAAGCAATCATTGGCCCCTATGGCGTAAATACGGAAGGTTCAGGCGACATGTATTACAAAGGTGCAAACCTTGTTCACATGATCAGAACAATAATCGATAATGACCAAAAATGGCGCGAAATACTCCGGGGGCTTAACTCAACATTCGGACTTAAGACCACGAGCACCGAGGAAGTTCTGAATTTCATCAACAGTGCCGCAGAAAAAGACTTCGGTAAAATATTTGATCAGTATCTCCGTTTCGCTGACTTACCTGTTCTTGAATACAAAACAAAAGGAAATCAGGTATCCTATCGCTGGGTGGCAGATGTTCCGGATTTCGATATGCCGCTCAGAATACTAAATGGAAAACAACATCAATGGATCTATCCGGGCGCAGAATGGAAAACATTAAAATCCACTTCATTTATTCCCGATGATGATAATTTCTATTTCAAAACAAAAATGATTGAATAAAAAACAATCTCCTGCAACGTTTTCTGTGATAATGCGTCTTATAAAAAAATAAAAGGATGAAACCATCATGATTTTACCAAAACCCGCAGGGGCAAGATTATTAAATCATGATCGACTCATCACCTTTAAAAACAAATAATAAACGGATGAAAATACTCAGAAAAATTCTTGCAGCCGCTTATCTGACACTCGTTGCATCAGATTTTGTTTGTGCATCTCAACAGATTACAACGATTAACAAACAGAAAGATTTTGCTCATGAAGACCGTGAAGTTTCCGGTTTCAGCGGCATATCATCATCAGGCAGTTATCATGTATTTATTACCATGGGAAATACTGAAAGCCTTCGGCTGGAAGGCGATTCAGAATCAATCGCTGAAATCGAAACTAAAGTTGAAAATGGCATTTTAAGAATCAGGACGAAGAAACAAATGAATTACCGTACCTGGAATAACCGCGGCCGGGTAAACATTTACATTCATGCAAAAGAACTGGACAATATCCTTTTAAGCGGATCCGGCAATATAAAAGTAAACGGAAAAGTTAAAGCTGATCAACTGAAAAACATGATCAGCGGCTCGGGAAGTATTGAGTTAAATATGGATGTTAATGAATATTCAGCAGTAGTGAGCGGTTCAGGTACCATTCTTGCCCGGGGAGTTGCAAATAACGCTAAAATAACCATTGCAGGTTCAGGCGATTTTGATGGCACGGAACTGAGTACGGCAAATGCCTCAGCAAAAGTGAGTGGTTCAGGCAATATCAATATTCATGCTAATAAAACCCTCGATGCTCTGATTAGCGGCTCAGGGGATATCAGATACAGCGGCAATGCCAATGTGAAAAGTACAAAAAGCGGATCCGGACAAATATCGAGACAATAGCTCTTTAATGAGTTTACCCGGAGATAACAATAATCTGTCAGCTACGGATTCTATAATTTTATATTAAACAAAAAGGGCCTCATTGTTAAATGAAGCCCTTTTCTTATTAAACAGGATTTTAAACTCCCAGTAATAACCTTGCCGGATCTTCCAGTAATTGTTTAACTCTTACAAGGAAACCTACAGACTCACGTCCGTCAATGATTCTATGGTCATATGATAATGCCACATACATAATCGGACGGATAACCACCTGACCATTCACTGCAACAGGACGTTCTACGATGTTATGCATACCCAATATAGCTGACTGAGGAGCATTGATGATTGGAGTTGACATCATTGAGCCAAATACACCACCATTGGTAATCGTAAATGTACCGCCGGTCATTTCTTCAAGAGTAAGCTTTCCGTCTCTTGCTTTTACAGCCAGCTCAACAACTGCAGCTTCGATCTGCGCCAGAGACATTGATTCAGCGTTTCTGATAACAGGAACAACAAGTCCCTTAGGTGCAGAAACTGCGATTGAAATGTCTGCAAAATCGTTGTAAACAATTTCTTCAGCTTCTATACGGGCGTTAACAGCAGGGAACTCTTTCAAAGCCTCACATACTGCTTTGGTAAAGAAAGACATGAATCCGAGACCTACACCGTGCTTCTCTTTAAATTTATCTTTGTATTTGGCACGTAAGTCCATGATCGGCTGCATATCCACCTCATTAAAGGTAGTCAGCATTGCCGTTTCATTTTTCACGGTCACTAAACGCCTGGCAACAGTTTTTCTGAGCGAAGACATTTTCTCACGACGTTCATTTCTTGAGCCCGGCGCAGCGACTGTTTTCGGAGCAGGAGATGCTTTTGGAGCAGTGCTTTCAGCTTTTTTACCGGCTTCAGCATTTAAAGCATCCTCTTTGGTGAGCCTTCCTCCAACACCACTTCCCTTAACATCGGCAGGATTAACACCCTTTTCGGCTAATATCTTGGCGGCTGAAGGAGAAGGAACACCGGCTGCATAAGTACCGGCCTTAGTATCTTCTGCCTTTGCTGCAGGAGCTGCTGCTTCAACTTTAGGAGCTGACTCAGCTGCTGGTTTACCGGCAGCAGGACTACCTCCCTCTTCAATACTACAAACAGGGGCACCTATTGCCAGGGTATCCCCTTCATTTGCGATGGTTTTTAAAGTTCCTGCTTTTTCAGCTGTCAGTTCAAAGGTTGCTTTATCGGATTCCAATTCGGCAATTACTTCGTCCATTTCTACATAGTCGCCATCTTTTTTAATCCACTGCGACAAGGTAACTTCAGAAATAGACTCGCCTACCGGCGGAACTTTGATCACTAAACTCATAATGCTTTTTTCTTATAACTATTAGTCAATATCTACAATTTTCTTCGTTGCTTTTTCTACTTTCTTCTTCACTTCCGGTCCGGCAGCATCATCAAATGCCTTGGTTACAATATACAATTGCTGAGCAATGTGCTGCTTGGCATAACCTGTAGCAGTACTGCTGCTTTCCTTACGGGAGATCACCTCAAAGTTGAGCGATGATTTACGGAACTTTCTGGAAATATAAGGCCATGCTCCCATATTTTCAGGCTCTTCCTGCACCCAGAAGAACTCTTTAGCCTTATTGTATTTTTGATGAACTGCTTCAATCTGATCATAAGGAAGCGGATATAGTTGCTCAAGGCGAACAATTGCCACATCCTTTCGCTTATCAACCTGTTGTTTCTCAAGCAGGTCATAATAAATTTTACCGGTACAGAACAGAACTCTCTTCACATCAGATGCTTTCACAAAGCTGTCATCAATCAGCTCTCTGAATCTACCTTCAGTAAACTCTTCCAGTTTACTTACGCACTGTGCACTTCTCAATAAACTCTTCGGTGTAAACACAACCAGAGGCTTACGGAAATTACGCTTCAGCTGTCTGCGTAAAAGATGGAAGAAGTTTGCCGGAGTGGTACAATTTGCAACCTGGATATTCTCATCGGCACATGCTTCCATGAATCTTTCAATTCTTGCTGATGAGTGCTCAGGACCCTGTCCTTCGAAACCATGAGGCAACAACATAACCAATCCATTTGAACGCTGCCATTTTGTTTCGGCACTGGTGATGAACTGATCGATTACGATCTGTGCACCGTTCATAAAATCTCCAAACTGAGCTTCCCAGATGGTTAAAGCCATAGGATTTGCCAGAGCGTAACCATATTCAAAGCCAAGCACTCCGTATTCTGAAAGATGCGAGTTGTAAACATCAAATTTCGCATTGCCATTGTGAAGCTTCGATAAAGGAACATACTCCTCTTCTGAATCTTCGAGTGTAATTACAGCATGTCTGTGCGAGAAAGTTCCCCGCTCAACATCCTGACCACTTAAACGAACGCTGAAACCTTCCTGAATCAAAGAACCATAGGCCATCAATTCGCCCATCGCCCAGTCGAACACTTTGGTATCAGACATTTTTCTTCTCTCTTCAAACAGCTTCTCTATCTTTTTAAAGAACTTCTTATCTGAAGGAAGTGTGCTTATTTCTTTGGCAATCGTTTGTAAAGTTTTGGCTGAAACCTTTGTTTCAACAGGAATAGCCAATGCTCCCGGCTTAGCCAGCTCGAGTCCTTTCCACGCACCACCGAAAACATTATGAACAGCAGAATAGGTTTTATCTTCTTTGGCTTCGTTCAATCTCTCCTGAAGTAAGGCACGGAAATTCTTCTCCATTTCTTTTGCCAGGTTAGCATCCACACTTCCCTGTTCCATTAATTTCTGGTTGTAAATCTCACGTGGATTAGGATGCTTCTCGATCGCTTTATATAACAAAGGCTGAGTGAATTTTGGTTCATCGGCCTCATTATGACCATAACGACGATAGCACAGAATATCTATAAATACGTCATTATGATATTTCTGACGATATTCAACCGCCATATTAATGGCATAAACCAATGCCTCTACATCATCGCCATTCACGTGGAATACCGGAGACAATGTCACCTTTGCAAGGTCTGTACAATAAGTAGATGAACGGGCATCTTTAAAGTTGGTGGTAAATCCAACCTGATTATTGATAACAAGATGAATACTTCCTCCCGTTTTATATCCATCCAGTTTAGCCATCTGAATTACTTCGTAAGTAATACCCTGTCCGGCAAGTGAAGCATCCCCGTGAATTAGAATCGGAGCAATACGGTTGTTATCTCCTTCGTATTTAAAATCAATTTTAGATCGTACCATCCCCTGAACCACCGCATCAACGGTTTCAAGGTGAGAGGGATTAGGACAAAGGCTAAGATGTACACTTTTACCTGAGAAGGTATTTACATCCATTGAATAACCCAGATGGTATTTCACATCACCTCCATAAGGTGTATTCTCGTCAAAACCTTTTCCTTCGAATTCAGAAAAAATGTCCTTATATGTTTTGTGCATGATATTAGCCAGCACGTTCAAACGACCGCGGTGAGCCATACCAATGACAAACTCATCAATACCCAGCTCTGCACCTTTATGAATGACAGAATCCAATGCCGGAATTACCGATTCAGCACCCTCAAGGGAAAATCTTTTCTGTCCCAGAAACTTGGTTCCGAGGAAATTCTCAAAAACAACAGCCTCATTCAGCTTTGAAAGAATCCTCTTTTTGGTTTCAATATCAAAGTTAGGGGTGTTACGTTCAGATTCCATTCTTTGCTCAAACCATTTGAGCTTTTCAGGATTTCTGAGATATTTATACTCTACTCCGATTGATTGACAGTAGGTTTGCTCAACAAGAGCTAGAATATCCTTTAATTTGGCAGGGCCCAGGCCTACTTCAACACCTGCATTAAAAACTGTTTCGAGATCTGAATTACTTAAGCCGAATGTCTCCAGTTCCTTGCCAGGATAATAAGATCTGCGTTCACGTACAGGGTTAGTTTTAGTGAACAAGTGCCCACGCTGTCTGTATCCATTGATCAGGTTTAACACCTTGATCTCTTTTAAAAAATGTTCAGGAGTTTCTTCACTTACTACTCCTGCTTCAGAACCGCGACCGAAATCGAATCCTTCAAAAAATTTCTGCCATCCAAAATCAATTGACTCCGGATCTTCCTTGTATGACTGGTAAAGAGAATCGATGTAAGCAGAATCCGCGTTACTGAGGTATGATAAGTTATTCATTTAAAAACTAAGTCTTTTACGACACAAAAATAAGATTTTAAGCATAGAATCTCTCAAAACTGAATTCTATTTTCTACTTAAGAAACAGCATTGATACACATAGAATCTACGGCGGAAAATTAAGAAAAATTGTTCAGGATAAAGACCGGAAAATACTCAAAAGCCCCTCTTCAGGCAGAAAAATTTTTCTCTAGTTCTCCGGGGTTTTAATACTCTGTAAATAACATGGACAATCGGTATAGCTTTTTAACTGATATTCAGCACGTTCAACCTCTGACAACTTCCAGGGCTGATGAACATAATGATCATTAAGCTGGCTCAATTCCGGAATCCATAAGCGAACATAATCACCATGCGGGTCATAATCAGCAGCCTGCTTCAGTATATTGAAATGTCTGTCCACCCTGGGATCATTTCCAACTCCTGCGATATACGCCCAGTTACCCCAGTTATTTGCAGGGCAATAATCAATGAGTTTTTCTTCAAAATACGCTGCACCCCATTTCCAGTTTACCTTAAGATCCTTAACCAGGAAACTTGCCACATTCTGCCGCCCGCGATTACTCATAAATCCGGTTGCATTCAGCTCTCTCATATTGGCATCAATAAAGGGAACTCCGGTTTCACCATTTTTCCACAGCTCAAACAACTCCTTTTGGTTTTCTGCTTCTTCAGGCACCTTACCATTCAGTCCTGTTTTCTGAAAAAACTTATTACCATATTTTTTAAACATGAACCGGAAGTAATCCCGCCAAAGCAGTTCCAGATACAGACTGTAGGTAGAATCACCGGCACCGTTTAATTTTTCGTAGTTTTTAATTTCCCAGTATACTTCGCGCGGTGAGAGACAACCCATTGCAATCCAGGCTGAAAATTTGGTAGAATAATCTGCCCCAATCAATCCGTTTCTGGTTTGCTTATAATTCTTAACGGCATGCTTTTCCCAGAAATACTCCTTCAAACGTTTTAAAGCTTCAGTTTCACCTCCTTTAAATTTCATTGCCGAGCGCTCATCAGCAGGTTCAGTTTGCGCAAATCCAAGATCCGATAATGAAGGCATACTGCCCCCTTCCAGATTATCCGGAAATTTCATTGGCCCCGGATCTTCAAAACAAGGTCTGACCATACCATCCCGTTCTACTTTTTTTCTAAAACTCGTAAAAACATCAGGTATTGAATGAATAGGAAAAGGGAGGTCTTCCTTATGATAAAGTGTATGTCCGATAAAATGTCTGAGATTTATTTTCTGCTTCCACAAAGCATCCTCTACCAGAGCCGAAACTCCTGTTTCTTCCGAGGCTACTTCGCGGTGGTGATAAACTTCATGCACATCGTATTGACTTACCAGCTCAGGAAGAATTTCTTCCGGCTTTCCCTGACGGATAATCAGATCCCCTCCTGCATTACGAAAAGACTGCCTGAGGTCGGCAACACTTTGAAGAAGAAATTCTGCGCGAAAAAATCCGGTTTTAAGAGTATTGTGCGGAGTAATCTCAAACTGGCGCGGATCGAAACAATACACCGGAATAATGAAATCACCTTTACGAACAGCTTCGGTCAATATTTCATTATCATGAATCCTCAGATCCTTTCTAAACCAAACCAGTATGGTTTTACAGCTCATATTCATTAGTACTGTCCAGCAGAAATACGGGCAGTGAGTTTTATTCTGAATTTAAAGTTTTGGCAAATTACGCTCTTCCTATTGATTAACATGATCATTTTGATGTAAGATTTTGATTATACATGCTAATTCTTTAACAAATTCATATTCTAATGAAGCCTAAATAAACTGTTTTTAGCCCCTCTGCTTAGAAATAACAACTATTTTTTTTATTATATTTATTTAAGCTAAACGATTCAGATATGAAAACGGTTAAGAACATCCTCCAAAACAAATCCACATCCATTCATTCCGTTGGTCCTGAAATTTCAGTTCTGGACGCTCTGCAGGTTATGATGGATAAGAATATCAGTGCCCTGTTAGTAATGGAGGGTACTGACCTGAAGGGAATTTTCACCGAAAGGGATTATGCGAGAAAGATTATATTAAAAGGTAAATCTTCCAAGGAAACGAAAATAAAAGATGCGATGACTTCAGCGCTGAAGACCGTAACCCCGGGCACTTCTATAGATCTTTGTATGCAGATCATGACCGATCAGCATATCAGGCACCTGCCTGTAAAAGAAGGGAATCAGGTAGTTGGAATGATCTCAATCGGCGATCTGGTTAAATTTGTAATCGAAGATCAGAAGCAAACTATTGAACAGCTGCAAAGTTATATCAGCAGTTAAGACAGAATAAATCCGGAATTACTTTTTATCAATTACCAGGCGGCTGACCACTCTGTCGTTTTCAAGATGCTCATTAACAATCTCTTGCACGTCAGTTAGTCCAACCTTGCCGTAGAAGATTCCATCCGGATAGATAGCAACTGTGGGACCATGTTCGCAAAGATCGAAGCATCCTGTTCTTTGGGTTCTCATTTCCACATCAATTCCCTTTTCTTTGGTAAGCTTTTTGAACTCGGCAATCAATGCAGATCCATGTGCTTCACCACAGCAAACGCGTGCACCTTCAGGGCGTTGATTAGTACAAACGAAAATATGCTTTTTATAAATCATGATACCTTTAAAACAGGATTAGAAATTTGATTGTTCAATTAAATTAAGGATTTAACGAAACGAACTACTTTACGTCAGTAACATTCACTTCAAAATCCAGACAGGAGAACGGAGGGATTGAACTGCTTCCTTCCTTTCCGTATCCTAAAGCAGATGGAATCAACATACGGACACTTCCACCTTGCTTGATGAGTGGAATAACTTCCTGCCATCCCTTAACCAGCGATTTCAATCCGAATGTTGCCTCGGCACCCGGATTTGCTTTATCAAAGACCAATCCGTTGAGAAGTTTACCTGTATAATTCGCAACAATTGTGGAATCAATTGTTATAGGACTTCCGGTTCCGGGCTGAGCTATTTTATAATAGACCCCATTGGTTGATTTTGTAAATCCTGTCAGGGATTTCGATTCCAGATATTTACGGATTGTAAAATCATCGTATTCCGGAATTTTAGAAGTTTCGAGAACTTTAACAGTAATATCCAATGATGCATTTCCCGGAATACTGCCCGCACCGTTACGGCCAAAAGCCAGTCGGGAAGGAACGATCATACGAAGTGTTCCGTTCGCTTTTTTAAGCACTTCCTTTACACCAACTCTCAAAGGTTCAGGATTGTAATAGCCGAGATAATTAAAATAGCGGTTACCCATATTAAATGTATCCTGAGAAACGTATTTACCATCCAGTGAACGCATGGTAACTATTGCCGGAATCTGATCCGAGTATTTCAAATCAGCTCCTGAACCGGGTACAATAACCTGATAAAAGACTTTGGTATTCTGATATTCCTGAACATTCAGGTTATTCTGTTTAATGTATTCCTGAACATTCCTATCATCAATAACATCAATGCTCTCATACTCCTTTTCACAGGCAATCAATATGCTTAATAACAGAAATCCCGGAAGGGAATATTTTAAAAATTGCTTCATCTATTTTAAAAATTATTGAACATCGACCAGCTCTATATCAAAATCAAGAACTGAATTGGGTGGAATTGTGCCAGCTCCCTGATTTCCATAAGCATAGCCTGAAGGAATAAACAGCCGGATTTTCCCGCCTTTTTGTATCAATGGAACGCCTATCTGCCACCCAACTATCACACCTCCCATTCTAAAAGATATAGGTTGAGTGGTAGTCTGATCAAAAATATTACCATTTAACAACCTGCCAACATATTTGGCTGTAACCTGAGTGTTTCCGGTATAGGTAACACTCCCCGATCCCGGCGTAATAATCTGGTAATATAATCCGCTGGCGTGCTTTGTTGCTGTAATATTCTTATCGGCAAGGAATTTTACAATAAGCGCATCATCTGCCTTGGCCTGAACTTCAGGATCAAAATTATCACCTTTAAGGCAAGAGCTGAGGCTGAATATCGCAATAAAGGAAAGTAGTAGTAAATATCTGGCTTTCATATTGCTGCAAATTTATCCTTTTAAAAGTTAAAAAGTAAGGATTAACATTATTTAACAATAATATTTTGATTTGAAGTCAATCAGCCTTGAAAATCAATGATACAAAAACCTCTTAATCTTTCGGTTGATGAGGTCTCCAGGTATCGGTTTTAACTGTTGCACCAAGTTCATGCAGCATATTGTAAAGACCGAAATTGGTACGGTTGACATAGATAAAATGCTTTACCCCTCTGGCCTGCTTAAATTCAGGCATCCTTGCTATTTTCTCACCAAACTGATAGAGATTATCAAAATAAGATTTCTGACTAAAGTCAAAAGTTCCGGACATGTAGGGTTCGGCAAAAAGAGAGATCATTTCCTTATAGGCCTGATAGTAAAATTCTACCTGCGCGGGATTATCATCCGGCTTAATCATTTCAAGTTTGCGAAAGGCCTCAATGGTTCGGGCTTTATCACTTAACATTTCGGTTGAGGTCAGCGCAAAGAACGGATAATAAAAATCATCCGGCATTTCCTTGATACAACCGAAATCAATTACACCAAGCTTTCCATCTTCGGTTATCAGAAAGTTA
>Ga0208492_1001204_pt1 | contig 17134 bp, 16 predicted proteins | sample Subbioar_CSW14AB_FD_184820 | JGI IMG/M metagenome (GOLD analysis project Ga0208492, IMG submission 184820) | Serpentinite rock and fluid subsurface biosphere microbial communities from McLaughlin Reserve, California, USA - CR12Mar_CSW14AB (SPAdes) | ecosystem: Environmental > Terrestrial > Deep... | reverse complement strand
TTAGCAGGCAGAATTCTTCAATATGGTGTCGGCGCCAGAAAAGAAGAAGGAAGTATTTTAGGGGGGTTGGGTAACTTATTAGATGGCGATGGTAGATGGTAATATGCTTACGCCTAATTAGCCCTTCACAAAAGGAATGATTCCATTTTTAATAGCATACAGAATTAAGCCGGCCGAATTTTTCGAGCCGGTTTTTTCTTGTAAAGATTTCCGATATGCTTCTACCGTTCTCACACTCATACAGAGTTGATCGGCAATTTCTTTACTTGTGCATTCAGCAGCAATACACTGCAAAATCATTTTCTCTTTTTCGGAAAAATGGATTTGAGAAGTTTTGGCATGAGGATAATAACGATTGCTTTGAATTAAATGCTGCAATTTTTTAGCAGTAAAAGCACAATAAAAGGGTTGGCTATTTAGGATTTGAAAAATAGCGGTTTCCAATTCTTCTTTAGAAATGTACTTATTAGCAATTCCATTAACACCAGTAGACAACAAACTCAATACAAGCTCATCAGAATACTGTCCATACAATATGAATATTTTGATAGTTTCATCCATCTGTTGAATGGACTGAACCAATGAAGGCAATTGTGTATGGGGCAACATAGCATCCAACAAAACCAAATTAGGTTTCGTTAGTGCAATTGTCTCAACGAGTTCCTGATCTGTATGGCATTCACCAACAATTTCAATATTATTTGAGGTTGACAAAAATTGCTTAAGTCCCTCCAGAAATATTTCTTGGTGATCGGCTAAAAATATTCGGATGTTTGCCCCATTACCCATATCATTTCTGTTTTAGTTGAAGCTCTAATAAGGCTTGGTATTTTTCAGATAACTCAAAGTATTTACTTCTCCAGAATATAGTTTGCCGCTTAGATTCTTCTAAAGATTCTGGTTCGCTATTATCCCAATATTTCAATTGAAGTTCACTGGATTGAGTCTCTACAAAACCTTCTACTAGTTCTATAAAATCTACACCTAAGATATGTCCGTACTCTACTAAAACATCCAAAGATAGAGAAGGATCTTCAATATGATTATAATAAGAGGATCTGCTAAAGCCCACTTTTTCCGTTAATTTGGTAATGGAGATACCCTTTAGTTCAACTTGAGTTCTGAGCAATTGCCCTCGATGAATATTTTTTTTACTGTTTTTCAATACAGTAAAGAAATAAACAATAGTGTTTAATTAAATGGTCAATTAAGAGTCTTTACTAGACATATTTGTTTAACTATAACCTCCTCAACCCTTCCACGGCTTTTTCCAATGTTGCATCCGATTTAGCGAAGCAAAAACGCAAAACTTTATTGTCTTGACCATTCTGGTAAAAAGCAGAAACAGGAATGGTAGCTACCCCAAATTCTTTGGTGAGTTGAATGGCTAACTCTTTATCGGATAGCTGACTAAAAGATGCGTAACTGTAACATTCAAAATAACTACCATGCGAAGGAATGCAAGTAAAAGGTGTATCGCGCATTAAAACCCTAAAATAATCACGTTTTGTCTGCATGGCTGCACCAAGAGATAAATACGCTTCTTCATTTTCAATATAGGTAGCCAATGCCACTTGTGGGGGTGTAGGGCAAGTAAAACAATTGAACTGATGAACCTTTCTAAATTCCTTCATCAAATGAGCGGGAGCCATACAATACCCCAGTTTCCATCCTGTACAATGATAGGTTTTACCAAAGGAGAAGCAAACAAAACTGCGTTCGAATAAAGCAGGATATTTCAAAATACTTTGGTGCTCAATCCCATCGAAAATTAAATGTTCATATACTTCATCGCTAAGTATAATAATATTGGTTCCTTCTACAATGCCAGATAATATTTGCATATCCTCTGCTGAAAGCACTGCCCCTGTTGGATTATGCGGCGAATTAATCATAATCATCCGCGTACGGGAAGTAATTTTTGCTTTCACTTCTTCCCAAGGAATTCCATAATGGGGATATTGCAATTGAATTGGCACAGCTATGGCTTTGTTCAACTCAATTGTAGGAATGTAACAATCATAAGCAGGTTCAAAAACGATTACTTCATCTCCTGGTTGCAATACTGTTGTCAGCGCTGTATAAATGGCATAAGTGCCCCCAGGTGTAATCGTAATGGATGCAGCAGGATCTATAGAAGCATTGTATAATTTATTGGCTTTTGCCGCCAAAGCTTTTACCAATGGTGGATACCCATTCATATGGGTATATTGATTAAACCCATCTTGCATGGCTTTATTAACCAAACTGGTTAATTCGGCACTCATGGGAAAATCAGGAAAGCCCTGACCCAAATTCACCGCACTGGCCTCATTGGCCAGTTGACTCATTACAGTAAAAATTGTAGTCCCTACATGAGGGAGCTTAGATTGAATAGCAACAGACACTTTGTTGAAATTATGGCTCAATAATATTAGCCAGTCGCTTTAGTTCTACTTCGGCAACCTTGGCTGTAAATGCCAAGTTAACCAATCTGTAGGATTCATTCTCAAAACTTTGCTGGGCCAGCTTCACATCTATAATGGTTGCTTGTCCTAATTGAAACCGCTGCATTACCAGGTCTAACAATTGTTTACTTAGCAGTTGGTTTTCCCTAGCGGTTTTTAACTGTGCCAGTGCATTGCTATATGCCTGATAAGTACGAACCGTACCTGTTTCTATATTCAATAAAAACTGGTCTCTCTGTACCTTGGCATTGCGGGTATTAATTTCTGCAACCTGTTGTTGTTTTTTATTGATGAGACCATTGTAAATAGGAATAGCAAGGTTCACCCCCAGAAAAGGGCCATAGCTTCTATTTTCCAAAATGAAACCAGCTCCACTTTTGGTATTGCTAAAATTGAAACCGGTTGTTGCACGCAGGGTTGGTACGCGAAGTGCAGCGGTTTCTCTTTCCAATAATTCATTTACTTTAATTTGTTGCTCTGCAGCTGCAATTTGTGGGTTTTTCAAAGCCAGAGGCTTTATCTGACTTAGCGTCACCTTCTCATCTACTACTATAGAATCTTTAATAACTACGGCACTATCCGGGCTAACAAATAACAAACTCAATAGATTGGTTTTACCCTGATCTATAATTAATTGTTGTGCTTGTTTAGATTGTATCAATGCATTCAAATCAATTTGAGCTTGATACAAATCTGCATTATTAGCCAATCCTACTTCTTTGCGACTCTTGATAACATCAATTCTTTGCTGAGATACCTCAATCGACTTTTCAATCGTATTTAACAAATTCTGCTGACGTACTACATCATAATAGCTGGTCATAACGGCAGCCATGGTACCCTGAATCTGCGCATTGAGCATATCCTCATTCATCTTCTGCAACTCGGCCAATCTTTGTTGTGCCGCTTTCACCCTGAATCCATTGAACAATAAAATACCAGCGGTAACATTGGCATTCATGTTATTGGAAGACACTCCGCTTCTGGTAACATTTCTGGAAGGATCTGGAAATTTCTGATTAATGCTAGTAGCATTTTCAACATCACTAACTGTAGCAGTTACCGTAGGAAGACCGCCAGCAACACCTACATAATTGTTGATAGTAGCAATCTCCACATTGTTTTTAGCCAACTGAATATTATAGCTGTTTTTCAAGGCGATTGCTACAGCATCAGACAAACTTAATCTGTTCTGGCTGAACCCAAACTGGGTAGCCATTGGTATTACCAGGAATGATAGGATTAATTTACGCATCAGGTCTAAATTACCAACGGATGATTGAATTCTATGGATTTTTACACGAACGGGCAATTAGCTTACCAGCGTACCTACATTGGCTCCTTCAACCACCTGCAATAAATTACCCTGTGTATTCATATCAAATACAATAATAGGTAGTTTGTTTTCCATACAAAGCGTGAAAGCTGTCATATCCATCACTTTCAGGTTTTTTGAAATACATTCCTGAAAACTTAGTTTTTCAAATTTGGTGGCAGTTGGATCTTTCTCTGGATCCGCGCTATAAATGCCGTCTACACGAGTGCCTTTTAAAATTACATCGGCCTTCATTTCAATAGCTCTTAATGAACCAGCCGTATCGGTAGTAAAATAAGGGTTACCAGTACCGGCGCCAAAAATCACGACACGTCCTTTCTCTAAATGACGCAACGCTTTTCTGCGGATATAGGGTTCTGCTACCTGCTCCATGTTAATAGCGCTTTGCAAACGGGTATACACCCCTATTTTTTCCAACATTGCCTGCATGGCCATGGCATTAATAACGGTTGCCAACATTCCCATATAATCACCGTGTGCTCTTTCAATACCACTGTCGGCTTCATTCATTCCTCTGTATATATTACCACCACCAATTACAATGGCCACTTGAACACCTAGATCAGTAACCCTTTTGATATCATGCGCGTATTGCTCTATGATTTTAGGGTTAAAAGGATCACCATTTCTTTGGTCACCTAATAAAGCTTCTCCGGATAGTTTCAAGAGGATACGTTTGAATTTTGGTAGCATAGCTAGAGGTTGTTTAAAGTGAGTAGGCTACAAAAGTACAAAAGCCCCTCCGATTATTGGGAGAGGCTTTTGAAAATATTTGGTTTCTGATGATTAACCTAAAGCAACACGCTTGAATTCAGTAACAGTTACGTTACCAGCGTTCTTTAAGTAAGCTTCAACAGTAATAGAACCGTCTTTTACAAAAGCTTGAGCAAGTAATGTATTCTCTTTAAAGAATGCATTCAATTTGCCTTCAGCAATTTTAGCTACCATTTCATCAGGTTTTCCCGCCATTTTAGGATCAGCTTTCATGGTTTCTAACACGATTGCTCTTTCTCTTTCGATGGTTTCAGCAGGAATGCTATTTGCATCTACAGCTAAAGGATTCATCGCAGCAATTTGCATCGCTACATCCTTACCAGCTTCAGGAGCTTCAGCACTTAATCCTACCAATACCCCCATACGGTTTGCACCGTGAATATAAGAAGCAACATAAGGAGCTTCAATTCTTTCGAACTTGGCAACACCAATTTTTTCACCGATTGCAGCCAACTTATCGTTGATCATATCGGCTACTTTAGCACCATTGATGCTTACTTCGTTTAGTTCTTCAGCACTCTTAACATTGTTGGCAACAGCTGCATCAGCAATAGATGTAGCGAAGGCAACGAAATCAGCGTTCTTAGAAACGAAGTCGGTTTCACAGCTAATGCAAACGACAAATCCAACTTTGTTGTCAGCAGAAGTACGAGCAATGATTACTCCTTCTTTTGCTTCTCTGTCGCTACGCTTAGCAGCCACTTTCTGGCCTTGCTTACGTAACCAATCAATTGCAGCTTCAAAATCACCGTTGGTTTCAGTTAAAGCTTTTCTACAATCCATCATACCGGCACCAGTGGCCTGACGTAATTTATTTATATCGGCAGCTGTAATAGTTGCAGTTGACATAATTATTTCAATTTAAAAGATTCAATAATAAAGCTTATCTGGCTCCACCACCTGCAGGTCTGCGGTTACCGCCACCAGCTGGAGTACGACGCTTTGGAGCACCACCAGGACCACCGGCAGGAGCAGCACCACGGCCTCTTCCACCACGACCAGCTTCAGATTGTGCTTCTGCTTCCAAACGACGAGCTCTTGCTTCGTTCTCATTGTTGTTGTCATCAGACTCTTCTTCATCTTTAGAAGCCTGACGTTCAGCCAAACCTTCTGCAATAGCAGCAACGATGTAGTTAGTAATGATAGCAATAGACTTAGTAGCGTCATCGTTTGCAGGAATAGCGAAGTCAACTTTATTAGGATCGCAGTTGGTATCAACCATACCAAAAGTAGTAATACCCAAACGCTTAGCTTCTGCTAAAGCGATATGCTCGTGACCAATGTCAACTAAGAATAAAGCTGCAGGAAGACGGCCTAACTGAGCAATACCGCCCAATACTTTTTCCATCTTATCCTTATCGCGAGAAAGGGTTAATCTTTCTTTTTTAGTTAAGCTGTCAGCGCTTCCGTCAGCCAACATTTTTTCAATGCTCTGCATTTTCTTCACGCTCTTACGAACAGTGTTGAAGTTGGTAAGCATACCACCTAACCAACGTTCTGTAGCATAAGGCATGTTTACACGCTTTGCGCATTCAGTAACAATTTCTTTTGCTTGTTTCTTGGTAGCAACAAACATAATTTTCTTACCGCTCTTAGCAATTTGCTTGATAGCAGCTGCAGACTCCTGTAAGTAGTCAACAGTTTTGTTAAGGTCGATAATGTGAATACCTTTTTTCTCAGCAAAGATGTAAGGTAACATCTTTGGATTCCACTTCTTTTTTAGGTGACCAAAGTGTACGCCGGCCTCCAGTAGTTGCTGTTGTAGTGAAGTGTTATTTTCCATTGTGGTGAATTATATAATTTTTTAAAATTTATTTCAAGTAGATATTCAATACAACGATTAACGCTTACTGAACTGGTAGCTTCTACGGGCTTTCTTATGACCAAATTTCTTACGTTCAACACTACGTGGATCACGCTTCAATTGACCAGCTGCTTTTAATGCAGGACGTAATTCAGGATTCACCTCAATTAACGCACGAGCAATACCTAATTTAGCTGCTTCAGCCTGACCTTTTAAACCACCACCAGTAGCATTGATAATGATATCAAATTTGCCTTCTAATTCAGTAGTTTTTAAAGGAGCTTCTACTTGGTTCTGTAAATAAACCAGTGGGAAATAAGCTTTGTAGTCTTTGTCGTTTACAGTTATTTTTCCTTCGCCTTTGCTGATGAAGACACGTGTAACGGCTTCTTTACGGCGACCAACTGCATTTTTTTGTTTTTCCATTTTGTTTATGCTTGGCGTCTGGCATTGCTACCAGACAATGTTTTAGAATTTAAGTTCCTTAGGTTGCTGAGCGGTATGAGGATGTGCAGTTCCGGCATACACGAATAATTTCTTGATCATTTTACGACCAAGCTTATTCTTAGGTAACATGCCTTTCACAGCTCTTTCCATTACTACTTCTGGGCGACGCTTTAATAAACTGCCAGCAACTTCTTCTTTTTTACCACCTGGGTAACCAGAGAAGTTTAGGTATACTTTATCTTCTAACTTATTACCAGTGAAAGCAACTTTCTCTGCATTAATTACAATTACGTAATCGCCACAATCTACGTGTGGAGTATAATAAGCTTTGTTTTTGCCGCGTAATACAGCAGCAATCTTAGATGCAATACGTCCCACGGTTTGATTAGTACCATCAACTACATACCAGTTGTGTTGAACGGTAGCCGCATTCGCATGCTTGGTGGTGAAATGAAGTTTACTCATGATTCTTTGTTTTAAGTGAAATCGGCGCTATCCCACCGATTAGAATATCCCATTTTTTGGGAGGGCAAAGGTCTGCATTGGCAATGGAACAACCAAGAAATTAGGGAATTATTTTGGGGGCACTATTCACAACTAATTGATTTTCAATAAAAATTTGTGCAAGTTTTTTTTATCTACCTTTGCAGATATGGGATTTTTACAATTTTCTGGGCAGGATTTATTCGATGGAAATCAATTTTTAGGACCCAACCAGGTGCTCATTACCAATGAGAAAGGTCAAGTTGAAGCCATTCTGCCCCGTGCAGAAGCAGGGGAGGATATAATGGAAGTTCCGGGTATTTTGAGTCCGGGCTTCGTGAATGCCCATTGTCATTTAGAATTAAGTCATATGAAAGGCAGAATTCCGGAACATACCGGACTGCCTGAATTCATTTTAAAAATTGTTAGCGAGAGACACCACCCTGAGGAAGAAATATTAGCAGCCATTGCAAGGGCAGAAGCCCATATGAGGGAGCAGGGAATTGTAGCAGTAGGCGACATCAGTAATAATGCAATGACCGCTGCGCAAAAAGCCTTGCGCAACCTGGCCTATTACACTTTTGTAGAAATCAGTGGCTGGAAACCGGAAATTGCTGAACCCCGATTCAACAATGCACAAAAAGTAATGGAGCAGTTCAGAGGGATTACAACTGACGCATCAATCAAGTCGCTGCAATTCTCCACCAACCCGCTGCAGGCATCCTATAGTCCGCACGCACCTTATTCTGTATCCCGGGAGCTCTGGGAAATGATGATGCCCCATTTTGAAGGCAATACGGTAACCATACACAACCAGGAAACCCCTGCAGAAAATGAGTTATTCCAAAAAGGAAGCGGAGATTTCGTGCAGATGTACCAGGCTATGAATATTGATCAGGCTCATTTTACGCCAACCGGTATGAATAGCCTGCCGTCTTACTTCCCCCAACTGCAAAAAGCAAAAAATGTTTTGTTGGTTCACAATACCACCACCACAGAAGCAGATATGGATTTTGCAGCAGCAACCGCGAAAGCCAATCGGCAATCTCTGTATTATGCGTTGTGTGTAAATGCCAATCTTTACATTGAAAATGCGTTGCCGCCTATAGAATTACTCAGAAGTAAAAATGCCAATATTGTTTTAGGCACCGATAGTTTGTCTAGCAATCATCAGTTGAGTATTTTATCTGAAATGCAGACCATTGCCAAAAGTTTACCCAAAATTCCATTGGCAGAAATGCTACAATGGGCTACTCACAACGGAGCCAAAGCCTTGCAACTTGATTCACAATTTGGAAGTTTTGAAATAGGCAAAAAACCAGGGGTGATTGTGATAGAAAATATTGGACCTAACAAATCAATAGACAAAGCTTCAGTTAGGAGATTAATCTGATTGGGAATTTTATCTACTTCTTTCTTATTAACTTATACATATTGCTCATAATATGCTGATGAGGTAAGGTTAAAACAGATACGCCTACAAAAAGACTCAACATGTAAAATTTTGTGTTGTAGAACTGCACAAAAACAAAAGCCAGTACTATCAGACCTGCGATAGAAACCAATGCCAAAGGTGCAGCTTTGCGTAAAAGCTGAAGCCAGCTTATTTCAATCCTTTCACCATCAGACATGAATGTTTTAATATTAGACAGCGAAAGCAAGGAATGCCAAAGACCGAAATAAATGGCAAAGCTTACTGGAAAAGGAAGAAAAACAGATGAGAAATACACAAATAACAATCTGCCCACTATCACCAATAAGGATTGCCATTGACCAGGCATATAAATCAAATAAACAAGGGTGAATGCAAAGAATAAGAACATTGCAATCCAAATGAAATAAGAATGCTGCATCCATGACAAGCCTGAATAAATAAAAGCAGAAAAAGATTTTGTTTCGCTTTCAAAAAGCCTTGCGTTGTCTTTATAAACAAATAAAAAAATCAGTAGCAGAAGCGTGCCATACAAAACCTGCAAAAAAAGAGATTGAAAAGAACCACTTGGTATAGACAAATCAGTTTCTCCAAAGTGAAAAGTAGAAATGGCAAGAAATAAAACAAAAGACAGCACAGGAAACAGCTTCCATAAAAACATATAAACCGCCATAATAGTGAGGTATTGCAAATGAAACCTCCAGGGTGAAAATGTAGATTGACCTGACTCCTTTAATTTCTGATCTACCAGGTGATCGAGGGCGCCATGCGGAATACCCACAAGTATAAGAATGGAACCAAAAAAGATCCATTGTACCTCATCCGGAATAACATGAATCCATTGATGAATAACAATTAATAAACTTGTAAAGAAAACAATGAAAAGAGATAATCTATTCTTAAAAGACATAAACGATTTTAAGCCAACACTTCTTGTAAAATAGCAAAGCTTTTCATTTGACCAAAGCCTGCAATATGCAAAGCTAGGTATTGCTGATAAGCTTCGAGCAATTGTCGGCGAATGTTTTTATTCAATGAAATATTTTCCAGTTCATTATAAAAATTCAGGCCTGCTATCATTGAAGTAATTTCTGCCAGTTGGCCAGCTAAATAATAAGGATGCAGCGGTGTTTGCGAAACAAATACACCCTCCTGTAAATCTAAAATAGGGGTTTCTGTTGTATAATTTCCCTGTAGCTGAAAACCCAATTCTGCAGCCAAATGCAAAGTAAAGTATAGTGGCAAATTGCCTGTAAGCGTTGGGTTTCCTCGATCAAGTTGTTTGAGTGTGTCTTCAATTAAATAGTAGAGTTCCGGATTGGCTTCGGGTTGTTTTAAGCTATGTTGCAACAATTCCATCACATAAATAGCCACCGTATTCTTTACTACATTAAACAGTACAGACTCATACAAATACGCCCAACGATATTCTTTAATAAACTGCAATTGTTTAAGTTCGTTATGGTACACTTGCAATTCCAGAATGGCGGCCGGATTAAAATAACTGGCTTTGCCTGCAGAGGTTTTGCTGCTTTGGCGCACCCCTTTTACCAGGTATTGTTGTATCCCAAACAATTCTGTGTAAATAGAAGTGATGATACTGGAATCGCCGTATTTAATCGTTCGCAAAACCACTCCCCGGGTTGAATGCACCGTGCTCATGCATGCAATTTAAACAACCCCAGTAAATTGTTTTAGGAAGCGAACATCGTTTTGAGAATACAAACGCAAATCGTTCACTTGGTACTTTAACTGCGTGATTCTTTCCACGCCCATACCAAAGGCAAACCCCGTGTATTTGTTAGCATCAATGCCAAAGTTTTCTAACACTTTTGGATGCACCATTCCACTTCCTAAAATTTCAACCCAACCTGTATGCTTACAAATATTACAACCCTTGCCTTCACAAATTAAGCAGCTGATATCCATTTCTGCACTGGGTTCTGTGAAAGGGAAATAGCTGGGTCTAAAACGAACTTTTACATCTTTGCCAAACATCTCCTGCACAAAGAAGTAGAGGGTTTGTTTTAAATCGGCAAAGCTTACGTTCTCGTCAATATATAATCCCTCTACCTGATGAAAAAAGCAATGGGCACGGGCACTTACCGTTTCATTGCGATACACACGACCCGGACAAATCACCCGAATAGGTGGCTTCTGGTTTTCCATGACCCTTGCCTGAACGCTACTAGTATGAGTTCTCAAGAGCCAGGTAGGGCCATTCCCTTCTTCTGGTTTTTTAATATAAAAAGTATCCTGCATATCACGGGCAGGATGGTCTTCGGGTAAATTCATCGCACCGAAATTGTGCCAATCATCTTCAATTTCCGGCCCTTCTGCCACAGAAAAACCCAGTCTTTTGAAAATAGACACCATTTCATTTCTTACCAATGTTAAAGGATGTCTGCTACCTACACCCACTGGATCACCTGGCAAGGAAAAATCTTGAGTGTTAGAAACAGCAGCGGTAGCTGCTCCGGCAAACCGATCTTGCAACTCCTGAAAACGCGCTTCTGCAAAGAGTTTGAACTCATTCAATATCTGGCCGAATTCCTTTTTTTGTTCATTCGGCACATTGCGCATTTCGCCCATAATGGCTTTTACCAAACCCTTGGTGCCCAACCATTTGATACGAAACTGTTCAACATCGTCAGCATTATTCGCAGTAAATGCAGCAATGGCTGCTTTGTATTCTTTAATTTGTTGCAAGAGAGATTCCATGGTGCGAAGATAAAAACTTATATTTGTTGCTGCATCAAGCAATTTTACATGGAATACAATACCTCCAGGAAACTCCTGGGAATGAAGGAGTACGGCAGACACGTACAGAAGATGGTGGATTATCTCCTCACAATAGAAGACAGAGAAAAGAGACAAAAACAAGCTCAAGCGGTTATTGAGCTCATGGGATTTTTAAACCCACACCTGAAGAATGTAGAAGACTTCAGGCACAAGTTATGGGATCATTTATTCTTCATCAGCAATTTTACGCTAGATGTAGATAGTCCTTATCCTATACCCCAAAAAGAAACCTACAAACTAAAACCCGATCCATTGCCTTATCCCAAGCGCAATCCCAGATACGCACATTTGGGCAAGAACCTGGAAGTGGTGATAGACAAGGCTTTGAAAGAAGAAGACCCAGAGAAAAAAGCAGGATTTGCGAATGCCATTGCTTATTATATGAAGTTGTCATATAGCAACTGGCACAAAGAATTGGTACACGATGATGCCATTCGTTCCGAGTTGGATCAAATTACCGGTGGTCAGTTGGAGTTCAGCAATACCCCATATATCAAGCATCGCAATCAACCTTTTGAACGCGATGATTATCCAGCTAGAAGCGGTGGTAGATGGAAACAAAACTTTGGTGGAAGAAACAATAGAAACCAAGGGGGCGGACAACGCAATGATTCCAGAAACAATGGAGGCGGTGGCAATCGCAATCAAAGTGGAGGTCAGCGCAACGATTCAAGAAATCAGGGTGGCGGCAATCGCAATCAGGGCGGTGGATTCAAGAAACGCTATTAATAGTCCATGAGTAGTTTTGAAGTAATAGGTGGCAAGCAGTTAAAAGGCAGCATTGTTCCGCAAGGCGCCAAAAACGAAGCTTTGCAAATATTATCTGCGGTAGTATTAACCAAAGAGCCAGTTACCATTTCCAATATTCCGGATATTCTGGATGTGAATTTACTCATTGAATTATTGCAGGAAATGGGGGTTGAAGTAAATCGCATCAACCAAGATACCTATCAATTTCAGGCAGATAATATACAAGTAGATTACTTGGCTTCAGAAGATTTTCGCAAAAAAAGTGGAAGACTCAGAGGCAGTGTAATGTTGGCGGGGCCATTGTTAGCGCGCTTTAAAAAAGCTTACTTACCCAAACCGGGTGGCGATAAAATTGGAAGAAGAAGATTAGATACCCATATTATCGGTTTTCAAAAATTGGGCGCCACGTATGCATACAATGAAAACATTGGCTGCTTTACTTTAACCACCAATGCCTTACAGGGTTGTTATATGTTACTAGACGAGCCCTCTGTAACGGGTACAGCGAATATTGTAATGGCTGCGGTTTTAGCAGAAGGTACTACCACCATTTACAATGCGGCTTGTGAACCTTACTTACAACAGTTGTGCAGTATGCTCAATCGCATGGGTGCAAAAATCAGTGGTATTGGAAGTAATTTATTGGTAATTGAGGGAGTAGAAACGCTGGGTGGCACAACACACCGTTTGTTGCCCGACATGATTGAAATAGGCAGTTTTATTGGCTTAGCAGCCATGACCCAAAGTGAAATCACCATTAAGAATGCAGGGGTACAACACTTAGGCATCATTCCAGAAAAATTTCGACAATTAGGTATTCAGTTTGATATACAAGGAGATGATATTTATATTCCTTCGCAGGAATCCTATACCATACAAACCTTTATGGATGGGGGAATACTAACTATTTCCGATCATCCCTGGCCAGGTTTTACACCCGATTTATTGAGCATTGTATTAGTAGTGGCAACGCAGGCCATTGGGTCGGTTTTGATCCACCAGAAAATGTTTGAAAGCCGTTTGTTCTTTACCGATAAGTTAATTGATATGGGTGCACAGATTATTTTGTGCGATCCACACAGAGCCACTGTAATTGGACTCGGCAGAAGAAATAGTTTGCGCGGCATCACCATGAGCAGTCCCGATATTAGAGCAGGGCAAGCCCTTTTAATTGCAGCACTCAGCGCAGAAGGTAAGAGCACTATCCAAAATATAGAACAGATTGATCGTGGTTATCAATTTATAGATAAACGCTTACAAAGTTTGGGTGCGGAGATAATTAGAAAAGCATAATATTTTTGTTAAAACAATATCCAACCTAGCTTTTTTAGAATATTCACAAGAAAATTTTTATTTAATTAAATTAGAAAAGCCACCTCTTACAAGGTGGCTTTTTGAATAATTGCTTTTCTATCTGTAATTACTTAATCGTCTTCATCAATTCTTTCACGGCTACTTCCAATTGCTGATCTACACCCTTCTTCACTACTTCGTATTCATTATATACTAAGAAGTCTGGATCGGTTGCTGCATTTTCTAAATACTTGCCCGCATTGGTTTTTACACCCACAGTTGGTGCGCCCCAACGGATACCTGAATCCATTAGGCTTTCCCATGCTGCAAAAGAACAAGTGCCTGGAACCTGTGTGCCCACTAATTTGTTTACATTTAGTTCTTGCACCATGAATGCATAACAATGTCCATCACTATAGTTCGCTTCATTCGCTAAAGAAATACTTGGCTTAGTCCAACGGAAATTGGGTTCATAGCCATTGCTTCTTACATCATTGGTATAGTTCATGAATTGCTTGCCACTCAAGAAAACAGCCAGGTCTGCTACTAAGTCTCCCCCGCCATTGTTTCGGGTATCTACTACTACGCCTTTCTTTAAAAAATGTTTACCCATGATATCTTCATAAGTAGATCTAAAGGTACCATCACTCATGCCAGGAATATGTACATAGCCCAAAGCACCTCCACTTAAGCGTTCTACTTCATCTGCATTTCTTTTTACCCAACGCTTGTACAACAAGCCATTCTCTTCTCCTGTACTAATGGCTTTTACTGTGATCTCTCTTTTAACGCCATTTTCATTTAAAGTAAGCAATACTGTTTTACCAGATTTTCTATTTAAGTATTGCGCCAGGTCCTTGTCTGCTGTTACCATTTCTCCATCAATCATTTCAATGATGGCACCCGCTTTCACATTCAGTCCTGCTCTATCCAGTGGACCGCCTACAATCACTTCTTCAATTTTAACGCCGTTGCCGTTGTGCGCTGCTTCGTAAAACGCACCCAAAGAAGCCGTTGCGTCTCCGTTGGCATTAAAGCTTCCAAAAGATGCACCACTATGGCTCACATTCAATTCACCCAACAATTCGCTTAGCATTTCACTGAACTCATAGTTGTTGCCAATGAAAGGAAGGTATTTTTCATAATCGGTTTTATAACTATCCCAGTTAATTCCGTGGAAGGTTTTATTGTAAAATGTTTTCTTGGTTCTGCGCCATACATGCTCAAACATGGCTTCGCGTTCTTCACTCATGTTCACCAACATTTCTCCGCTAATACCTACCCTGTCTTGCTTGCTGCTAGCCACATCCAACTTAGTGATGCTGCCATCGCTGCTGATGAAAATATTTTTCTGGTCTTTGTCCCATACCATACTGGCTCCATTGGCATTCAAGGGCACCAACATTTTGGTTTCCTTGGTTCTCAAATTGGTGGTCCATAAGTTCATGCCTCTTTCAAAACGAGCGAGATAATAAAGCGTTTCTCCATCCTTGCTTACCAAGGCATCGCCCATAGACGAAGAGTGAATAGTAGCTCTTACCCTGCGCTGCGTTAATCCCTCCCATTCTATTTCTACGGCTTCAACTGCTGGCGTTTTTTTCTTGCTGGTATCTGCTTTGGCTTTTTGTTCTTCCATTTCTTTTACTAGCGTCAACTCTTCTTTAGTCAATTTAAATCGATCCATAGCAGCCTGTGTAAAGAACATGAGGTAAGCATCGCTTTGAGCACCTCCGCTCATGGCAGCGCCCCTTAATCCATCCCGATTACTCTGCCACAACATAGCTTTACCTCCCATTACCCATTTAGGACGATAGTCGTTGAATCCGCTCTCGGTAATATTCATGATTTTCTTTCCATCTACACTGGCCAAACCCACTTCCCCTACTGCACTGCCTACCACTGCATAATCAAACAACAACCACTTACTGTCTGGACTCCACTGAAAATATTGGTCGTTTTCTGTCCAGGCAAAAATTTGATCAGAGCCCAATACGGTTCTGCTTTGCTTGCTTGCAATATTGTAGATGCGCACATTGTTTCTGTTTTCTACAAAGGCAATTTCCTTACCATCTGGAGAATACAAGGGTTGTGTATTGTCGTTTGCATTGTCTAATACAGGGGTTTCTTTAATTAAAGTGGCTGCATAAAAATAAGGTTCGTCTGCTCTTACCTTACTGCTTTCAAAAATGCTCCACTTGTTATTGCGCTCAGCTGTATAAATAATGGATTTGCCATCTGGTGAAAATCCAATCCCCAATTCCTGTGTCGGCGTTGCAGTGATTCTTTTGGTTACTCCTCCCTCTACACTGGTTACAAATACATCGCCTCTATACAGGAAAGCAACTTCTTTACCATTAGGAGAAACTACAATATTGCTTCCGCTACTCACGCGCATCACTTGTTCGTCGTTCTTTCTGGCATCTGCTAAAATGGTCACCCCTAATTTTTGCGGAGTTGCTCCCCCTTTCATGGTGTATAATTCCCCATCATAACTAAAGCATAGGGTTCCATCATTGGCCGTACTTAAATAACGAACTGGATGTTTTTTAAAGGAAGTCAGCTTCTCTGATTTGCCACCGGCAACCGACATTTTGTGCACATTGAAACTGCCACTCTCTTCACTTAAATAAATCAATTCTTTTTCGCCATTGGCAAAAACTGGATTGCGGTCTTCTCCGTTAAAACTGGTCAGCTTGGTATGCTTATCTGTTTTGGCATCGTAGATCCAAATATCACGGGTAATAGAAGAAGTATGGTGTTTTCTCCAGGCATTCTCTCCTCCCTTTTTATCGTGGTAAACCATTTTGCTACCATCCTTGCTAAATTTTACATCTTCAGCAGGGGTGGTTTGCAATTGAATGGGTCTACCCCCATTCACACTTACACTATAGAGTTCGGGCATAGACCCTGTTGGGAATTGTCTATTGCTGGCCAAATCCATTCTTGCAGAACCAAAAATGATTCGTTGATTATCAGCAGAGAAATCGTAAGGATATTCTGCGGCTGAATGAAAAGTAACGCGCTTGGCTTCTCCCCCATTGGCAGGGATTGTGAAAATATCAAAGTTACCATAGCGATCACTGGCAAACGCAATGGTCTTACCATCTTTACTCCATACGGGCATATAATCGTGTGCTTCGTGCAGAGTTAATGCAGTGGCATTACCACCTGCTACTGGCACGGTATACAAGTCTCCCTTATAAGTAAACACAACGGTTTTACCATCCGGAGAAATACTAGAATAACGCAACCATTTAGGATTCGATTGCGCCTGCACTTGACCAGCCATTAGGGAGGCAATGGTGAAGAATGACAATATTTTTTTCATATACATTTTTGTTGATTGGAAAGATATAGAAGATGAAGAGGATTTTAAAATCAATTACATGAGTGTCGGGAATTAAATAAGTACCTTTAAACAGTGAGAAGTTCTGCGATACAGATATATGAATTGGGAGACCAGGCTCTTACCATTGAATGGTCTAGCACCATTAATGAAGCGGCGAACCAAAAAGTTATGCAGGCTTTCCGCTATTGGCAAAACAATCCTATAGTAGGCGTTACCG
>Ga0208492_1001203_pt1 | contig 17150 bp, 14 predicted proteins | sample Subbioar_CSW14AB_FD_184820 | JGI IMG/M metagenome (GOLD analysis project Ga0208492, IMG submission 184820) | Serpentinite rock and fluid subsurface biosphere microbial communities from McLaughlin Reserve, California, USA - CR12Mar_CSW14AB (SPAdes) | ecosystem: Environmental > Terrestrial > Deep... | reverse complement strand
CCACCTGGACCTCCACCGCCAGGACCACCCCTAGGTGGACCAAATCCCCTACCACCTCCGCCGCCCTCTTTTTTGAGGGCCTCGCGGGCCACCTTTCGCTCATCGGCGTTCAGCCAACCGTTGCGGTCTTTGTCATAAGTCTTGAGGACTTTTCGTTCCTGGCCCCCTGGAGGTCCTCCAGGAAAGCCTCCACGACCGCCTGGACCACCAAAGCCGCCCGGACCTCCACCGGGAAAGCCCCCACCCGGAAAGCCCCCACCCGGCGGCCCTCCGGGAAATCCCTGGCCCCCTTCGGGGGGCTGAGCCGATGCACCCTGGCCAAAGGCGAGGAATCCCAGGACCAAAGCCCCCAAACTGTTTCTTTGCCAATTCATCATATATCCTTCACAATTAGATTAGATTGACCCGCAAAGCAAGCTCAGTTTTACCTCAAAAATTCGTTAATGAATCGCGAACAGAAACTGCGTGATTGATTTTGGCATTTTTACTAGCCAAGAACAGGATGGGTCTTTACTCGGCAAACCCGCTTGAATGCACCCTCGACTCAGGTCGCGGAGAGGTCGCCCGGGCGGCCCAGAAATCAGCCAGTTTTGAGAAGAGAACCGAATCAACGAGAAGGTCCTCGGAGGAACGCATCGACTGCCAAACGAGAAGGGGCTGGCTCAAGGCGGGCAATTCAGATGCCCGCTCCCTCCCTTTGGTTGCGTTACCCCCTGAATCCCGCCACAAATGTGAAGATATTTTCCAAAATGCAAAAAGGCCCGCCTGCCATCGATTCTGGCAAGCGGGCCCTGTTTCGTCAAACTTGTCGATCAGACCGTCAAACGTGTCGATCGGAGCCTAGCGGGCGCCGACAGAGCGCGAGAGATTGTCTTCGTAGGAACGGAATAGTTGGTAGAAGGAGCGGTAGGCCGCCACATCGGCGGAATTGGCCGGGCCAAATTTCATGCCCCCGGTCGTCATTTGCCCGACGAGCGCTCCCACGGAGTTGACCTTGGGATTGTTACCGGGATTCAAGAAGAGCACGGCGTTCGAAGGTTCCGCGATCGCCTTGGCGGCATCTTCCAGGTCGGTTAGATAGCGCTTCGAAAGCACATAATCCGACGGCCTCATGTCCTCAACCTGGTCCCTCAAGGTCTCCTCGAACTTTTGGATCGAGGTCATGAAGTTGTTGTAGGTGTCGCCATCAATGTTGCCCGACGCCGCCTGGCTGACCGCTTCGGGAGCCACCTTTTCGATCGTCGCCCGGTAGGGGGCGAAATCGCGCGTGCGCAAGGGGATCGGCCAATCAAGCTTGCGAGGATTGCGCAGGGGACCGGCGCCAGCGACCGAGTTGGGGGTGGAAAAGTTCAAATGCTTGGCAATATCGGGGCTCAAGGGAATGTTCGGTCCGGCCACCTGGAAGCGGCTTTGCAAGGTGGTGACCTGGTCGAGCAGCTTGTTGAGGGCGTAACCATTGTCGATGAGGTATTCTTCGCCGTCGCCAATCGAGGTCGACTTGTTTAACTTCTCGAGGCGGTTTTGGTCGCGCAACGCCTCGCGTTGCGCCCGGCGGGCCTCGTAGACTTCAGGAGTCTTCGCCAGTTCGTACATGTTTTCGTTGTAAGTCGCCAGTTTGTTTTGAATCCTGGCGCGATTGACCTGTTGCTGGCCGAGAAGGGTTTGCTGGTTGGTGAAGAACGAGTTGGCATTGGCCTGGGTCAGGTTCGAGAGGCCATTCATGTAGCCGCCGGGCGTACCGCCGCCCAATCCTTCCATCCCGCCAAGACCACCGAGGCCCCATCCCCCCATGCCGAACCCGCCCCCGCCGCCGCCCATCATCCCGGCGCCCATCATATAGTCGTTGACTTGCGGCTTTTCGGTCGGGGTCAATACGGTTGAGGCCAACATTTTGTCCGCGGAGTCGATGCGGTCTTGCAGGGCCTTTTTCTTTTCCTCGCGCTCTTTATCGAGGGCATCCTTGGCCTTCTTGATCTTGTCGTCATTGGCCGGGTCCTGGCCGGAAGTCATGCCGACAAGAGCGGTAAGAACAACCATTCCTCCCAAACGACTTAGCCAATTCGAGGTGCGCAACATAAATCGACTCCGCTGGAAGCCAAAGGCATGCCATTCAAGATCGTACGCTAAACGGACCCGGTTTGTTCGAAGCCACACGAAAAAATTGAATTACTTTTCCTTGGGCTTGGTCGCGGTTTCGTCATCATCGCCAACCATGGACGGTAATTTGCCCTTCGGGAGCAAGGCCGCCCACTTGGCAGCTGCGGCTTTGCGTTCTTCCGGGGTGCCGAGCGGATTGTACCCGATCTTGGTTCCCTCCGGCGCGTGCCGGATCAGATGCCAGTAAGCGAGCACCCGGGTCATTTCTCTCTTGGCGTTCAGAAGAAGGATGAGGTGTTCGTAAAGTTCCGGCCGGCGCAATTCTTCCTTGCCAAAGCTGTGCAGCAGTTCCAGCGTCTGGTCCGCCTGCGCCTCGGTGTATTTCCTTTCCGTGACCAGATAATCCCAAAGTTTCTTATCCTGGCCAGCTTCCCGTCCGATCCAGTGGCGAAGTGCTACGACCGCATCGTCCATGACATCGGGGGATTTCACCTTCAGGAGTGTGCTCCACATCTTGGCCAGATGGTCGGTCGCCCCCATGGCAAAGATGGCAAGACGGCGGTCGGTAGGGACATCGGATGCCGCCATGAAATCGAGAGTGTTTTCAATCGATCCGGTCTCTCGAAGATTGGTCATGAACTTGACGCCGCTTTCAAGCCGAGCCTTGATCTGGGGATTTTCCGGTGAGTATTTGTCGATCGCCCAGGCGGGCAATTCGTCAAGATGATCCGGCGCGACCTGTTCCATGTGCAAGTTGTTGAACATGAGCATGGACGCTCCCGGAGGAGCGGTCATCTTCGTGGTCGATTCCTTATGGGTGATGAGCACCTCTCCCTTGATGACCAGGAAAATCACATTGATCACCGGTGCTCCCACCTTGCCCTGTTCGCGCGAGAATCCATCGCCTGCTTTCCAGCGGCCGAACATTTCAATGGTGAAGCGGGTGCCTGGAGTCTTCATCAATACGGTGGCGGTTTCGCCGAAAATCCGCACCTTGACCGAGGCGCTGCCTTCTTTTTTGTTGTTGATCAAATCGACGCGCCCCCGCTTGGGGGCGATGTCCATGTCGAGGTCCCCCTCGACGGGGAACATCTGCACGACTGTCTCATGAATCGGGTAGGGGTTGATGCCGGCCAGGTCGCCGCGGAACTCCAGGTTGACCTCGCCGTCCATCGCCTGGATCGAGGTCTTGCCGCCGGAGAGAACCTCGGCTTCCGCGGGGATTTTCGCTCCCTTGGTGGCTGGTTCCCATTTTTTGCCCTTGGCGCGAATCAGCACGGTATTGTCCGGACTGATCACCACGCCGGCATCTTGGGCCTGGGCCTGGCTCGAAGCCAGCGCCATCCCCATCACCGGCACCGACAGGATCGCCACGAAGCGTCCAAGCATCATCGATGAAATCTTCACGCGCGGATTCTCCTTAGATCGAGGTGCCAAAAGGCCAATTACTTGGACTCGGACACGGAGAGGGGCAGCTTGAGATTAAAGGCCTTGTCGGCAAGCTGGTCGACGATTTTCACTTGCAGGGTGAACTTACCGGGGCGATTCAACACCACCGGAATTTGCAGAGGAATCGAGGTGGCCTGCTTGGGCAGGGTTTGCAAGGTTTCGGTCTTGGGGGTTTTGGTGGTCGCGTTGCCCTGTTCGTCGGTGATCGAAACTTCGAGCTGAACCTTCGGGTTGCCGGCGTCGTCACGCTTGAATCCCACGAGCACGCCCGAAAGGTACGCGGTCTGGCCCACCATGAAGATTGGGGTCGAAGCCTTGCGCTCCGCATCGATACCGGTTTGCACTTGCACCAGCGCGAACTGCGGGCTGGTCAGGGTGAAAACCGCCTTTTCAGAGGCGGAATCTCCGGTTGGCTCCTTGACCGTGACCTGCACCGTGTATTCGCCGGGGACCTGCTTCGTACCGACATCGACCTGGGTGAAGGCGGTGATGCGATCGCCGCCCAGAAGGCTCAGCACATGGATTGGCTTGCTGCTGTGCTTGTACTCGGTCTCGCCCTTGGAGTTTTTGATTTCGGTGACGATCTGGTAGGTCGCCTTGCCGTCGCCATCGAGCTTGACGCCCGTGATGTCGAACGCGAGGAACAGCACATCTCCCGGGCTGACGAGGTTATCGGGTCGAGCCACTCCGGGAACCCCGTAGGTCGCCCTGAGTTTGGTGATCGCCAACTTACTGTCTTGACAAGGTGCGAGGGCAAGAATCAAGGCCGCGGCAGCAGTCCACATATTTCGGGTCCCCTATCCCAAAGAGAAGCGCAGGAGGGTCATCACTATATTTGATTGATCATAGAGAATGAGGGCAATCCTAGTTACCCAAGGGAACTAGGAAGCCCAAAAAATATTCCTGTTTCCTCAGCAAACGAGGATGAATTGTCCCAGCCTGTCCAGCCCACCTGCCCTTTTCAACGCGAGGAACCGCCAAAATCGGAAGGGCAAGTCGCTGGAAAACACCACGGCTTTCGCCCCAACAGACTGTCCCTTTTCCAACGCGGGGAACCAACCAAATCAGAATTGCAACTCACCCGTGAACATCACACCCTGGGCCCAGAACCCGTCCGACTTCATCCAGCGCGTGGGCCGGTCGTAGGCCGCATTGCGCACCGGGTCCAGCTGCAGACCCGAGCGGGCCACCGAACTGAGATACATGAAACTATAACCAATGCCGAGATTAAAATGCTCGGTGATGGGTAGCGATACTTTTGTGTAGATTTCAGGTAGCACCGCGAAGTGCCGGGCCGTGCTGCGGCCAATATTGCTTGTCTGCGTGTAGACATATCCCGGAGTCGTCGTGCTGAATCCGCCGACCGTGCTCGTATTGGACCCGGTGATGAGCACATTTTGGCTCACGCCACCCAGCGCGATCTTGCCGGTGACATCGAGCTTGAAGCGTCCAAATCGCTCGGTGATGCGACCGCCGAACTGGCCGCCGTAAAAGCTGTTGGTCGAGGCCACCGAATCGATTCCCGTCTGCACGGTTCGCTGACCGTTCACCGGTTCGGCGTACACGGTGGAACCACTCAGAGAGAGGCCTTCCTGAATCTGCATTTGCCGGAAGCCGAACAGCAAATCGAAGGTCTGGTATTCGGTGCGTCCCCAGTTCGCCATCCAGTTGACATCGCCGGTCCACATCTGCAAGCCGGTATGCGTTGTGAAACTGCTGACCGGCGCGCCCAGGACGCCCGAGTTTTTCAACAAGGCCGCGGTCGAGGTTTGTTGGCTGTTGACTGGCAGGCCATTGACCAGCACCGGATAGGGAACCTTCAGCGGATTGGTGTAGATCGTTCCCGGCGAAAGTTCATGACCGTTGTAAAGCTGGCCGACGCTACGCTGCTCCAAGAGCACGCCCGAGAATTCCACGCCGACCGTCTGTTCCGGATCGAGCCAGCCGCCCAGGATCAATTTGCCACCTTTGAAGGCGCCATAATCGAATCCGGGGTAAGGACCGACCAATTTCGTGCCGGGTTGCGACAAGGCGCCTGGCGCTGGGTTGGACCATTGTCCCTGGGTCACCAGACTCAGGGTGACTTCGGAAAGATCGTTCTTGCTCACCCACCAGATCAGGTAGTCGAGCTCGGTGTAGAACTGCGGCCCGACAACGACGCCGTTCGTGTAGTCCAACAATTCGCCGTGGGCAAACGGCTCTTCGGGAAGCTGATTATCCGCCTTCGAGGCGCCCGCACCGATCATGTCAGGTTGGGCTGCGATCGTTTCCACCGGTACGGCGGGAACCGGTTGCCTTCGTGCCTCTTGCGCGGAAATCCCCTGCGCAAGGGACAACACGGCTCCCAGCATGCCCCAAAAGCGCCAGCGCATGGTCCATCCCTCTCCGGAACCAGCTTCCATCGGCCCTCCCGACACAAGCAGGACCGAGCCCGCTCGCACTTTCCGATGGAGAAAGCACAGTTCCAACGATGGTATCGGCTATTCCGGGTGGAGACTTTGGATAAACCTTGGCGATTCGGAGCGAATAACGCATTGTGAGGGCTGGCCCAGAACCCCCTGAAACCTCGCGGTCCAGCGGTGCCGGTCAAGCCAGGGACTGAAGAGGCGCCGGCCCAAGATCGGAGCCAGGAACTCGTAAAGCACACGGCGCCCAAACCCAAGCGGTTCAACAGGTTGGCACGAGAGAATTTGAGCGAAGCCCTCGATAGAATCGCGGCTCAGTGCGTCGATTCCGCGTCCAAAGACGATCGCCCAAACGTTGAGTGGTCGTTTGTCATCCCCCTGCCAGCCGATGATTTTTCTGGGGAACGATTCAAAAAGGAGTTCAAATGCTTGCGGAGCAAATCTCCAATAGTCATGCGGATAGCTATGAATGTGAAAGTAGAATGGCGCAGTGACCAGCGCCACGCCCGTGGGGCTAAGCACCCGGGTGATTTCGGCGGCCGCTTCCCAGAACTTGGCCACGTGCTCCAGAGTGCTCAAAGCGAGCAAGGAACCGACCGACTCGTCATCGAACGGCAAAGACTGGGCATTGGCAACGAGATCAACGCCCGGCCCTGCCCGAAAATCGAGACCGATGAACTTGCGGCCGGGAAAATAGGGACGCAGGTTGCCCAGGCCTTCCTGCCCCTCGACCAGGTAGGAACCCAATTCCAGCACGGGGCCGGGCATGTCAAACGATTGGCTCGCGGCCCGGACCAACCCGTTGAGGAAGTGATTCATGAAGATTCGGTCGGCATAAAAAAGCAAAGGCCAGGGCCCATGCCCTGACCTTATGGTGGAAATCGAATTTGGGGAGTGCCAGGCGGTTTGAAAAGCCAGGCTTGCCCCTCCCGGGCAGGAAAAATCGCCCTAGGGAAGCAGGGTCACCCGCATTTTCTGACCAATCACAAGCGGCCGCAACTGATCATTGGGCTCAACCTCGATGATGCAGTCCTTGGTGCGGATGTCGTTCATCACACCCGGATCCATCTGACGGGACTTTCTCGGGGTGTAGTTATTGGCGATTTTCACCACTTTGCCCTTCCAGGTGTCCTGGCTCAGCGCGGTGTCATCTTGGATGAGGGCCGTTTGGCCCAATTTCAAGCTTCGCTCAAACTCCTGCTCGACTTCAGCGCGAACGATCTTGGCCTTGTCCGGGCAAATGGTGAGCGCGGGAGTCCGCGGATTGGGCCCAAGCGTCTCGCCGGGGCTGATGAAAAGCCTGAGGATTTCACCGTCGAAGGGCGCCTTGATGGAGCACTCGTTGTAGGCGAACTGGGCTTTTTGGAGCTGAGCTTCGCGAATCAAAAGCTCAGCGGAGGCCAAAAGCATCGGGGAATTGGGATTATGCTGTTCGAGGCCGCGCAATTTCGCTTCCTCGATCTTGATCGATTCCTTGAGCGCCTCAACCCCTTTCTCGCCAATCGTGTAGTCATCCTGAGAAATGAGCTTACTCTCGAGTTGCTTCTTGACCGGGCGAAGCTTGGCTTCGGCGGCGGCCAATTCCGATTTGCGAGCGCTGATTGCGGCGTTTTGACCGCGCAGCTTCTCTTCATGCTGGGGAATCATCATCTTGGCCAGATCGAGCTGCTGTCGCCCTGCCTGGACATAACCCTTCGCTTCTTCGAGTTGCGCCTTGGCCAGAGTGTCGTCGAGTTGGAAGAGAATATCTCCTTCCTTGACGCGCTGGCTTTCCTTGACTTGAATCGATTTGACGCGCCCCGGATTGAGCGGATAGATCGGGGTGACGCCTTGCTCGACATCGACAAACGCCGCGCAAACGGCGCGCTTGGACGCTTCTTGAAGTTGATCGCCGCGCGGACCATTGGAAACGCCCGTCGTGGGGGGCGCCGTTCCCGAATTCGACTGCGGCATTAAGGATTGGGGAGACCCCCGCAAAATCATCGCGGTGCCGACAAAGGTACCAACCAAAAGAACCACGCCCAGCGCCAAGGCAGGCATGGCAAACCCCCGGGGACGCGGGAGGCTGACCTCATCGATGTTATACCCCTCTCCCGTGGAGGGAGGGGTGTTCAGCGGATACCGAACCGCTTCATGCCGTTCGATACTTGCGGCTTCCCAGCCGCTCTTGATTCCAGCTTTCATCCTCACCTCCTGGCAAAACGGTAACCGAGGATCGGGGCGCTTCCTCTTCGGATACCGGCCGCCCTTGATTTCCTTCGGGGTGCATCACCCCTTTCAACATGCCATCCTCAAGACTGATCACCTTGTCCGCGTGCGGAATGATGCGAGAATCGTGGGCAACGCACAAGACGGTGGCGCCGCGCTCATGCGCCGCGGTCTGCAGCAATTCGATGACCTGCTCGCCATGAGCCCAGTCCAGCGCGCTCGTCGGTTCATCGGCAAAGAGAAGTTCGGGATCTTTCATCAGAGCCCGGCCGATGGCAACCCGTTGCTTTTCCCCGCCGGACATTTCGGCCGGCCGGAGGTGCTTCTTTTTGGAAAGGCCAAGCATGTCGAGAATCTGCTTGGCTTTTTTCCGTGATTGACTTGTCGACATTCCCATGCCCCAACAGCCGACCAGTTCGAGTTGTTGAACGGCGTTGAAGGCTCCAAATAGGTTATAACCCTGGAAGATAAATCCCACATGTTTGAGACGGAACGCTTCCTGCTGAACCTCAGACATCCGCCAGATATCCTGAGCGAGCGAGATCACGTGACCCTGCTCGGGTCGAAGCAACCCCGACAGCATCGCGAGCAAGGTCGATTTGCCGCTGCCCGAAGGCCCCATCATCAGGTTGAACTGGCCCGGATAAAGCTTGATGGAAACGCCTGCCACGGCAACCGATCGCATCTCGCCGACGCCGAAACTGCGGCGCAGGTCGCGGCCCTCGAGACTGGGTTGTAGCTGGCTAACGCCCATAAAGCTCTCCCAAGTTCCTTAAACTGCCCATACGTTAGCGCAACAGCATCGCGGGCTCTACCTGGCGTAGCGAACGCAATGCCACCACGCCTGAGCCAACGGCCATCACCAACGTCACGACGCAGGCGCCCACCTGCAACCAGATGGGAAGCACCACATTGCCGCCGGCATATTCGGCCAAGGCGGCCAAACCATGTACCGCGGGAATGCTGAAAATAACACCAATGACTCCCACCCACGTTGCCTGAGCCATGACGAGCGAGGCGAGCCTCCAGCGCGGGATTCCCATTGCCCGCAATACGGCAAACTCTTTCATGGAGGCCGCGGTCGCGGCATAGAGCGTTTGACTGGTGACGACCGCGCCTACCAACAAACCTAGCAAGGCCGCATAACCAAGCGCGATACCCGCCTTGGTCTTGATCAACCAGTGCATGCGTGACTTGAGGGAAAAATCGTCCGCGGTGAATGCGGAGATCCCCCCCTGCTCGGTAAGGCGATTGACAACGGTCATCGCACCCTGGGGGTCCTTGCATTTGCCCAGGGCATAGGTGAACTGTTCCGAAGTGAGCCGCAGCAGGTGCTGTGATGTACTGATACTGCAAAACAGGTAGGGACCCGCCAGACTCTTGATCCCCTTGGTCAGGCCCACCACGCGCACATGGGCTTGATTGACTTCGGCCGAATCTCCCACGCCTTTGATTCCAAGACGATCCATATCCGATTCATCGACGACCACCGAGCCTGGCTCGGTAAGCTTTTCGGCAAGATCGGGGGATAGCTCGGCGATTTTGCCCATCGAATCGGGAAAAAGCCGCGAACCGACGACCATACACAGACCGTTGGCGCCGTTGGGGTTCGTCCAGTAAGCGAACCCTTGCACATAATGTTCACACTTTTCCACTTCTGGATTGGCTTGCACGCGTGCCAGATAATTCTCGCGCACCGGCCGGCCCAGGTCGACCGATTGGACAAACGGCGCCCCGACCCAAATGTCGGCATGGGAATGATCGATCGGCAGCGAGGTGATCGAGAAAAGGCCAATCAAAAGACCGAATTGCAAGGCAATCAAAAGCGCGCTGAAACCGACGGCCAGCACGCCCGGCAAATAGCGAGCCCGGTCAAACCAGAGCGTGGTCAGCGAATAAGACATGAAGGCATTTTATCAGTCAATTGCGGGAGAGCGGAACCTCAACGGCCGTCCAAACCCGAAAAGATCCGACAATCACGCTTATCCTGAGGAATGGGGGCCAACGGGTATATGGGTAAACTAGGATGGCTGGTCAACTCATGGTAGAACAAGGGATTGAGGCAACCTTTGGCGACGGTCGTAACGACCTCCAATCGGGCAATTCGCACAAAGTTGAATCAATATAGAGATGATGCCAAAGCTGGGTGGCGAGCACGCCCACGAAACCCATTTCCATGGTGGTGCGCGGCGGCATCCCCTGGATGTACTTTTCCGCGCGCGCTTTCGTTTCCTTGAACTTGACCGGATCGAAATAACCGGCTTTGCGCAGCGATTCGTCGCTTAGCAGTTGCTTGATGTAGGTCTCACTCTTGTCATCGACGGTAAAGCTATCGAACGGCGCCCGGAACATCGCCTTGCGCCGCCAGGCCGATTCCTTCGGCAAGTATTTTTCCGCCACCATGCGCAAGATATGCTTATCCCCCAGTCCCTTGAACTTGTAATCGGGATGTATGGAAGCGAGGAACTCGAACACCTCGACATCGAGGAAGGGGTAACGGGTTTCTACCGAATTGTGCATCGAGACCCGGTCGCCCTTGGCATTGAGGAGCAGGCCGGGAAGGTGGCAGCGGCCGCTGACATACAGCTCACGATTCAAAGGATGCCACCGCTTCATTTCCTCGGTGGGCAAACCCAGATCTTCGAATGGAACGTAATCGGCGACCTTCGCATGCATTTCGTCTGAGAAAAACCGGTAGCGATTGTACTGGGTCAAACCATAGATATCGTGCCAGCCGTTGTAACCTCCGGCCGCGTCGACTGAACGATCGATGATGTCCCTGGGAACCTTCGGCATCTGCCAGATCCAGGAATGGACGAACTTGCGCAGGGCCTTGCTCACCGGCAGGCCAAACAAATTGAAGCGGTTCAAAATGCGGTTGGCTTTGTGCCAGGGGTACCCGGCCAGCCATTCGTCGGATCCCTCCCCCGTCAGCGCCACCTTGTAACCGTTTTGCCTGACCGCGCGCGCCAGGAGCAAAAGCGCCCCGCACGAGGTATCGATCACCGGAGCTTCCGCCGCCTGGATCAGTTCCGGATAAGTCGCCTGCACTTCGTCCTTGCCAAACTGCACCGAGATGGGATGGGCCCCCACATGCCTCGCCGCGACCAGGGCCTCGCTCGTTTCATTCAGCGTGGGATCCTGAATGGCAATGGTGAAGGAGGGGATGGGCCGCCCAAGTACCTTGCTCGCCATCGCGACCACAATGCCCGAATCGACGCCGCCCGACAAATAACTGACGACCGGCACATCGGCATGCAAGCGGCGATCGACGGCCGCGAGCAGCTTTTGCTCAAGTTCGCCGGCGAGCGCCTTTTCATCACCGCGCCGCTCCTGGCCCGCATCCGGGAAGGTCATCCGGTAATAGGCGGTCTGGGTCATGCGCGCAGGCGAGCCATTTGAGCCCAAATCAATGGTGATTTTGTGCCCGGGAGGAAGCAGGCTGATCCCTTCGAAGCAGGTCGTCGGTCCCGGAACGGCAAAGCAGGTGAACAAGGTCGTGATGCCGCGCGGGTCGGGCCGCGCCTTGACGAGCCCCGATGCAAGCAACGCCTTGATCTCGGATCCGAAAAGGAGCCATTCACCGCCTTGGTCGCGCACCTTGGTCCAGTACAAAGGGCAGATGCCGAAACGGTCTCGCGCCAAAATGACCTTGCCGCGATGATGATCGACCAGGGCAAAAGCAAATTGACCGCGCAGGCCATCAAGAAGGTTGTCCCCCAGTTCCTCGTAGGTATGGGGAATCAGTTCGGTGTCGCAGTGGGTTTTGAAGGTGTGGCCGTGCGATTGAAGCTGTTGCTTGCGGTCGGGGTAGTCGAAAAATTCGCCGTTGAAAACGCATTCCACCGAGCCGGACTCATTGGCAATCGGCTGCTTGCCGTCGGCCAGCCCCACGATCGACAGGCGCCGATTGGCAAACCCCAGTCCAGGGCGGATCAGATAGCCGTCTTCATCGGGGCCGCGGTGGAAGATCACATCGGCCATCGAGCGAATGACCTTGGCATCCGGGGTGCGCCGATTGCCGCTCAAATCCACCATCCCTGCGATGCCACACATGCGCAAACCCTTTGCCTTCTTGGCTTTAAACAAACAACCGAGACGAGATCATCGAAACCGGATGAGGATCAATTAGCCCATAGTTTCTTGACTCCGCGCGAAACGAGCGAATCCACCATTCTAGGAAGGAGGCGGTGCATCCACAGCATTTTCCAGGCTTCCGAGCCGATCCAGGTCTCGCGGGTATTGCGCTCCATGGCGCGAATGATCTTCGCGGCGGGGACCCCGGGCTTGAGCCCTTTATCGAACCCGAGATTCGCCTTGCCGGTTTTTTGCAAAACCCTGTCAAAGAAAGAAGATGCGGTCAGGCCGGGCAGCACCATGAGTACGTCGATGCCAAAGCGGTGGTACTCGGCGCGCAGGGCTTCGGTCAGGCCGACAAGGGCATGTTTACTCGCCGAATACTCAGGCCAGCTGGGCATGGCGCGCCGGCCGGTCATGGAAGTCACATTCATGATGACCGGCTGATTGCCGCGAATGAGCGAGGGAACCGCCAAGCGCATCAGTTCCGATGCCGCGAAGAAGTTGACTTCAAAGATGTAGCGCAGGTTTTCCTCGGTACCGTCTGCAAAATGGTTCCAGGTCCCCAGGCCGGCATTGTTGATTAGCCCATCCAGCCCGCCAAGCTCTGCCACCGTTTTTTCGATGACTTGAGACGGCACATTGGGATCGGACAGATCCCCGCTAACGACATGAGCCTCGCCGCCCTTGCTTCTGATTTCGCTGGCAAGCTCGTTCAATCGAGCTTCATCGCGTCCACCCAAGGCCAGGCGGCTGCCCTTGGCCGCGAGCTGGCGGGCCAGCTCCAAACCGATTCCCGAAGAAGCTCCGGTGATCAAAATCCTTTTATCCCGCATCGACCTGGCCATGAGAAACTCCGCAAACCCTTCATACAATGATCTCCTTCAGTTTTCCCCAAACGGAACGGGAAGGCCAAAGTTTCCTTACACAATGCCCTAGTTTCCTGGCTTTCCAAGGCTACCCAATCGCGAAAGGCCCTACAAATCCGATAACCCGCACCGTTTGGCGCCTTTCCTTCGTACTTGATCGTTCCATTCGAATCATCTCTCCCTAGTCGGTGGTTCGTTGTTCAAACTGACCCTTTGGGAGATATTCATGCCGCTTGAGATTCTTGCACTACAGCCCGCCCTGCCCTCCAATCGGGTCAGCCAAACCGACGCCCTCAAAGTCGCGGAGATCCTGTTGGAGCCCGAAGGCAAGGAGCTGGAATGGTTGCGCCAGGTTTATAACGGTTGCGCCATCGGCCATCGCCATTTTTCGGTCGGCCCGCAGGTGTTCGCCGATGTGCTCGAAGGGACCGAGGTTTCCGGGTCGCCCTTCCTTCCTCGCTCGGGCAAGCCGTTTGGCCCGACCACGAGCGAGCGGATGGAGGCTTACGAAGCGTTCGCCGGCCCCCTCGCCATCGAGGCCGTACGCGGCGCGCTTTCACAAACCGAGGTTCCTCCCGAGACGCTGCGCCACCTTGTCACCGTGTCGTGCACCGGTTTTTTCGCCCCTGGCCTCGACAATGTGCTGATCAATCAGGTTCCGCTTTTGAACTCGATTGAGCGGACTCATGTGGGATTCATGGGATGCCACGGTGCATTCAACGGCCTGCGCGCGGCACACGGACTGGCGATGCTCGTGCCGGGCGAACCGGTGCTGATGGTCGCCGCCGAACTTTGCAGCCTGCATAACCACTATCAATGGGACCGTGAAAAGCTCGTTGCCAACGCCCTCTTTGGCGATGGCGCCGCGGCCGTGGTGGCCAGGTATGTTTCCGACGCATCCAGCCGGCCGCAACCCGGTTCGCTGCGTTTGAAGGCCTCGGCTTCGTGCATCATTCCCAATACGGCCGACCTGATGAGCTGGAACATCGGCGATCACGGCTTCAATATGACGCTTTCGCCGCGAATTCCGGCGCTCGTGCGGCGCGAACTGGTTCCCTGGCTCACGGGCTGGTTGGCCACGCAAGGCTTGACGATCGCCGATGTCAAAGGTTGGGCCGTTCACCCCGGCGGCCCCAGAATTCTCGACGCGGTCGAAGACACTCTGGGCATGAGCCAGGGAGGCCTGGTCGATTCTCGCGAGATCCTCGCTTCGGTCGGAAACATCTCCTCGCCAACGATCCTGTTCATCCTGGACAAGATGATGAAGCGGGAACAGCAACTGCCGATCGTCGCCCTCGGCTTCGGCCCCGGAATCGCCATCGAAGCCGCGTTGTTTGCCTAATTTTGGTTCCGTCGACCCGCTTTGCAAGGAACAGGTCGCCCGTCTCAACTTCGGTCGGATCAAATAGCCAAAGGGGCCCTGTTTTAGGGCCCCTTGCACGAATTCAAAACCATAACGCTACCGCAGAAATCTAAGTAGATACCGCATCTTTGCGCCCTTGGCACCTTTGCGTTGAATTCCTTCGCTTGACCCCCAGACCATCACTTTTTCGAAGCAGGAACCTTTTTCATATTCTCGCGCAGGCCCGCTTCTTGAGCCGGCAGGATCTTGATCGCCTTTTGGAGTGACGCTTCGGCTCCGGCCTCATCTCCTTTTTGTTTGAGGAGCAGGGCCAAGTCGGCCTGGATATCGAAACGGTCGGGTTTGATCGCTTCCGCCAGGCGCAGGTCTTTTTCCGCCCCGTCGAGGTTGCCGGAATATTGCCGGGCCAAACCACGGGCCACGAGCGCATCGATTTGATCGGGCTGTAGTTTCAAGACTTCGTCGTAATCGCGAATCGCCTCGGTGAATTTTCCGTTGTACTGGAGATGGCCGGCGCGGGTCATGCGAGCTTCGACCGCCAAGGGGTTGGCTTCGACCGCCCGATCCAGATCATCCAGGCCTTCGGTCGTTTTTCCGAGGCGGATGCGCAACAAGCCGCGGTTGGCCAGTGCTGCCGCCAGCGGCGCCGGTGATTTCGGACTCAAGCGGATGATTTCGCTATAGGCGGCTTCCGCGGCAGGGAAATCCTGTTTTCCCAGCGAAATTTCGGCAATCACTCCCCAGCCTCGCGCCAGGGTTGGTTCGAGGTCGACCAGTTTCTTCATGTCGGCAATGGTGCCGTCGAGGTCCCCTTCGCGGTAGCGCTTTTGACCGCGCTCCCAAAATTCGGCGGCGGCGACCGGTTCGGCTTCCTTGGCTTTGCCATCATCGTGGGGGCGCTTCCATAGAGAAAGCGCCCAGAGTGCCAGGACAAAGGCCGTGACGCCAAACGCGATCAATCCACCTGTTTTCGACCATTTCATGGCAAGTTATCCGCAACCCAATCTCAGGCGCTTCCGGGCTTCACTCCGCCGGATAGCGGTAACCGACCTGACGGAAATTCGACGGCTGGGGCCGGGCGCCATTTCCACGGGGAAGGGGTGGTTGATGCGGTGAATGACTTCGTAGCGGCCGGTTGAGATCCGAAGCGGTCTGAGCGTAGCTCATGGGTTCGAAGTCTTGATCGATGTCTTCGTAATTGCAGACATATCCGGGCAACTTCGATTTTTCTCGTTCGCCCAAAAACGCCTGGATCACCGACGACTGAATCTGCTCCCGGCAACTTGCGTGAATGGGGTGCGCGATGTCGGCATGGAGCTTGGTGCGGCCTTCCATCGAACGCATCCCGCGCGATTCGTCGAGCCGGTTGCCGCAAGAATTGCAGAAACGCGCCTTCATTTGATTCTTAAAACCGCAGCCATGGCAGCGGTCCATCAGCTTGCGGCTGGGCATCGCCACGAAGAAGCCCTTGGGACCGCCAATGATCTTGAGGTCGCGGACCACGAAGGCGTCATCGAAGGTGATCGAACAAAAGGCAAGGAGCCTTTCGTTTTCGCCGGAATCCTCGACCAACTTGATTCGAACTTCGGTGATGTCCATGGCGCCTGCCCTCCTTGGTCCGTTTTTCTCGATGCCGCCTTACCGCGATACCTATGCGAGGAACCTGCCTGGTTCCGCCGCGCTAACTCGTAAGCGTGTGAACCACCCTTACGATTCGAAGCTCGGACTCGTTTCCCATCGTCCTTGACGGGTCGCAATCAAAGCCTCGAAACGGGGCGCTTTTCGCGATCCGGTTCGCGCCCCGGCAAGCTTCTGCCGCCGACGCATACAAACCAAAGATCACCGAACCGCTCCCGGTCATCAGGGAAGCCATGGCTCCGGCTTCCTTGAGCTTTCGTTTCCAAAAGGCCACCTGCGGTTGAAGGTTCAGGGCCGGAACTTCGAGGCGGTTGAAAATCTCCCGCCCGACCGACTCCGAGGAACCTTCCTGCCAGGCCAGTAGAAAAGGATCCACCTTCTGGACCACTCCGGTCAATCTCAACGTCCCGTAGACCGCTCCGGTTGCCAGACCGAAGTTGGGCTGGACCATGACAAGCCAGTGCTTTTGAGGCGCCGGCCGATCCTGGCATTTCTCTCCCCGGCCAAAACAAAGTGCCGATGGGCCGCCCAGGAAGAAGGCGACATCGCTACCCAGTTGGGACGCCAACTCGACCAGCTGCTCCCGGCTATACCCGAGATCCCAAAATCGATTCAAGCCCGTCAGGGTCGCGGCGGCATCGCTTGAACCGCCGCCGAGCCCCGCCTCGCGGGGAATCCTTTTATAAAGGGTGATGTGCACACCAGGATTGCGGCCCGAATGAGCCGCCAACGCCCGAGCCGCCTTGAGCACCAAATTGCTTTCACCTGCATCCAGGGTGGGATCGTCGATATTGAGATCAATCTGCCCCTCGGAATTCATATCGAACACAAGTCCGTCCCAGAGCGACACTTGGGACATGAAAGTCACCAGCTCGTGAAAGCCGTCGGGGCGCTTGCCAAGCACCTCCAAAAACCAGTTGATTTTGGCCGGCGCGAATAAGGTGAGCGGACGGCGAGGCATCGTGGAGCGCAATGTCCGGATGGCCATGGTTCGTCCTCAAGGAAGATTCAAAAGGGGCGGCGCTGCCGCCGCCATTTCAGATC
>Ga0208492_1001202_pt1 | contig 17161 bp, 8 predicted proteins | sample Subbioar_CSW14AB_FD_184820 | JGI IMG/M metagenome (GOLD analysis project Ga0208492, IMG submission 184820) | Serpentinite rock and fluid subsurface biosphere microbial communities from McLaughlin Reserve, California, USA - CR12Mar_CSW14AB (SPAdes) | ecosystem: Environmental > Terrestrial > Deep... | reverse complement strand
CGTCGCACTGCCATGCTGAAAGACCTCATACAGCACGCCGTTCTCCGTCACCGGTCCGCCTGCCGCCAGTGACCAGCCTTGGCCCAGCGAGGTGACGATGTCGCCGGCGTCGCCCTGCACACGCAGGATATTGCTGGTGGTCGAAAGATTGAGTACGTCGCTGAGATCCAGGGTGAGTTGATTCAGGGTGTGACCATCGAGGTTGATGACTTCGATGTCGGTGATGTGACCACCGGCCATACCCGCGGCGCGCAGGTCGAGATCCTGGCCATCGTTGGCGAGGCGCAAGGTATCGCGCCCACCGCCGCCGTCGAGACGCATATCGATACCGTCGAAAAACAGCACGTCGTTACCGGCACCGCCCAGCAACACGTCGCGGCCCCCGCCGCCATGAATGAGATCATTGCCCTGCGCGCCGAGCAGGCGTTCATTGGCTGCGCCGCCGACCAGGATGTCGTCGCCCGAAGCGCCGAGCAGATGGCCGATGTCACGGAAGTCGTGTCCGTAGATCACATAGGCGTCGCCGGCGGTGCGATTCGGCGCGCCCACCAGAATGTCATCGAAGCCGTCGCCGTCGATGTCGCCCGCGGAGGAAACGGAATCGCCGGAATACTCGAGGTAGGTGCCGCCGACGATAAGCCGGGTGTGCTGATTGTCGAGTCCGACCGTAGCGCCGAAGCCGCTTGCCGCACCGAACAGCAATACCGTTTCGCCGGCGCTCCCGACGCCCCCCACCTGGGCGCCCCTGACCCCGATCAGCAGGTCGTCGAACCCGTCGCCATCGACATCACCCGCCGCGGCCACGGTAAAGCCCTGCGTCGTTTCGCCCAGACCCAAGCCGGCGAAGCGGAAGCCGTTGCTGCCATTCAGCATCGCCAGATTGAGCGTTGCACCAAAGCCGCTCTGCTTGCCGAACACGACATAACTTTCGCCGCTGTTGTGGTTCGCGCCCCGCGCGCCGACGATGAGATCGCCGATGCCATCGCCATTGATATCACCGGCGGCGGCGATGGTGCTGCCCAGATGGTCGGTGGCCTGCACGCCCTCCATGCGAAAGCCATTGCTGCCGTTCAAGCTCTGCAGATTGAAGTTCGAGCCGAGTCCGGCAGCCGTGCCGAACACCACATATGCCTGACCGGGAATGCCGGCCGAGTAACCCGGCGCGCCGATCATGACATCGTCGTAGCCGTCGCCGTTGATATCACCGGCGATGGCCACCGAGGAGCCGGCGAAGGCGCCGGACACCACGCCATCGAAGCGTACGCCATCGTTACCGTTCAAACCCGCGAGATCGATATCCGCTGCGAACGCACCGCCGTGACCGAAGACCAGATAGGCACGACCGGCATCGACGATGCCGGATTGATCGGAGTTCGGTGCGCCAATGAGGAGGTCGTCGTAGCCATCGCCGTTGAAATCGCCGGCGCCGGCGAGGGCCATGCTGCTCCAGTCCCAGGACGAACTCGGATCGCCGTGCAGTCGCACCCCGTTTTGGCCGTCCAGACTCGCGGCATCCAGTTCCGGCGCGAAGGGGGCCGGGGCGCCGAACACCAGATAGGTTTCGCCTGCATAGCCATTGGCGTTGTAGCTGCCGATCGTGAGGTCGCCATAGCCGTCGCCATTGACATCACCGGCCGCACCGACCGTCATGCCGGAGCGGTCGAATGCATCGATACCATCGACGCGAAAGCCGTTGACGCCATTCAGTGTCGCCAGGTCAAACGTGGGGCCGCCGTGGGTCGCCGGTCCGAAAACCACGAAGCTGCGCCCGGTCTGGATAAGACCATCGGGCGAGCCGAGGCCGGCGCCGATGACGAAGTCGCCAAAGCCGTCGCCATTGACATCGAAGCCGCCGGCGACCGACGCGCCCAGCTTCTCGAAATCCGACAGCGCATGCATACGAAACCCATCACCACCATCCAGCGTCGCGAGCGCGATCAAGGGAGAGGGCAGGGCGACGGAGGAGCGGTCCACGGCGAGCGCGATTTCGAGCACGGCGCCGTTCAGTGTGTAGCGTGCGTAGCCGTTGGCATCACCTTCATAGGTCCAGGTGCCCGATGCGCGCACACTGTCACTCGACCCGCCGTCGATACGCAGGGCGTGGGATTCGGATTCGGCGAACACGGTGGGGGCGTCCACGATCACCGAATTCGAAGCGTTGCCAAGAGCGATGCGCTCGATGCCCGCGAGGCCGCCATTGTTCACGTAACTCATGACCTGCAGAGCGCCGACCACCTCGAGCGTGTCATTCCCCGCGCCGCCATTGAGCGTCGTGTCGAGCGCATCGCCGCGCAGGATGTCATCGCCGCCACGTCCGAACACCTGATCGCTGCCGCCTGCGCCGATGAGCAGATTGGCGGCGTCGTTGCCATATAAACTGTTGTCGAGCGCGTTGCCGCCGCCGTCGATGGCGGCGTTTCCGGTCAGGCGCAGATTCTCGACATTGAGAGCAATGGTCGCCATGTTGTAGGCGACGGACGCTTCGATAGTGTCGTTGCCATCGTTGACGCTTTCGAATACCTGCTCAGTGGAATTGTCTATTCTGAACGTGTCGTTGCTGCTGCCGCCGTAGAAAGTGTCAATGCCTGCCGCGCCATCCAGCACATCGTTGCCGGCACCGCCGCGCAGGACATTGGCAGCGCCGTTGCCGGTAATGACATTGTCGAGATCGTTGCCGGTGCCATCCACTGCCGCCCCGCCGGTCAGGATGAGGTTCTCGACGTTGGCGCCGCGGGTCAACAGGCTGAAGCCCGCCGCGGATTGAATGGTGTCGGTGCCTTCGTTCTCGATCTCGAAGACGATATCACCGCTGTTGTCGACGATGAATACGTCGTCGCCGGTGCCGCCATCCATACGGTCTGCGCCGCCGCCGCCGTCCAGCAGGTCGTTGCCGCGGTCACCGAACAGATAGTTGGCCGCGCCATTACCCAGCAAGGTATTGGCGGACTGATCGCCATAGCCGTCGATGGCGGCCGAACCGGTCAGGATCAGGGTTTCGACAAACGATCCCTGGCTGGCCAGATTGAATGTCACTGAAGTTCGCGCAACATCGAAACCATTGCCGAAGTCCTCGATGATCACATCGCCGGGATGATCGATGACATAGCTGTCGTCGCCGCCGAGGCCAATCATCGTGTCGGCGCCGGCGCCGCCATTGAGCGTGTTGGCCGCCACGTTGCCGGTGATCACATTGCGCAGGTTGTTGCCTGTGCCGTTCAGCGCGCTCGTGCCGAGCAGAACGAGGTTCTCGACATTGACCTGAAATGTCAGGAGATTGAGGCTGACGAAGCTGCTGATGGTGTCCGTGCCTTCGTCGAAGTTCTCGAGCACCGTATCGCCGCCGGCATTGACCACATATCTATCGTCGCCGCGGCCGCCGACCATGATGTCGGTGCTGCCTCCGCCGTCGAGAAGATCATTGCCCGCGCCACCTTCCAGCGTATTGCTGGCATTGTTGCCGGTCAGAATGTTGTCGAGGTCATTGCCGACGGCGTTGATGGCGGCCGACCCTGTCAGTTGCAGGTTCTCGACATTGAGGCCGCGGTTGGCGAGGTTGAAAGAGATTGAGGAGCGCGCGGTATCGGTCCCTGCGTCGGCCGCCTCGACCAGAAGATCGCCGACGTCGTCGATAGTGTAGGTATCGTTGCCGAGTCCGCCGGCCATGGTGTCGGCTCCCGCGCGGCCGTCGATGGCGTTGTCATTGACGTTGCCGGTGATGAAATTGGCGTCGGCGTTGCCGATGGCGCTTATGGAACCCGTTCCGGTGAGCGTGAGATTCTCGACATTGAGTCCATTGCTGGTCAGGTTGAAAGCGATTGATGACAATATCGTGTCGATGCCGTCGCCGAGATTCTCACTGACGGTATCGTTGACGTTGTTGACCACATAGCGGTCGTCACCCGCGCCGCCGATCATGATGTCGGCGCCGCCTTGGCCGTCGATATGGTCATTGCCGCCATTGCCGACCAGAATGTTGTTGACGTTGTTGCCGATAAGAATGTTGTCGAGAGCGTTGCCGATGCCGTCGGCCAGCACTCCCCCGGTCAGGGTCAGGTTCTCGATGTTCACGCCGCGGGTGGAGAGGTCGAAGGTCACGCTCGAATTGACGAGGTCGATGCCGCTGTCGGCATTTTCGACCACGACATCGTTGACGGTGTCGACGGCGTAACTGTCGTTGCCGATGCCGCCGAGCATGGTGTCCGCGCCCTGGGCGCCGTTCAAGCTGTCGTCGCCGGCGCCGCCATCCAGCACGTTCGCGGCACTGTTGCCGATCAGCACGTTGTTCAGCGCGTTGCCTGTTGCGTTCACCGCGCTGCTGCCGAGTAGCGTAAGGTTTTCGATGTTGGCGCCCGCCGCGGCGAGACTGAAGCTCAAGGTGGACTTGACGGTATCCGTGCCCTGATCGGCGTCCTCGACCACGATGTCGCCGACGTTGTCGACAACCAGGATGTCATGGCCTGTGCCGCCCACCATGGTGTCCGCGCCTTCGCGGCCGTCGAGGGTATCGTTGCCGTCGGCGCCGAACAGGCTGTTGTTGCCGATATTGCCTGTCAACAGGTTCGCGAGGGCATTGCCGGTGGCGTTGATTGCCGCACTTCCAGACAGCACCAGATTCTCGACTGCGTCGTACGGCGCCAGCGAAAAACTCACGGAACTGCCGACGATGTCGGTCCCTTCACCAGTGAATTCGACCAGCGTGTCGCCCGCATTGTCGACATAGAAGGTGTCGTTGCCGAGACCACCAATCAGGACATCGACACCCGCGCCGCCATTCAGGATGTCATTGCCGGCGCCGCCGTCGAGAATATTGGAGGCCGCGTTACCGGCTATGGAATTATCCAGTGCATTGCCCGTTCCATTGATTGCACCGGTGGAACCGAGCGCGAGGTTCTCGACGTTCGCGCCATGGGTGGCGAGGTTGAAGGACACAATGGACTGAACCTTGTCGACGCCTTCGTCGGCGTTCTCGATGGCGATATCGCCGATGTTCTCCACCAGATAGATATCGTCGCCACGTCCGCCGTATAGAAAGTCGGCGTTGCCACCGCCATTCAGCGTATTGGCGAAGTCGTTGCCAAAAATATGGTTGGCAAGTGGATTGCCCGTGCCATTGAGCGCGCTGCCGAGCAAGTAGAGATTCTCGACGTTCGCACCGTTGGTGCTGAGGCTGAAGTTCACATAGGTGTTGACTGAGTCATTACCCTGATTGGCGGATTCGACGATGCTTTCGGCACTATCGTCCACCCAATAGGTGTCATCGCCCTGGCCACCACTCAAAATATCGACGCCGGTGCCGCCGTCCAGCGTGTCGTTGCCCGCCCCGCCATTCAGGCGATTGTTGGCGCTGTTGCCGGTCAGCATGTTGTCGAGATCGTTGCCTGTCGCAATGAGCGCGGCATTGCCCAAGAGTGTGAGATTCTCGACGTTCGCGCCCCGGGTGGCGAGGCTGAAGTTGTCGATGTATGTGGTGACGGTATCGATGCCGCCGTCGGCGTTCTCGATAAGGATGTCGCCTGCGTCGTCGACGACGAAGCGGTCGTTGCCGGAACCACCCAGCATGGTGTCGCCGCCGACGCCACCATCAAGCATGTCGTCACCCTCGCCGCCGTCGAGGGTATTGGCGGCATCGTTGCCCGTCAGCGAATTGGCCAGGCTGTTGCCGGTGGCGGACACCGCGGCGTGACCCGTGAGCGTGACATCCTCGACATTGAAGCCGCGCAGCGCGAGATTGAAGCCGCCTGCCGTCCTGACGGTATCGCGCCCCTCACCGAGGCCTTCGACGATGACGTCGCCGGCGTCATCCACGAAATAGACGTCGTCGCCCGCGCCACCTTGCAGGGTGTCCGCGCCGGCGCCGCCATCGAGCAGATTCGCGCCGCTGTTGCCGGTGAGGTTGTTGGCGAGATGGTCACCCGTGGCGTCGAGATTGTCGGTGCCGGTGAGTATCAGGAATTCGACATTGTTGGCCTGGGTGGCGAGACTGAAGCTCACCGTGCTGCGCACCGTGTCCGTGGTTCCCTCGCCGGCAAGTTCGACGATCACATCGGCGCCGTGATCGACAAAATAGAGATCGTTGCCGATACCACCGATGAGCATGTCGATGCCGAGTCCACCATCGAGCGTGTCGTTGCCGCCACCGCCGTCCAGGACATTGGCGGCGCTGTTGCCGGTCAGGAGGTTGTTGAGGCTGTTGCCAAACCCATTGGCAGTGGCATTGCCGGTGAGGAGCAGGTTTTCGACGTTGGCACCGCGTGTGGCGAGGCTGAAGGTGCTGCCGGTCTGGATGGTGTCGGTACCATCGTTGCTATTCTCGACGACGACATCGGCGGCGTTATCGACAACGTAGGTGTCGTTGCCGCTGCCACCTGTCATGGTGTCGGCACCGGCGCCGCCATCGAGCGTGTCGTTGCCGCCTTGCCCGCTCAATATGTTGGCGAGTTCGTTGCCGGTAATGCGATTGTCTCGCGTGTTGCCGACCGCACTGACCGCGGTGCCAGTCAGGACCAGATTTTCAACATTGGCCAAGGCGGACAGGCTGTAGTTCAACGAAGCGCGAATGGTGTCGTTGCCCTGGGCGGTGCCTTCGAGGACGGCATCGAGGGCGCTGTCGACGACGTAGACATCGTCGCCGCTGCCGCCCTGCAGGTTGTCATTGCCGAGGCCGCCATCGAGGGTGTCGTTGCCGCCGCCGCCCGTCAGGAAATTGTTCAGGCCGTTGCCGGTGATGACGTTGTTCAGCGTATTGCCGTTGCCGGTTTGCGCACTGCCCGTGAGTATCAGGTTTTCGACATTGTTGGCGAGCGCATAGACGACCAACGAGGATTCGACGGTGTCGTTGCCCTCACTGTCTTGTTCCACCACGGTGTCACCGCTGTTGTCGACCACGTAGGCGTCGTCCCCCACGCCACCGCGCATCGTGTCGGCGTCGCTGCCCCCATCGAGGCGGTCATTGCCGGTCAGGCCATTGAGGATGTCGTTGCCGGCGAAGCCGAACAGCAGGTCATCGACGGAAGCGTCGATGTCGCCGACCAGCGTATTGCGGTTGTTATCACCCGTAATCGTAGCCATGCACCGCCTCCTGCCGTGTCGAACTCACTAGGGTAGATGACGCCTCGGTGGTGGGGCCTGCGGGCCTGGACCGTCCCTCCGTCAGGCGCCCCGTGAGTTGGGCCAAGCCGGAGCCGAAAGCGTCCATTTCGATTGAACACTACCCAAAGTCAGGTAGCCGGACAAGCGCGGCTGCACCCGGATGGTGCCCAGGACGGTGGTGTTCTTTGGCCCGCGCCCCACGCGAGCCGGAGGTAACTGCCGCGTGCGACCGCTACCAGGGGTGCAGCCGTACCGGCAGTGAGGCATAGCCATGGATGATGTTCGAACACACGCGCGTCGGTTCACCCATCACCTCCACCGCGCGGAAACGCTTCATGATCTCCTCCCAGGCGACCTGTAACTGCAGTTCACCGAGGCGATAGCCGACGCAGTGATGGGTGCCGAAACCGAAGGACAGGTGCCGGCGCGGGTTGGCGCGGTCGATGATGAATTCTTCGGCTTGTTCGATTTCATCCTCGTCGCGATTGCCCGAGATGTACCACATGGCGATGCGGTCGCCGCGTCGGATCTGCGCGTCGCCGAGGCGGAAGTCCGTCACCGCGGTACGGGCCATATGGGAGATGGGCGTCTGCCAGCGAATGATTTCCGGCACCATGGAATTGATCAGCGCGGTGTTGGCGCGCAGCTTGTCGTATTGCGCGGGATAGCGGTTCAGGGCCAGCACGCCGCCGGTCAGCGAATTGCGCGTGGTGTCGTTGCCGCCGACGATGAGATTGATGAGATTGCCGAGAAACTCGCCGGGGCTCAGGTTCTTGGTGCCTTCGGCGTGGACCATCAGCGACAGCAGGTCGGAGCGCGGTTCGCCCTGCAGGCGGTCCTGCCACAAACCGGCGAAGGTGGTGAAGCAGTCTTCCAGTTCCTGACGGCGCGCCTCCCAACTGTCGACGATGCCGAAGCCGGGTTCGCTGACAGCGACGTCCGACCAGCGTGTCAACATGCGGCGCTTCTCCCAGGGGAAGTCGAACAGCATGGCCAACACCTGGGTCGTCATTTCAATGGACAGGCGCTCGACCCAGTCAAAGGTTTCGCCGAGCGGCAGCGCATCGAGGATTCGTGCGCAAATAGCGCGGATCTGTTGCTCCATCTCACGCACGCTGGCGCGCGCCACGATCGGTGCAATGGCCTTGCGCTGAGCGGTGTGCACCGGCGGATCGGTGGATTGGAACATGCGCGCATCGACGCCATGACTGCGGAACATGGTGTCGTAGCCGAGGATGTGTCCGCCGAGTTCATAGCTCGACGACACGCGCTCGTCATCGGCATTGACCTCGACGATGTCCTTGTAGCGCGTGATCGACCAGTAGGGACCGTAATGACTCTCGGCGCAGTAGTGCACCGGCGCCTCTTTGCGCAGCCGCGCGAAATAGGGACCGATCACATCGTCCTGGTAGAGACGCGGGATGCTGACGTCGATGCTGGAAAGCGCAATGGCGTAAGGATCGACGATGCTGCGTGCGGTCACGGGACTGCCTCTTGTGGGTGAATTGTGGCGAACAATATAAATCCCCATTGCAGACAGGGGAAACCGCGCGCGACGTCGGGCATGAGGGCGTATTGCGTGATGAGTTCCTCGTCCGGGTGTGCGCTGCGTCATGAAACGGCCACGACTTTTTTCCAGCACCGGTAGCGGATACGACATCAAGCTGCGGTATGGTTCGGGTCAGCCCACGCTGCGCGGAGACTCGACCATGGATCAATCCTTGAAGACTTTGTTCTTCGAACACGACGCCCGCGGTGAGACCGTCCAGCGTCTGCGCGTGCCCGACACCGATGTGCCTGCTGTCGCCTTGTCGATGAACCAGATCCAGCGTCGCCTGCGTCGTGACATCGAAGTGGTGGAAGCCCTGACGACCTGTGCGCGCGCTAAACAGGAACTGGTGCCCGAGCTTGCGCGCGATGCGGCCCATGTCATCGACGATCTGGCGCGGGTGGTGAACATCCTCGCCAACCTCGAGCAACTCATGGTGGGCGGTGGTACGCCCGTACCGCCGCCCGCTGACAGTTGAGTTGGCCGGCGGCGCGCTCAGGCCGGCCGCTGCGCGCCCCTAACCAGGCGTCCCGGCAGGGCGCCGGTCGATTCGCCGTCACGGAACGTCACCTGCCCACGCAGCATGGTGGTGTGATAACCGCTCGCGCGTTGAATGAGGCGCTGACCGCTGGCGGGCAGGTCGTAAACCATTTGCGGAGAGGGCAGGCCCAGCCGTTCCAGATCGATGAGATTGAGATCGGCGCGCATGCCCGGCTTGATCATGCCGCGATCATGCAGGCCGTACAGCGCCGCCGTATCGCGGCTCTGCATGCGCACCGCCTGTTCGAGACCGATGCGCGGCCCGCGCGAACGGTCGCGCACGAAGTGCTGCAACAGATACGTCGGCGCGCTGGCGTCGCAGATCATGCCGCAATGGGCGCCACCATCGCTGATGCCGAGGATGGTGTTGGGATGCAGCATCATTTCGCGCGCGACGTCGTAGTTGCCGGCGTTGTAGTTGAACAGAGGCGAGTAGAGAAAAGCCTTGCCGTTTTCTTCCAGCAGAAAATCGTAGACCGCTTCCTCCACCGCCACGCCGCGCCGTGCGGCCAGCGCCACCACGCTGCGCTCGGCGGTCGGTTCATATTCCGGCGGATTGCCGAGCATGAACACGCGATCGTAGTCGCGGATGCTGGAGCGCATGGCCTTGCCTTCCATGAACAACAGGCGCAACAGGCGCGCGGGTCGCGGACCGGCCTCGGCAAGTATGCGCGCGCGCACTTCGGGCTTGCGCATTTCCGCCACGCGCGCCGCCAGCGGCAGGTGGGCGATGGCGCGATAGCTGTCGCGACCGGTGAAGGGATGGGTGCCTTCCAGGCACAGCAGCACACCCGGCGGACGGATGGCGACCTGTGGATGGATGCCGTCGCGTCGTGCCGCGTGGGCCAGCAGACGCTGCCATTGCAACGGGTCGTCGTCGTTCTGCACGCAGGCGAAGGTGACCTTGCAGCCGGACTTGTCCAGGATGTGATCCATCCACGCGAGTTCATTGCTTTCCGGTGCGAGATCGGACGCGACTTCAAACACCGCCCCGCCGGCCGCGCCCATGGCGTCGGCAATCGTGGTCAGTTCCAGCGCATCGGCGGTGGTGCCTGGCACGACTGCGCCGTCGATGGCCCGATGCAGTACGGTGCGTGAAGTGGAGAAGCCGACCGCGCCGGCGCGTATGGCTTCACCCACCAGTGCCGCCATCGCCGCACGTTCTTCGGCGTTGGCCTCGACATTGGTCGCGCCGCGTTCGCCCATCACATAGGCGCGCAGCGCGCCGTGGGGCACTTGCGCCGCGATATCGAGTGCCCGCGCCTTGGTTTCGAGCGCATCGAGATATTCGGGGAACGATTCCCAGCGCCAGTCGATACCTTCGGCGAGCGCGCTGCCGGGAATGTCCTCCACGCCTTCCATGAGACCAATCAGCCAATCGCGTTTGCTCGGATGGGCGGGTGCGAAGCCGACCCCGCAATTGCCCATCACGGTGGTGGTGACGCCATGCCAGCAGGACGGCGTGAGCAAGGCATCCCAGGTCGCCTGGCCGTCGTAATGGGTGTGCACATCGACCCAGCCCGGCGCGAGCATGAGGCCGTCGGCGTGGATCTCCGCGCGGGCCGGGCCTTGCTTGCCGCCGACCGCGACGATGGTTTCGCCGGCGATGGCGACGTCGCCGTGGCGCGCGGGTTCCCCGCTGCCGTCAACGATGAGCGCGTTGCGTATGACGATGTCGTGCATGGCGTTGTGTCCTCGAGTCCGGTCAAACGAAATGGCGTGCTGCTCAGCCGCCGTGCAATGCGCGATAGGGCGCATCGCCGATTCGCGCCGCGGCCTTGCGGCCGACGGCATCGGCGAGCAGGGTCGCGGCCAGCAGCAGGTCGGCATCGACCGCAAAGGGTTCATTGGCAAGAAAGGGCAGGATGGTGGTGCCGGCCATGACCGCCGCCAGATCGGCGCTGTGGCTCGCATCGAGCGAAAGCTGGCCGAGATGGCAGGGCAGGCCGACCGCGCACAGGAACTCCGCCATGCGCGCAGCTTCGTCGTCGCGCTTTTCCAGCACCAGTTGCGTCATGAGGCCCAACGCCACCATCTCGCCGTGCAGGTAATTGGCATGCAGGCGCGGCAATACGGTCAGACCCTGCGCGACGGCGTGGGCCCCGGCCAGACCGCCGCTTTCGAAACCGACACCACTCAAGAGCGTATTGGCTTCGACCACATGATTGAGCGCGTCGCTGACGGTGCGCGCGCGCACCGCCTCGACGGCGGCCACGCCGTGCTCGAACAAAGTCTTCGCACACAGTTCGCCGAGCGCGGCGGCGGCGAGGGTCGGACGCGCGGCCAGCATATTGCGCGCGGCGGGATTCTCGAAGCAGGTGCGGGCCTCGTACCAGGTTGCCATCGCATCGCCCATGCCGGCGACGAGATAGCGCACCGGGGCTTCGGCGACGATGCGCGTATCGACCACCACCAGCACCGGATTGGCGGGAAAGAATTCCAGCGCTTCGGTCACGCCCTGCGGGGTGTAGATGACCGACACCGCCGAGCACGGCGCATCGTTGGAGGCCAGCGACGGACAGCTCACCATCGCCACACCCAGCCGATAGGCGATGCACTTGCCGGCATCGATGCACTTGCCGCCGCCTACGGCGATCAGGCTGTCGACTTTGATACCCGCCGTCTGCACGGCACTCGAGCCGCGTGCGATTTCCTCCAGCGAACACTCACCGCCGAAGGTCACGAACAGGCAGGAAATGCCCGCCGCGCGCAGACCCTGCTCGATGCGCGCGCCATCGCGCTTGCGTCCACCGGCACTGATCAGCACCGCTGCATGGCGGCTGTTGATCATCGCCACGTAGCGACCAAGGTCGGCCAGCACACCGTCGCCCTGGATGTAACGCGACGGCGCGGCCAGCACTTGCGGCGGCGTGCGATGCTCGCAGGCGTAGACGCTATCGGGGAGAAAGGGCGCGGGGTGGGAATGCATGGACGGTCTGCCCTTCGAGGTGCGACTTCATGCGCACATTGAATTCGAATGATGCGGCGCTGTGCCCGGCGCCGGTGTGCGAATGATTTCGCAACTACACCAGCAAGCCACCGCCATCGACCACCAGGTTGATGCCGGTGACATAGCCGTTGGTCATGAGAAACAGCACGGCCTGCGCGATCTCATCAGGTCGGCCGATACGCCCGACCGGCAGCTTGGCGCCGGCGGCCGCCAGGATCTCGTCGCGCTGCGCACCGAAAATGCCATCGAACAAAGGAGTGTCGACATAACCCGGCTGTATGGTGTTGACGCGGATCGGTGCGAGATCGAGCGCCAGCCCGCGGGCAAAGGCATCGACGGCGCCGCAGGAGGCGGTCGCCACCGACGCGCCCGGCAATGGCCGTCGTGACGCGGTGCCAGACATGAAGGTGATGGAACCGCCGGGACGAATCTTGGGCGCGGCGTACTTGGCGGCGAAGAGCGCGCCCCAGAAACGCGTGTCGAGCGCCGGATGCAGACTCGCGGTGTCGGGCGCGAGCTTGCTGTCCAGCACCAGTTGGCCGGCGGTGATGAAGACATGATCGAGCGCCGGCAGGCCGGCGAACAGTTCGCGCGTGCCGGTTTCATCGGCCGCATCCAGGACCCGCGCGTCGGCATTGCCGCCGAGCGCCACACGCGCGTTCTCGAGGCGGCCGGCGTCGCGACCGGTGATGACGACCTTGGCGCCATCGGCCTGGGCGGCCTGCGCGGTGGCAAGGCCGATGCCTGAACTGCCGCCCAGAATGACGACCGTGGTGTTCTTCAGTGACATGGATACTGCTCCCCGCATCCGGTGCAAGGCGCCGCCCGCGACGGGCGGCGCGGTGATCGTCAAGGCACGTCGATGATGTCGCCTGGTGGCCCCTCATGGTGGGGATGAGGAATGTGGGCCGGCTGCAGCGGCGCGCCGTCGAGCGGCACGGTGCGGGTCAGGAATTCGATCACGGCGTTGCCGAAGATGTCATTGCGATCACCGGCCACCATATGACCGGCGTCGGTGATGTTGACGTATTCGCTGTGGGTGCACATGGTCAGGAAGTTGGCCGCGCCTTCTTCCGACAGGACATCGGACAACCCGCCGCGTACCAGCAGGGTCGGCAGTTTCAGCGCACGCGCGCAGGCCGACAGCCGCTCAAAGCGTTTGTCCATTTCGCGACGCAGTTGCATGAAGCGCGGATCCCAGTGCCAGCGGAATTTGCCGTTGGGCGCGCGACGCAGATTCTTGGCGAGGCCGGCCAGATCCTTGGGCGGCTTGCGGTGCGGTTGGTAGGCGCCGATTGAGGCCGCGACCTCTGCCAGTGAATCGAAGCCGTCGGGCTTTTCGGTCATGAAGGCGTGAATTTTCTGCACGCCTTCCGGTTCGATCTGAGGTGCGATGTCGACCAGCACCAGAGCGGTCGCGTCGACGCGGTCCTCGCCGATCGCCACCAGACTGGTGCCGCCGCCCATGGACGCGCCGACCAGCACCGGCCGTCTGCCGCCCAGCGCCTTGAGGAGCGCACAGAGATCTTCGACCATGATGTCCTGGCCATAGACACCATCCGGCGCCCAGTCGGAGTCGCCGTGACCACGGGCGTCGAAGGCGATGGCGTGATAGCCGGCGGCGCCGAGTGCTTCACCGGCGGTCTTCCAGGCGTGGCGGGTCTGACCGCCACCATGCTGCAGCAGGATCAGCGGGCCATCGCTCGGGCCCCAACTGTCACCGGCGAGGGTGACACCGCCGACCCCCGGCCAGTGATGCATGGGGTCCGGTGTACCGGGTAAACGTTCTCCAGCGCTCATGTTTCGAGACGGACTACCGTGATGGGATGAACTTCATTGTCGGGTCTGGCCGGGATTCGTCAAGTACGCTTTCGCGTAACTGCCAGCGCTTGCGATGGCCCTCGTCGGCGGTACGCGGAACGCCGTGCTAACCTGTCCGGTAACGCAACCAGTGTCCGCTCGTTGCCCATCTCAGCTCAGGAGAACGCGTGTGATCGTCGAACAGATCTGGACCGGCAATGCCTACCGCAATTTCAACTACCTCATCGCCTGTGGGGAAACCGGCGAAGCGCTGGCCATCGACCCGCTCGATCACGAGAAGTGTCTGGCGGTCGCGAAGGCGCGCGGCTGGCGCATCACGCAGATTCTGAACACCCACGAGCATCACGACCACACCGGCGGCAATGCCGCGATGGTCGCCGCGACGGGCGCCAAGGTGCTGGCCCATGCCAATGCCCGCGACAGCATCGCCGGACTCGATCGCGGCCTCGCCGCCGGCGATGTGATCAAGGTCGGCAAGAGTGTCGAACTCGAAGCGCTGGACACGCCCGGCCACACGATGTGCCATATCTGTCTGCTGTCGCACACCGATACCCCGGCGCTATTCAGTGGCGACACCTTGTTCAATGCCGGTGCCGGCAACTGCCACCACGGTGGTCATCCCGCCCAGCTCTATGACACTTTCGCCAGGCAACTGGCCACGCTGCCCGATGCCACGCTGATCTATCCCGGCCACGACTACATTGCCAACAACCTCGGCTTCACCCTCAACCGCGAACCGGACAACGCGCGCGCCGGCGAACTGCTGCAAACGGTGGGTCATCAGGATCCGAATGCGCCACTGGTCTCGACCCTGGCCTTGGAGAAGGAGATCAACACCTTCTTCCGCCTGCACAGCCCGTCGGTGATCGCGGCCTTGCGCGAGTCCTTCCCGGACCTGCCGGCCGAGGTCGATGCCAGGACGGTATTCCTGAAACTGCGGGAGTTGAGGAACTCCTGGTAGAGGTTAGCCCTTCAGTCACCTTGCCTGGCGCGGCACGAATGTGCGAATGCAATCGTAGCTACAGCAAGATCCCCGCCGCGAGCGCCCAGCCCACGGCGCCGAAATACAGCGCCACCGCCGCCAGCATGCGCTGGCGCAGGCGACGGCCGAGGCGCTCTAGCTGGCTGTCGCCGAACGCGCGCCAGGCGTCGGACATCTCGAAGCGCAGTTGCAACAGCCAGGCGAGGGGGTCGAGGGCGGAATGACGGCGACGGTCGGCGTGCACACCATAAATATGGTGATAGGCCTCGGGATGGCGGCGGCGCAGATGGGCGCGGAATTCCGTCTTGGCGAGGTGCCCGAGAGTCACCAGACAGGCCCAGGGCATGAACAACAGAACGATATTCGCGTCACTCAGGGCCATGGGCGTGGGGTCTACCGTGGAAAATCGACCGTCCGTCGTCGGCGGTTCGAGGACATCCTAGGGGCGGCGCCGGGTCCCCGCCAGAGGGCCAAATGTTAAACATGGTCGGCACCGGCCGAACTGCGCCACGGTTGGCAAAGCGCCGGGTCCCGGGTCGGCCGGTGCGCGCTTTTCGTGACTATTGCGGGGAAGCGCCTATAATTCGCGGCCTCCCTCGGCTAGACCGCGGGCGCACGCAGCTTCTTAAGGTACCCCCCTGTGTCCTCGAATCCCTCTGACGAAACCACCGAAACCACCGAAACCAACCCCATTACCTTTGCCGAACTCGGACTGTCCGAGCCTGTGCTCGCCGCGCTGTCCGACGTCGGTTACGAAACCCCGACCGCGATCCAGGCCGCGACCATCCCGCATTTCATGGCCGGCCGTGATCTGATAGGCCAGGCCCAGACGGGGACCGGCAAGACCGCGGCGTTCGCATTGCCGCTTCTGACCCGCATCGATCTCGAGCGCCCGCTGCCGCAGGTGCTGGTGCTGGCGCCCACCCGCGAACTGGCCATCCAGGTCGCCGAGGCGTTTCATTCCTATGCCGCGCGCATGCCCGGCTTCCACGTGCTGCCGATTTACGGCGGCCAGGATTACGGTGTGCAACTGCGCGGACTGCGCCGTGGTGTGCATGTGGTGGTCGGTACGCCGGGCCGCGTCATGGATCACATGCGCCGTGGCACGCTCGATCTGCGCGCGCTGTCCTGCCTGGTATTGGACGAAGCCGACGAAATGCTGCGCATGGGCTTCATCGATGACGTCGAGTGGGTGTTGGAACAGACGCCGCCGGAACGTCAGGTCGCTTTGTTCTCCGCGACCATGCCGCCGCCGATCCGCAAGATCGCCGAGCGCTATCTGCGCGATCCGGAGCAGATCAGCATCCGCTTGAGCACTACCACCGCCGCGACCATCCGTCAGCGCTACTGGGTGGTGAGCGGTCTGCACAAGCTCGATGCCCTGACCCGCATACTCGAAACCGAGAACTACGAAGGCGTGTTGATCTTCGTGCGCACCAAGCTTGCCACCGTCGAACTCGCCGAACGTCTCGATGCGCGCGGCTATTCCTGCGCGGCGATCAGCGGCGACGTGCCGCAGAAGATGCGCGAGAAGACCATCGAGCAGTTGAAGGACGGCAAGCTCGACATCCTGGTCGCGACCGACGTCGCGGCGCGGGGTCTCGATGTGGAACGCATCAGCCACGTCATCAACTTCGACATCCCCAATGATTCCGAAGTGTACGTGCATCGCATCGGCCGCACCGGCCGCGCCGGTCGACACGGCGATGCCATCCTGTTCGTCGCGCCACGCGAGCAGCACATGCTGCGTGTGATCGAACGCGCCACCCGTCAACCCATAGAACGCATGGATCTGCCGAGCACCGAGATGGTCAACGACAAGCGCATCGGGCGCTTCATGCAGACCATCACCGACACGCTGGCGACGGCCGATCTGGAAACCTTCGCCGAACTCGTCGAGCGCTATCAGCGCGAGCACGATGTCGATCCGGCGCGCATTGCCGCCGCGCTCGCCTGCATGGTGCAGGGCGACCAGCCGCTGCTGCTCGAGCCGCCGCAGCGCGGTGAGCGTCATGGCCGCGATTCGCGCGACGAGCGACCACGGCGCGACGCGCCGCGCTGGGAGAAGCGTGACGAGCCGCGTGCCGAGCGCGGTTACGAACGCCGCCCGCCGCCGCGCGGCGAAGACTCACGGCCGGTGCGTACCGAGAACGATGGCCCGCGCCGCTTTGAGGAACGTCCGCGTTTCGATGCGGAGCGGCCGCCACGCCGTGAGGGCGAGCGCCCGCCG